>Ga0207701_10004788_pt1 | contig 13696 bp, 21 predicted proteins | sample KBSSwiSSwithPhiX_FD_184294 | JGI IMG/M metagenome (GOLD analysis project Ga0207701, IMG submission 184294) | Switchgrass rhizosphere bulk soil microbial communities from Kellogg Biological Station, Michigan, USA, with PhiX - S5 (SPAdes) (version 2) | ecosystem: Environmental > Terrestrial >... | reverse complement strand
GCTGTGATAATCGCGAAAGGCAATCAAAGAACTCCAGGCACGTCGGAAGAAAATCAAAACCAAGGGCAAAGAGAACGTCTTTCACATGATCGTTGACGGTGAAATTCGCAAACTCGAACAGAACATCGCAGTCATGGATGAGGGTCTGAAAGTTGTCGCCGAAGCATTCAAGGCTCTGGATGAATATGAAAGTAGCGAGAAGGAGCCGACGTCGCCATCGCAGACGCTTTACATCAACCCGTTTAGCGCCACATCATCGTCAGGTTGGTAAGGAGAACAATTGATTAGAGAACAACCATCAACAGCAGGGATTCCGATTTTTCGAGAGCTCGACGGGATCGAGGCAGCCGAAATTTTCGCGCACGATCTCGAGCAAGCAATCATCGACCTGCTCGCTACTGGAGAGTTCAAACAGAAGGCTCTCGACCTTTTCGAAAAGAGCGGGAAGTTTGGCGCCGGCGCAGCCTACCCTGTGGTGATTATGATCGCCAACATGAGGATCAAAGTGTACACATCGGTAGAAGCTGCGCGGTCGAAAGAGAAGATGCCGCCACCTCAGAGCCATTCACTTGTGATTGAGACTGGTAAGCATGGCCCAGACTCCGAGGAAGTGATCACATCGGACGTGCAAATCTCGCGAATCATCGGGACTGACACTTCGAACGCGGTGGATCGCGCTCGCAAAGAAGTTGGTATTACTCCAAAGGTGCCAAAGAAAGACAATCAGGGCATCGTGGTAAACTCAACAGACGAGCATGAGGCGCGGGCGGCAGACTATAAAGATCGCATGGCGAAGACCCATTCAAAGGCAGCGGAAACACGAGCAGCAAAGAAGGCAGAACGTGAGAAGTTGGCGAACAATGAACAAGTGCCGAAAGAGGCGTGAGCGGCGATTGGAGTTCTATCGCAAAGCCAGTCTGCCTGTGGGTCGGGTATCGAAATCCCGGAGAACTGGTTCTGGCCGCGCCGCTATTACGCCGACTTCAACGCGGTGATGTTTGACTGGATTATCAATGGAACCTGAAACCACAGAGAAGGAGCCGCATCGCATCTTTGGGAGTAAGAACCCAAACATGCCGCTGTGGAAAGACCGCGTTCAGAAAACGAATGGTGGTCGCGCTCGAAACATCACATGGGAATCCAGTGTGTTGAAATACATTCGACCCTTTCGTGAAAAAGCCGGATGGAAGACCACTCGCTTTTGCAAAGAAGTTGTGGGCGCAATGCGGCTGATGGCTGGCCGATACGAGCAGATAAAAAAGGTGCTCGACATCTGGGATGGCTATGCACAAAAAACCAAGGGCCAAGTGTTCTCACTCGACAGAGCATGTGATGAAGCGGGAGTTGATCGCGATGAATTCGCGGGACTCGCACTCGCCGCGGTCAAGCAGCACTTTCGCATGACGGCGATGTCGATTGTGGATCTCAATATCGGTGACTTGGTTCAAGCCTCAGTAGACTACGCGAGTAAGGACACGAAAGAGTCATCGCCTGAACGAATGCGCCATCTTGAGAAGGCGGGCATTATCGACAAGGTGGCCCCAGGTGGAACCAAGGTCATCGTCAAACAGACCGCCAACAATAACCCGTCAGTTCCTGGTCGTTCGTTTGATTCACAAATGGAAGAATTCGATAAGGTGATCGATGGTGAGATTTTGGGTGAAACCAAACTGATTGGAGACGGTCAATGAGCATGGAAATCGGAGTCGATGATGGCAAGTGCGTCACCTGTAAACGCGGCTGGCCTCAAACCACTTTCAAGAATTACGACGAGAGCGATGCGACGCTTCCAATGGAATGCGATCAGTGCATCGCGGCGAAGTCTCGCGTAGAGCAAATCGCAGAGAAGATCGATGAAGCCCAGAACGGCACCGCCGCCGTGGTGGTTCGCCAAGTCGTCGTTACAGGCATCAAGTCAGGAACGAAGGTGACTGGATTTCGATACCCAACTCACGTAAACCATTCCGAGCTGATCCTAACCGATCTGCTGGTTACATTTGAAAACGGATCGGAGTATCTTTACGAGAACGTGCCTGTGGTTGTTTGTGAAGCGTGGATGGGGGCTTCGTCTTTTGGGACTTACTTCATTCAGCAGATCAAAACGAGCTACGAATTTAAGAAGGTGAAATAGATGGCATGCACTCAATGCTCGTGCTGTTGCGATTGCGATCCCGGCGATCCGGAATGTGAGTTTCAGAACGCTCCCGCCGAATTCGAGCCGGGAGATACCGTCTTCATCCACGAGACAGTTACGGGGAAACGGTTCGGCGAGCGCGCCTCCGTGGTCGAGTGTGACGGCGAAAAGATTATCGTTCGCACGCCTGATGGAGCACTGTTTTCAGGCACTAAAGAGAATGTCAGATTCGCGTAAAGGAGAATCCAATGCAAATCAAACCTACAATCACAAAGAGCTTGACTGGACGGAAAATGATTCTCGGCAAAAGAGCCGAAGAGCTAACCGCGCTCGCAACCGCCAATGAATCCGCTGCTACCGATCAACGGAAAGAAGTCGCGGAGTTGGAAGCGGAGATTGCTGACATTGATGAACTCCTGAGTGGGCCGGCAGAGGAATAGATGGCGAAGCGTTACTCGAATTGTCCGACATGCGGCGGCATCTGTGAGCAGTTCCCGCCGTTCCCCAAACCGCACGTTCATCTTGTGGCGATGCAGGATCGCGAATTGCGCCGACTGGTTGACGATCTTCAGGAACAACTTCAGCGATGGGAGAAGCGCGCCGAGGCGGCAACGCCAAACGAATTCATTGAAACCTTCACGTCTGATGAGTTGATGCAAGAGATAAAGCGCCGCTGCGGAATTCCAACGCCGATCCGTTGGAGCGACTTACAAGGCTGATGTATTCCAGCAAGATCAACAAGCGGAACTTAGAAGCCGCCAACAAGATATTCCAGCGCCAGTATCCTCACTCCGAACTCGTCATTCATTCCATCCCGCTAGTCGAAGAGTGGAACGCTCACTTCGAAACCATTCGAGCGAAGGACGGGCAGTTTACGCGGCCACTTACTCCTGAAGAAGATCTGTGGATCACGAACGAGCGGATGGTCTGCCGGATTAACCACCGCTACATGCTTTCTCGTTATTGCTTTATAAAAGATCGATTCAGCAAAATCGTTCGTTTCCAGCCGAATATCGCACAGAGAATTATTGTGGACGTGCTCGGAGAAATGGAAGAAGCGGGAGTTGAACTCGTGCTTCAGTTTCTCAAAGCGCGTCGCCTTGGTGTCTCGACTCTCTTTCAATTACTCGTGGCGATCCGCATCATGTTCAGCCGAAACATTTCAGTAATCAGTTCGGCGGCAAATCCGGAGACATCAGACAAACTTTCAAAGATGCTTTGGCTGGCAATTGAGAAAACCCCGTTCTGGCTTCGACCACTGTGTCCCTATCTTGGCGACTCCGCATTTCTCAACGGCAAACCAAACGGTCGATACAAGACAGGCATCTTCTATGAGTTTTCAAACGGTGTTCGACTGGACATCGAGCATGGCGATCAGAAAGCCGATCCCGGTCGCGGTGAGAATCCCAGTGTTGCCCACTTTTCTGAGACGGCCAAGATAGAGAAGCCCGAAAATTTGATTGATGCAGGATTCATGCGCGCAATGATTCCGTCGCCAATGAACCTCGCTTGCTTCGAAGGAACTGGTGAAGGCAACGTTGGATGGTGGCCAAAGAAGTGGGAGTTCAATAAGAAGAATTACGGGATACCAGGTTCGGGCGCGCGCATGAGGCCGACCTTTCTCGGCTGGTATGTGGGTCGCGACATCTACCCGTCTGAAACAGATTTAAGAACGCAGGGATGGTATGAAATCGGAGACACTTGGGAGCCGTCGCAGGGAACCGCAGAACACGCGAAGCAATGCGCCAAAGCTGTGCGCGCCGACCCTTTGCTCACAAAGCATCTGGGCAAGGATTGGGTGATGCCTCGCGAGCAGATGTTCTTCTACGAGACGAATATCAAGGAATATCGAGTGGACAAGAAGCTCCACATTTGGGCGAGAGAAATGGCAGCGAATGACAGGGCCGCATTCACTCCGTCGTACAAGTCAGTATTCGATCCTGACCTGCTGATGAAGTATCAGGATGCTATTGCAGAACCGAAAGGAGTCTTTGGACTCAGAGGCACATGCGGAAAAGATCAGCTTGTCCCGAAGCGTTATCAACCCACAGAGCACCTGGGCGGAACGTCACTTCGCGTGACGGCTGACTGGTCCCGAAAAATAGGCCCATTCAACTTCGAACTCTACCCGCTGAAATTCAAAGGTTGGAATGAGTTTGATGAAGCTGGAAAAATCATTATTTGGGAGTGGCCAAAGAAAGGTGAAATCTATTCACTGGCCACCGATAACGCCGATGGTCTTGGCGCCGACCGTACCGTAATTCAAATCCTGCGCAAAGGTGGCATGGGAAGGTGCGATGCTCAGGTTGTAGAGTTTTGCTCAGACGCGATCAGCGGCGTGGAGCTGTGGCCGTGGGTGCTGGCGCTCGGAACCTTCTACTCGACGATGCGGGATGGCAAGATGCGATTGCCAAAGTTGATCCCTGAAACGAACCGTGAGGGCGGCAGGCAGTTGCTCAAAGAGCTTGAGATGCGTGGCTGGAAGTCGAACGACATCTACTTCGAATACAAACATCGATCGACGTCGCGCAAAGCAGCCGGAACAGTTTCGTATGGCTGGCAGATGACTCCAATGAATCGCGATGAATTGGTTCAACGTGGAATCCAGGCACTTGAAAATGAAGTGATCGAAGTGAACTCTCCGGCCTTGGTAGACGAGATGGCGTCATTTGTTCGGGATGAGAATGGGAAGAAAACAGCGGCAAAAAATCGCCATGATGACAGGTTGATTTGCCTATTTCTCGCGTTCCACGGACTGTATGCTGAGATAGCCAGGGCAACAGGAGCCGACCCAACAATTGAAAGAACTCGTGCCATTCCGGAGGAAGTGTTGTACCCTGTGGCGACAGAGGGTTCGATGAACGACGTCAGCCGCTACCTTGATGAAATGATCGGAGGCTAAATGGCAAAGAAACCAATCCCGATGCCAGTCTCAAATGAGCCGGACTACCCGTCTCTCGCTGAGATGAACAGTCGCGCAGTCGAGGAAATGGCGGCGCGTCAGCGCAACGAGCATCAGATGTATGCGGCCTGTCCGAGTTGCGGCCAGCAATTAACCGCTGCCGAACACGCACTCAAATCGACATCTTATGAGCCAACTCGGCCTGTCTTTTGTCGTGCTTGCGGGTGGTCGGGATCGGCGTACCGGGATTGCTATTGATGGAAATTGAAGTTCTCGCCATTGGCACGGAGGTTACGATTGACGGTGAAATTCCGGCGACGATCCGGGGTATCTGCATTCGCTCAGAAAGCAATATCACCTATGAATGCGTTTGGTGGGACGAGCGAAGCCGGAAGATTGAGTGGCTGACTGTCGACGAAATCAAACCCAAGTCCGAGCACAAGGCCATCACGATTCGACCACGAGGGTTAGCATGAAAAGACGTTCATTTGTTCAATCGCTATTAGCACTCCCGGCCGCTGTTGCGCTGTCGAAGATTCTTCCAGTCAACCCCGAACCACCGCCACCCATCGCCGATAATTTGTTTACCGCACCGCCGCTCACGTCTTATCTGGCGAGTCCGCAACGCATTCGCATTACAGGTCGCAACCAGCATGGGGAAGTTATCTCAGAAGAGATCGTCGCTGGACATTTTGGTGAGATTAGTTTTAAGGACATTACACGCATCAAAGTCATCCAATGAAAACTCACGTCATTCGCAAATTCATCTGTCCTCGCCACAGCTACTTCGACGCGCTGGTCAAGTGGGATGAGCGATACAATCCTCAGAAGTGTCCTCAGTGTAAAAAGAAATGTGAGTCAGTGTTCATTGCTACTCGCGCCGCGCTTCCGGCCGCAACTATTGTTTACGAGAAAATGGTTGGTGGAAAGGTCGAAAGGCTCTATGTTGATCCGCAGGAGCCAGCATCAATTGCTTTCGCAGAGAAGAACAAGTTTCAGCGTCGTGAAATCCAAGGCATGGCCGAAGCGCGAAGATTCGAACATGAAGTCGCGAACGAAATGCGCCGTGAGCATACGGAGCAACAGAACGCGATGAGCCGGAAGAAAGAAGAAACGATGCGCGAAGCCCACGCGGAATTGCGTGATATGATGCCGCACATGGATGACTTCTCGCGAGCGCTCGCGAAGGAAGCTATTCGACAGTCAGAGTCGGGATACTCGCAGTCATACGATCCGAATTTCCGAATTGGGGCTTACAACTAAAGGAGCTACATCATGGATTGTTTCATCACGTTCGACGTTCACTGTTCAAAGGGTCACGAACTTGCTAAGTCCATAGGCGACGATTCGATCACATATCGCCACGAGAACGCGGCAGACTGCGAGTTCGGTGAAGAATCCGTGACGGTTTCGAAGATCACACCGGAGCAACTGTCCGTATTGTTCAAGCCCGCAAAGAAAGCCGCTGCGCCCGCGTCCAAGAAAACAGCCAGCAAAAAATAGATGGCTCTGTCTCAATACTTCGCTCCAGTAGCGGTCAATTCCTCCGGTCGGAAACTCGGATGGCTTCGCGAAGCGTTTCGCGAATCTGAACTCGGAGTAGAAGCCTGCTATGGATATGATCTTCTTGATGAAGACCTGCGCATCTTTCGGCAGATATTTCCCGATTTGCTCTCGGGCTTTGGTGGCCCCGCGCCATCGAGCCCGCCACTCTCAACACCCACCGGAGCAGCAGTAAATCGCGGCCTTCACATTCCCCAAGTGAAGCGAATGCTCTCCGAGATGACCGCCATCCTCGGAAACATCGAGCCATCATGGACGCATACTGCCAGCAATGAAGAACTCCGCGACGTGTCCGACAAACTGGATGCGTGTACGCGAGTTTGGTGGGAGCGCACTCACGCAGTTGAACGCATCATCGAAACGATCCAATGGTCGGCAGTGAATCGTACTGGCTACATCTTCCCGAAGTGGAACCCACATTTTCATGGCATCAATCAGGGCGATATTGAGTTGGGAGTTGGTGGGCCAAAATCTTTCTTCCCGCTCTGGTGTCCCAAATCGAACGACATTCAGCAAGCCTACGCCGGCACAATCGTCGAAGACATGCCGATTCATCAGTTTGGGATTACCTGGCCAACGCTGGTGAATAGCGTCAAGGTGAACGATCAGGCTACAGCGAACCTTGCACAGCAGGCAGGGCGCGCGGTTGGCAACGCACTTCGCGGCGCCGCAGAGTTGTTTGACCCATCCACGGGCAAGAAGCAGTTTCACGGACAAGTCCCGGCAGTCAGGGTTTACTACACCTACATTCGGGATATGTCGATGAACCTCACGGGTAATCCAGTTGAGATGGGCACACCGCGAACCTATTGGAATTATCGCGTGCCCGCAGTCGGTTCGGATATCCCTACTGGACTCATTAACCCAAATACAGGGCAAGACCTGACACGGAAAGCACAGCCAGAAGATTGCTATCTTTATCCGTGGCTTCGATTGGTAATCTGGACAAACGAGGTTGTTTGCTACGACGGCCCAAGCCATGCGTTTCACGGCAAGATTCCAGCAGTAAAACTCACTCTCGATCCGTGGCCGTGGGACTATCTTGGCGGCTCGTTAGTTCGCGACATTGCATCGCAGGCAGAAGCGTTTAATCGTTTGGCGCGTTCAATCGATCATCGCGAACAGAAGAAAGCGAAACCACCGCGACAAGTCAACATGGATATGATCGATGACACGACCGCAGAAAGTCTGAAGCGGCTGATTGAGACTCCCGGCGAGTTGGTTAAGGTTGATAGTTTCCGTGAAGGTGAAGTCATTCGCCCTCTGGACGATCCCCGCAACAATGAAATTCAGCAGTGGGAGTTGGAATATGGCAAGTCCCTCATCGAGTCAATGACCGACGTACTCGGCCTCAACAATCTTCAGAGACTTGCTGAATCACGACAAATCCCCAGCGGCGACACATCTGAAAAACTTCTTCAAATCACAGGTGCGCGCACCCAACGCAAGGGCAACATCATGGAGCGATTCTGTGCTGACCTTGCGCCAATGGTCGACGGCCTGATGCTGGAGTGGTACACCGCGAAATTCCGTTGGCGACTATTCGGATACAAAGGCCAAACGATTTATGACTATGACCACGATCCCGGCACGATGGTCCCGGCCAACATTCCGGGCCGTCCACTGCCTACAGGGATGGTCTTTGGTGATGGTCGCTCCGGCATGTTCGACTCTCGCATCAAACGCGCTCGCTACTTGATGACCACAATGGGGGTTCAGATCGAGCGCGGTTCGTTGCTGGACGTGACGTCGATGACGCGACAACTGCTCGAGTTGAGGCTCTACCAGGATCCCAACTTCCCGAAAGATCCGATTTCACTGGCTGAGTCGCTACGGCTAAATAATGTTGGTAGTTTAGACGACGGCGAGGACAAGGACAGCCGTATAGGGCGTGCTAAGAAATGGGCGAGAATTCAAACAGAAACCCTCGCAGCCCTTCAAGCGTTAGCGCAACAGATTATGGCGGCGGGTGATCCCTCTGCCCAGCTGGCAACTATGATGCAGACCCTTGGCGCGGGTGCTGGCGGCAATGGTGGTGGGGCGCACGATGCGACAGGCCGACCCGAAGGCCGTCCGCCAAGTTATGAAGCACCGCCCGTGATGGAAACCCGCGACAACGGGCAAAGGACGATCATAAATACATCCGACCGAACTCGTGAATAAACTATGAGCGCTCAACTAAAGCCAGTTCCCCGCACGCAGTCTCGCTTACAAATAAAGGCGAGATTTGAACACGAAACACTTCAATTCGAAGGCAATCTTTTTGAATTCGTGGAGCACTTGATGCGCGAGAAGTGGACGGGCAAAGGTACGTTTGTGCTCAACCAGGGAACGGTAATGGCAATGGATTTCGATCTTCGCGGGAAAAAGTCTATTGACAATGCGGGAACTTAACTCGTACAGTTAGCGGCGAACGAAGGTCGATTGGCTCGCGCCTATTTAGTAAGGCTACCGACAAAGGCTCACGGGAGAAATCCTGTGGGCCTTTTTCTTTTGACAACATGACACCAATGACATCAGTGCCCACGCAAGGGGGCGACATGGGAATGCAATCGGCGATTAACACGGCCGATCCCAGAGCCTTGATTCAACAACCAGTTGGTGTTTCAGGCCCGTCACCGGAAGACACTTCTAACGGCATCATTGATTCATTAAAGCAAGTCGTAGGCATCATGCAAGCAATCGCTGGAACGAATTCACAGGTGGCAGACGAAGCCGATGCAGTTCAAAAACTGTGCATTCAGATGGCGATGAAAACTCAATCACAGGCCGGAAGTCCGCCTCAGTCAACTATATACTGAGATGGATCAACCCGCGCCTCTCGCTCAACCCGGCATAGCCGGAAGGCGGAAAGGTAGATATGGCAGAATTCAAAATCGAGGATTACATCAAGTCGCTCAACCTTCAAACCGACGAGGAGAAGAAGGCGGCCGAACTGTTATTCGCGAAACCGGAACGAGTTGAAGAAGTAAAACGCGGCTGGAATACCGTGCAAGAAGGTTCACGGATTGTCACGGAGGCCCAGACCCTAAAGCAACAAGCCGAAGCCGCGCAACGCGCCGCCGCCGAGAAGGAAGCGGCCAACAAAGCATGGTTCGATTCGTTGAAAAAGTACGAGGACGATGCGAAGGCCACTGCCGATAAGGCGACGGCCTATGAGAAGTACCTGGCCGATATGGGTCTGACACCTGAAGCAGTTTTGACCGGAAGCGGCGTTCAACCGCCGGCACGAAAGGCAGCAGAACCTGCGATGGATACCAAGTTTCTCGAAGAGAACAAGCAATTTCGCGATCAGGTTACGGCTACCGCCACCCTGCTGGCCGATCTTCCGTTCGAACTTCAAGCCATCAGCAATCGGCACGTCGAGCTTTACGGGACCGTGCCGCCGCCGGCGGTGATGCGGGAACTTAAGGGCAAGTTCCTTGACCCGTCCAACACCAAGCCGCTGATGGAAATCGCCAGCGCAGAGCTGCACTTCGGCGAACGCGAGAAACAAGTAGCCGATGAGGCTCTTGAAAAGCGCGTCGAGCAAATGCTGGCAGAGAAAACAATGAAATGGGAATCGGAGCATAAACTGCCCACCGGGGCGCTGAGTGCCGCCGAAACCGAACCCGCCGTCAACATGACGAGCGAGAAATTTGCATCCGAGGTCAAGCGATCTTCGGAGAACGATATTAACCGGGTGAGCGAGAGAGACGTGGCCGCGTTCCAAGCTGCCGAACAAGAACTCGCTGGCCTCGGCATAAGGATGACCGGATGAAACACAGGGGCTTCGCCTCCTGTGACAACACTGGAGGCTAGATATGTCACTTAACATTTCGTGGCTGGACGCGATCACAAATAAAGTGATCAATCCGAGCGCGATCGAAGACCTTGTGTTTCGCAATGCCGTACTTCTGGCCTATACGCGGAAGAACGCATTCGAGGTTTATACGGGCGGTGTCTCAATGGACAACGCCTTCCTCAACAACGCCATGATCGGCGGCGCGTTTGCCAAGGGCGACCCGCTTTCGACTGACGTAGTTGAGCCGATTGCAGGGCAAACGTTCCCGCCTCGCACGTACTACACAGCGGTTGCGCACTACCTGGAAAATCTCGCCATCAACCGCGGACCCGCGGCAGTGTTCAAGGCGCTTTCGGTGAAGCACCGAGCAGCGATGAACACCATCAACAACATCTTCAACGTCGCGCTCTATCGTCACGGACAGGCGACCACTACGGGAATCATTTCGGGTGATCGCAGCACCCAGACGAACGGGCTGGACGAGGCGCTGAATGATGGCGCGACGCAAGGGCCGTTCGGCGACTACTTCGTTTCCTATGCTGGCCAGTCGCGCGCCAACACCTCGGAACTGGCGGCGGGCTACTACTCAGTACCCTATTTCTGCGGCAACGCAACGACGGGCGCGGGCGGCGAAATCAATTACTCCAAGATGCTCGCGGCCTATCTGCGAGCGGTCAAGGGCAATCGCAAGCCAAACATCGCGCTGACATCCAAGTCATGCTGGGGCTTTATTGCGGCCAAGATTCAGGCGCAGCAAATCTTCCAGTTCACAGCAGGGCAGACGGACGCCTACTTTGGCGCCGACTCAATCAAGTTCATGGGCTGCGACATCATGATCGACGAGTATTGCCCGTCGACCATTGACGGCGTAAACGACCCTCGGTTGGGCAATTACCTGCTTTCGACGTTTGCAGCATCGACCACGAACCAGCAAACGCTGCCTGGCAAGATGCCTTTCGCCGGAGAAACGGTCACTGCTGGCGAGGCGATCTACTGGCTGAACTCCGAACCGCTGAAGTTCCGCTTGTCGGATCATCCGCTGTTCAACTTCGGATGGAAGGGCTACGTTCCGCAGGCGAACGGCACGAAGATCGTCGGCGACATTCTGGCTATGGGCACTCTGGAATACAGAGCGCCGTGGCTGGGCGTCATTCAATTCGGTATCACCAGCTAAAAGGGAGGCTGAGACAAATGTTCAACCAAGACAACGGATTAACTCTCGTCACAGGCTTCCTGAATTCTGAAGATGTGGCATATGCCGGGGGATATCAGGGACTCGCGGGAGCCCCGGGCGAACTCGGCCAGATCGTTTCGATTGGCGACGCGCTCGCGCTGAAACTCTCGAAGATTGCCACGGGCACGCTGTACGGTGGTCTGTATCAGAAGGTGCAGTTCAAGTCGGGATCGTCCGCATCGAACATTCGCGGTGGCGCTCTGATTTGGTACGACCGGGCCAACTTCATCGTTACGCCGGATCTCGCGGCCGTGACTGAAGGCGACTTTGCGGGCATCGGTCTGATGGCGAACACCAAAGGCAACTATGGTTTCATTCAGGTGGCCGGAAAATGCACGATTCAGTACCGCGCCTCGGTGACTGACACTAACGTCAGCGACCTCGTGCTTCAACTGACCACCACGAACACCTTTGACGCGATTGCGGACGCAACCGGATCATACATCTCAGGTGGAACCAAGGGTCTGAAGAATATCGTCGGCGTGGCGATCGAAGCTCCGGCCAACAGCGGCCTGAAAACAGCGTCGATTTGGGCGCGCAACCTGAACATCAAGTAAGGAGGCTGCAAAAAATGGCACTGGTTTACACGCTAATTAAGCGCGGCCACCTTATTGGCGGTCTTGAGGCTATCCTCATGGATATCCTTTTCGACTCAAGCTATCCAACCGGGGGAGAGTTAATCGACAATTCCTCGGTTGGATTGCCGGCCATCCTTGCGGCCATCGACACTCGCTCAGGGGTATCTGATGGCCCGTACAACTTCAAATACAACAAAGCGACCGGGAAGATGCAGGTCTTTCGCTCTGGCAGTGGGCCGATCGAGGTCTATTCCCCGGGCGGTGGCGACATTAAGGGATCGGTTTCTGCGGACGTGGGCATTGCGTCAGGCGCTCTACCCACCAATGGTCAACTATGGTCGACGTTGGCTGACGCGGCAAACACTACGGCCTTTACCATTGCGCTCCAGCCTGATGTTGGCCGCAACGTCTCAATCTCGTTGAAGAACACGGTCGCGGGCGCGTCGACGGGTAATGCCGTCACGTTCACGATTGTTGGAACATTCCGCGGTGCGGCACAGACGGACACGGTGGCGTTTACCGCGCTGGAGTTGACGTCAACCGCGCAGAACGAAGTGGCCACGAAGCATTCGGTGAAGCCGTTTGACTCGATCACTTCAATCACACCATCGGCGGCGCAGCCGGCCAGTTGGCAGCACGCGGCGGGGCCGGGCAGTAAGATCGGTCTTCCGAGTGCTACCGCTACCAACGCCGAAGCTGATCTGATCAAGCTGACCAAGAACGGTGCGAATCTGGCCATCACGGGTCTGTATTCAACGAATCAGACGGTAGACTTCGGCATCTTGGCTGACGGCGACGACATCTCGATCGAGTACCTGGGGTCGGGTGGATTCGTCGAACTCAACAGCGCGTTCGATTTGTCGGCCACAACAATGAGAGCCCTGTTTTTAGGTTAATCGGTTACAATGCTTCCGTGGCAAAACCCCGGTCTGATGAGGCGGTAGAAAAGCGACGTGCTTATGCGCGCGCCTACTACCGCTCTCACCCCCCTACTGGTGAGCGGCTAGAGCGGAAACGCGAGGCCACACGAAGACATAACGAGAAGAAGCGCCTACTTCGCCCTCCCAAGCCTGTACGTGGCCCGGATCCCGAATCACGAGCATGCACCCAATGCCTAGAAGTTAAATCTCTGTCCCTTTTCCATAAGCAGCGCGGTTCACTTTATGGGCGGCGTGCGATCTGCAATGCTTGTGATTACAAAAAAGAGTGCGAATATCGGCAAAAGCCAGAAGTCCGTGCGCGTCGGCAGGCGCGGCAGAGGGCTGCAAATGCCCGTCTTTCACCAGAAAAGAAAGCAGCCAAACGAGATTATCTACGCAGATGGAAAGAGACTTATGTGCCATCCGAAGAACAACGAGAGCGCAACCGTCAAGCTACAAGGGAATGGCATAAGAAGAACCGGCCTCGTATGCGCGAACACTGTCGCCGCTATGAAGCTAAAAAGCGCGCAGTAACAATCGGCGTGGTTTCGTACGATCGAATTTTAGATCGGGACGGGCTG
>Ga0207701_10004786_pt1 | contig 13698 bp, 20 predicted proteins | sample KBSSwiSSwithPhiX_FD_184294 | JGI IMG/M metagenome (GOLD analysis project Ga0207701, IMG submission 184294) | Switchgrass rhizosphere bulk soil microbial communities from Kellogg Biological Station, Michigan, USA, with PhiX - S5 (SPAdes) (version 2) | ecosystem: Environmental > Terrestrial >... | reverse complement strand
CTCAACGCCGAGCGCCCGCGCGAGCCGCAGGCGCGGTTCCTCAAGGGCATCGCGCAGGCCGACGCCGGCAAGACCGATGCCGCGATCACCACGTTCCAGGCGGTGCTTGGCGATTTTCCCGAGCTGCCCGAGCCGCACAACAACCTCGCGGTGCTTTATGCGCAAAAGGGCGAATACGGGCTCGCCCGCGACGAGCTCGAAGCAGCGATCAGCGCGGCGCCCGACTACGTGGTCGCGTACGAGAACCTCGGCGATATCTACGCGCGGCTTGCCGCGGTCAATTACGAAAAAGCGATCGCGCGCGACGCCCGCAACAAATCCGCGCCCGCCAAGCTGAAGCTCGTTCGCGAGATCCTGGCGCCGCCGGCGCCGGCCGCAACTAAATCCACTTCGCCTTAAAGGAGGCACGTTCATGCTGCAGAAATTCCTGGCCGCCGCCGCCATCGCCTGCGCCGCGTCGCTCGCGCACGCAGCGAATCCGCAAGTCGAGCTCGACACGACGGCGGGCGTCATCAAGATCGAGCTGTTCCCCGAGGCAGCGCCGAAGACCGTCGCCAACTTCCTCGACTACGTCAAGAGCGGCCATTACGTCGGCACGCAATTCCATCGCGTCATCGACGGCTTCATGATCCAGGCCGGCGGCTACACGACCGACTTCAAGGAAAAGCCGACGAAGCCGCCGATTCCCATCGAGTCCGAGTCGTCGAAGAAGGCGGGACTGTCCAACGTGCCGGGCGCCGTCTCGATGGCGCGTACCGGCGACCCCAATTCCGCGACCGCGCAGTTCTTCATCAACGTCGCGAACAACGTGCGCCTCGACTTCCGCTCCGCGGACCAGGCGGGCTACGGCTATACGGTGTTCGGCAAGGTCGTCGATGGCATGGACATCGTGAACAAGATCGCGAAGGCGCCGAAGGGCGCGACTGGCGCAGTGCCGCCCGGCATCAACCCGGGCGACGTTCCGTCGACCCAGGTAGTGATCAAGGGCGCGAAGGTCATTGGCGGCTGACGCCTACTCGGAGAATTTGCCATGGTTGTGCTCAAGACGAATCACGGCGACATCAAGATCGACCTCGACGCGGAGAACGCGCCGGCGAGCGTCGCCAACTTCCTGCAATACGTGCGCGACGGACACTACGACAACACCGTGTTCCATCGGGTGATCGACGGATTCATGATCCAGGGCGGCGGCATGGAGCCCGGGATGAAGCAGAAACCCACGCGCGCGCCGGTCGCGAACGAAGCCACCAACGGCCTCAAGAACAAGAAGTACACGGTGGCCATGGCCCGCACGTCCGAGCCGCATTCGGCGACGGCGCAGTTCTTCATCAACGTCGCCGACAACGACTTCCTGGACTTCAAAGGTCCGAGCGCGAACGGATGGGGCTATTGCGTGTTCGGCAAGGTGGTCGAGGGCCAGGACGTGGTCGACCGCATCCGCAGCGTGGCCACGGCCAACAGCGGCTCCCACCAGAACGTGCCGAAGGAAGACGTGATCATCAACAAGGCCGAGGAAGTCGCGAGTTAAGGAAGGAAGAGCGGTGGGACACGCCAAGCCCACCCTCTTCCTGTCCGATCTTCACCTCTCGCCGGACCGGCCGGAGGCGTTGCGCGCGTTCCACGCTTTCGCGGCGGGACCTGCGCGCGATGCGGCCGCGGTCTACATGTTGGGCGACATCTTCGACTGGTGGGTAGGCGACGACCAGATCCGCATCCCGTTCGTCGCGGATGTCGTCAAATCGATGCGCGGAATTTCGGATGCCGGTGTCGCGCTCTACGTCGGCCATGGCAATCGCGATTTCCTGATCGGCGAGCGGCTTGCGCAGGCTGCCGGTGCCAGGCTCCTGCCCGAAATCGTCGTGCTGGACCTTCACGGCGTTCGGACCCTCCTGTGCCACGGCGACCAGTTGTGCACCGACGACGTGGAGTACCAGGCGTTTCGCGCGCGCATGCGCGATCCGGAGGTGCAGGCGCGGCTCCTGCGCCTTCCTTATTTCGTCCGGCGCCTGATAGCGGCCTGGCTACGCCGCAAGAGCCGCGATACGAAAGCGCTGAAGCCGGAATCGATCATGGACGTGGCGATATCGACGGTGGAGCAGACCTTCCGCGACCACGACGCCGCACGCATGATTCACGGCCACACGCATCGCCCTGCGGTGCACGCGCATGACGTTGGCGGCAGCAAGCGCGAGCGCATCGTACTCGCCGATTGGGAAGAGGACGGCAGTTATCTCGAGGTAAGCGAGGCCGGCGCCGTCGAGCGCGCCATCAGCCGCTAAGGTCGCACGCATCGCATCAGCAGCGCGTCGCCGTCGGGCGTCTGCACGATACCGACACGCACGAACCCCGCGGCCTCGTAACAACGGATCGCTCGCAGGTTCGAAGGATGAGGATCGGTCTGCACGACGGTCACCGATGGATCCACGAACAACTGCTCCACGAACGCGCGGACCATGGCGCGGCCGAGCCCTTGCCCGAGCCGATCGGCATCGGCAAGAAACTGATCGATGCCGCGCGCGCCACTATCCGTTTCGTCTTCCCACCACCCGCCGCCCGAGCCCATCACGACATAGCATTGCATGAACCCGACTGGCACGCCATCGAGCATCGCGATGTACGCGCGCGTCGCATCCGTGTTTTCGATGTAATCCGCACGCAGCGCGTCGATCGTCTCCGCGTCCCCCCACCACACGGCCACCTGAGGCCGAGTGAGCCATTCGGCGAGCAACGCAAGATGGCGTTCCTCGAGCGGCACGAAAACGAAGCTGTATGCGCTCGTCACGCTTGCGCCAACGCGACCATCGCCGCCAGCGTCGCTTCCTTCTGATCTTTGCCCCACGGGGCGCCAGCACGCTTTCCGAGCGATGACAGGCGCGACTCCAATTCGCTCGCTTCGAGTCGCAGCAGTGTGGCGGCATCGTCGTGCGCCGTCTTCTCGCGCAGCGTCGCGGGTTCAAAGCCGCATGCGCGCGCGCCTGCGATCAGCACGTCGCGGAAGAGCTTGCCCTCCGCCTGGTGCATGCGCACGTGAACGGCGACGATTTCGTCGGTGCTCCACGGTGGCATGTCGCCGCCGGTCAGGACCCCGAAGGAACAGACTTCGTGACCCGCGTTGCGCAGACGGTCCACGACGTCGCGGATCCCGGTCTCGGCGAGCCTGCGTGCCGCGGCGATGTCGCGATCCACGCTCGCCTGGCGCGCATCGGCCGGCAACGCTTCCGCTACGTGATACGGCGCAAACGCGCCTTCCGGAAGAAGACGCATCTGCGCACGCTCGACTACCTCCAGCGGCGCACCACCGATCGCAACGGCAATGGCCCGGCCGGTGCGTGCCTTGAGGCCGAGGGCGACCCGCACGACGCGACCCGACCGATTCCGCTTGCGATCAGCAGCCCGCCGTGCACTTGCCGTTCGCGTCGAACTCCATCGTCTTCCCCGACAGCGGCACGTGCACCGGGACCTTCGACGCCTTGACGAACGCTTCGGTCTTGCTGCCCGACCGGACTTTGCCGTTCACCGTCCCGACCTCGTTGGCATGCGACGCGATCACGGCATTGGGCTTCACGAGCTCGTTGATGACGTACGCAGCCTCTGCCGGTCCGGTCGTGAAACCGTCGCCGATGTTCATGACGGCGAGCTTCGCGTTGTAATGATTGCGCACCACGAGCTCCTGGTCGGCGGTGATGCCGGTGTCGCCCGACAGGTAGACCACGAGGCCGTTGCTGAAGCGCAGCACGTACCCGGTCGCGAGCCCGACGTCGCCTGCGATACCCGCCTCTTTCATCGCCTTGCCGAGATCGCCGCCGATGTAATCCGGATCGAGGCCGTTGCTGTGCATTGCGGTGACCGTGGCGATGCGCACGCCTCCGACGTTCACGCTGCCGCCGAAGCGAGCCAGCATCGAGTTCGCCGGGTCGCCGCCGTTCGCCTTCAGCTTGGCCGCGAAGAAAGGCGGCATCTCGCTGCCCGTCACGATCTTCGATTTCTTGGCGACGGCGATGATGACCGCGCTCGAGTTCGGCATGGCCGACACCGACATATCCGGGCTTGCGCAGGTACCGGAGTTCGGCGCCTTGTTATGCGCGTTGCCGACGTGGTCGCCGTGCAGGTGGCTCACGAGGATGATGTCGATCTTGCCGAGGCGCGGATCGTCGGCGCCGGCGACCGTGCGGCCCGGGTCGTACAGGATGCGGGTGCCGTTCGGGTCCTCGAAGATCAGGGCGCGATCCTGCGGGCAGAACTCGCCGTCGATCCCGCCGAGCGGCGTCACCTTCACGGCCTGGGCGAAGGCGGAGATAGAAAGTGCGGATGTCAGCGCGCCGATAGCGGCGATCCAGCGTTTCATTGTTTGCTCCAAGAAATCCTTGTCGGGGACGGGCACGGTACCACGCACCCGAACCTCCGCGAGACGTGCTAGCTCACGATCGCATAGATACGCGTGTTTCTCAAGCCGTCGGGCGCCCTCCGCTCGTTGCGAAGCGTTCCCTCGAGCGTCATCCCGATGCGCTCGCAAAGAGCGCAGGCGGCCGCATTCTCGTCGTCCACCAATGCCTCCACGCGCACGGCACACAGGCGCGACACGGCAAAGTCCAGGAGCCCGCGAACGGCTTCGGTAGCAAAGCCGTGAGATCCAGCGGACGTTCGTCGCCAGAAGCCGATCTCGAACTTGGGCACGTCCCAATCCGGCCGGTGCAGGCCCGTGGCCACAACCAATTCGCCCGTGTCGCGGCGAAACGCAAGGAATGGCAAGTCCGTTCGAGCCAGGAATCTCGCGTACGCCCCCCGGCAGAAAACCTCCGACGTCACGATCGACGGCTGCTGCAGCGCCCATGACATTGAAGCAGGAAACTTTCGCAGGTCGTCGAGCGTTTCCAATACCGCTCGAAAGACTGCCTGCCCATCTCCCCGCTGCGGACAGCGAAGCGCGAGCCGCTCGGTATCGAAGCTCTGCGGAACGTCGATCAGAAGTGGATCTTGCGACGTGTCGGTCACCCTGACCTACGGCACCATCGCGGACGAAGCGTCGATGCTCGCGTGGCTACTTGAAAAACTTCATGCCGACGGGATGGACCGCAACGAAGACGACGTACGGTGTACCGTCGAGGGTGGACGTGAGGCGTTGCTTCGGAGGATAGCTGGTCCGCAGCAGAGCCGGTTCGCAGTGAGCGTTCTTGACGTCGAACTGTGTCCTGAGGGCGCGCGCGGCCGAGATGCAGCCCTCCTCGGACCAAGCTCGAAGCGCCTCTTCGACCTTGCCATAGTGGTCGGGATTTTGCTCTTCGAGCGCGTCGAAGGTGCTCGCGTCCAGAACCACTTGCGCAAGCGCAGTCCCGGTGAGACCAAATGTCACCATGCTGCCGAAAGCCGCAATCATGAACGCGCGCATATCGCCTCCGTCGAACATCGGGCCATGGACCGCTGCGTGGTTGCGGGGAGATGATGAACCCGGGTGCCCGACGAGGCAAGTGCCGGCGTCGGACATGCGCTCCAAGCGCTTATCAGACTCGAAGCGAACCTCTGAAGGCCCGGGCAGCGTAATAGGACTGCGCTCCGTTGTGATAGACGAACACCTTGCCGTACCGCCTATCGCAGAAAAGAGCTCCGCCGAGCGCTCTAACTTCCGGCGGCGTCTCGATCCAACTCGACGTCTTCGTGTCGAACGCACCGAGCGTCTGCAGCCTTCGATACGCCTCTTCCGCCAGCAGATCGATGCCCATGGCGCGAGCCATTTCGACGGCGCTACCCTCGGGCTTGTGCTCCTTTCGTGCCGCGCGCGCAGCGGCGTCGTAGCACAGGCTTCTTCGTCCGGCCGGACTCTCCGCCGAGCAGTCGCAGAAAGTGAATCGGCCTGAATCGTCTCGACCGATGACATCGGGCTCGCCGCCTGTGACCTCCATCTTTTGCAGCGACGCGAGCGCGTTGCGATTCGCATCGAGCCGTGCCCGCACCTCTGCCCACGGGATCCCGGGATGGCGATGCATGTTCCCTTCGAAGCGAGACATGAATCCTCGCAGCAGCTCTTCGCGTTCGCTCGCGTTCATGCAGGACTACGCCGACTGATGCGCTTCGCGCCACAGCATGACCGCAAGCGCGGCCGCGACCACAAATGCGACGACACTCGCCCAGCTTGGAATGGCGACTCCGTTCACGGTGACTTCCCAACCCGACAGGACGCGAAGCAGTTGGAGCAAGGCGACCAGTGAAAATACGACAACGGCGACGGTGTTGAACGGCTTCATGCGGGTGGCCTCCATGCCGCGATGGCTGGGTTGAGTCGATAGGAAACGGGCCGAACGCTCAAGTCAGCCGTGCGCCGCCTGCGGAAGACACGACTGCGGTCACTGCCCCGCGGGTGGCTGCCAGAGTTCGACCTTGTTGCCCTCCGGGTCCATGACCCAGCCAAACTTCCCCTTCGCCTGGAAAAAGATCCCACCGATGCCAGTGACTCTCTTCATCCAAGCCTCCAGGCGACCAAGTCAAGCCGAGATCTGATTCCTCACCGGGCCAACGTAGGCCGCACTAAAGAAATCCGCGGAGGAATGCAGCCGCTTCATCCGAGATCCCCACAATCTTGTTCGTTGCTTGACGGTAGAACTTGAAGTTGAGCTCGGTCTCGGGTCGACCGTCGTTCCAGTCGGAGAAACGTTTCAGTTCGCTCCGTCCCAGGCGTTGTTTCACGAGCGCCATGCGCTTGATGGTGATGCTGACGCGCGGAGTTTGCCTCGCGACTCCGGGTTTCCTTGGAGTCGCTTCCGCCGAGGTCACGATGCCGCTAGCGACTAGACCTGGACCGCCCTCGTTTTCGCTTGCGAAGACAAAGATCACGTCGCCCTTGGCGATGTGCTTGCCGCCGTACATCGTCTTTTGCAAGCGGAACGCGAATGCCTCTGCCTTCGGATCGCTGACCTCGGCTTTGATCGCGAACATTTTTCCTTCTCGTCTCGCTCCAGAAGGTGCGTGACTGCTCGTGATGTCTACCGACCAGGCTAATCGGCGCGTGTCGAGCCCGGCGAAGCAAGGGCGGCCTCTACGAGCGTGCCACTTGCCTTCGTGCGTCCTCTATCGCCGTTAACTCTTCTCGCCGGTCGCATCGGAACCCGAAATGGTGTTCTCGCTCACGGGCGAAGGTCCCGTGCCAACCGCAGGCGCTTCAGCGGGTTCTAATTTTCGCTGACGCTTCGCTTCATTCTTCTGCTTCTTCGCAAGGTCTCTTTGTCGCTTTGCGAACGCGTAGTTGGTCTTTACCAAGTGATTTGCCCCTTCGTCGGATTGACAGCGCTAAGGGTAACCCATTGGAAGGACACCTGCCGGACTTCGGCGAACTGTGATGCTTGACAAGTCAGGCAACCGGCGCGCCGCGCTGGTGATATCGCTGGGCCGTTGTCGGGCGGGAACGCACCCCGAATCAATACCCGACCTTCAAGACCCCGTCGCCCATTCCGTTCACCCTGCCGTCTCTCAACCATTCCAGTGACGCCTTGAATAGCAGCTGGTGGTTCCTTTCCCACATTGCGTTGTGTGACGAGCATGCGAGTTCGATCAGGACTTTCTGCTTGGAGCCCAGGTCGGCGTACAGCTGCCGCACGCGATCGGGCACGACCTGCTTGTCGTGTTCGCCGGTGACCATCAGGAATGGAACCTCCAGCTTGGCGACTGCCGCCTGATTGAAGCCCCAGGTGGGCACGCTCGGTGCGCGCCGGACGCCCGGACCCCATTTCGCGCCGACGGGATCCGAAGCGAGCATCTCCGACCACACTGCCTCGCTCGCGCCCGGTTCGTACTGTCCGGAACAGCCCACTTGGCGATCCCAGTTGGCGTCGAAGTCCTTCCTGGATTGCGACGTCATCGAGCCGTCGCCTGCCGGCAGAGAGTTGGGCGCGGCGAGCGCCGACTCACGGGTATAGGCCGGCGCGAGGACGACCAGCCGCGCGACCTTCGTGGGGTTCTGCGCCGCATAGCCGGCCGTGCGCGGCCCGCCCTGCGACCACGCGACAAGGGAGACCCTCTCCACGCCGCGCTGCGTGCGCAGGTAGTCGATCACCGCGCCGAGGTCGTTCCAATCCGAGCTCATGGTGGTTAGCGGCGTGGGATGCGACGCCGCGCAGGGCGCGGATATCACGCCGGGAACGAACTCTGCCTGCTGCGCCTTCGGGAAATTGCACGGATCGTTCATCGGCGGCGGGCGCGTCGACCTGCCGTACCCCGTCATTTCCATCGAGAAGACGTCGAAGCCCGCCTCAGCGAGGTAGGCCATCCAGCTGTAGTCCTTGTATGGGACGTCGAACGTGACTGCGGAGGGCGTGCCTGCACCGTGCACGAAGACCACCACGCCGGCAGCCGGCGTGCGACGCGACTGAACGTCCGCGCGCACGACTTCGCGGACATAAATCTGCGCCTCCTGACCCGCTATGGCGGGGGCTGTCGACTTTACGCGTACGAAGTGGTCGTTTCTGACGAGACCCCTCGCGTCGCCGCCGGTCGAGGCGCAAGACCCTAGAAATAGGACAGCGGCGACCCCCAAAACTATCGTCACGATCCGTTCCATTGTCATCGCAGGTTTCCCCTAGTGCTTTGCGATATGGACTGCCACCTAGTCGTCAGCACCTAACGACTAACGTAGCCGGCCCGCCACCACGGACATGGCTGGGTTAGGCCGCACGCTGCATTGCCGCTCCATCGGCGCTTGGGATCAGATAGGCCAAAACGCCCGCAACTGCGAACAGCGCAGCTACATCCCCCCAGAGATGGCCGATGTGTTGCGTATTCATGACGGCCTGAACCGCCATAACCGCTCCGTGCACGACGCTGGACCAGACGGTGAACCAGATCAGGCTGCGATGCGCCAAGGGATCCCGTGAGGCCAGTATGAGGAATACACCAAGGGTGGCGTAGATCGCCAGGATCATCTGCAAGTACTCGGATTGGCCGGTATGCCACGCCCAGCCCGACGGCCAAAAGATCGTAAGCGGATAAACGCCAACCAAGAAGACCAGGCCCACGAGGAGCAACGCGAAGCGTAGATATTTGATGCGATCGACGTGAGTCATCGTCTCCTCCGCTTAGGCGGACTGGCAAATCCGCGGTGACAAGGTATGAGGCTCGAAGACATGTCAGGACGCACCCCCGGTGGCGATCCATACCGAGTGTGCGGTCGCTGGCGATAGGAGCGCTGCCGACAGGCCCGCGGCGAAAGCTCCGCACGCGACAATGATCAAGAATCCCGCCGTGCCGATGTACCGGCGCGTCCGGTTGAGCGCGTGGTAGTCCACACGGCTAGGCCCCCACTTCTTCTTGCAATGCTCTTAGTGCAGGACGAACTCCTTGCAGCCAATCAGACTCAAGAACATCGAACTCGTAGACAAAAACGTTGGCCGCCCCCCGATCGAAGACGCCTCTGCTGGCTACCGTCTTGTGCAGCAAAACCAGCGTGGGAAGATCGAGCATCAGAGACATTGTTGTCTCAATCTGGTTCCACTCAGTGGGGAACGTCATTGGGTTGGAAATCTCGACATGCTTGATACTTCCGCTGTGCATGAACACCTGAGGCAAACCCAAGACTATCGTGCATTGGCACTTCTTCATGAGGCGTTTGACGTCTTCAAACGGTGACCTGAGTGCCGCTTGACTTTTCCCGATCGTGTTTGCTTTGAACCCAGTATCTTGCAGCAGTTGATAGAGCGCCTCGAGTTTGGACTCGATGTCAGGTGGGGCCCAGTTTGGTCGGGAAACAAAGGCTTCAATCATCGCGATCTCCAAGTCCAGGCTATCATCATGATCTTGATCTCCGATGCCACGAATGGGCCATCTCTTCCGCCTAACGGCTACGCTAACCGGCCCGCCACCACCGACGGACCGAGCAAGAAGTTGCGTACCGACGGGGCCGGTTGAGCGCGGTGTTAGGCACCATCAGCGGACAAAGCCTTGCGCATCATCATAGAGGTGCACTCGAAACCAAGGGAGCGGTACAGCACTTGAGCGGTTGAGTTATGCGCGAAGACATTCAGGCGAACATCCGCGATGCCTTGAGCGCGCACAAACTGTTCGAGCCACAAGAGCGCTGCTTTGGCATGCCCCCGCCGACGAAATGACTGGGCGACACCAATGTTGTAGATATACGCAAAGTGAACTTCGCCCTTTCCAACGACCGCGAACCAAAGGAAACCAATCATCTCGCCGGTCGCTTCACCCTGAATTTCGTAGACATAGTGGTCTGGCGTCGCGAGGCCTTGCGGCAGCAGTTGCTCAAACTCTGCTTGAGCTCGAGCAGGCGCCTCATCGCAAGTCCAGCGACCGGCCGCCACATTGTCCTGCGCATAGCCAGCGTTGGCCGCTTCGGCAAACGACAAGAAATTCTCGTGTCGCATTGGGGTAAGGATGGTCACCGGTGAGAACTCCTATGGTGCCTGACGATCAAGTTGACCGCGCGTGGCGAGGCCGCCGAAGGACGGTCGACGGAGACGCGTCCGGTTCAACGCAATGTTAGGCCGAGCTTGCGTATACGGCATAGCGCTAACTCTCAGGATCGGACTTCGGCGGCGTCGCGAGCTGCTCTGTAACCCGGAGATTCCGGACGACAAGTTCGTCAATTTCCAGCCGTCTGATTCGAGCCCGCCCGACAGCCAGTCGACCGATGGCCAAGGCACCAATGGCCAAGGCGCCCATCGCGAGCGCACCCAACGCGAAAGCGCCGACCGCCTGCGCACCTGTCGCGATTGCGGGAAAGGCTCGAGGGCGTGCGATTTCGGACTTCATTGCATGGCGAGGGCGCATTGAACGGGGCGGCTCCGGAGTCTGTAAGTTCGGCGGTATTGGGACGACTCAAATGCCCGGCTCCACGCTGTTTTTTGAACCGATGACGAGGATAGGAGGGAAACGGTACAGTGGCCTCCCATCCACGAACTCCCCCGTAAACACCCCAACGTAAGGGGCCGCCTCCAAAGGCGAACTGCTCGGCTTGGTGCCGAGTGCAGCGGCGCAGCCCGTGAGTCCCAAGACGACAGCAGCCGCGGCAACCCATTTAGCTGCGATTTCGGACTTAAGCGAATGGCTCATGCGGCTAAGCTGACCAGCCCGCCGCGGCCGAAATTGCCGAGCAAGAACCCGAGTATCGGCGGGTCCGGTTCAGCGCGTGGTTAGGCCGGGTTCGCGACCTGCGGTTCATGCAGCAGCGCACTTCTTCACGGTCTCCCAGGTCCGCGTGGTCACCTCGACTCCGAAGACCTTCGCGATGAGCGTCATGAATACGGGTCCCCTTGGGCTGGGCACATAGGCGGTGAAGACCTCTCTACCAACCATGCTCAGTACACATGCCCCATCGGACTTTATCGGAAACTCGACCTTCCCGTCGTGTGGTGATCGCAGGAAACTGATGACGCGCTTTGCGTTTGGCGGCAGCGAAAACGCAGCGTAGGGGTCGGTTTCCACCAAAGCTCGGAGATGGCTCGCTTGTCGCACGATCGTGTAGAAACTACGGCCAAGCAGATCCTGCATTGAAGACTCTGCCCTTCGCTCAAGAGAGGGCTCCGCGGCGGAGCGCGCATCGAAGATGACATTGCCACTGGATAGAACGGTCCTTACGTCGGTGAACCCTGCCTTCTCGAAGCAGCGCTTCAACTCCGGCATCTTTGCGTTCTGCGGGCTTACTCCGCGAAGGAAGGCAACGTATCGAGGCATAAGAACACTTCGCGGCCTAGCAATCAAGTTAACTGGCGCGTGCCGGGCCCGCCGAAGGACGGGCGGTGGACAGGCGTCTGGTTGAACGCGATGTTAGTGGGCAGCCGAGCTCGTGAACACTGATGACTGCTCGATGCGACTTAGGCGACATTCCTGGCCTCACCTGCTCCCTGCCGGTGACAATGTACCGCCGTAGAACACCCCGAACGGATGCACGGTGTACTTGAAAACCTCAGCCTTGAACGATGGATCTTGATCCAGCATCGTTCGGACTTCCAGCTCCGTGTTCGCTGAGACAACGACCAGGCCCTTGTCGGAGTACCGGGCTCCGATCACCAGGACGCCCAATTCGCGCAGGCGACGGAGATTGGCGCTATGTTCCTTGAACAAGGCTTGCTCGTGTGGCTGTTTGGTTTGATCCCACTTCGCGCCGACCGTGATCTCAACGGCAAAGAGACGCGGCTGGACGTCGGCGGCAGAGACCGAGGCCGATTGGGCCGCGACAAGCAGGAAGCCGCCCACAAGGGCGACGAGCGATACGCTGGCAATGATGGTGACTACCCTCATGATGCGCCCTTTCGCGACCCGGCGTGGCAATGCCGCCTAACGATCAAGCTAACCGGCGGGCCGCGTCGACGCGGACCAACGACGAGGCGCGTGCCCGTCCGGTTGAGCGCAGGGTGGTCCTCGGCATACAACTAGTGAACTGTGTTGCCGCCAGTGCTCGCAACCGGCATCGCTGGCGGCGAACCAGGTGCCGCCGCTTGTGCTGGAGCGGGCGAAAGAGCTTGGCGCAGGAAGAGGGTAAGCAGGCTTGCTCGTTCATGTGGGGGAATGATGACCGTAACCCATCCTACGCCCAGATGACGAAGCTGAAGCACCGTATTGTCGCCGTGCATCATCGAACGCCAGGCCGGATCAATTGTGGCCTCGCTTGTCTGCGGTGGCTCAAGTGCGACCGCAGGCTTGAGCGCTTGCCGAAGCTTCGCGGCACCCGCGATCAATTCATCGAGTTCCGCCGCCGATAAAGTCGAGATGTCGATCTTGGGCATAGTGAGAGGGCTAACGATTAAATTAGCCGGCGCGTGCCAAGCCCGCAGAAGGACGGGCGACGGACACTCGTCCGGTTCAACGCGATGTTAGGCCGCACCGCTCGAAGGTTCAATGGGCCGCCAGCCACCGCCAGAGCCATGACGTAACGGTTCATTTCGAGGTCGTCATAGTCGAGGACGTCGGGCATCGGGCGGCCTGACAAGACCACTTAACCGGCTCGGCGTCGCCAAAATGGCGCGCGATGAACCTCAATCCCCGCCGGCGAGAGTCCGCGTTGAATGAATCGGTAGGCCTCACTAGCGGTCCGGATCGCCTTGGAAGGGTTGTGGTACGGGCAGCTCTGATTTTCGCTGGAGCTATGACCAGAAGACTCATTGCCGAAGAACCTTCTCTATGGCCTTGCCCTTGGCGAGTTCATCGACAAGCTTGTCCAGTTGTCGAATCCTTTGCATCAACGGATCGTTGATCTCTTCCACGCGGAGGCCGCAGACCACGCCTTTGATGAGATAACTGTTCGGATGCATCGCCGGCGCTTGAGCAAAAAACGTTTCGAAGTCAGTCTTCTGTTCGATTTGATGTCGTAGACCAGCTTGTTCATACCCCGTTAGCCAGCAGATAACGCGGTCAACCTCTTCCTTCGTGCGCCCCTTGCGCCTGGTCGTCTCTACATACATCGGATACACGGCTGCGAAAGGCGTCGCGAAAATTCGATGGCCTGGCATGTTCGTGTCTCTTCAAGTGCCGTGTGGGGATAGGATGAGTCTCCGCGATTCGATTGGGAAAGTGCTGATGCGTGAGGCCCTAACGATTGAATCAACCGGCGACACGGCGCAGGCGAGGCCCGCCGCATGGAAATGTATTTGAACGGCCCTGCCACCTGACCAAACGAAGGCGATCGTCTCCTCATCGACGAAACGCGTGACCTCGACTGTTTCGGTGGCACGGGGAACTCGAAACTCCCAGTCGACCTTC
>Ga0207701_10004784_pt1 | contig 13703 bp, 12 predicted proteins | sample KBSSwiSSwithPhiX_FD_184294 | JGI IMG/M metagenome (GOLD analysis project Ga0207701, IMG submission 184294) | Switchgrass rhizosphere bulk soil microbial communities from Kellogg Biological Station, Michigan, USA, with PhiX - S5 (SPAdes) (version 2) | ecosystem: Environmental > Terrestrial >... | reverse complement strand
AGTGATTTCCTAAGGATAACTTTAGTACGCACTTAGGTACAAAAGCGAGCACTCAATCAGAACAGAAAGCCTGAAACTTCATCCTGTAATTCTCGTATTGTGTGTACATGAGATGGATATCTACCTCACAAAATTCCCCGGGCGATGGTAATCATGGGCCGCCCGAATCACCAACCAAAACCCAGTCTTGGAGCAATTTTGGGAAGAGTGACAGCAGTGTTACTTTTCAAAGGCTGCGTAGCTAACAGACGGTGTTTAGATTATCAATATGAGTTTGTTAATTATTGCTCAACTGTTCCTGCTGCGAGCTATTGATAGTTTGAAGCGTTCGTCGCGATGGGGCGGCAGCAACGAACGTCGTTCGCCAGCTAGAATCCACGGTTAAAACGCAGCCCAAGCTCCAACCGGCATCGTGGAGATTCTAACATATGAGAGCATTAGTTTCGATTCTCATCACCGCATATAACGCGGAGGACACAATAGCCTATACGCTTGAATCTGCGATTGCCCAAACGTGGCAACGCAAAGAAATCATCGTGATCGACGATGGGTCTACAGATCGCACTGCGGAAGTGGTGCGGCAATTTAAAAATGTAAAGTTAGTATCCACAGAGAATCAGGGTTTATCAGGGGCCCAGAACAATGCGTTTCCGCTCAGTCAGGGCGATTACATCCAGTATTTGGACGCGGACGATCTTTTAGCGCCGGACAAAATCGAGCGGCAGCTTGCGGCCTTGCGCGAATTTGACAACAGACGAATATTGCTTTCCTCACCATGGGCCCCCTTCTATTATCGAATCCGCCCCGGCCGCTTCGTTCGCAACTCACTGTGGCAAGATCTTTCCCCAGTCGAGTGGCTCTTGAGGAAGATGCGCGAAGGCATCCACATGCAAAACGCAACCTGGCTGGTGAGCCGCGAGCTGGCAAAGACGGCAGGACCCTGGGACACTCGCCTTCATTTCGATCAAGACGGTGAATATTTTTGTCGTGTACTCTTGGCATCTGAGGGTACACGCTTCGTACCCGGAACCGGGATTTACTACCGCGCTAGCGGCCCGAACCAAGTAAGTTTCATTGGCAATTCAGATAAGAAGAAGGATTCGCTTCTTCTTACGATCAAATTGCACATTCAATATCTTCGCTCCCTTGAAGACAGCGAACGTGTCCGAAAAGCTTGTCTGGCGTACATTCAGATTTGGTGCCGCAATTTCTACCCGGAACGCCCTGACTTGATGCGGGAAGCGCAACAACTTGCCGCAATGCTAGGCGGTCGCTTGGAAATCCCAGAATTATCCTGGAAATACCTGTGGATTCAAAGGCTCTTTGGCTTTGCCGTGGCGAAACGGACCAGCCAGCGCTGGAACCACTACAAATTGTCCGTAATGAGATTTTGGGACAAGGCCCTGTTTCGTCTGGAGGGCGGAAAGGCTCTTGTCTTGCTGGGCCCGCTACTCGCGGACTTCTAACGCACAGTCACCCAGATTCAGCACGTTCAGAATGAACCCGGTGGCTGGAATATCATTCAACCCAAACGTCCGACGCGCCACCTTGTCGAGCTTTTCGATCTGATCAACGGAGTTGAGGATTTCGGGGCCGTTCATTGTTTCAATGTGATCTACGGCGCGCTCTGAAACGCTTGCTAGGCGCTCAACGTGGCGTTCTCCGCGCTGCTGCATCGACATGGCGACTGCTTCAATCGGAGTGGCAACAACGCCATCATTGCGCTTTGCAAGAGCCTTTGCAGAATGAATCCGTTGCGTCCAGCCTTCGCGTTTGGCACGCGATAGCACCGTTCCCTCTGAGATACCCATGTTTCGGGCGATCTCACGTGAACCGATACCCGATGCAACAGCGGTTTTAATCTGTTCCCACAGTTCGTTCGTAATCTTTCTCGCCGCATACCGTCTCAGCTATCATACAGACTCATAAGTACAACCGCAAAATGCGTAAATTTTGTGCTTGACGTCAATTCGCGCTTTTCCCTACGATCCATCTAACCTCGATGTGTGCGGACTACTGGGCTTTTCCCAGTGGTAAGCCTTGGACTGGCAGTAATCTCCCGCATCGGTTCCAAACCCGGAGATTACTATGAAAACACTTATCCTCGCAGTGATTCGCTGCTCTTTAATGTTCACGGCAGTTGCCGCTCTCTTACTTGCCTATCCCGCCTCGGTACAGGCCGTTCCCACCACGTACCAGTACACCGGCAACCCCTTCACCGTCGCGACCGGCCCCTACAACACGAGCGATTTCGTGGCGGCTATGGTGACGCTGGCGGCCCCACTCGGAGCGAACATGCCGCTCACTCAGGTCATTCCTACCGCTTTTACGTTGTCCGATGGGGTGCAAACAATAACCAACAATGGACCAGGCACCGTTTTTTTCTCGGAATTCCTATTCGCTACGGACGCATCCGGGGCGATCAGTATGTGGAGGGCTGTGGTGGAGACGATATACAATGATTTCACGACGGGGGCCATCGTCACGAACAACGACCCCACGGACATCCACGATAGTGGCATCCTGATACCAATCGGCGGTCCTTTCGTATTCGGAGCCAACGAGCGATTACCAGGGGGGTGGAGCGGCCCCATCTCAGCGCCAGACACGGGGTCTACCCTCTCAATGTTGACGCTGACCCTTATGGCGCTGGGTCTAGTGGCCCAGCGGTTCCAGCGGGCAGCGGGTTGACCGCGCCAAGGCTGGCAGAAGTCGCCTCTTGGCGTTCCGCCACTAGGCCCGCTTCCCACCTTCCCCACCAACGCTGCACGTAATCACCGATGCGGCGCGAATCCCGAATCCGCACCTTGCTCATAAATCCGGGTATGGGAGGGGACTGGGGTGCCCGATGGTGGCTCGGCAGTTTCTCTGCTCGGTTGCGCTTTGCTCGGCTTGGCTGCCTTGCGGCGCAAGATGGGTTGCTAACACCAATTTTGTTAAAGCTAAGTTCCGCAATCGCGCTGCGAATCGCAGATCCTAATTCTATAAACGCAGTCAGCTTTTCATCGGCGCGCACGATGAAACCTTTCCTTCGCAATGCGCGTCAGCGATGCGAGAACGTTTGTCCTATGCGCTTGCGGTTCTCCTTTCCGTTCGAAATAAGCTTCCATCCATTGTTGTGAGATTTGATTAGCTTGCTTTTCGAATGCCGAAGGAGCGATTTCCGTCGCGGTCGCCGCTGGCAACCCCAGAAATTCTAAAACGTGTTCGGCGCTGCCGCGGTTGCAGGCCACGACGTCTTCATAAAAGAGAACGAGCGGGTCAATGTGATTGTCCCGAAAATACTTGGCCCAGCCTCTTTCATGCGCCTCGATTCGGTTTAACCATTCGTCAATGACTTTGAAATCGAACTTGGGCACAATGCGCGGCTGCGCTTTCTCTCCCGCTTTCTGAGCCCAGACGCCTGTCTGGCAGGCTATTGCCCAGGAAACTGCTTGCTCGACGCGATTACGGCGGCGAAGCCAGATATATCTAGGCTGGTGCAGAATTTCCGCTAGAAGTTCTGCTCCTCGGAGATTCTTGTATGCAGGAATTTCCTGCAACATCTGGAGCATTCGCTCGAAGTAACTCCACATTACGACGGTGCCGAACACTCCATTGGGACTCGTATTCTGCCGTAGAACACCTTCCACGTAAGCCAGGGGTAACGGTGAGACCCACCGTCCTTCCCACGTTTCGCAAGGCTTTGACAAAAAGTGCTCGTCCGGCCACCCGGCTACTCCAGTGCTCCGGAGAAGGCTACAAAGCAAATGCGTGCCGCTGCGCTGAACCGAAGCAATGATGTAGGAGGTAAGAAGGTCTATTGTCGGATTTATTGGCGGTGATCGCATTCCTAGGCGCGCGAACCGAAAAGAGGGCTTGCTTTACCCGATCCCGGATTCGGATCTTCTGATCGCGAGGAGCTTGATAGAAATTCACTCCAGCCGTCAAGGAGAAAATGTAGGGTATCACCTAATAGCTGTTGTAGGGTGAAGTTTTACAGGATCAAATTCACTACGAAGTCGTAAATCGCCCTCTCCAGTTCCATAGACGCAGTCAGCTTTTCATCGGCACGCACGTTTCTGCGCGGGCCGTTACGATATCAAGCTCACCGCGAACTCGTGTATCGCCCTTTCCAGCTCCACGAACGCAGTCAGGATTTCATAGGCACGCACGATGAAACGCTTTCCGTAGCCATGTGCGTCCACAATCCAAATCGTTCGCCCCTCGCGGTCCAAACCTGAAACGCAATCCCAACGTTTAACCTTTCTTATTTGGAGGTAAATAGCGCCCGTCGCCGATCTATTGGCCGTGAGTTATACCCTTGGGGGGTTGGTATTCATATTGGTTTTTGAATTCAGTTTCAGTTGAGTCGCGCCAGCCTACCTGTCTTTTTTTTGAGTTTAAGGTAAGATGCAGCCCATTCTTTAGAGATTCGAGTAGCTTATTTTTCAATAGCCGGTCGTGGGATTTCCATGCCTGCCGGAAATGGCAACTCCAGAAATTCAGGGTTCACTGTCGGGCTATATCTGCGATGATCTCGGGAGCTTGGCGAGTTTGATTACACGCACACTATGTAGCTGATAGTCCATGGCTGGAGGGTTGCCTAGCATAGATAAACCTGAGTCGCGCAGTCTTAGGAAATTTGCCGCGACAACCTTACCGTTTCTTTTACTTACGATACCTTCGCTTTGGCTTATGTGGTCTGTGCCGCCACTTTGGCGTGGCGTGGATGCGTACAACCAAACGGTTGGGCCCCCGGGACTGGTGACGATTTTGCTGCATGGTCCACTGTACTGCACCCTGAGCCGCATTCCGCTTTGGTTTGGGTATCTGATTAGCGGATCGGGACCGGCCGAATCGCTTGGCCATTTCATCAAGCACTCAAAGCTGACCGACGCTGGCGTGTACTCATTAGTGGTTTTCCAGCATGCCGCTTTATGGTTCGGCGCTGTTTATTTGATCTACGCGATAGCGAGAACGTTGCTACTGCGTTTGTTCATTGCGGTTTTGTTCGCGAGCCAGCCGCTGTTCTATGCGTTTGCGCATTGTGTAGGTTCGGAAACGCTGAGCATGATCGTCATTTTGCTTCTGGCCGCAAGCGGCGTTCGCCTGATGCTGCGTTACCCCGATATTGGAGCACGCGACTGGATCATCTTTACCATATTCGTCGCTGCCGCGTCCTTGACGCGTCACATTAACGGCGTCCTCGCAGCGGTTTTGCCGACTGCGATGATTGTGATCATGATCGAACGTGGCTTACGTCTGCTCTCGGGACACCAACACGCCAGTGCTGCTGCTAAGGTCCAGTTCCCGAAATTGGCGAAGGTATGGCTAATCTCCGTCGCGACTGGTCTGATTGGATTGATTTTGGCGACGAGCGTTACTCATCTCCTTTGCTGGCGCGCGCGCACGCCGTGGCGTTCTACTTTCGGTTACACGTTTATCTGGCGACTCAATTTCCTCGAAACAATGCAGCCTAACCAGCGTCAGGAGCTACTGGATATCATCGCGTCAAAATGCAGACTACCTGAATCTCGCCAGCTTCTGGATCTGTTAGGCAATTGGATGAATCGAAACAGACTTTGGGACCCGGCGGCTTTCATTCAAGAAGCTCACTCCGCTTTGACCGATCCGGAAATGAAATTTCACAGTGAGAAGTTTGATCGAGTTCTCAACGAGATTGCATCCGGTTTTCTTTATCCGCCGACCGCACCCCTTAGATCAGTGGCCCTGAGCGATTTCACAACGGCAACACGATCAACCGAAGGCGATATCGTGCGATTTCTCTTTGTGCACACAGATTATTTTTTCTCCCATCGCGACAAAATGCCGCAGTGCTCGGGACTCAAAACCTTTCGCGAGCCGCGCGACCGACTCACCGCGGCGCGTGAGTTGTCGTACTTTCATTGGTGGAATCTGCTTTCTTTCTGCACTTGGAGCATCCTCGGACTTATCGTTTTGTTGTCAGCGCTCGTTGTGGACTACAAACGAGGCGGAGAAAACACGCCGTTGATTCTTCTTGCTGTTCCCCTGTGGATTATTGGAGTGGCTATGGTGCTGCTGAATTGTTTCTTCGCGCAGCTTCAGCAGCGCTATATTCTGCCTACGATGGAGCTTTTATTGCTCTCATTAATAATTCTTTGCGGTGTACTTTTCAGAGGGTTCGAATCGCCCAACCGCCGGTTCTTCAAAAATACCCTTCACGCTGTTAGCTGATTTTTTCCCTTCCCCAGCACTGGAAATCGCAGATTCTCATTCCATAAACGGGCCGTGAGCTTTTCATCGGCACACACCTTTCTGCGCGCCGTTAAACGATCAAACTCACCGCGAATTCGTGTATCGCCCTTTCCAGTTCTACAAACGCAGTCAACTTTTCATCTCATGCACGTTTTCGCCCATCCCAAAGTCCAACCGCGCTTCTTGGCGCTAGCGCGTCGGTGACGGCGCAGGACGATTCATATACGCTGGTGACGCGTTATCAGGTTCTTCCGTAACTGTCGTTCCCTCCTGCTGACAAGAAGCGATAAATGCCATCGCAACGAAGATACCTAGCAAAGAGAGTATGTATTTCTTCATAGGTTCGGAGTTTTCGGATGGAGTGCCGCAGAATGTCAAGCTCCCACAAGCACAACGGCGATTTCAGAGAGTGGTGAAAGTCTTACGACAATAAACTCACCGGCAACTCGTGAATCGCCCGTTCCAGTTCCACGAACGCAGTCAACACTTCCTCGGCGCGGATGATGAAACGTTTTCCGTAGCCATGTACGTCCACAATCCAGGTTGTTCGTCCTTCAAAATCAATCGCTGAGACCTAATCCAGGCTGAATCCGGCTTTAGTGATTTTCTGAACAACGCTTTCCCAATATTTCAACGCGATGGGGAGCGTTAGCAGCGGAATTTGTCTCATTACGGATGACGTAAGTACATGCTTAAACCGCCTAGATCAATAATTGCAGAGTTAGATGCCAGCTCGCTAATTCCAAGAAGATAAGTGGAAGGGTGGTCAGCTTTCTTTAAATCGACGAAGCAAATATCGGCATCCCTTATCTCAAAATCACCAATAGCTAGTTTCCTTACACGCCCGATACTGCGCCGTGCACTGTCCGAGGCTCTTACCCCGGTTATTGATTGCTTCATCATGATTCCCGCTTTGGCTCCGATGCTTTCATCAACAAAGGTGAACTGTGAACCCGTATCAACCAACATGGTCGAGGGTACGCCATCGATGGAGCAATCAACTTCGAGATGATGGTCTGAGTTCAAACGCAAGGGGACTTGCGTGAACCCATTGCTTTGAAGCATCGCCGCCAGTTTGTCGCTTGTGCGGCTACTAGGTCCCCGACGTGCGAAATAAAGTGCGAACTCGGCACAGTCCAACACCGCGCCAACTCTGTGCATTTCGGGAGATCCCAAAAAGCCGTCTAAATGCGGAATTTCTTTGATGCCAACTGGTAGCGTGTGGATCACGCTGTTGCCTATGGCAAGCGTATCAAGCTTCGCGAAGCTCCAGAATTTGTTGGTGGCGGACGTTTTGCCAAATGTGGGGACTGGAATTGCCGTCTTGTGCTCGACAAGACGAAATTTTTTCAGACTGCCTCGTGCAATGACGGTTCCTCCCGCACCCGTATCGACCTCTAACGAAGCGCTCACTCGGTTAACTTCGACGTCAATGACGAGACGTTTTGGATCGCTGTCGAAGTTTGCCTGCTTAAGCATCACAACCCCGAAGCCTTTGTGTTTTAAAAAGCTGTTCAGTGCTGTCGGCGTAGTTGCGGTTTTCCTTTCCGAAAGCTTCGGGACTGTCATTAACGGCGATGTAGGAAATGGCGTTGGCGTAGAAAGGGGTTCTTGCGCTACGGGACTGGCCCTTGGCGGGAGCACAGCCGATGGTGCCAATGCTTGCGCAGCAGCGAAGTGCAGCCCCGCGAAAATATGGATGAACGCTGATGATCTCCTAGTCACTGATCCGAAGGGCCGAGTTTAACGGCAGAAGATAACGAAATTCAGATGCGTCTCCATAGGCCGCGCAGAACCAAGGCGCACGAGTTTGATCGCGCCTAGCCGATCTAAAGCACGATTGATTTGATACGCGGATTGTCATCGAGATTGCGCAGATGAATCGCAGCGGCTTCGCCGAGCGTCATTTTCGCCGAGCCTTCGCTGTTGCCATTGCTGACCCGCTCGCGATGCTCTTTCAGAAACTCAGCGAGTTTGGCTTGTGCTACGCTTAGATGTGAAGTCTTCAGCGACTTCCAAACTTCTTTGCCGCCAGCGAAAGCTCTGGCATAATAGCGCCCAGACTTATGGCGAACCAGGTTTTGGTGTCGCGTTCTTTGCCACGTTTTGCTTGTTTTTGCTGTTTCATAATGGGTTGACCGTAGAATATGAGCGTGAAAATAAGACAAAAACATGCTGCGTCGTTCAAGTGTACCCAGCAAATGCGCCCGTAGCTCAGCTGGACAGAGCAACGGATTTCTAATCCGTAGGTCGAAGGTTCGAGTCCTTCCGGGCGCGCAGCCCTTCTCAGGCTCTGGCGCAGCCGTTTTCATAGGGAGATTCGTTAGGAACCACGATCACCGTAGATCTCGAACGGTCGCGCACGGAAGCGAACAAAAACACCGTTTATTCGTCAAGTATTCGTCAATTAAGCACGGAGTGGCGTTCGTCAGCGGTGCCTGTTTGTCCTGCTGTGAAACGCGTATGCACGCTCGACCGGATTAGTGTCCCTTCCCCCCGTGTGGGTTTGGGTGTGTCGTGAATGTGCGAAACCTTACGCTTTAAGCTTCGCTGCAATCGCGTCCAGCTTCGCATCCAGTGCACGCATCTCGGCACGTTCCTCAGCGGTGGGCATTGGGATATTGGCGATGCTTACACTTAATACCAGACGGTTGATTCCATCCATGCAGTTGCGCTGCGCTGCTTACCACGTCTTTCAGTCTCGCCATAGACCACTTCATCGCCATCGCGTCCTGCAAGGCTAACGCTGGCTTTTCGAGTCGGGAGTGAAACCGACTTTGCTGAGCTCTAAGCCGAGCGCCTCCGCCAGCCGTGAGTCGACGATGAGGACCTTGACGGCGCAGTTATGAAAAATAACGCGTTGCGCGAGGCTGGCGCTGTCGAATCTACGGAAACGTACGCGGCACCCGCTTTCATGATCCCGAATATTAAAGAAACTGCATCGCCCGATTTTCGCATACAGATGCCCACGCGGTCGCCGAGGCCGACGCCCATTCCTCGCAAGCGGTCCCGTACTCGATCCGACAGATGGGCCAGCTCGCCGTAGCGGATGCTGCCACTTTCGGTTTCCTCGACCGCGACGTTATCTGGAAACCGTAACGCGGAAACATCGTGAGGGGCGATTTGAATTTGTGATCTGAGATCGCGAATTTCTTAGATGCATACCCTTCTTCGTTCCTCCTCGAGCAGACCGACGCTGTCGTGCGTGAAGCATCAATGTGGATTGCTGATGTGCATCGCGAGGACGGGAAAGCCGTTCGTGGTGCCCGCCGAGGAAAACCTGAGTATAGCGAAAGCGTTGCCAAAGGAGAGACAGCCCCGGCACAGAGCCATAGCGCTACGTCTACCTACTGGCTACAGTGCCTGACCCGGGTCATATACCAGGGGGTTTTCTTCCACACCCCATCACTGAATCGTCTCCTATGATAATGAGTTCACCGTTAAATGGCGGCGCTGGTTTCGCTGGAACAAGCGGTCGTAAAACTGCGAATGCTTGCGATACAAACGCAATCGAAATGAGTGCAGATACAACTGCACACTTCATTTTCGTTGCCAGGAATAGTTTCACAGAAGTTTCCGACATTGTGGTTCAGTACGTAATTTGTTTTTCTAGATCAATTTCTTCTGCCAAAAGATTTGTCTGGAAAATTCCAGTTGCCACGCTTGCACAATACCGCGCAGTTTCCGCGCTTACTTGTTCGCCAACAGCAACGGGCATCAGTGAATCCAAATCATAAACAATAAAGGTTTTCATTTTTTTTATTCCTTTCCACTGATGTAATGCGGGAAATCCGGCGCGAAACCGCCAAAATAAACGCGTCAGGATTGCGCCGCTGGTGTCGAAAACGGGGCGCACCCCGGAAATATGTAAGGGTGTCGAGCTGATATTCTCGCGATTACTTCCGCTGCCATCGTCTTGCCGGTTCCCGAAGGCCAGTGAAAGGGAACGCTCGCGTCTAGCGCTTCAAGGCGTTCCTCAGCAGTGGTACTGTTTTACAGAGTCAATTATCGGTGGGCAAACTTCGATAGTCGTAAGTAATCAAAGCACCGCTAACGCTAATATGGCCGGGGTTTTAACCGAATATAGCGGCACCAACATCGTGCCCGATGTGTGGCGCGTTGGGAATACTGGAAATTCTACTACGCTTACTACGGCCACTACAGACACCACTACTCAGGCCAATGAATTAATTGTAGCGGTTGTTGGGCAACGTGGGACATTTTCGATCGAGCAAACGAGCTGGGCATCCAGCCCGAGAAATAGCTTTTCCATAGTATCGGAAACGTCAAGCTTTGTGAATACTACGAATAATGATCGAGCGGTTGCGTTTCTTGAACGGATTGTAACCTCGGCCCGCACTTATTCGACTTGCGTAACCGGCAATAGCAATCAGTTCGCGTGCAATATCGCTTCGTTTCGTGAAATCAAGGTCGCGCCGGTCTTTGAATAAAACACATTATGCGAATTACACTCTTAACTCTTATATTAGCTGCTGGAATCAGTTCCGGCCGAGCGACTGTGTTCACGTCGGATGGTTCAGACACCAGCGTTCAGGCAATTAATAATTCTCCGAATTGCCATGACGGCGACACAATTACGTTACCTGCTGGAACATTTACATGGACTAAAGGGATTAAACTGACTAAAGGGATAATAGTTGCTGGCCAGACCACAATCACTGGCGCGGGCACTGCGAACTGCACGTCGGACGATAAAACTGTCGTTATTGACGAAAAATCTCCTCGTGCCCCCGGAAAACTGTTCACAGCTACTATACCAACTGGAAAATCATTCCGACTCACGGGCATCGCATTTAGGAAAGGCACCGTAACCGCAATCGGCGGGGATGGTGCAATCCAGTTAGGTAGCAGAGGGTTCGTGAATAACGCGCGAATTGATAACTGTCGCTTCGATCACTTGTTTTGGAATGCCGCGATACAGCTTGACGGCTGGGTAACCGGCGTGGAAGACCATAATTTGATCGAATGTAATTCACAAGGGCTCTCGCATGTGATCTTTCATGATAAATGGGGCGGGGCTCATGATAAATGGGGCGGGCCGACGGCTGGCAATGGTTCATGGGCTGATTTCCCCTACTTTGGCTCTGAAAAGTTCTGGTTCATAGAAACTAATACGATCATTGGCACTGGAAACGACATCAGTGGCACAATCGATTCCTTTAAGGGTGGTCGCTGGGTAGTCCGCCATAATTATATGCAGAATTGTGCACCTGGCGGACACGGCACAGAAGGCGGCGGTGTGCGCGGTGAACGATGCCAGTTGATCTATGATAACACTTTCAACTGGACGCGTGCCCATGGTTCTCATGCTCACCGTTCGGGAAGCGTGATCTGGCACGACAACACCTTTTTGGGCGTGAACTCTCAAAATGGAGCTCATACTGCCCTGCCCTATTTCCGGCAACTGGGCGCGGTTGGAAATGATCTGTCGAAATGGGGATTAGCGGACGGCGAAAACGGATGGGACCTGAACGATGCTCACGGCCTGTATTTTAACGGAACATCAGCGAGCAGCACGAGCATCAGTGGATCAAGTGCAAGGTTCACTACAGACATTCCGATGGTTCCTCACGCCTATCGAGGGATGCAGGTTCGGAACGATCATGTCGGGTCAACTCCGAGGAATCTTCCTTCGAACACGTTGTTGCCGAGTTCTGCGAAACACCAAATCCCAAGCCGCGAACCACGGGTATTCCCACTTAGCGGGCATCGACAGCCCAACCATCGACCGCACTTTAATACGCATGGACTCGCCACCCGGCGGTCGCAAAACTGCTATCTTCATTCGGCTTATATTATTGATAATGACGCTACAACGATCACTTATTATTACTACAATAGCGGGGATCGCGGCGCGGCGCTTGTGTTCAATAGCGGCGACGAATTTTCTGTCCGCAGGGTATTGGTCGCGCTGGATCAAGCCGGACGCGGCAAAGGCGATCTGATTACCGCAGCGGGACCACGGCGTTGGCCTAATCAGCAACAGGAGCCGTGTTTTTCTTGGAACAACAAGAACGCCGACACAGGCCAGGTGCTGGGGTTTCATTCCTCAATCCCAACTCAGCACGAAGGCTTCGATTACGTTAACCTTGGCGCTGGGCTGCCGGTTAATCAGATTCCGGCACCGGTAACGGCGGCTTACCCTGCCAGCGTTAACGGTGGATCGGCCTATGATCACGAGTTCACGTATCCGCATCCACTGGTGAGCGGCGAAACACCGAGTCCAACTTCGAGCTCCATTCCAACAGCTACGGCAACACCAACGCCCACCGCGCCGCAACATTCACGCGAACCGCGACAGTAACGGCGACATTTACTCCAGCCAGAGCCTACTGCTACAGCTACGCCTACTGCGACCGCCACGGCTACGTTCACGCCAACGCCCACCACGACCGCAACCGCAACCGCGACGTTCACACCCACGGCAACTGCAACCTCAACACCGCAGGTAGAAATCGTCTAACGGTCGAAACTGATAATACAAGCGGCGGCTGGCATCTTGCTAACCTTTCGTTGTGCACGCGGATGAAAAGTTGATTGTGTTTCTCGACCTTGGAATCAGCGATTCGTCGCGCTATCACCTTTAGCGACCGTGCGCGCGCGCGCCGCGCGCGCGCGCGGTCAGAAACTTGATAACTTTCTCTTCGAGATCGGCCCCAGCTTCGCATTTCGCGACGGCTCGCGACTTGAGCGCGCGCAAGATATTTGATGTAACTTTCATGTGACTGCGCATCCGTTCATTCGTCAAAACGTCGCTACAAAGCGGTATTTGCCCGACTTCGCTCATGGCTCTTTGAAAATCGCCCGCGTGCTCATGCGTCTCAATCACGTTGCCAGCGTCATCGTAACGCGAATCACGGCATCATGTGAGCGGCTGTAAAACTTCGCGTAGCCGTTGCATTACTGAATCTAAACGGTAGGAACTGTGATCGGGAATCCACCTGCGTTCCGAGAACTCGTGTCTAGTAATTCGATGGGTCTTCGCGGCTGCTGGCAGTAGATAGACGAAAACAGGGTGTAGTCGACCAAAATCTCTCTGCTTTACTGCGGCGGATGAAAAACTTGGCGGGTTTTAGCCGCGATTTCCGCTTTACCCAGTAGAAACACATTTGTAAAACGAGAGCTGCGCAGATGTACCAACCTAAAAATGAGAAGAAAACCCCTATGAAACCAATCAAACAAATGCTCGACATTTCGCCGCCTCGTATGGAACGCAAATTCTGCAAAGTCACGGCCGCTTTGCTTTTTACGTCAGGTCCGGCCCAGCCTTCTCAGCAGCAATTACATAGGGTCCGCTCGGATTTCAAATCTCGACGAGTGACAAGCATGACTGCGCTAGCTAATGCCGTTTTCCTTTGCGGAGTAGTGCTGTCGATGAGCGGGGCTGCGATTGCGCAAATTCCGGAAAAAAGCGTCACGCAATCGAGCGCGCCTTTTCAGGTTGGCGTGCATCTTTCCAGGGC
>Ga0207701_10004780_pt1 | contig 13704 bp, 15 predicted proteins | sample KBSSwiSSwithPhiX_FD_184294 | JGI IMG/M metagenome (GOLD analysis project Ga0207701, IMG submission 184294) | Switchgrass rhizosphere bulk soil microbial communities from Kellogg Biological Station, Michigan, USA, with PhiX - S5 (SPAdes) (version 2) | ecosystem: Environmental > Terrestrial >... | reverse complement strand
TCATCCTTTCGGATGATTTCCGGATCAAGCTCCCCCGATCAGGGATCAATCTGGATCAAGCTCTGCATGTACCAGACTGGCTCCATCTGGGCCTTGACTTCCGAACACGCTACGAGTCCTATAGCCAGCCGATCAAGAAGGACGAAAAAACCGGCGCCGCGCAGTTTTCCGAACGTACGGATGTCAATCTTATAGCCCGCTACAAACCGTTCAAGTTTCATCTGGAGTTCCTTGATGCTCGCCCCCTCTACAACTACGGCCTCACCGTCAGCAACAGGATGGAGAATCAGAATGATGTGCTCCAGCTCTATGGCAGCCTGCAGACAGACAATTTCCTTGGTTCGAGTCTGCCGACCGAGCTACAGATCGGAAAGTTTACCCAGGACTTTGGGAACCGCCGGCTCATCGCAAGGAGCCACTACAACAACGTCCCCCATTCGTTCGTAGGCGCTCACTGGACATTGGGAACACGCAAGGATTGGGAAGTCCGCGCATTTGTCATGCGCCCGGTAGAAAATCATCAGACGTCACCGGATACCGTCCCCTCGAATACACTGTTCAGCGGCATGTTCTATCTGGACCAGCGCATCTCATGGTTCCATACCGAGTTGTATGTCTACTACATATCGCAGAACGAGCAGGTCCAAGGCACCACCGGCATCAATCAGGACCAAAGTAGCCAGGGCCAACTGGCGGATCTCTATACCCCCGGCTTCCGGCTTTTCAAGCCGGAGGCCAAAGCAACCTTCGATTACGAAATCGAATCCGCTTATCAGTTCGGACGATCGGCTCTCCGGCCCGGAAGCCCTGTATTGACGACATTCGCGTACTTTCAGCATGCGGAGGTCGGATACACATTCGCGCTTCCCTGGACACCAGCCATCCATATTAAGTATGACTACGCAAGTGGCGATAGCGATCCCAACGACAATAAGAACGGCCGCTTCAATACGCTCTTCGGCGTAGGCAATACGGATTTGACTCACAGCGGCATCTGGGGGCTATTCAAACGATCGAATCTCAGTTCGCCCGGCTACGTGCTCTCCATCGAGCCTAAAGAGGGAACCAGGGTGAGCTTCAAGCAGCGATTCTATTGGCTGGCTCAGTCCAAGGATGAATTCGAGGGGGCAGGATTGCAGGATTCAACCGGACAGGCCGGGAACTATTTGGGATCGGAACTCGATCTGCGCCTGGCCTGGACTGTCAGCCCAAATATGGTGGTTGAAGGAGGGTGGGTCTATCTGATGAAAGGGAGCTATTATTCCAATCTCGTGAAGCAAGGCGTCGCAGGCGCTCCCAACGACAAAAATACCGATTATGTGTTCCTATCCTTGAGGCTTTTCTTCTAATCCCCGGCCCGAGTATTCTTCCATTGACAGTACCTGGGCCCAGCGGTAGGTTTCACACCTCCATTGGCCGGAATACTAGAATGCTCTTTGAGTAGGGCCCAAGGAAATCGGGTGATAGGCGGGGAGACACATGAATTGGGAGACACGCATGACCAGTGAGTTTCCTGAGGCGATTCCACAGGGCCGGTTCCTCGCACAATCCTATGAGGCACTGCAGAGACAGGGATTTCGACCAGAGAACACGATCGCGTTCGCATGTGTCTGCCGCGACGAAATCACCTGGCCCCTGGTAGAAGATGTTGAGAGAATCTGGGGAGAAGCGTTCTTGTTTTCCGGTCTCGGTGGACTGCCCATTTTAGGCAAGACCGGGTTCATGGCCGCCCAGCAGCATGCCCCGATTGATGAAAGCGGCCTAGAACGGTATGTGTATTACGCCCTGCCCCATATTGCAATCGGGCCAGAGGGAGAATTTGGCGTTTATTTCCGCCCAGGTCGTCAGCAAGCCTCCCATGCCTGTGGAGCATTGATAGCGATTCAACATGAACTCGAAAGCCGGTCTCTCCATTTGGTGCCAGATCCTGATGACATCGAGCAGAGTATTCTCAAGCGACATCTGTTGGGTAAGCTCCGGTATGGCGATGTCCCGGATTTACTCTCTTTGACCAGGATCGCTCATGGGATCATCCTCGAAGAAATCGAGCGGATGATTCACCTGACTGTCGATCCCACGCGAAGCAATTATGGGGTGTTCACCGGAATTCAGATTCACGCCCCGGAAGGTCGACACTTCGTGTGGCCGGGAACAGCTTATGTGGTGATGGGCGGGAAACAGCTACACTTATCCAACGTGAAGTAATTTGAGAAGACAATCTTGACCACTCAGCCCTTCGTCACATTACCGCTCGCAGTCTTGTTCGTTGCCTGTGCCTTCGATGTTTCCATCTCAGACTTTGCCTCGGCGAGAAGATCCTTGAACTTCTCGCTCGTCTCAGATGCAAATTCAGAGACCGAATCAGCCAGAACCATTCCACCCTTGATCAATTCTTTGGTCAAGGAACGGAAAACAGGCTCGATCCCTGATGCGATGCACTCTACAGCCGTGGCTGTTGCCTTCGTCTTATCGACATGAACCATAGGGATGCCGCAATCCGGATGGAAAGCTCTGTCGTGCTCGATGTCGGTTATCTTGGGGGAAATAACCGGTTTCTCCTGGCCAGCCTGAGTGCCTGATTGGTCCCTCGTGACAACCACCTTGGTCCTGGCGCGACTTCCAGTCCTTATCTTTTCCCCGGCCATACACCCTCTCTTCGTGAAAAAACTCCGCTCGTCTCGTTGAACCGGATTGCGAATCCCATGGGGTCGGCCGAAGACTCCATCTCCCTGATCGACCCTACCGGCCTGAATGTACACCTGTATTGAGAAAAAATAACTAGTTAAAACCCGAGCTGTTCACTACATGGCCGAGATTAACATTGGGCGTGAGCCTGTCGGGACGCTTCACTGGCAGTGACCGATTGCGAGGTTATATTCGGATACCAGATGACCAATTCGATTCTGTTTTTGCTACGCATCCTCCGAGAGGGGCTTGTTAATTTCCTTCTCCTCTAGCCTGCCTGCCTCGAACTTGATAGCATTTTCAATCGCCATGGCTAATGGTTCTCCATACGCGAAGTATCTATAGCTGACATAGGCCGTGAAGGCCGCTACTGCCAACTCGCCTACCCCAACCGCCATGGCCGCGCCCAGTCCCACGGCACCACCGACAATCACTCCATGGCCCGGTAGGTCGTGAAAAAGCTTCCTGACTCCATGCCCCATTGCGTCCAGACCATCCTCTATGGTGTGGAATATGGTCTCGCCGTCATTCGCAACAGAATCGGACGAAGATTCCATCTCCCTGTCCACGGTACTCGTTGTGGTTTCTTTCATGTTCACCTCCCCACTTATTTTCTTCTACACCATACATGAGCGCGTAAATGTTATCTGAACTTGAAGCAGGTTGTAAAGCTGTCCCCAAGGAGGGCATCTCGATTATACCGGTCACTGCCAGTCAGCTCGTCACGCGTCAAACGGCTCGGGTTTTAACTAGTTATTCTTTCTGATTCCTGGCGTACAGTTAACAAACGTTGCCTCTGTTCCGATGACAATATATTAGGAGGACCTATGCATTATTTTACGTTTGCACTCTCCATCATCGGGTTTGCGTTAGAGGTCACAGCATTTCTCTTCGCGGCCGCCGTCATATAAGACGATCGATCATCCTGCCGATCGCATCCCTGCAACCCCTCACATACCCTGAGTAAAATGGCCATCCATGTTCCTTGTTGAACGTGGATGGCATTGATACGTCCCAGCCAAAACGTCCGACCAAGGTACCGCGCATGAGGCGGGAAGAAAATCGTTAATTAGTTGTTTCTTTGTAATACGGGTGTACATTCAACTCAGGCCGTAATCCGAAAAACTAGGAGGAACTATGCATTACATTACGTTTGCAATCTCCATCATTGGGTTTGTGCTAGAGGTCACAGCATTTCTCTTCGCGATCGCCGTCATATAAGACGATCGATCATCCTGACGGTTGAATCCCTTAACGCTCGCATACATTGAAATCAAAGGGCCATTCATGTTCATCTGTGAACGTGATTGGCCTTTTTCTGTCACAACCTGCTCACATTATATAGAAAGGACGCCAGACAAAATGCCCGATTGAGGCACTGCGCATGAGGCAGGAAGGAAACCTACTGCACCACTTTGGGAACTTGCTCTCCGGCTTCGGACTCATCGCTGGTTTTCAAACTGGCGGCCTTGGAGAAGCAGTACGTGGACAACATCAGAAACGGTACGCCCGGAACCCCCGGCACAGCAAACATCGCCACTCCCACGACCATGCTGGCATAGCCCACCTTCCAATAGCCGGACTTGACTGGCCCGGCTGTCTGAGGCACACCACTGGATCCAGGGTTATTTTCAGCTGCATTCAGGAATTGCCACGGCTGCAACCAAGTCTTCATAAACGAGCTGGTTGCATCGTTGGACAATGCGGCAGATGCCCACTGTTCAAGTTCTTCACGATTACGACTTTGCAGGAACATGCACAACGACTCCGAGGTCCACTGCGCTGGATCGAACACAACCGTGACACTCTGACAGATTGGCGCAACGGTAACTTCAGTGACACCAGCTTGGGCGGAGACCAATCCTTGTAGTCCACGGACCAGGTTCGAATTGGTTTTGAGCGTCGGCACACGGAGGCGGACACGCCCGGGAATCGAATGGATGACATGGGTGGCTGCCAAGGGCCCCACGGGTGTCACCGATAGGGATTGACTCTCTTCGAAGATAGGCTGGACCACGTGTCAGACCTCGTCATCCCACGAGGGCGATCTTCTCGCCCGCCGGTGCGGGCAGGAGCTTTGTCTCTATAGACGTGTGGGAGACCACTTTGATTGGCTGCTGCTCCATGATCGGGCGCAGGCCGTTGAGCGTCGCGATAATCGCCGACCCATTACTGAGCAATGTGGCCCCGATAGGTCCGAGCAAGGCGATGCAGGCCAGACCGGCTGCAATCGTGTTGGGAATCGCAATAATGTTCCAATTCTGTTTGATCAACGCCACCGTTTCACGGCCGATGTCGATCGCGAGGGGAACCTTCCAGAGCCCTCCATGCAAGAGTACGACCGGTGCCGTTTCCCTGGCCGCCTCCGTGCCTCCCTCGACGGCAATACCGACATCGGCATAGGCCAGCATGGGAGAGTCGTTGACTCCATCTCCGACCACTGCGACCTTATAGCCCTCCCGTTGCAGACGTTGGACTGCTTCTGATTTGTCTCCTGGAAACACTTCGGCCAGGTACTCGGTGATTCCGAGCTCATCGGCAATTCTTCTGGCAACATCCTGGTGATCGCCGGTGATCATCACGATACGTTTCATTCCCCGATCCTTCAAGGCCTGGACCACGTCCCGCGCCTCAGGACGCACCGGGTCGGAGATGGACAATAATCCAATCACATGCCCTTCCTTTGCCACACAGAGTGGGGAAATGGCCTGTTGCTGGAATCTCGAGATGCAGTCCTGCACTTCCGTCGACAGGGTCACCCCCCGAAGCGTCATGAATCTGGGGCTCCCTACTAAGACTACAGAGTCCTCCACGATCGCCTCAACACCCAGCCCCAGGCTGTAATCCGATGCGGCTCGTTCCGGAATCGATACCCGTCTGGCCTCGGCAGCCCGTACGATGGCGGTCGCCACGGGATGGGTCAGTCGAAGCTCCGCTGCTGCGGCCAGTGCGAGCACCTCGTCAGCCGTGCTGCTGTTGACCGGCACTACATCCAAGACGTCGGGATTACCCATGGTCAAGGTCCCGGTTTTGTCGAAGACGATGGCATCGACCTCCGCGAGGCTTTCCAGAGCCCGCCCTCCCTTGATCAGAATCCCGTTGCGGATGGCTTTCGTCATGGAAGACAGCACGGTCGTTGGAGCCGCGATCCTGATCCCTGTTCCGTAATCGACCACAAGGACAGCGGCTGCACCCTGAAGCCCACCTCCCATCAAAGCTCCGATCGCTCCTCCCACGAAGCTGTAGGGCACGAGATCGTTCGCCCACTTGACAGCATAATTCTGGATTTTGGTTTCTCGGGCCGGAGCGGCTTCCACGAGACTCAGGATCTGAGCCGCCTCGGTTGCATTTCCGATCCGCTCGGCACAGATATAGAGTTTTCCTTCCCGAACCACCGTGGCGGCATAGACGAGGGCACCCTCCTCCTTTTCCACCGGTATTGATTCACCGGTGAGCGCAGCCTGGTCCACCAGGGCCTTGCCGCTGAGCACCGTGCCATCTACGGCGATACGCTCGCCCGCATATACGACTACGGTCTCGCCAAGTTGAACCTCTGTTACGCTGACGCGCACTTTCTGTCCATCCCGCACGACCCACGCTTCAATGTTCTGGAAGCCCAGGATTTCCTCGATCGCCTTCTTTGACCGCATCATGGTGAGATCGCGAATCCAATCCGCGACATTGATCAGCCAGACCATAAAGAGCGCCATCGGGAAGGCCCCTTGCACCACGAGCAACGATGTGGCTGAGGCGTCCAGCACATCGACGTTCAGTTTCCCGTCCTCCGACAATGAGCGATGGGCCCGTTTGAGCATCGGCAGGGCGCTGGCCAGAAGCAACAGCGGCACGAACGGCGCGGCCAATGGCTCGATCAGAAGGACAAGACAAATTCCGGCGCTCGAATACCAGAGTTCATCTCCCGCCTCGTCAGTCGAGGCCTGTGCCTGCTTGGCAACATCTTTCGCAGATTTGTACGACGCGACCTCTGCCGCATTGAGTAGTTGCAGCCACAGGCAAAGTCTGTCGGATGTCCATGTGGATGGATCGTAGATGACCGTCACACTGAAACACCAGTCGTTCACCGTGACTTCGGTTATCCCTGGCTGGTCCCGAAGGAGGCATTGCAACGGTTCAGCCAGGCCTGGCAAGGTCTTGAGCGCCGGCACCCGCAGTCTGACACGGCCCCGAATCGCATGCACCACACTCGTATCGGCCATCGTGCCGGTGAGATTTGCAGGCAACGTGTCCGCCTTGGGAGTCGGCGCCGCGGCAGGATGGTCAGCCCCGTTTCCCTGATGTCGTAACTGTGGAGAAATCAGAGTCGAGAGCGCGTCTCTCTCGCTCCCATTGAGGGGGATCCAGAAGGATGATGGTTCCGAATCGAGAACATCCGGAGGGAGCTGGGCGTCATGCGTGAGATTCCGCATGTGCGCTTTCTTGCCGTTTATTTTGGGAGGAGAATCGACTCGCTGCCTGACAGTCCTGAGGCTTGAGGGATTCCGATGTACGGCTACCTTCCTGCGGCTCTTTAGGATCGTCTGTTTCTCCATGATGATTTAGGTAACACCCTCCTGGTATGGCAGACGATATATGCTTCACTCAGCCCTTTGTCACATGACTGCTCACGGTCTTGTTTGTTGCCTGTGCCTGGGTCTTCGACGTTTCCATCTCAGACTTTGCCTCGGCGAGAAGATCCTTGAACTTCTCGCCTGTTTCCGATGCAAGCTCAGAGACGGTGTCAGCCAGGACGATTCCACCCTTGATCAATTCTTTGGCCATGGAACGGAAAACGGGCTCGATCCCTGATACGACGCACTCGACAGCCGTGGGATTTGCCTTCATCTTATCGACATGAACCACAGGGCTTCCGCTACTTGGGTGAGTTCTGCCGCTGCCGATGTCGGTTGTCTTGGAGGAAATACCCGGTTTCTCCTGGATAGCCTCAGTGCCTGATTGGTCCCGCGTGACAACCACTCTGGTTCTAGCGCGAATTCCAGTCTTTCTCTTTTCCCCGGCCATTACCCCCCCTCGGGAAGAAACTCCGCAGCATTCCGTCCTGACTATCCTTCTCTGCTCTCAGTCTTATCCGTTGCCTGTGCCTGGGTCTTCGACGTTTCCATCTCAGACTTTGCCTCGGCGAGAAGATCCTTGAACTTCTCACCTGTTTCCGATGCAAGCTCAGAGACGGTGTCAGCCAGAACGATTCCACCCTTGATCAATTCCTTGGCTATGGGACGGAGAATGGATCCGACCCCTGATGCGATACGATCCATGGCTGACCTCCTTAATGAGCGACGTGCTGAACGCACGGCGGTAGGGTAGAGATCTTACATAGGTCTAGCGCCCGAATTCAAGCTGCCACCATTTAGAATTAGCCCATCTATTGGGGGGGGGACCAGGACAATCAGGTGCGTTCTTAGCTGAGCAGGAGTATCAACCTCTGCATACGGTAGGGCATTTCGACTTCTGCCAACTGCATATATCCTGTAGCCTGCCCTGGACATTACTCTCCTTCGCTCGATTGCCTCGCCCTGGAGAGCGAGGAATGGCGAGGAGACCCCTCCGACCTGTTGGCCAGAGCCTCCTATGGGCGGCGTGCCGAAGCTTCAGCGAACGAGGGTTACGGGCTACTCAGAGTTCCGCATTCGTATCCGGATGCCCCGTGCGGGAGCGCGGGGAGCTTCACTTCGTCGAGTGCGCCGCTGCCGGTATAGCTTCCCCTGCCGGAGTTGCTGCCAGTTCGGCCTTGGCTTCTGACACCAAGTCGCTGAAATAGCTCCCTCCGCCGGAAAACATGTCGGAAACGGATTCCTGTACGACCAGCCCGCCCTTGACCACTTCTTTAGCCGCGCTCCACAAGACCGTTCCTGCACTTGACGCGACGCCAGTGAGCACCTTCGTAGCGACAGCACCGACTGCCACACCGACTATGCCGCCGATTATAGCTTCCACGATACCCTCCTCCTCTGTTGTATCGTTCTTCTTGCCTGGAAGATTCGCCAGGCGTTGACAAGAGAGTGTAGCGGATGCATTTTTCTGAAGTCAACTTCTTCAAAACGCTCAACGTCTCCTGCCGATCCATGGCAATGCACACCGTTGTCGCCGACAGCCAACTCAGATAGAATGCCACCGTGACGCGCCTGATCGCCATCATCAATCAAAAGGGCGGAAGTGCCAAGACTACTACCACTGTCAACTTGGCGGCTGCACTGGGAAAGCAGGGGCGGCGGGTGCTCGTGCTGGATCTCGATCCGCAAGCTTCTGCATCGAATTGGCTCGGCGTGAAAGATGGTGGACGGGGTCTGCTGGACGTCTTCACCGACGGATTGGCCTTGGCCGGACTGATTCAACGGACGTCGTCTGACGGTGTCGAGGTGGTTCCAGCTTCTTCATGGCTGGTAGGAGCTGAGAAGGCCCTCGCGAGCGAAGTCGGGGCGGAAGCGATTCTGCGTCGGCGACTCACAGCGCTGAATGGACCCTGGCAGTACATCTTGATTGATTGCCCGCCGGCGCTGGGACTGCTGACGGTGAATGCGCTCGCAGCAACGCAGGAGGTGCTTGTGACGGTGGAGAGTCATGTCATGGCCCTGAGTGGGCTAGCCCGACTGCTGGAAACTTTCGAGGTCGTCAAGGAGCGACTTAACCCCGATATCAAGATGGCTGGTATTCTTGCTTGCCGAGTTGATGCACGAACCCGCCACGGGCTGGAAGTGGTCGAGCAACTCCGAAGTCGCTTCGGTCCACTCGTATACGACACGATAATCCGGGAGAATGTTCGTCTGGCCGAGTGTCCCTCGTTCTGCCAATCCATCGATCGCTATGATCCGTCTTGTGCCGGAACGGCGGACTACCGGAAGCTGGCCAACGATGTGATCAGACAGGAGAAGGGGCACGCAGCATAAGGATGGCCAATCACGAGGATCTCGAACATCGCCACACAAGGGAGAGGTAGTATGGCCAAACGAGTCACGATCCGCAGCAATCCACTGGACACGCTTGTGCCGGATGCCATGAAGGGCCCGATTGGTGCGGGCATGCAATCCGTGATTCCAGCCAGAGATACCCTCCGGGCGCCGGGAACACGGAACCAGTCAAAAGCAGAGGGCAACCACGTGTCATCGTCCACCACACCGGTGGCACAGTCGCCCGTTTCTACAGATCTCGTGAGCCGTGTCCAGTCATTAGAGAAAGAAAACGAGTACATCAAGTGGCTGGTGATTGGCGCAATCTTGTTCGTGGTATTGATCTAGCGGACAACACTGTCGCGCAGTCCAGAGCGTCGCGCCCCCCCTCAAGCCGGCAGAAAGAAAAATCCGATCGCCAGCATCAGGTAGACGGAGAGCAACATCACGCCCTCCATCCAGTTGCTTTCGCCCTCCGAGGTCAGACGGCTGACTATGACGACGCTGAGCACAATTGCGGCTATTTCGAAGACGGTGAAATGAAGATTCATAGGTTGACCGATCGCATAGCCGAGGAACACGAGGGCCGGTGCGACAAAGAGCGCGACTTGCGTACTCGCACCGACCGCAATGCCGAAAGAGAGGTCCATCTGGTCCTTTCTGGCAAACTGTACGGCGTTCATCGCTTCGGCGGCATTACCCACCAGGGAGAGGAAAATCACGCCCGCGAAGATCGGAGTCAGTCCGATCGAGGCGGAAGCCGGTTCGATTGCTCCGACCAGAATCTCGCTCACGACCGCAATGAGCACTGTGACACCAGCCAAGACCGCAATGGCCTTGAGCTTGCTCCATCGCTCTTCACCCCCTTCCTCATGCTCCCTGGCGGCGCCAGATTCGACCGACGTCCTCTCGATGAGCTGCCGATGGGTTTTGAGCGTAAACACCAGGCTCATGATATAGGCGACAAAGAGGACGATCGCGATCTCCGTGCTCACCTCGCGTTCTTTCCCGCTGGCAAAATGAAAGATAGCCGGAATCAACAGACCGATTGCTGCGACGAGCAGGAGTCCTCCGCTCAGACCTGCCACCGTCGGGTTGAACCGTTGGCGTTCCCTGCCCCACCCTCCGACGACCATGGCGAGTCCGAGGGTAAACAACAGATTGCCGAGAATGGAGCCGGTGATGGAGGCTTTGACGATGTCGACCAACCCCTCTTTCAACGCGAAGCCGGAGATGATCAATTCAGGGGCGTTTCCAAGCGAGGCGCTCATCAACCCGCCGATAGTCGCCCCGACATAGAACGAGAGCTGCTCCGTGGCCCGCCCCATCAAGCCGGCCAGCGGCACGATGGCGAGCGCGGAAACGACAAAGACGAGGATCGGGTTGAGGCCGTACCAGTCCAATACTACAGCGATCGGAACGCACACGAGCAGGAGATTCAACCCCACGATGGCCTTTCCACGGATTTCCTGACCGATTAGAACATCACGTCACGACCGGACGATCGCTCGAGATTGAGCATGGACTGCTGATAGCCGAACACCGCTTCCAGGTAGTTTTCCCTCGTGTCCGCATACGCGCGATGCGTACTTTCCAGATCGAGAATTCCGATCTCATTCCTGGCATACCCCTGCTGCGCAGCACGGAACAGCATCGAGGCTCGCTCGATTGTGCCGGTCATAGCCTCCACAAGTCTTTGGCTCTGCAGAAACTTCCGATAGGCGACCGCCACTTCGTTCTGTATCAGCACTTTCGTTTTTTCGATGTCGGTATCCGCGGTCCTCACGGCCACTTCGGCCTCTACGATCGCTCCCTGGTTCCGGTCGAACACAGGGAGCGGGGCGCTCAGGCTTAAGCCCCACTGTTGCTGGTTATCGGGGCCGCGCGGTCCCTGAACCGAATAGCCGAGCTGCGCGGTTACGTTCGGATACCGGATTGCCCTGGCCAATTGCAATTCGGTTTTTCGCTTGTCAAGCACGAAACGCTGGGCTCGAATATCCGGCCGGTTTTCCAATGCATACTCCAGGAGCCTGGTCAGGTTCGGCTGGATCATTGGGCGGTAATAGGTGAGGTCTGTTTGCAAGTCAAGCTCGATGTCCGGTGAGAGCCGCAACAGCGTCCGCAGGTCTCCGGCCACCTCCTCAAGCTGCTGCATATCTCGAAGAACCAGGGATTCGGAATTCACCGTCAACAAGCCGACCCTGACCCGATCAAGTTCCAAGCCGCCTTGTTTGGGCTTGTCAAGCATACCGGGGAGCAGCTTCACAAGTGAATCCAGAACTTCCTGATCGATGGCAAGATGCCCCCGTCGTCGTTGCACTCGAAAATAGGTTTCCTTGAGCGTGAACCCCAGTTGTCTCACTGCATCTTCGAATCTGGCTTCGGTGGACAAGGTATCCAGCTCGGCGGCTCGTATCCGGAATCCGCGTCTCCCGGCAACTTCGAATAGTTGACTCAGGGTCGGAGCCACGGCCCCGCAGGTATCCATAGTGCAGCCCTGGGTATAGGCGCTCAACGTGTTGACCGCCAAGGTGGGATTGGGAAACAATCGGGCAGTGATCTGGCGGCCTTTCGCTGCATCGATGCCGTAATTAACCATGATGAGATCGAGGTTCTGCTTTAAGAACAGCCCCATCGCCTGATCCAAGGTGAGTCGCAAGGCTTCCGATGGAGGCCGAAGCGGCTCGAATTTCGGCATAATCTTTTCCATTTGAGGAGAGATCAGCCGCTTCATGGTTTGCATCAACCATTCTTCGACCGTGGTGGGGCGATCTGCCGCTTGGGCCACGTCTCTCCCTACCGATCCCATCCACATGATCATTCCCGCAAACGCCAACACTGTTGCTACGCCGAGGAAACAGCGGACAGTTATCCTCCGTTCATACCTACTCCGCTCATCCATATTATGTTACCCTCCCTCCTCACCGAGCTAAACAAACCAGACAACTCGTGTCTCTGATTTGGCGCGCAGTCTAGCACAGAAGAATTTGGGGGGGGAACTTTGAGCCGGGACCTCCACCTAGTTTGGGCGATCACGCTTTGAACGCGAGTCTTCTGGACAAGATTCGTTGAGTGTCCGCAGCGGAAAGGCTGATGCATGAAACTTCGTGGACAGCTGTATGAAGTGACGCGGTTCGTACCGTTCATACGGCAGTACCTGACAAACAGCTCCCGGCCGGACCAGGACTCTGTCCGCCCGGTACAAGACGCGCTGGTCAGGCTGTACCGATGCGACCTGGTTGGTTCCCGGCCTCTGATCGAGTCTTATACGGATGGAACCGGCCGATATGAGATTGATCTCTCGGTCCTTCCGGCCACCTCCGTATCTCTGGTCGCATCCAGCAGCCATGACGCCGCCAAAGACACAGCAGGACGTGAAAACAAATCAGGATGTTGGTACCGGTCCTCACCCTCTGTCGCTGGAGCGATCGACGAGCGGCCATTGGAGATCTACATGGCCCGCCAAGCCATTCCCCATGAGTCCGGATTTTCGCAGGCTGAACTCGCCGCTCTTCTGTCGGAAACGAAAAAGCAGGTCGCAGACCTCGAACAGATTGCCGGCACGATTACCGGCAACGGTATTGCCCTTACCTGCGTTGGGAAGGGTGCCAGGGCGTCAGGCAGGCTCGTGCTGCATCCTAATGATTCCAGCGATTTGAACAGGATCCTGCGTCACTCGATTGAAGATTTTCATCTGGAACTGCCGGGCCCCTCCTGGCTGGTCGGACTCGTCGTCTCACGGGATGCAATCGAAGCATCTATCCGGGCTGGACTTCAGAATCTCGCTGTCGAAATCGACAGCCGGCTGCACCTCCGCGCCACCGCACTATTCACGGACCAGGTCCGGAATATAGACCCGGTACTTGCCGACAGGCTGGCCGGTGAGACCACCCTCACACTCAGTCGTCTTCACGATGCGCCCGCATCCGGCAGTGCACCTTCGCAAGCTTCACGCACAATTATCGGTGAGGTTTGTCTCGGTTTCCCCAGAACTCTTGAGAGCAGAGATTTGCAACTGTAACATCACGCACAACAGGCTCGATTGGTAGGACCGTCTACACAGACACGGCCATTTTCGCTCCCTGTGTTACGGATCTGTGGTGTCTACTCGGTGCTC
>Ga0207701_10004778_pt1 | contig 13705 bp, 12 predicted proteins | sample KBSSwiSSwithPhiX_FD_184294 | JGI IMG/M metagenome (GOLD analysis project Ga0207701, IMG submission 184294) | Switchgrass rhizosphere bulk soil microbial communities from Kellogg Biological Station, Michigan, USA, with PhiX - S5 (SPAdes) (version 2) | ecosystem: Environmental > Terrestrial >... | reverse complement strand
GACGTCGCGCGCGCGCAGGGCGCGCGCGTGCGGAACCTCGTGGTGCTCTATCTGGGCGGCGGCAACGACTCTCTCAGCATGCTGATCCCGTACAACGATCCGTTCTACCGCGTGCGCCGGCCGACGCTCGGCGTACCGGCGGGACAGGTGCTGCAGATTGGCACGGACACGTCGCGGGCTGCGCTCGGCCTCCACCCGCGGCTGACCGGCCTGAAGCAGATCTTCGATCAGGGAAAGCTCGCGTTCATCCAGCGAACCGGCTACGAAAACCAGAGCCGGTCGCACTTCCTCGGCACCGACATCTGGTCGACGGCGGATCCCAACAACCCGCAGGCGCTGGGCTGGGTCGGACGCTATCTCGATACGCTGCCCTCACCGGTCGATCCGCTGGTGGGCTGGAACACGACCGGAACGCTGCCGCGCGTGATCCAGGGACGGACGGCGGTGCCGTCGATTGCCAGCGCGGCCGGCTACTCCTTCCTCAGCCCGAATGGCGGCGCGGAAGCGGCAGCCGAGCGCGACACCGCGCTGCGAATCTCCTCGCACGTGCCGGTCGATCGGCCGGAGCTGGCGTTCGTCTACGAGAGCTCGCGCGCCGCGCTGGCGACGCTCGACCGTGTCGCATCGGTTGCGAGCTACCGGCCGTCGCTCGCCTATCCGAACACCGGTTTCGGACAAGCCCTGCAGGCGATTGCCGGTGCGATGGCGCGGTCGATTGGCACCCGCGTCTTCTACGTCACGACCGGCGGCTTCGACACGCACGCGGGCCAGAACGTCAACGCGGTCGGCGGCGCGTACTACAACCTGATGGCGACGTTGAACGACGGCGTGTTCGCGTTCTACAACGATCTCCGAGGCCAGGGGCTGCTCGAGGAGACCCTCGTGCTCAGCTTCTCCGAGTTCGGGCGGCGCATCAGCGAAAACGGCAGCCAGGGGACCGATCACGGCTCGGCGTCGGTGATGATGGCGATCGGCGGCCGCGTCAACGGCGGGTTCTACGGCACCGCGCCCAACCTCAACCTCGATCCGCGCAACCCGACGCTCGAGAACAACGCTGGCGACGTCCGCTTCGAGACCGACTTCCGGTCGGTCTACGCGCAGGTGCTCGACAGCTGGCTGGGCGCCGACTCGGTCCGCCTGCTCGGCGGCAACTTCCGGAAAGGCGGGCTCGCGTTTGTCTGAGCCCGCCGTGGATTGGGTAATCGGGTAATCGGGTAATTGATTGGGGATTGCGTGATTGATTTGAAGATGGGTTGAAAGGTTCGGGGCGGCGGAAACATAATCAGTTGGTCCATCCAATCCAATCAGCAATCTTCAATCAATTACCCGATTACCCGATTCGAGCGCCAGCCGCATGCCTCCCATCAAACGCACCAAATTCAAGCTCGCCCCCGAACAGCTGCTCGAGATGTTCTACTGGCTGAAGCTGATTCGTGCCTTCGACGAACGCCTCAGCAACCTCGTCAAGCAGGGGCGCGTGCGCAGCGGCGTCTACACCGGCATCGGTCAGGAAGCGATCATCGTCGGCACCTGCTTCTCGCTGCGCAAGGAAGACTTCATCTGCCCGCTGCACCGCGACCTCGGCGCGTTCCTGATGAAAGGAGTCGAGCCGCGGGTGATGATGGCGCAGATGTTCGCCAAGACGACCGGCCTTTCGAAAGGGCGCGACTCGGCGCTGCACAGCGGCGTCAACGAGCTCGGCATCTTCGGCAACACCAGCATGCTCGGCGCCAACCTCCCGGTCGCCGCCGGCATCGGCCTCACCTTCAAGATGGAGAAGCGCGACAACGTCGTCATCGCCTATTTCGGTGAAGGCGCCAGCAACACCGGCGACTTCCACGAGGCGCTGAACTTCGCCGGCGTGCAGCAGCTGCCGATCGTGTTCATCTGCGAGAACAACCAGTACGCCTACTCGGTACCGCTCGAAAAGAGCATGGCGATCGACGACGTCGCCATCCGCGCCGAGGGGTACGGGTTCGACGGTGTCGCGATCAACGGCAACGACGTGCTTGCCGTCTACCAGGCGTCGCTCGGCGCGATCGCGCGGGCGCGGGCGGGCGACGGCCCGACGCTGATCGAGTGCAAGACCTATCGCTGGCACGGCCACTCGGAGCACGACAAGGCGTTCTACCGCACCGACGAAGAGCTGGCGATGTGGAAGAGCCGCGATCCGATCCCGACCTTCACCACCTACCTGCGCTCGCGCCATGTGCTGGACGACGACAAGCTGAAGGACGTGGAAGCGCGCGTGGCCTCGACCATCGACGAGGCGCTGGAGTTCGCGCTGAACTCGCCCGATCCCGACCCCTCCGAAGCCGTGACAGACCTCTATGCCTGAGCGCCGCGAGCTCTCCTACCTCGAAGCGATTCGTGAAGCGCTGTTCGACGAGATGCGCCGCGATCCGAAGGTGTTCGTCCTCGGCGAGGACGTCGGCCCGTATGGCGGCGCGTTCGGCGTGACGCAGGGGCTCTACGAGGAGTTCGGCGAGGCGCGCTGCGTCGACACGCCGATCTCCGAGTCGGCGATTATCGGCGTCAGCATCGGCGCCTCGCAGCGCGGCTACCGGCCGGTGGCGGAGATGCAGTTCGCCGACTTCATCTCCTGCGGCTTCGATCAGATCGTGAACCAGGCGGCGACGCTGCGCTATCGCTACGGCGGCCGGGCGTCGGTGCCGATCGTGGTGCGCGCGCCGAGCGGCGGCAACGTCGGCGGCGGGCTGTATCACTCCCAGAACCCGGAAGCGTGGTTCATCCACCGGCCTGGCCTGAAGGTCGTGGCGCCGTCGACGCCGTGGGACGCGAAGGGGCTGCTGAAGGCGGCGATCCGCGACGACAACCCGGTCGTCTACCTCGAGCACAAGTGGCTGTATCGCCGCGCGAAGGGGCCCGTGCCGGAAGGCGACGATGAGGTGGTGCCGATTGGCGTCGCGGCGACGCGGCGCGAAGGCGGCGACGCGACGCTCCTGACCTACGGCGCGATGGTGCTGCCGTCGCTCGAGGCGGCGGATCGGCTGGCGAAGGAAGGGGTCGAGGTCGAAGTCATCGACCTGCGGACGTTGCTGCCATTCGATAAGGAAGCGATCTTCCAATCGCTGGAGAAGACCAACCGCGTGCTCGTCGTGCACGAGGACGTGAAGACGCTCGGGCTCGGCGCCGAGCTGTCAGCGGTGATCATGGAAGAAAAGTTCGACGCGCTCGACGCCCCGGTGATGCGCGTCACCTACCCCGACACGCACCCGCCGTTCTCGCACATCCTCGAGGCGGCCAACCTGCCGAACACCGACAAGATCGCCGACGCGCTGCGAAAGCTCGTCGCGTATTGAGCCGGAGATCACGAAGTCGCGAAGACACGAAGGAACACGAAGAACCGTTTCTCTTCAGGAGAGAAAAAAGAATTCTTCGTGTGTCTTCGTGCTTTCGTGACTTCGTGGTCTCCGCCCCTCAGGGGAACAGCGCCGCGAGCGCGTCGTCGACGCGCGAGTAGCGGAACGTGAAGCCGAGCTGCTCCGGCCGCTCGGGGACGGCGCGCTGACCCGATAGGAGGAGCCCCTCCGCCATCTCGCCGAGCATCAGTTTCAGCGCGAACGCGGGCGCCGGCATGAACGCGGGGCGGTGCATCGCGCGGCCGAGCGCCTTCGCGAACTCGGCGTTGGTCACCGGGTTTGGCGCGGTGAGGTTGATCGCGCCGCTGACCGTTGGCGTACGGATCGCCCACTGAACGAGCCCGATCCAGTCGGCGCGATGGATCCACGGCCAGTACTGCCGCCCTGAACCGACCGGCCCACCGACGCCGAACCGGAACGGCGGCAGCATTTGCGGCAGCGCGCCGCCGTCGCGCTCGAGCACCAGGCCGGTCCGCAGGCAGACCAGGCGCGTCGCCGCGGACGGCGCGCGCTTCGCCTCGGCTTCCCACTGGACGCAGACGTTGGCGAGAAAGTCGCTGCCGGGTGGCGTGTCCTCGGAAATCTTCTCGTCGCCGCGAGGGCCGTAATAGCCGACGGCCGATCCGCTGACGAACACCGGCGGAGGATGCTTCGCTGCCTGGGAGGCGGCAACGAGGCTGCGCGTTGCGGCGACGCGGCTGTCGAGGATGCGCTGCTTCTGCGTATCGCTCCAGCGCTTGCCGGCGATCGACTCGCCGGCCAGGTTGACGACCGCGCCGGCGCCATCGAGCTCCGACGCCCAGGGGCCGCTGTTGCCATCCGGGTTCCATGTCACCGCGCGCGAGCGTGTCTGGCCGCGCGCCGGGCCGCCGCCGCGCGAGAGGGTGACGACCTCGTGGCCGTCCACGGCGAGGGCGGCGGCGAGCGGTCGTCCAAGAAATCCACTGCCGCCGGCGATCACGATTTTCATGGTGGTCCTTGGTTGTGTCCGGCTGAGAGCGACTGTCACTTCGACCGTTCGTAGTGTCCGGCTTCAGCCGGACTTTGGCGAGGTCCGCCTGAAGGCGGACCCGACACAGATCTCAACGCTTTACCGGCCCGTCTTGACATCGACTGCCGGCCTCAAGTTAACTAACTGGTTAGTTTCGAGTCTCTGCCATATGGGTCGCCCTGCACGCGTCTCGCCCGACCTGATTCTCGCCGCCGCCGCCCTCGAATTCGCCGAGCGCGGTTTCGGCGGCGCGCGCGTCGACCGCATCGCCCGCCGCGCCAAGGTCAACAAGGCGATGCTGTATTACCACTTCAAGAGCAAGGAGCGCCTCTACCGCGCGCTCCTCCGCCAGATGTTCGGCCGCGCCGCGGAGCGCCTGCAGGCGATTGCCGCCGGCCCCGGCAAGCCCGGGCACAAGATCGACCTCGCGATCGCCGGCATCACCGCGTTCATTCAGGAGCACACCTTCTTCCCGGCCATCATGCTCCGGGAGGTGGCCGAAGGCGGCGCCCATCTCGATCGCGAAACGCTCAAGGCCCTTGCGGCGGTGCCGCGCACTGTCGCGGGAATCGTCGAAGAAGGCATCGCCGCCGGAGAGTTCCGCGCCATCGACCCCTTCTTCGCCTACTTCAACATGCTGGCGCCGATCATCTTCTACCTCGCCGGCGCCCCGATCCGGACCGAGCTCGCCCATCTCCACGTCATCAACATGCGCCCGATGTCGCCCGCCGAGTTCGTCCGGCAGGCGCAGGAATCGGCGCGCCGATCGCTCAAGCGCGACGCCGCCGCGAAGGTGAGGCCGACGTCATGACGCACACCTCCCCAACCCCGAATCGGCCGCAAAAATTCCTTGCCGTGCTGGTGGCCGTGTCGATCCTCGCTTCCGCCGCTGCCTGCAGGGAGAAGCCGCCCGCCGATCGCGTGCGCGTCTCGGGCCAAGTCGAGGCGACCGACGTGCAGGTGGCCGCGCAGGTCGGCGGCCGCCTGGTCGAACTCCGGGTCGACGAAGGCGATCGCGTCAAGACCGGCGACCTCGTCGCACGCCTCGACACCGCCGACGCCGAGCTCGCGCTCGCGCGGGCGAAGGCGAACCTCGGGCAGGCCGAAGCGCAGCTGCGCCTGCTCGTCGCCGGCGCCCGCGTCGAGGACATCCGCCAGGCGGAAGCGCAGGTCGCCGCGAGCGAAACCGACGTCCGTGTCGCCGACGTCGAGGTGGCCGCGGCGCGCGCCGACGTCGAGCGCTTCGAGATGTTGCTCAACTCGAACTCAGGCTCGCGCAAGCAGTTCGACGATGCGGTGACGAGGCGCGACGTGGCGAGCGCCCGCGCACAGGGAGCGCGCGACCGGGCGCGCGCGGCGCGCGAGACGGTCACGCGGCTGCGCGCCGGCTCGCGCCGTGAAGATGTCGAGGCTGCCCGGGCCCGCGTCACCGCGGCCAACGCCGAGATCGCGACGTGGCAGAAAGCGATCGCCGACGCTACCGTCACCGCGCCAATTGCCGGCACCGTCTCGGAAAAGCTGGCCGAACCAGGCGAGCTCCTGCAGCCGCGCGGACCGCTCGTCGTCGTCACCGATCTCGACAACGTGTGGGCCAATGTCTACGTCGATGAGCCGGTCGTGCCGCGGCTGCGCCTTGGCCAGCCGGCGACGCTGTTCACCGATGCCGGCGGCCCGGGCATCGCCGGCACGGTCAGCTACATCTCGTCGAAGGCAGAGTTCACGCCGCGCAACGTGCAGACCGCAGAGGACCGCTCGAAGCTGGTCTACCGCGTCAAGGTGTCGGTCGACAACGCCAACGGCGTGCTGAAGGCCGGCATGCCGGTCGAAGCGGAGATCCCGTTCCCGTAGCCATGGCCGCCATCACGCTCGATCGCGTCGTCAAGCGCTACGGCCACACGACGGCCGTCAACGAGTTGTCGCTCGCGGTGGAACGCGGCGAGATGTTCGGGCTGATCGGACCCGACGGCGCCGGCAAGACGACGACGATTCGGCTCGTGTGCGGGCTGCTGCCAGCCGATTCGGGAAGCGTGCGGGTGATGGAGCTCGACCCGGTGCGCGAGCACCGGCGGCTGACCGGCTCGGTCGGCTACCTCTCGCAGCGCTTCAGCCTCTACGGCGACCTGAGCATCGACGAGAACATCGCGTTCTTCGCCGAGATCCACGGCGTGCGCGATTACCGCGCGCGGCGTGACCGGCTGCTCGAGATGACGCAGTTGGCGCCGTTCCGATCGCGGCTCGCCGATCGGCTGTCGGGCGGCATGAGGCAGAAGCTGGCGCTCGCCTGCACGCTCGTCCACGAGCCGGCGCTGATCGTTCTCGACGAGCCGACCACCGGCGTCGATCCGGTGTCGCGCCGCGAGTTCTGGAAGCTGCTGTCCGAGTTCCTTTCGCAGGGCATCACCATCGTGATGGCGACGCCGTATCTCGACGAGGCCGAGCGCTGCACGCGCGTGGCGCTGCTGCACGAAGGTCGGCTGCTCGCGCTCGATCGGCCCGATGCGCTTCGGGCGACGCTGCCGGGAGCGCTATTCGAGGTTATCGTCGCCGACCACCGGCGCGCGCCTGACGTTCTCGCGCGCATTCCCGGCGTGGCGGGCGTTCAGATGTTCGGCGAACGGGCCCACGTCCTGATGGATCGCGCTGACGCGGCGGCCGACACGCTCGCCGCGGCGCTGACGCGCGCCGGGCTCGCAGCGTCGGGCGTCAGGCCGCTTGCCGCCTCGCTCGAGGACGTCTTCATCGCCAGGCTCCATCAACTTCACGGGACGGCTTCATGAAACCACTTGCGTGCGCTGCGGGTTGTCTTCTGGCGATGTTGCTGCCATCGGCAGCGCTGGCCCAGCCGGCCGACGCTGCGCCGCTGCAGCTGACACTGCAGCTGACACTGCAGGAGGCCATCCGCCGCGGCCTCGAGACCAGTCACCGGATTGACGAAGTGACAGCCCGCGGCGATGCTGCCGAGGCAGCGGTTGGCGAACGCCATGCGGCGACGCTCCCGCAGCTGTCCGCGCTTGCCGGCTACACGCGGACGAATCATGTCGACCCGTTCTTCATCGTGTCGGGAGCAAACCAGCTTCGCATCATCTATCCCGACGTCCCGGACAACTACCGCACGCGGCTCGACGTGCAGTGGCCGATTTACACGGGCGGCCGGCTCGATGCACTGGAACGCGCCGCGCGAATCGAAGCAACCGCTTCCACCGACGAGCTCGCGACCACGCGCGGCGATCTGACACTCGAAATCACGCGAGCCTTCTGGGCCGTGGTCACCACGACCGAAGCGCTGCGCGTCGTGCAGGAATCGGTGACGCAGCTCGGCGCCCACCTGCGCGACGTGCGCAACCAGCTCGCCGCGGGCCTGGTCCCGCCGAACGACGTGCTCACGGTCGAAGCGCAGGAGTCGCGGCAGCGAATGCTGGCGGTTCAGGCCGCCGCCGCGAGAGACATCGCCGACGCAGACCTCGCGCGCCTGATTGGTGCGCCGCCCGGCACCGGTCTCGCGCCGACCGTGCCTCCCGAGTTGGCGCCGCTCGCGGCGCCATCACTCGAGGTGCTGGTCGAGGAGGCGCGTCGGGCCCGTCCCGAGCGTGCTGCCCTGGTCAAGCGCGTCACCGCCGCCGGCGAGCGCGGGCGGGCGGCCGAGGCAGGCGCGAAGCCAACGGTTGGCATCGGCGGCGGTTTCGACTACGCCAACCCGAACCCTCGCATCTTTCCGAGGGAAGAATCCTGGCGCACCTCGTGGGACGCGAGCGTCAACGTCGCGTGGCCGCTGTTTGACGGCGGCCGCGCGCGCAGCGAGGTCGCGCAGACCTCGGCGCTCACGCGCGCGGCCGAAGCGCGGCTCGCCGACTTCGATCAAACCCTCGCGCTCGAGATCCGCCAGCGGCGCCGTGAGGCCGAGGCGAGCCGCGCGGCGATCGACGCCGCCAACGACAGCGTCCGCAGCGCCACCGAAGCCAGGCGAGTGGTCGGCGAGCGCTTTGCCGCCGGCGTCGCAACCAGCACCGACGTCCTCGATGCCCAGGTCGCGCTCCTGCAGGCAGGTCTCGACCGCACGCAGGCGGTTGCGAACGCCCACCTGGCGGATGCGCGGCTGGCGCGGGCGATGGGCCGATGAACGCCATCACCGTCGCCGAGCTGACGAGGCGCTTCGGTGCCTTCGTCGCCGTCGACCGCGTGAGCTTCGAGGTCGCGGAAGGCGAGGTCTTCGGGTTTCTCGGCAGCAACGGCGCCGGCAAGTCGACGACCATTCGCATGCTCTGCGGCCTGCTGAAGCCGACGAGCGGAACGGCGACGGTTGGCGGCATCGACGTCGGCCGCGATCCGGAGGGCGTCAAACGAAGGATCGGCTACATGTCGCAGCGCTTCTCGCTCTACGAGCGCCTGACGGTGGACGAGAACATCCGCTTTTTCGGCGGCATCTACGGCCTCGACCGCGCCCGGCTGGCCGCGCGGCGCGAGTTCGTCCTCGACATGGCCGGCCTGCGCGGCCGCGAACGGACGCTCGCCGCCGATCTCGCCGGCGGCTGGCGGCAGCGCCTCGCGCTTGGCTGCGCCATCCTGCACGAACCGCGGATTGTCTTCCTCGACGAACCGACCGGCGGCGTCGACCCGCTCTCGCGGCGCGAGTTCTGGAGCCTGATCGATCAGCTCTCCGCCTCGGGCGTCACCGTCCTGGTCACGACGCACTACCTCGACGAGGCCGAGCATTGCCATCGCGTGGCGATCATCCACGGCGGCCAGTTGGCCGCGATCGGCACGACCGACGAGCTGAAGCGCGTGTTCGAGGGGCGGACGATCGTCGAGGTGCAGGCGGCGAACCCGGTCGAGACCATGCGCCTGCTCGACGCCCTGCCGGAGATCGAGAAGACGAGCGTCTTCGGCACCTCGGTTCACGCGGTTCTCCGCGGTGGCGCGGGCGATGCGACGCCGCTCGTCCGCCGGCACCTCGAGGCCGCCGGCATTTCCGTCGCCTCGACCGCGATCGTGCAGCCGTCGCTCGAGGATGTCTTCCTCGAGGTGATCGAGCAGCGCGAGAAAGCCAGCGCCGCCTGATGATCCGCAAGACGATCGCGGTCGCGCGCAAGGAGTTCCGCCAGATCTGGCGCGACACGCGGACGCTGATGACGCTGCTGTTCGTCCCGGCGTTCTTCCTGCTCCTCTACGGCTACGCGCTCAACTTCGACATCCGGCACGTCGGGCTCGGCGTCGACGACCGCGACCGCTCGACCGAGAGCCGTGCGCTCATCGCCGCGTTCGTCAACTCCGGCTACTTCGATCTCGTCGCCAGCATCGACACGACCGTCTCGCAGCCGGAGACCGTCCCCACGAGCGCGATCCGCCGCGCGCTCTCGCCGCCGGCGACGATCGAGCGGCTGATGGATCGCAACGAGGTGCGCGCGGTCCTCGTCATCCCGAGCGGGCTTGGCCGCGCCCTCCGAAGCGGCCAGCAGGCGCCCGTGCAGGTGCTGCTCAACGGCGACAACGCCAACACGGCGACAACGGTGATGGGGTATGCGACGACGATTGTGCGCAGCGAGGCGGCGCGCTACCTGCCGGTCGCGCCGCCAGGATCGTCGAGCGCGCCGCTCGTGTCAGTCGAGCCGCGCGTCTGGTACAACCCGGCGTTGCGCAGCACGCTCTTCCTCGTGCCCGGCCTCATCGCCTACATCGCGATGATCACGGCGGTGGTGTCAACCGCGCTCTCGATCGTCCGCGAGAAGGAGCGGGGCACGATGGAGCAGGTACGGATGGCGCCGCTCGATGCGGCCTCGTTCGTCGCCGGCAAGACGATTCCGTATTTCGTCGTGTCGCTGGCGTCCGCGTTCGGGATCATCGCCGTCGCGATTGTCCTCTTCGGAATGCCGATGCGCGGCTCATGGCTGCTGCTGCTCCTGGCGATGTCGCTGTTCCTCGTCGGCGCCCTCGGACTCGGGCTGCTGATCTCGAGCGTCGCCGACACGCAGCAGGTGGCGTTTCAAGCGGCGCTCCTGATCTCGTTCCTGCCGACCTTGATGCTGTCCGGGTTCATCTTTCCGATCGCCAGCATGCCGCGCTTCCTGCAGATCGTCACCTACGCCGTGCCGGCCCGCTACTTCCTGATCGCGCTGCGCGGCATCGTGTTGAAGGGCGCTGGAGCGCAGGCGTTCAGCAGCGAACTGCTCGCGCTGACCGCGTTCGCGGCCGTGGTCATGACGCTGGCGTCAATCCGCCTCCGGCGGCAGTGGGCGTGAGGGCGTGAGATGAGACGCGTCGGCTTCATGATTTGGAAGGAGTTGCTCGAGCTCAAGGGCGACCCGCGCCTCTTCGGCCTCGTCATCATCGCGCCCATCCTCCAGTTGTTCATGCTGGGCTACGCCGCGACGACCGACGTGCGCGACGTCCCGATTGTGGTCGCCGACGCCGACCGCTCGCAGGCAAGCCGGGATCTCGTCGCCCGCTTCGATGCGTCGCCGAATTTCACCATCGCCGGCGTGGTCACGGCGACCAGCGAGGTCGGCTCGTATCTCGAGCGCGGCACGGCATGGATGGCGCTGGCGATCCCGGCCGGCTACAGCGAGATGCTCGCGCGCGGCAAGCCGCAGGCGCTGCAGGTCATCGCCGACGGCAGCGACGCCAATTCGACCAACGTGGCGATGGGGTATGCCACCGGTCTCATCGCCGCCTACGCGCAGGAGCTGGCGGCGCGGCGGGCGCCGGCGGCCGCGGCCGTGCGCGGCGGGATCGAGCCCCGCGTCCGCGTCTGGTTCAACCCGCGGCTGGAGAGCCGCGACTTCATGCTGCCCGGTGTCCTCGCGCTGTTGCTGCTGGTGATCACGACCAACCTCTCGTCGATGGGAATCGTGCGCGAGAAGGAGCTGGGCACCCTGGAGCAGCTCAACGTCACGCCGCTGCGGCGCTGGGAGCTGATTGTCGGCAAACTGCTGCCCTACGCCCTGGTCGGCATGCTCGACGTCTGCCTGGTCGTCGGCACGGCGGTGTTGTGGTTCGAGGTGCCGCTGCGGGGAAGCGTGTGGCTGCTGTTCGGCCTGACGACGATCTACTTGCTGACGACGCTCGGCCTCGGGCTCTTCGTCTCGACGATTTCGTCGACGCAGCAGCAGGCGATGATGACGACGACGTTTTTCCTGCTGACGCCGATGATCTACCTTTCGGGGTTCATCTTCCCGATCGAGAACATGCCGGCGGTCATCCAGCCGTTTACGTACTTGATACCGCTCCGCTACTTTCTCGTGATCCTGCGATCGATCTTCCTGAAGGGCGTGGGCCTGGAGACACTCTGGCCGCAGGCGTTGGCGCTCACCGTGTGGGGCGTGGCGATTCTCTCTCTGGCGATTGCGCGCTCGAGCAAGCGGTCGGCGTGAGTGATCAGGCGGCTATTTCCTGAAGGGGTAAATCGAGTAGACCATGCCGATCTTGAAGGTCACGTTGTCTGCCTTGACGCGCCGCTTGTCGATGCCGGCCGTGCTGGTCACGATCACGTCCGGCCGGGCAATGACATAGCCGCCGCTCAGCCGGATCCCGATCTTCTTGTTGACGTTGTACCAGACGTTGACTTCGGGAATGACGACGAACGCGTTCGACGCCTTGACGGTCACCCCTTGCGCGCCGAAGCGGGTCTGATAAGCGTCCATCGCCTCCTGGCTCAGTTTCATCGAGGAGAACGCGTATCCTCCCATCAACTTGCCGGTCACCGCCGTACGGCCGAACACTCGGGTGTAGCCGTACCCGCCCATCACGGGCCGTACCCTCAACGTGCCGAATTCGGTATTGGGGCCGCCAATCGTGCGCTTCATGTCGGTGCCGAACCAGTTGAGGCCGTAATGCCAACCCCAGCCGGTCTTGGACTGCCCGAATCGCCACAGGAAGCTGACGCCGACGTGCCCCGCGTTCTCAGGTCCTACCGCCGTGCGGGTTGATAATTGCGCGCCAAACGCGAACTTTCCCTCGGATTGTGCGTGAGCGCTCGTCGCGGTTGCCAGGGTGATCGCACAGGCCACGAACGCCGCCGCCCCATTTCTCATCGCATATGGAAACTGCAAGCGACGAGCCAGCTCGTGAAGCTCAAACGGCTGAGCTGCAGAAGGCCTCAGAACGTCTGACGCGCGACCCACTCGCGGAGCAGCGAGTCGACAACCGTGTATTGGTCGGCCTCGCGAGCGATCAGGTCCTCGCGGACGAGCGCGGCCAGCGCGGCCTGAACGGTCGATGCTCCGCCGAGCCGGTGCCGCGTCCGCACGTCGGCGGAGAGCAGGCCGCCCTGTTCGATCACCACCGCGCGCAGCACCGCGCGCTGTGCCAGCGTCAGCCGCTGCCAGACGGCCTCGAACATCATCTGCTGCTCGGAGAGGAGCCGCTTGAGCGCCGCGTGCAGATCGTCGAGCGTCGCGCGGCGCGCGCCGCGGCTGCGGCCGCGCCGCTCGGCCTGCACCAGGTCCCATGTCTCGTGCGCCAGCCGCTGCACGTCGTACGGCAGGTTGCCGGCGAGATCGACGATCGCGGCGCCGAGCCCGGCCTCGGGTTTCATCCCCGAGTCGGCGAAGCGCGCGTCGATGAAGGTCGCGAACTCGTCGGCGGGAATCTTTTCCAGCCGCACGACCGGCCCCGCTTTGTAGAAAGGGCGCTTCGGCCCGAGCATCCGCTCCATCAGGCTCGGCTCCGAGCCGGCGAAGACGTACCCGACGTCACGCTGGTGCTGCACGGCGGCGCGCATCGCGTGCTCGACCGATCCGCCGTTGAAGCCGGCAATCGCCTGAAACTCGTCGAGCGCGACGACGACTTTGCGACCGCGGGTTTCGGCGAGCCGCGCCGGCAGGGCGAAGACCTCCTGCGCCAGCCTCGAGATGTCGCGATCGGTCTGGACGCCGGGAAACGAGACGACGACGGCGCCGAGCGGCGACTGCTCGGGCGCATAGCGGACTTCGGCCCGCGCCGAACGCACCGCCTCGCGCAGCCAGGTGCGGGCGCGGTCCCCCTTGGTTTCCGCGGCGACCACGGCGCGCGCGTAGCCCTCGAGAAAGGCGACGTACGAGCTGAAGCTGCTGACCGTGACTTCGACCGTCAGCACGCCGCTGCGCGACACCGCCGCCAGCGCGCGCCGGATCAACGACGACTTGCCGTAGCGCCGCGGCGAGATCAGGAAGACCTTCTGCGACGCCGTCAGGTCGGCAACCAGGCGGTCGAGCTCAGCGATGCGGTCGACGAACGCCGCCGCCGGGACGACCTCGCCGTAGACGAATGGATTCTGCGTTACGTCGAACACCGTAATCGTTACGGATTATAACGTAACGCTGAACCCTGAACCTTGAACCTTGAACCTTGAACCTTGAAC
>Ga0207701_10004775_pt1 | contig 13709 bp, 11 predicted proteins | sample KBSSwiSSwithPhiX_FD_184294 | JGI IMG/M metagenome (GOLD analysis project Ga0207701, IMG submission 184294) | Switchgrass rhizosphere bulk soil microbial communities from Kellogg Biological Station, Michigan, USA, with PhiX - S5 (SPAdes) (version 2) | ecosystem: Environmental > Terrestrial >... | reverse complement strand
GCGCCCGGCCAGCGTCGCCTCGAAGAATTTCGCGGCGAGCTCCATGACCTCGTACAGGGTCTTGCGCTTCTCGTCGCGGGCCTCTTCCTCCTTGGAGAACTTCGGCATCGGCACGCCGGCCATCTGGGCGAGCCGCTCGACCGCTTCCGGGAACGCCACGCCCTCGGTCTCCATGATGAAGCCGAAGATGTCGCCGTGCTTGCCGGAGGAGAAGTCGTGATAGAAGCCCTTCTGGTCGTTCACCGTGAACGAGGGCGACTTCTCCTTGTTGAACGGCGACAGGCCGACGAACTCGCGCCCGGTCTTGCGCAACTTGACGCGCCGCCCCACCACCTCGGAAACCGGGAGGCGGGCGCGCAGCTCGTCAAGGAACTGAGGCGGAAAGCGCATGTTTGGGGCGTTTGGGTTTGGCCGAATCGGTTCGCCGACCGGGCATCATAGCCCTCAAATGGGTTGCGATTCGGGACGGGTGAAGGCGGCCGAAAATTACGGCTGGAAAGACCGGCTTTTCCCACTTATCCACAGACTGTCCACCACCACCACTGTCCGCCTTTTGGGAGGGAACATTCATGGCCTCGTCTGCCGCAAAAACCTTCGTCCTCGTACACGGCGCCTGGCACGGCGGCTGGTGCTGGCGGCGGGTGACGGACCTGCTGGAACGGCAGGGCCACAAAGTGTTCACGCCGACGCTGACCGGATTGGGCGAGCGCTCGCACCTGATGAGCAAAGAGATCCGGCTCGCAACCCACGTCGCCGACGTGGTCAACCACATGAAGTGGGAGGGCGTCGCCGACGTGGTGCTGTGCGGGCACTCCTACGGCGGCATGGTGGTGTCCGGCGTCGCCGAACAGATGGCCGGGAAAATTAGTTCGATCGTGTTCCTCGACGCCTTCGTGCCGGACAACGGCGAGGCGCTCTCCGACCTGACCGGGGCGGCAACGCTTGATCTTTTGCGCGCGGCACAAGCCAAGGGCGACATCGGCATCCCGGCGCGCACGGCGGCGTCGTTCAACGTCAACGAGAAGGACCGCGCCTGGGTCGACGCGCTATGCGTGCCGCAGCCGATCAACACGTTTCTCGACAAGATGACGCTCAGCGGCGCGCGAGAGCGCATCGCCAGGAAAAGTTATATCCGCGCGCTGAACAACGCCAATCCGGGCTTCGACAAGGCGATGGCGCGGGCCAAGGCCGATCCGTCGTGGCGCACCTATGACGTGGCGTGCGGGCACGACGTGATGGTCGACATGCCGGAGCGGCTCGCGGAGATTTTGCTGGAGGTGGCGTAAGTCGCGGACCTCATCCCGAGTAAATCTCCGATCTCATGGTGAGGAGCATCGCGAAGCGATGCGTCTCGAACCATGGGCCGCAAGCGAGACCGTCGCCATCCTTCGAGACGCGCGCAAGAGCGCGCTCCTCAGGATGAGGTCGGAGTAAGGAACAAGCATCGTCGAAGGCGATAACTACTGCGCCTCGAAGCCGGCGTCCTTGACCACCTTCTCGGCCACCACGCGCTCGCGCTTCATGTCCTCGGCGAACTGCTCCGGCGTGTTGGCGGCGGGCACCAGGCTCCGCGCCGTCAGATGGCGGTCGCGGAACTCCGGCTTGTTGATGATCTCGCCGATGTCCTTCGACACCCGATCGACCACCGGCCGCGGTGTGCCGGCCGGCGCGAAGATGCCGTACCAGCTTCGCGACGGCGGCCCGTTGTAGCCGACCTCGGTCAGCAGCGGCACCTTGGGAAAATTCGGCGAGCGGATGTTGTTCAGCATCACCAACGGCGTCATCTGGCCGCCCTGGATATTGCCGATGACATTGCCCTCGCCGAACAATCCGATCGGCGTCGAGCCGCTCATGATCGCATTGACCGCCTCGCCGCCGCCCTTGAACGGCACGCGCACCCAGTCGCAGCCCTTCTCCTTCTTCAGCGTCTCCATGTAGAGCACCATCGGCGCGCCGGGTGCGAGATACGACAGCGTGCCGGCCTTGGCCTTCGACAGCGCGCAGAGCTCGTCGACGTTCTTCACGCCGAGCTGCGAATTCACCACCAGCATGTGGATCAGGTGGAACGCGTTGGTGATCGGCTGCAGGCTCGTTTCGGGATTGAACGGCAGGCTCTTGAACAGGAACTGGTTGTAGAGCATGGCGTCGGCGTTGGTGATGCAGATGGTGTAGCCGTCCGGCGGGGAGTCCGCGCAGGCCCGGGTGCCGAGGTTCATCGAGCCGCCGGGGCGGTTCTCGATGATCAGCGGCTGGCCCCATTTCACCCGCAGTTCCTCGCCGAGCGCGCGCATGAAGATGTCGCTCAAGCCGCCGGCGCTGGTGGTGGTGATGGCTTTGACCGGGCGCGTCGGCCAGTCCTGCGCCGCGGCCGGCGCGAGCGCGGCTAGGCCGAGAACGGTCGAGAGCAGCAGAGCGGAGATTTTCATGAGGGCATTTCCGGTTCTGGTTCTGATTGGATTCACTGCGGCTGCAGGTTGGCTTTCTGGGCGGTGCGGTCGACCTGGGCGCGTGACCGCTCGAGATACTGGGCGAACTCGGCCGGCGTGCTGAACACCGGATCGAGCGCGCGCTGAATGAGGTTCTTCTGCGCGAAGGCCGGATCGTTGCCGATCGCCGCGACGTCGTCGCGGATTTTCTTGATGATCGCCGGCGGCGTGCCCTTCGGCGCCCACAGGCTGAAGTCGGCTTGCGTGAGCTCCACGTTGGGCCGCAGCTCCTTGAGCGTCGGGATGTCGGGGAACAGCGGCGAGCGCTTGCCGGCGTCGACCGCGAGACCCCGGATGGTGCCGGCCTGCAGATGGGCGATGAAGTTGCCGATGCCGAAGAATGCGACCGGCGTCGTTCCGGTCAGCATGCCGTTGACCGCCTCGCCGCCGCCGCGGAACGGCACGCGAACGATGTCGGCCCCGGTCTCCTCCTTGAAGCTTTCGATGAAGAGCTGATGCGGAATGGCGGCGGCGGAATAGGACAGCGTCTTCGGATGCGCCTTGGAATAGGCGGCGAGCTCTTCCAGGGTGCTGACGTTGAGCGACGACGACACCACGAGCCCCTGCGTCAGGAAGAACAAGAGCGTGACCGGCTCGACGTCCTTGAACAGGTCGTAGTTCAACGAACGGAAGACGTGGCGGTTGTACTGCAGCACGTCGGACGGCAGGATGCAGATGGTATAGCCGTCGGGCGCCGCATCGGCGCAGGCCTTGGCGCCGATGTTGAACTGGCCGCCGGGGCGGTTCTCCACCACCAGCGGCTGGCCCCATTTCTTGTGCAGCTCCTCGCCGACGATGCGGATGAAGATGTCGCTGATGCCGCCGGCGCTCGACGAGGCGATCACGCGCACCGGCTTGTTGGGGAAGTCCTGCGCCGCGGCGGGCGACACAGTCGCGAGCGTGAGGACGAGAACGCAAGGCCAGCGGCACATGTTGCTTCCTCCCGTCTGCTTTCTTCTCGTGACGACAATGCCGCCTTCTTGTGGGCAACAATGCCGCAGCCCGGGAGGTGCGACAAGCCAACTTCAAACGCCTGCGTCGTCATGGCCGGGCTTGTCGCCCGCAAGTCGGGTTTACCCGACTTGCGGCACTTTTTGGTTTGACGGACTTGGCGGAGCCAAGTCCTATGCATCCACGCCTTTACTGTTGCACCACACCAAGCAAGGCGTGGATGCCCGGCACAAGGCCGGGCATGACGGGGGATGGCTCGTGCCGGAACACATGACGGAGGAGCGCTCGTGCCGGAACACAAAATGAAAGTCGAAAAAGGCGTCACCGTCACCATGCGCGACGGCGTCAAACTCTCGCTCTGCGTCTATCGCCCCGACGGTCCCGGCTCGTTCCCCACGCTGTTCGCGGCGTCGCCCTACCAGTACGAGATGGACGAGGTGCCGGCCTATCCGCTGTTTCTGTGGCGCGAGACCGGCCCGGTCGAGTGGTACACCGAGCAGGGCTACGCCTATGTGCACGCCGACGTGCGCGGCGCGGGCCAGTCCGAAGGCGAGTTCAGCTTCATGGGGCTCGACGAGCAGCAGGATTATCTCGAGCTCATCGCCTGGATCGTCAAGCAGCCGTGGTGCAACGGCCGGATCGGCGGCATCGGGCAATCCTATTACGCCATGGCGCAGTGGCTGATGGCGACCTACGCGCCGCCGGGGCTTGCCTGCATCGCGCCGTACGACGGGCTGGTCGATCAGTACCGCGGCTCGAACTACCACGGCGGGATTTTCTGCTCGTACCGCTCGGTGTGGTACGCCTCGCTTCGCGCCGACAACATGCACCGCCCGGTCAACCGCAAGGGCCGGCCACCGATGCGGTTCGATCTGGTTGGCGCCATCACCGAGCACACCCTCGACGACGAATTCTGGCGCGAGCGCTCGCCGTACTGGCGGCTCGACAAGATCAAGTGTCCGGTGCTGTCGATCGGCCACTGGGGCAAGATGGGGCTGCACCTGCGCGGCAACATTGTCGGCTACGAGGAGGTCAAGGCGCCGAAGAAGCTCGTGGTCACCGGCGCGCGCAACACCTTCGAAGCGCACAAGATGTTCGACCAGGTCGACTTCCACGAGAAGGAGCTCTTGCCGTTCTACGATCTGCACCTGAAGGGCAAGAACAACGGCTTCATGGAGGCCGAGCCGGTGCGGCTGTTCGTGCGCGGCACGAACGTCTGGCGCGCCGAGGAGCAATGGCCGCCGAAGGCAACCTACACTCCTTATTACCTGCGCAAGGGACCGTCGGGCAGCGTCACCTCGATGAACGACGGCGGACTGTCGGCGGAGAAGCCGCCGGCGAACGAGGCGTCGACCAGCTACACCTATCCGGACTGGGAGTGGGTCAACGGCGTCGCCATCATCGGCCCGGACGGCCGGGTCGACGCGGTGCGGCGCGTGCTGACCTTCACCAGCGCGCCGCTCGACAAGGATCTCGATGTGACCGGGCCGATCGTGCTGAAGCTGTTTGCGTCATCGACCGCGATCGACACCCAGTTCATCGTCAAGCTGTCCGACCAGCACCCGCAGGACGAAGCGGCGCGGCAGAAGGGCGACCAGCCGAGCTTCACGCCGGTGTCGAAGGGCTGGCTCAAGGCGTCGCACCGCGAGAAGGACGAGAAGCGCTCCAAGCCCCAGCGGCCGTTCTACACCCACACCCATCCGCAGCCGCTGACGCCCGGCGAGGTTTACCAGTTCGACATCGAGGTGCTGCCGATCGCCTACGTGTTCAAGAAGGGCCATCGCCTGCGGCTCGAGCTCGCCAACAGCGACTCGCCCGCCACGGACGGCGTGTTCTCGCATCCCTATCATCCGACCCAGATAGGCACCGACACCATCCATCACGACGCCGGGCACGCTTCGTGTATCCTGTTGCCGGTGGTCGGTTAGCTTTAAGGAGCACGCCAAAATGAGCACGATGCCGCTACCGCGCCGTCGATTGCTCAAACTCGCGGCCGCAAACCTGGCTCTTACAACCCTGGCGCTGCCGCGGATCGCCCGGGCGCAAACCTATCCGTCCCGCCCGATCACCATGATCGTGCCATACACCGCCGGCGGCCCGACCGACACGGTCGGCCGCGTCGTCGCCGAACGGATGCGGGCGGAGCTCGGCCAGCCGGTGGTGCTGGAGAATGTGGCCGGCGCCGGCGGCAGCATCGGGCTCGGCCGCCTCGCCCGTTCGGCGCCTGACGGCTACACCATCAACGTCGGCAACTGGAGCGCCCATGTCATCAATGGCGCGATCTATTCGCTGCTCTACGATCTCAAGACCGATTTCGAGCCGATCGCGCTGCTGGCGCAGGCGCCGCAGATGGTGGTCGCAAAGAAAGCGACGCCCGCTGACGATCTCAAAGGCTTCATCGCCTGGCTCAAGGCTAATCCCAAGACCACCGCCGGCACCGCCGGCATCGGCAGCCCGCCGCACATCGGCGGCGTGCTGTTCCAGAACATGACCGACATCACATTGCAGTTCGTGCATTACCGCGGCGTGGCGCTCGCCACGCAGGATCTGGTCGCGGGCCAGATCGACATGGCGATCGCAGACGTCACCACGGCGACGCCGCAGGTGCGCGCCGGCACCATCAAGGCCTATGCGGTGGCGGCCCCGACGCGGCTCCCCGCGCTGCCGGACGTCCCGACCGCCGACGAGGCCGGCCTCCCCGGCTTCCATGTCGCGACCTGGAATGCGCTGTTCGCGCCGAAGGGCACGCCGAAGGCCATCATCGAGAAGCTCAACGCCGCGGCGGTGACGGCGCTCGCCGATCCGGCGGTGCGGGCGCGCTTCGCCGCAGTCGGCCAGGAAATCCCGCCGCGCGAGCAGCAAACGCCCGAGGCGCTCGCCGCGCTCAACAAGGCGGATATCGAGAAGTGGTGGCCGATCGTGAAGGCGGCGAACATCAAGGCGGAGTGAGGGAGCTCGTTATCGTCCAAGCTCCGGACTAACAACGTCATTGCGAGCGAAGCGAAGCAATCTCGCGTCAATCGCCAACGCGTCCTGGTGGCAGAGATTTCTTCGTCACGCTGCGCGTTCCTCGCAATGACAGCATCCACCGAAACATCAATCGTCATTGCGAGCGAAGCGAAGCAATCCCGCGTCAATCGCTAGGCCATCCTTGCGGCAGAGATTGCTTCGTCGCGCTGCGCGCTCCTCGCAATGACAACATCAACGGACGTTACGCCGGTCACTCCGCCTTGATGTTCGAGGCGCGGATGTTGGTGCCGTACTGCTCGTTCTGCCGGCGCAGGATGGCGCCGTAGTCGCCGCCGCACACGATGTTCGGATAAATCCCGAGCGCGGCGAGTTTCTCTTTAAGCTCGGGCGACCGGCCCGCCGCGGCGAACCAGCCTTCGAGCTGGGCGAGCGTATCCTTCGGCGTCTTCGCCGGCGCCAGCACGCCGTTCCAGCTCTCCGCTTCGTAGTCGGTCAGGCCAAGCTCGGGCAGCGTCGGCACGTCAGGCAGGCCGGCGAAGCGCTGGCGCGATCCGATCGCCAGCGGCCGCAGCGTTCCGGCCTTCAACTGCGCCGACACCGTGGTGTAGTCGGAATAGACCGACGTGATGTGGCCGCCGAGCAGCGCATTGACGGCCGGCGCCGCGCCCGCAAACGGCACATAGGTCATGTCGAGCCCGGTGGCGCGCTTCAGCACCTCGAAGCCGATGTGCGTCGGGTTGCCGGTGCCGGCGCTCGCCACCGTGACCGAGCCGGGCTTCGCCCGCGCCATGGCGAGCATGTCCGCCATGGTCTTCAGCGGAGAGTCGGCCGGCACCACGAACACCAGCGGGAAGTTCACGATGTTGCAGACCGGATCGAAGCTCGTCAGCGGATCGTAGCCGACCTTCTTGATATGCGGATTGATCAGGAACGCCGGGTTGGTGAGGATCACGGTCTCGCCATCGGGCGCGGCGCGCGCCACCGCTTCGGTGCCGATCACGGTGCCGGCGCCGGGCCGGTTCTCCACCACCGCGGTGACGTTCTGGGCGCGGCCGATCTGCTCGGCCAGCACCCGGGCGACGATGTCGGCACCGCCGCCGGCGGCGAGCGGCACCACGATTTTAATTGTCCGCGGCACCTGTGTCTGCGATCCGGCAGGGACAGCAAACAGCCCGCACGCGACCAACACAACAACCAGAGCGAGGGGACGGCTCCAAAGCGACATCGGCGTGCTCCGCGTGAGGCCCGGTCCGATGATAACCAATAATGGCCTGGCGGTACCGCGGTGTTGTAGCCTTCGCGTCCTTTTGACCCCTTTCAAGATCTCAATTTGAGCCGATACGATGCCGTGTCCTAGGCCCGAGGGCGGACATGAGGCGGCGGGAATTTCTCGGTGTTTTGGGTGGCGCGGCGACGTGGCCGCTGGCTGCGCGCGCGCAACAGCCGGCGATACCGATGATCGGGTTTCTCCGCAGCACGTCGCTCGCGGAGTTCTCACACCTGGTGAACGCGTTTCGCCAGGGCCTGAAGGAGACCGGCTTCGTCGAAGGTCAGAACGTCACGATCGAATTCCGCGCGGCGGAAGATCGCCTTGATCGATTGCCCGCTCTTGTGGCCGATCTGGTCGGCCGGCCTGTCAACGTAATCGTCGGAAACGCCGTGGCGTCGGTCGCGGCCAAGGCCGCCACCACGACGATACCGATCGTCTTCGCGACCGGGAGCGACCCGGTCAGCGAGGGCCTCGTCACCAACCTCAACCGGCCCGGCGGAAACGTCACGGGGGTGGTGTTTTTCGGTGCCACGTTGGGAGCGAAGCGGTTGGAGCTGCTACGCCTGCTGGTACCCAAGGCGACGACAATGGGCGTACTGACGCATCCGAACGTTGCCAGCACCGCGGCGGAACATCGCGACATCGTCGCCGCGGCGCAGGCGGTCGGTCAGCAACTCATTTCTCTTAATGCCACGAGCAGCCGCGACATCGACGCCGCGTTTGCGACGTTTGTCCAGCGCCGGGCCGATGCGTTGCTTGTTGGCGGCGGCGCCTTTCTGAACTCCAATCGAGAACAGCTTGTCGCGCTGACCGCTCGTCATAAGTTGCCGGCCATGTATGCCTGGCGCGAAGCCGTCGTGGCCGGCGGACTGATGAGCTATTCGTCCAATCAAAACGATGCCTATCGCCAGGCCGGTATCTACGCCGGGCGGATTCTCAAGGGTGAAAAGCCCGCCGACCTGCCGGTGATGCAAGCCACCAAATTCGAGTTCGTGATCAATCTCAAGGCTGCAAAGACCCTCGGCATCGAAATTCCTGACAAGGTGCTCGCCCTCGCCGACGAGGTGATCGAATAAGGCTGGCGATGTCCGATTCTGGCACGGAGCGGACATCGGCCAGTATCTCTCGTTGCCTGGATGCGCATATACGCAATCCGCCTTAATCCCTCAATTCCGCATTTACCAATTCGACAGACAAACGGGCGAGCTGACAGCCGCCACTGCGAGATCGCCGTCGTCTTAAACAGTTTTTCGCAGCATCCCCTGTAAGCGTTCGATCAGCCACTCAACTTCGCATGCCCCAGGCTGATCCGGATTGATTTGATGCTCCAAGGCCATCCGCTATTCGTTGAACTGGAGGCGACGCTGACGCAAGGGACGAGCCCCCAGCGATTCACGATTCTGCGCAAGATAACCGACCTCTTCCTTGTTGGCGCCGATACATACTCCGACGAACATATTTCGCTGTTTGACGATCTGATCAGCCGGCTGATCGAGAAAATCGAGCGCCAGGCGCTCGTCGAGCTTAGCGGCAAGCTGGCCGCCGTCAGTCGCAGCCCGGCCAAGGTCATGGGCCGTCTATCGCATGATGACGATATTGAAATCTCTGGCCCGATTCTCGAAAAATCCATGGCCCTGACAGACGACGACCTTGTCGAGATTGCAGAGACCAAAAGCCAGGCACATCTGTCCGCCATCGCCAGCCGCGTGCGCATCAATGAGCCGGTCACGGACGTCCTGATCAGTCGCGGCGATTCCGAAGTCGCCCTCAAAGTTACCGCAAACCGGGGCGCACGGTTCTCCCGCTTCGGACTCGCCAAGGCGGTTAACCGGGCCGAACAAGACGAATCGCTCGCTCTTGTCGTTGCGAGCCGGACTGACCTTCCATCCGATCTCTTGGTCCTCCTTGTACGGAAGGCCACCGAACGAGTGCGGCAACGTCTGCTGGACAATGCCCGGCCCGAAACACGGGACAAGATTACAGAAGTCGTGTCGAAGATTTCCGGCGAGATCACGCGCTCGATTGCGCCGGCGGCCGCGCGAGCCGTGAGCAAGAGCGGGACTTGGCTGGAGCCCGCTCGAGTTCGCGAGCGGATGACGCAATGCGCCGAAGAGAAGAACGTCGACGAGTTCATCGAAGCATTTTCGCTTCTTTCGGAGGTGCCGGCGAAGGCAATAAAGGATTTGGTTCGGCAGTCGTCGGAAGAAGGCTTGATGATCCTGGGCAAGGCCAGCGGCTTGGGATGGCCGGACATGAAGCAGGTGCTGTCCACCACACTGCCCGCCAAATACGCGGCCCCGGAGAACAGCCAAGAGCTGTTCGCCAAGTTTTTGAACCTTTCTGCTGAAAATGCTCAGCGCGGCATGCGATTCATCCGCGCCAATTCTTCACGAGCGGCGACCGAACTGCGGAAGCTGGTTTGATAGGCGGGCTCTCGCGCGCCAACCCGGGGGCACGGAGGGCTCGACGTTCCACTCAGCCAAGGCTGCGCGCTCGCCGTTCGCCGTACCTACTGCGGCGTTATGCCGGCGGCCTTGACGGTCTTGGCGATGCGCTCGTCCTCGCCCTTGAGATGGGCCAGGTGTTCCGCCGGCCCACCGCTCAAGGGTTCGATGCCCGCGGTCGCGAACTGCTTGACGATCTCGGGCTCCTTGACGATCGCGGCCACCTCACCGGCGATCTTCTGCAGGATCGCCGGTGGCGTGCCGGTGCGCGCGTAGACACCGATCACCGGCGCGAAGGAATAGCCCGGAATCCAATCGGCGACCGGCGGCACGTCGGGCGCTATCGCCGAGCGCTTGGCGCCGTTGGTCGCCAAGAGCGTAATGCTCTTGGTGCCGACCGCGCCGCTGAGCGATGGATAGGCCGAGAACGCGACATCGACGTGACCGCCGAGCAGCGCCGGGACGGACTCGCTCGTGCCCTTGAACGGGATGTGGGTCATCACCAGCCCGAGCGACGACTTCAGCGCCTCCATGGACAGATGATGCGTTGAACCTACTCCGGACGAGCCGTAGTTCAGCTTGCCGGGATTGGCTTTCACGTAGTCGATGAACTCCTTCATTGTCTTGACCGGCACCTTCTGGTGCACGGCGAGAAAGATCGGCGCCTGGGCGATCATCGTGGTCGGCGTCAGATCGCCGATGCTGTAGGCCATCTTGGCGTAGATGTGCGGGTTGATGGCGTAGATCGAGCCATCCTGGATGATGAACGCGGTACCGTCGGGTGGCGAGCTCATCAGCGCCGCGACCGAAACCGCGCCGTTGCCGCCGGGCTTGTTCTCGATCACCACCGACTGGCCGACCTTGTCCTGCAGCCGGCGTCCCATGATGCGCGCGACGGTGTCCGGCAGGCCGCCCGCCCCCGCTGGGATGATGAACTTGATGGGTTGCGTCGGATAGGCCGCCTGCGCGCGCACCAGGCCGGTCGAGAATGCACCGATGGCGGTGGCGCCCAGTCCCATCAGCACGGCACGGCGATGTCGAAGCTTCATGGGTGTCTCCCGGCGAATTGGATTGGCAGCATACACGGTTTCATGTTTTGCGAGCGAGCGTCACTTCGCCGCTCATTTGAGTCTCTCGGCAATTGTGGCCCATGGTTCGAGACGCGGTCCTGCGGACCGCTCCTCACCATGAGGTCTGAATGTTTGACCTTGCAACACTTGTCACCCTCATCCTGAGGAGCATCGCGAAGCGATGCGTCTCGAAGGATGGCTGCGAGTCACGAGCGAGTCACTTCAGCTCCACGCCGGATTCCTTGACCATCTGCTGCGCCAGCTTGCGCTCCTCGCGGATGAATTTGGCGAACGCGCCGAGCCGCTCCGGCGCGGGCTCGACGGCGCGATCGGTGTACATGCGCTTGCGGAACGCGGGGTCGGCCATGATGCGGTCGATCTCGGCGGAAATCTTCTCGACGATCGGCCGCGGCACGCCGGCCTGGGTGAACAGGCCGAACCACGTGGTCGGAAAGTCGGCGCCGGGGCGCGCCTGCTCGAGCGTCGGCACGTCGGGAAACAGCGGCGAGCGATCCTTGGCGACCACGGCGAGCGGCGTGATGCGGCCGCTCTGCAGCTGCGACACCATGTTGGACAGCGCCAGCACCGCGATCGGCGTGGTGCCGCCGAGCAGCGCGTTGACCACCTCGCCGCCGCCGCGGTACGGCACCTTCACGATGTCGGTGCCCTCGGTCTTGTTCAGCTGGTCCATGAAGTAGGTGGCGGGAAACGAGAAGGTCGCGTAGCTCAGCTTGCCGGGCTGCTGCTTCGCCATCGCCACCATCGCGGCGAAGGTCTTCACCTTGGTCTCGGGGACGATGACCACCGCCAGCGTGTTGAAGAACAGGTTCGAGATCGGCTGCAGGTCCTTCTCGGGATCGTAGGGAATGGTCTTGAACAGGAACTGGTTGTAGACGGCGGGCTCGCTCGACATCAGACAGAGCGTGTAGCCATCCGGCGCCGCTTCAACGCAGGCGCGCGCGCCGATGTTCTGCCCGCCGCCCGGGCGGTTCTCCACCACGACCGGCTGGCGCCAGGCCTTCTGCAATTCATCCGCGATGGCGCGGGTGAACACATCGCCGCCGCCGCCCGCGGCCAGCGGAAACACGATTCGCACCGGCCGCGCCGGATAATCCTGAGCCGCGGCGGGAGGCGCGGCGTGCAAGATGGCGAGTCCCGCCAAGGCCGCAGCAAGCAAAATCCGAAACATCGGTGATCTCCCGCCTACTGCGGCTTGATGTCAGCTTCCTTGGCCACACGCGCGGCGAACGCGCGGTTGCCGGCGATGAACTTGATGAACTCATCGCGCGGGCCGATCGCGGGCTCGACCGCACGCTCGACGAAATTGCGCTGCCGCCAATCGGGCATGCTGGCGATCCGCGCCACCTCGTCGTGCATCTTATCGACGATCGGCAGCGGCGTGCCGGCCGGCGCGAACAGGCCGAACCACGGCGGCGGATAATCCTCGCCGGTCGCCTCCGCCAAGGTCGGGATGTCGGGAAACAGCGGCAGGCGGGAGTTGGCGTTGAGCGCCAGGCCGGTGAACTGTCCGCTTTTGACCTGACCGATCATGTTGGAGAGGCCGAGGAACACGATCGGCGTCGTCCCGGTCATCACCGCGTTGACCATCTCGTTGCCGCTGCGGAACGGTACGCGCACGATATCGATGCCGTTCTTCTTGTTCAGCTGGTCCATGAAGTAGGCCAGCATGAACGAGAAGGTACCGTAGCTCAGCGTCCCGGGCTTGGCCTTGGCGAGCGCGACCAGTTCGGGGATGGTTTTGACGCCGAGCGACGCATTCACCACCAGCGCGTTGGCGTTGATGAACAGATTGACGACCGGCTCGAAATCCTTCTCCGGATTGTACGGCAGGCTCTTAAAGGTGAACTGGTTGTAGACGACCGGCTCGCCCGACAGCACGCAGAACGTATAACCATCGGACGCGGCCTCGGCGCAGGCGCGCGTGCCGATGTTGAGGCCGCCGCCGGGCCGATTCTCGACAATGAACGGCTGGCCGAGCCGCTTCTGCAGCTCTTCGGCCATGAGCCGCGTGAACACGTCGCCGCCGCCGCCGGGACCGAGCGGGATGATGATCTTCACCGGCCGCGACGGCCACTCCTGCGCCGGCGCCGTGGCGGCGCCGCACAACCATGCAGCCAACACGATCAGGCCCGTGAGAATTCGGGTCACGACGTTGTTTCCTCCCCGGTTTGTTGTGCCATCATAGCGCAAGACAAGGAGAGCGCGCGATGACGATCCGGCTGGTGTGTGCAGCGGTGACGGTGCTCGCCGCCATGGGTTATGCAATGGGGTGCGCGCGCGCGCAAAGCTATCCAGACAAGCCGATCCACATCATCAGCGGCACGCAGGTCGGCACCAGCGGCGACCTCGCCGGCCGGATGCTGGCGCAGAAGCTGACCGCGCAGATCGGCCAACCGGTGGTGTTCGAGAGCCGCCCCGGCGCCAACGGCCAGATCGCTGCGAACTATCTCAAGACCCTGCCGCCCGACGGATACAACATCCTGTACACCGCATCGAG
>Ga0207701_10004770_pt1 | contig 13718 bp, 18 predicted proteins | sample KBSSwiSSwithPhiX_FD_184294 | JGI IMG/M metagenome (GOLD analysis project Ga0207701, IMG submission 184294) | Switchgrass rhizosphere bulk soil microbial communities from Kellogg Biological Station, Michigan, USA, with PhiX - S5 (SPAdes) (version 2) | ecosystem: Environmental > Terrestrial >... | reverse complement strand
CGCCCACCGGGGCGAGGAGATCACCGACGAGGTGATCGAAGGCCCGGCCAGCGCGGTCTGGCAGCAGGCGGAGAACCGCCTGCATGCGCAGAAAGCGTTGCTCGAGTGGTCGCTGCCTTAGGCCGCGACGGCTACTTCGTGAGGACGATGTCGCCGGTGATCTTGGCCATCGCCATCGACATGTCGACGCTGATGAGGTGCAGGCTCGAGCCCTTCACGCAGTAGGGCCCGCTGTCGCCATTGCCGCCCGAGGTCGCGGTCAGCGTCAGCGTCGTCCCGGCGGCCGTGTAGGTGCCGGCCGAGTCCTCGATGTCGGTGACGCCGGCGATCACGCAGGTGCACGAACCGGTGCCCGAGCACGTCGCCGACTGGATGCCGTCGGTGCCGACGACCGACTGGATCGCCGTGTTCAGGTCCGCGCACGACGCGCCGTTCAGGCAGCTGGCCGGCATGTTCATGTGGAAGCTGATCGCCATCGTGATGCTGGCCGTGTAGTTGAGGGCAGCGTCGAAGGTCAGCGTGCCCGTCGGCACGTACGACACGTTGGAGAGGGTAGCGGTCGGGCAGTCACCCGCGATCGCGCTCAGGAACTGCATGTTCAGGCTCTCCTGGTCGGCGCATGCGCTGCTCGCGGTCCAGTTGCCGACGACGTCGCCGCCGCAGGGCTGGGTGTTACAGGCGGCGCCGCCGCTGCTGCCGCCGCAGGAGATGGTCGACGCCGCGAGCGCCAGCGCCCCGGCGACGACGCCCAGGGCCGATCGTGTCCTTTTATGCATGTCTCGTGTCCTCATCCTCATTATTGTTTTTGCGCGACGAAGTCGCCGATGACCGCGCCGCTGGTCTCGCTGGTTTCCATCAGGTGAAGCTGCCCGTTCTGGACGCAGTAGGTGTTGGTCGTGGTGTCGTCGGGCCCGACCATCGTGAGGTTGGTGCCGGACAGCGAGTAGGTGCCCGATTCGTTGCCTGCCGGCGATCCGCCGATCTGGCAGGTGCACGTCGTCGTTCCCGTGCAGGTCAGCGTGCTGTCCGGCGAGTCGGACACGACGGCCGCGCACGAGGCGAAGCCGAGGCAGGAGAGGGGGATTGTCTCGGTACCGGTGAACGTCTCGTGAACGTTGGACGAGTAGGTGAGGTCGGCGTTGTAGGTGACGGTGCCGGAGATGTCGATGTTGAACGCGCTGACCGACGCGCCCGGGCAGGCCGTCTGCAGCTGGCTGTTCAGCTCGGTGAGGAACGCCGGGCTGGTGCACGCGCCCAGCAGGTTCCACGTGCCGACCACGTCGCCGCCGCACGGCTGCGCCTGCAGGCAGCCCGCCGGGCCGTTCTTGTTGCTGCCGCTGCTCGGCCCGCAACCGGCGACCAGCGCGGCAAATGCGACCGCCATCGCGCGCGCGGTCATTGCTTCCCCAGGACGACGTCCGCCTTGATCACCGCCTGCCCGGTCGGCGTCGTCATCGTCGTGCTCACCTGAACCAGGTGCAGGCGACTCTCCTCGACGCAGTACGAGAAGTCGCCCGAGGTCGAGGCCCCGCTCATCGTCAGCGTCGTGCCCGCGATGCTGTAGGTGCCCACGTCCGACCCGACCGAGATGGTGCCGTTGCCCCGGCAACTGCAGACGGTCGTTCCCGAGCAGGTGGTCGTGATGTTGATCGTCGTTCCGTTCGCGGAATCACTGGTCGTTCCGCTCAGATCGGCGCAGCTGGTCGCGCCGGTTGCGCACGAGAGCGGGACGGTTTCGGTGACCGAGAACGTCTCGTGCCAGTTCGTCGCGGCGTACGTCAGATCCGCGTTGAACGTGAGGCCTCCCGTCAGAGCCACGCTTTCGGCGGTGATGGCCGCGCCGGGACAAGCCGCCGCCACGTCGGCCGACGCCGCCGCGACGTTCGTGCAGGTCCCCTGAAAGCTCCAGGCGCCGACGACGTCACCGCCGCACGGCTGCGTGGTGCCGCAGTGGGCCGCGCCGGAGCCTCCGCCGCACCCCGTCGTGAACAACGCCAGCGCCGCGACCAGTTCTCGCGCGGCAAGTACCCGTCCCAGGCCAATTCCCCACCTCATCCGGGCAGCGTCGCCCGCCAGCCGCGGTCGCACAAGAAACTTTCATCACTGCGCCTCAAGACTGTGCGGCCGCCTGCCGAATTTCGTGGCGATGAAGCGGGAGGGATCTGCGCCAGATCTCGGTCGCGGGACCCGCGACGAAAGGCCTCGGACCGAGGAGTTCGATCCGGCCGACAGACCAGCCGACGACGCGCGGCCGCGGGAGATCGCGCATCCGATGGAGACGGCCGAGATCGACGTGGGGCGCAACCGCCGCGTCACGCTGATGTCGCCGATTCCCGCCATCATGGCGGAGTCGATGGTGCGCGAGCGAAAGGTGACGCCGATCCGCGATCCGGCCGCGCCGCAGCGGGAGCCCGTCGAGCAGACGCGGCGGGTGGGCGACTCCGATCCGGTCCACACCGGGTCGGGACCGCCTTTGAAGTCGGACGTCGGCGTCGCGTCCTGGCGCCAGCGGGCCGCGCACCGAATCGACGAGGCGCGCGCCGCGCTGGACAGCGGTGATCTGACGGCGGCCGCGCTCGCGGCCGAGTCGGCGTTGCGCGAAGCCGACCAGGCGCCCGCGCCCGGCATCGTCGAGGTGATCGAGCCGGCGCGGCCGCTGCTGACGCGCGTGTTAACGACGTACATCGGTCCGACGAACGGCGTCCCGATCCTGGCGCCGCGGGCCGACGAGATCGCGCGCCAGCGCCTCGGCGATCGCGAGCGCGCCGTGCTGCGGCGGATCGACGGCAGTCGCACGCTGGAAGAGCTGTTCGACGGGTCCGGCCTCGGTTCGATGGACGCGCTGCGGATCGTCGCGCGGCTCATCCGTTCGGGCGCGATCCGCGTCGTCTGATTCGCCTCCTTCCCGAGCCCGTCACAGGTGCGGCGCGGACCGCGCTCGCTCTACCGTAACGAGATCGTGGCATTCGAGGACGATCGCGGCGCCTACGACCAGCGCGACGCGGGCGGCTTCATCTGGCTCAACGCGCTCCGCCTGCGAACCACGGCCGTCGTTAAAGACCCGGGCTGACGCAGCCGATTGCCTTGTTGATGGGCGATACGACTGCTGCTGCCCCGAGCGGGGTCGGCAGCCCTGGTGCCGTCACCAGCGCGGCCTCCGAGGTGATGATTGTCGACGACGAACCGATCACGGCGCGCGGCTACGCGCGCGCGCTGACCGCCGCCGGCTACAAGGTGACGATGGCGTCCGCCGGCCGCGAGGGCGCCGAGCTCGCGAAGACGAAGCGCTTCGACGCGATCGTCAGCGACATCGCGATGCCCGACATGGACGGGCTCGCGCTTCTGCGCGACATCCGCCAGACCGATCTCGACGTGCCGATGATCTTCATGACCGGCAGCCCGGCGCTGGAGACCGCGCTGGAAGCGATCGAGTACGGCGCGTTTCGCTACTTGCTCAAGCCCGTGCCGCTGGATCAGCTGCTGGGGGTCATCAACCGCGCGGTGACTGTCCACAAGCTGGCGCGCGTACGGCGCGAGGCCAGCCTGGTGCAGGAGCTGGAAGGTAAACAGGTCGGCGACCGCGCCGGTCTGGAGGCGAAGTTCACGTCCGCCGTCGAGAAGCTTTGGGTGGCGGCGCAGCCGATCGTGTCGTGGTCGGGCCGCACCACCTTCGCGTACGAGACGCTGCTGCGCACGGACGAACCGACGCTGCGCAGCCCGCTGGATTTCTTCGACGCCGCCGAGCGGCTGGGCCGTGCGGCCGAGCTGGGGCGCATCATCCGGCGGCACGTCGCCGTGCTGCTGGCGGGCGAGCGTCCGCCCGGCCACCTGTTCGTCAACCTTCACCCGGCCGACCTGGAGGACCCGGAGCTGTACGCCGACGACGGCGCGCTGACGCCGTACGCGGGACAGGTCGTCCTGGAGATCACCGAACGCGCGGCGCTGGACGGCATCCACGAGCTGGGCGCGCGGGTGACCCGCCTGCGGTCGCTCGGCTATCGCATCGCGATCGACGACCTGGGCGCCGGGTACGCGGGGCTCACGAGCTTCGCGCAGCTGGAGCCCGAGGTGGTGAAGGTGGACATGTCGCTGGTGCGCGGCATCGATCGCTCGCCGGTGAAGCAGAAGCTGGTGCGATCGATCATCGCCCTGTGCACCGAGCTGGGCATCCAGCTGGTCGCCGAGGGCATCGAGACGGCGTCCGAGCGCGACGCGCTGGTGGCGCTGGGCGGCGACCTCTGTCAGGGCTACCTGTTCGCCAAACCGGGCCGCGGCTTCCCGACGCCGACGATGTGACGATCAGGGCGGCGCCGCCGCTGCCGCCCCCTTGAAGTACCAGTTTCCGCGCATCCCACCGCCCGTGCGCCAGGTGCCCGCGATCTGCTTCGTCTTCGTCTCGGCGAACATGTCCTGCAGCGTCTTGCCCTTGAAGCCGGGCAGGTAGGCATCGAAGGTGCCGCTGTACAGCGCGCCGCCGATCGCCCGCGCCGACCACTTGCCGCGAAAGCCGCGCCGCGCGCGCTGCGCCGACCACGTGCCCTTCGCGACGGCGTCGCCCGCGTCGTTCACCATCGACCACGATCCCTGCACGTCATCGAGGCGGCCCGGGATCGCCTGCGCCGACCAGTCGCCGTGAAACACCTGTGCGCCCGCGGTCGCGATCCAGGTGCCCTGGAAGATCGGCGGCGCCGCGTCGGGCGCCGCCGCGGCGACGGTCTGCAGCGAAAGCATCAGCCCGGCGATCGCGACAAACATCGATGACGCGCTCCGCGCCGACGCGACCCGCGGCATCAACCCGACATCAATCGCTGGCGCAGCGCCCAGAACAAACAAAGGAGCGCGATCAGGGTGATGCCCCGCAAGATCAGCGTGCGGCGCACGCGGCGGCGCAGGATGTCGTAGTAGGCGCGCGCCTCGTCCTCGGGCAGGCGCGCGAGGATGCTCTCGGCCTGCGACAGGCGGACGGCGTCGGTCGCGCGGCTGCCCACCGCGATGACGACCAGCACCGCGAGCAGCGACAGCATCATCGGCGCACCTTGACCAGCACGACCGCGACGATCGCCGCCACGGTGAGCACCCCGGTCACGAGCCACATCACGCGGTCGCGGCGGGCCTGCGCTTTCTCGTAGAGATCGCGGGCCGCCGCGGCGGGCATCGCGAGGATCGACGCCAGCCGCTTCTTCTCCTGGAAGTAGCCGCCCAGCGTGGCCAGCGCCGCCAGCGCGACGATCGCCAGGTTCACGAACCTCACGAGCGCAGCTCCGCGAGGACGCGATCGACCTGCGCCTCGGTGGCGGCCAGGTCGCCGTCGTTGTCGATCACGTGCGTGGCGAGGCGGACCTTGTCTTCCTGGGGCAGCTGCGCCCGCATGCGCGCGCGGACGTCGTCCTCGCGAACGCCGTCGCGGGCGACGACACGCGCGATGCGCGTCGGCGGCGAGGCGGTCACGACGATCAGTCCGTCCAGCTCCTTGTCACGCCCGCTCTCGACCAGCAGCGACGCTTCGTACAGCACCAGCGGGTGGCCGGCCTCGGCGTAGGCGTCGGCGCGGTCGCGCGACAGCGTCTGGATGCGCGGGTGCATGATGGCCTCCAGCCGCTTGAGCGCCGCGGGGCTGCTGAAGACGACGTCCGCGAGGCGCCGCCGATCGAGCTGGCCGTCCGCGCCCACCGCCTCCGGCCAGGCGGCGGCGATCTCGGCGTAAGCAGGTTGCCCGGGGGACTGCAGCTCGCGCGAGAGGCTGTCGGCGTCGATGATCGGGACGCCGCGCGCCGCGAACAGGCGCCCCACCGTCGACTTTCCGGAGCCGATGTTGCCCGTCAATCCTATCAACTTGCCGACGAGCTTGAGGGGGCGGGCCACGGGCGAGATGCTACCCTATGCGAGCTTGACCCGCGTCCCCGACGTCGATGAAGCCGTGTTTGTCGCCGAAGCGCGCACGCTTGCCGGCCTGCCGGCGGCGACCGCCCCGGAGATCGCGCTCGCCGGTCGTTCGAACGTGGGCAAGTCGACGCTGCTGAATCGCCTCGCGGGGCGCAAGGCCCTGGCGCGCACGTCGAAGACCCCGGGCCGGACGCGCGGGCTGGTGATGTTCTCGCTGCGTTTCCGGCGCGGCGGAAAGAACGTTATGGACATCCCCGTGGACGAGCTCCGGCTGATCGACTTGCCCGGTTACGGCTACGCGAAGGTGTCGCAATCCGAGCGCAACTCCTGGCAGCCGCTGATCGAGGGCTACACGCGCACGCGCCGCGACCTCGCGTTGTTCGTCATCCTGATCGACGCGCGCCGCGGGATCGAGGACGAGGAACGCCAGCTTTACGAGTGGCTGGGGACCGAGAACGTGCCCGCCCAGATCGTGTTCACCAAGGTCGACAAGCTGACCGCCAGCGCGCGCGGCGTGCTGCGCGAGCGGGCCCGGGCGTCGTTCCGCGGCGGCAAGCGGTCGGCGGGCCCGCTGTTCGTGTCGGGCGAGACGGGCGAGGGCGTCGACGGACTGTGGGCGGCGATCTTCGACGCGATCCGCGGCGCGCAGTCGTCCGAGGCGAACGAAGTTGCGGAGGACCCGCGCCGCGCTTAGCGTCGTTTGCTGGCGACATGGCCGTCAACAAGCTGCCCCAGGCGTTCGATGTCGAGCCAATGCGGTTGGCCGACGTGGACGCCGTGATGGCCATCGAGAAGATCTCCTTTCGCTCGCCGATGACGGCGCAGCTGCTGCTGGAGGAGATGGGGCGCGAGTGGGCGCACATCGATGTCGTGCGCGATCGCGGGCGGCGCGACGTGGTGGCCTTCAGCAACTACTGGATCGTCGCCGACGAGGTTCACCTGCTGAACCTGGCGACTCATCCGGAGGAGCGCCGCGCCGGCCACGCGTCGCGGCTGCTGGCCCACATCATCGAGGAGGGCCGCACCCGGCGCTGCCGCTTCGTCACGCTCGAGGTGCGGCGGTCGAACGCGGCGGCGTCGCGGCTCTACCGGCGGTTCGGGTTCAGGGCGGTGGGCGTTCGCCCGAACTACTACGCGGAAGACCAGGAAGATGCGATCGTGATGCTGCTGGACCTGACCTGACATGCCCATCACCGCGGCGCTGACGTTGGTCGCTCTGAACGCGCCGGCCGCGGTCGTGGCATTCGGTCCTGTGGCGCCCCTGGGGGTGCCGTCGGCGCCGCCCCCGCCCGCGAGCCCACCGCCCGCGAGACCGGCGCCCGCGGAGTCGAAGGTCCGCGGCCTTCTCCCGATCACCTACGTCGAGACGAAGGAGCCGGCGGTCGCGATCACGTTCGACGCCTGCGCGACCCGCACGCACTACGCCACGTTTGATCGCGGCGTCTTCGAGGTGCTGAAGCGCGAGGGCGTCCCGGCGACAATCTTCGTGTCCGGCCGCTGGGTCGAAGCCCACCCCGACGTCATGACCGAGCTGGCCGCCGATCCGCTGGTCGAGTTCGGCGACCACTCCTACGACCACCCGCACATGTCGCGTCTGTCCCCCGCTCGCATCGTCGAGGAGATCGACCAGACAGAGGCGGCGCTGGCGAAGTACGGCAAGCGCAGCGTGGCGTTTCGCCCGCCGTTCGGCGAATGGAGCCACCGCCTGGTCTCCGTCGTTCAGGATCTGCGGCTGCCGACGGTGACCTGGGACGTGGTCTCGGGCGATCCCAGCGCGCGCACCACCGCCGACGCGATGATCCGGAACGTCCTCGACAAGGCGCGTCCGGGATCGATCATCATCTTTCACATCAACGGGCGGGGCTGGAAGACGGCTCAGGCGTTGCCGACGATCCTGCAGGGTCTGCGAGAGCGTGGCTTTCGCTTCGTGCCCTTGTCCGAGCTGATGGCGTCGTCGGGGACCGCGCAGCCGACGACGAGCCCGATCGCGCCGATCCCGATCGCGCCGGCGCCGTCGCCGGAGAGCCCGCCGCCGATCGCGCCGATTCCGACGGCGACGATTCCGTTGCCGCCGCCGCCACCCCCCGCCGGGCACGCGGCGCCGTGAGCAAGGCCGCCCCGGTCAAGGTCCGAGTCGTCCGCGCGACGCCCACGGTCGCGCGCCAGCAGGCCGAGTGGATCGTCGCCATCGAGCCGTGGAAGGGCCTCGGCTACCAGGCGCCGGCCCTGGGCCGATACCTCGCGCGGCTCGCGCGCGCCGGCGACGTCTGGGTCGCGCTGACGGCGGCACGCCGGCCAGCCGGCATCATCGTCGCGACCGACGGGTTCCTGCTGGGCGGCTTCATCGCGTTGCTGGCCGTCCGACCCGAAGCGAGCGGGCAGGGACTGGGGCAGGCGCTGGTCGGCCACGCCGAGGCGCGGGCGTTCGCCCGGCGGCGCTGGCTGTTCGTCTCGTGCGACGCCGCGAACGGCGCCGCGTTGCGTTTCTACCGACGGCAGGGCTTCAGGCGCGTGGGACGGCTTCCCGATCTCGTCCGGGAGGGCCGGATCGAGCTGCTCTTGCGCAAACCGAGGCCCTAGCGCCCGCTGGATAGGCCGAGTACGATTGGGGCCTTAAATGATCGGGGAGCAGTTCGGAAATTATCGGTCAATCTCGCTTCTCGGAGAGGGCGGGATGGGCGCGGTTTACCTGGCCGAACACCCCGGCATCGGCCGCCGCGTCGCGGTCAAGGTCCTGCACAAGAACTACACGCGGGACGAGCATCTCCTGGCGCGGTTCCTCAACGAGGCGCGTGCCGCCAACGCGATCCGCCACCCGAACATCATCGAGATCCTCGACTCCGGGATGATGGCCGACGGCACGCCCTTCCTGGTGATGGAGCTGCTCGAGGGCGAGAGCCTGGGCACGCGCCTGCGTCAGCGCGGCGCGCTTCCGATCCCGACCGCGGTCGACCTCGCGTACCAGACCGCCTCGGCGCTGGGCGCGGCGCACGCGAAGGGGATCGTTCACCGCGACCTCAAGCCCGACAACCTGTTCATCGTGCCCGATCCGCACGACCTCCAGCGCGAACGGATCAAGGTGCTCGACTTCGGCATCGCGAAGCTGCAGCAGGGATCGGTCGCCGACTCCGTGAAGACGCGGACCGGGACCCTGATGGGCACGCCGATCTACATGTCGCCCGAGCAGTGCCGCGGCACGCGTACGGTCGATCACCGCAGCGACATCTATTCGATGGGCGTGATCTTCTACGAGATGCTGGCGGGCCAACCGCCGTTCGTGTCGGAGGGCTTCGGCGATCTGGTGAACATGCACCTGAACGTGCAGCCGGCGCCGGTGCGTACGAAGCGCCCCGAGATCCCGGCCGCGCTCGACGCGCTGGTGATGAAGATGCTCTCCAAGAATCCCGAGGAGCGCTTCGCGGACATGGGCGAGTTCCAGGCGACCATGAAGTCGTCGGGCACCCATCAGATCGTCTCGTCGCCTGACCTGGTGAAGACCCACGCGAAGGGGATGCCGGTGACGCAGACGTCGCCGATGCACGACACCACGTTCTCGACCGGCATCGGCGAGCGCGTCGACACGCAGATGGGCGGCGGCCGCGGCAAGATGGTGGCGGTCGGCGTGATCGCGGCGGCGGCGATCGGCGGCGGGATCTTCTGGTGGCAGAGCGGCTCGTCGGCGGGCAAGCAGCCGGAGAAGGTCGCGCTGACGACGCCGCCCCGGCCTGTCGCGCCGCAACCTCCGGTCGCGCCCGTCGCGCCGCCCAAGCCGGCGGTCGCCCCGGCCGTCAAGAAGATCGAGCTGCGCCTGGCGTCCATCCCGGCGGGCGCGAAGGTGGTCGACAACGTCGACGGCGAGATGCTGGGCGTGACGCCGCTGGTGCTGACGCGGCCGCGCGGCGGGACCCTCACGCTGCGCTTCGAGAAGGACGGCTACAGCGCGAGCACGCGGACGATGCCGCTGGACGGCGACCGCGCGTTCGAGCTGACGCTGGAGCAGCAGCAGAAGCCGAAGAAGAAAGAGCACAAGGCGCCGCGCGAACGCGAACCGTCCGCCGCGGAGCCGGCGAAGCTATAGCCTTGCGATGGGTCGGCAGGGCGCGCGCGCATCGCTGATTCTCGCCTTCGTCTTCCCAGCCATCGTCTGCGCCGCGGTCGCGCTCGCCTACTATGGCTACCGCTACGCCGAGAAGTCGTCGTCCCGCACCAAGACGTCGCTGATGGAGAACAACCAGCAGCTCGCGCAGCTGGTGTCGGACAAGGTCCAGGATCGCATCGACAAGGTGGACTTCGACCTGTTCGAGGAGGTCGAGTGGGACAACCTGGCGGTCAACCCGCCGACCGCGCTGGATCTGCCGGCGGGCGTCGAATCGGTGGTCATCCTCGACGAGGCGCTGCACATCCGATCGATCGTGCCGGCGCCCGATCCGGCGCGGCGCAAGCGCGAGCTGGATCGGTGGGGCAGCTACGTGCGCGGGCTGGAGTGGAAGTCGCTGAAGCCGTGGACGCCGAGTCACCCCGGCAACTTTCGCCACCTGCACCAGCTGTTCGAGGGCAAGTCGATGTTGATCGCGTACGTGTCGAAGAAGACCGACACGGGCCACGCGTACTACGTCGCCGCGAAGCTGGATCTCGCGCTGATCGCGAAGGACTGGATCCCCGACGAGCTGGACGACGTGTCGCTGGGGCACCGGCGCATCGCGATCCTCGACGAGGTCGCCCGCCCGATCTATGGCGAGCCGCAGCCGGCGACGCAGTTCCAGTACGAGTCGTCGTTCGGCAAGACGCTGTACGCGTGGCGCATCCAGATCACGCCCAGCGACGTCGCCGAGCTGCTGAAGCAGGCCGACACCGAGCGGTTGCTGGGCCGGCTGCTGGTGCCGGTGTCGCTGGTCATCTTCGCGGTCGGCCTGGGCGTGCTGTGGCTGTCGGTGCGCGCCGAGCGGCGCGGGTCGCAGCTGCGCAGCGACTTCATCGCCAACGTCTCGCACGAGCTGAAGACGCCGCTGTCGCTGATCCGGATGTTCGGCGAGCTGCTGGCGACCGGAAAATACAAGGGTGAGGCGATGGGGCGCGAGTACGCGGGCATCATCACGCGCGAGGCGGAGCGCCTGTCGCACCTGATCGACAACGTGCTGGACTTCGCGCGCCTCGAGCGCGGCAAGGCCAGCTACCACTTCGCGGAGGGGCACCTGGAAGAGGTCATCGAGCGCGCGCTGGACGTGTTCCGCCACCGCCTGGAGAAGGAGAAGCTGCGCCTGCGCACCGAGATCGAAGCCAACCTGCCCGCGGTCCGCATGGACGAAGGCGCGATGACGCTGGTGCTGCTGAACCTGGTCGACAACGCGGTCAAGTACGCCAGCGACGGCGGCGAGGTGTCCGTCCGGCTGCGGCGCGTGCCCGGCGCGGTGGCGCTGTCGATCGCCGACCGCGGTCCGGGGATCGCGCAGGACGAGCAGCGCCGGATCTTCGAGCGCTTCTACCGGGCCGAGAACGCGCGCGCCCGGAACGTGCGCGGCAGCGGCATCGGGCTGGCGCTGGTCAAGCACATCGCCGAGGCGCACGGTGGCCGCGTCGAGGTCGAGAGCGTGCCCGGCAGCGGATCGACCTTCACGGTGTACATCCCGGTGGCGCCGATCATGACGCCGGCGCCGCAGGAGCGGGTGGCGTCGTGACGGGCCTGACGACGTCGGGGAGCATCGGGGGGCGGCGGCGCATCCTGATCATCGAGGACGAGCCCGATCTGGTGCGCGGCCTGCGCGCGGCGCTGGAGTTCGAAGGGTTCGAGATCGTCTCGTCGGGCACCGGGCGGGAAGGGGTGCGCCTGCTGCGCGAGCGCGGGTCGGACCTCGTGCTGCTGGACCTGATGTTGCCCGACGCGAACGGCTTCGCGGTGTGCGAGGAGATCCGCTCGACGCACCCGCTGATACCGGTGATCATGCTGACGGCGCGCTCGCAGGAGACGGACAAGATCCGCGGCCTCGACGCCGGCGCCGACGACTACGTCACCAAGCCGTTCTCGGTCGGCGAGCTGGTCGCGCGCATCAACGCGATGTTTCGCCGGCTGCACCGCGTCCCGACGGCGTCGCCCGAGCGCATCGAGATCGGCGGCGCGGTCATCGATCCGAAGAAGCACGAGCTGACCCGCAAGGGGAAGACGCACACGCTCTCGTTCTACGAGGTGGAGCTGCTGCGCCTGCTGTGGGAGCGCGCCGGCCAGCCGGTCACGCGCGAGGAGATCCTCGAGAAGATCTGGGGCGTCCCCGGTCACGCCAGCACGCGCAGCGTCGACAACTTCGTGGTGAAGCTGCGCAAGAAGATCGAAGAGGACGCCGCCAAGCCGCGCCACATCGTCACGATCTACGGGACCGGCTACAAGCTGGTGGTATGACCGAGGTTGCCGGGGGGACGCTGCGGCCGGGCGAGCCGCTGGGTGTCTACGTTCACTTCCCGTTCTGCGGCCTCCGCTGTCCGTACTGCGACTTCGCGGTCGATACGCGCGCCGACATTCCCCACGACGGCTACGCGGACGCGGTGGTCGCCGAGATCGCGGCGCGCCGGGGCTGGTACGACGGGGCGGGGCCGCTGGCGTCGATCTACTTCGGCGGCGGCACGCCCGGGCTGTGGCGTCCGGACGCGCTGGGGCGGGTCGTCGAGGCGGCGCGCGCGGCATTCGGGAACACGGACCCGCGCGCGCTGGAGATCACCGTCGAGGTCAACCCCGGCGAGACCGGCGAGGATCACCTGCGCGCGCTGCGCGGCCACGGGGTCAACCGGCTGTCGATCGGCGTGCAGGCCTTCGACGACCCGCTGCTCCGCGGGCTCGGGCGAAATCACGACGCCGCGGCCGGGCCCGCCTGCCTTCGCGCGGCGCGGGCCGCGGGCTTCGACAACGTGTCGATCGATCTGATGTTCGGCGTGCCCGGGCAGTCCCTCGACGACTGGCGGCGCGCCGTCGACACCGCGATCGGGCTCGCGCCGGACCACGTCTCGGCGTACGCGCTGACCGTCGAGCGCGGGACGGTCTTCGGATCGCTCGCGCGCAAGGGGCGCCTGCCGCGGCCGGACGACGAGGCGGTCGCGGCCATGCTCGAGCACGCACGCGCCGCCTTCGCCGCCGCCGGGCTCACGCCCTACGAGATCTCCAGCTACGCGACCCGCGATCGGCAGTCGCGCCACAACCGCCTGTACTGGTCGCTGAGCCCGTACCTGGGCGTCGGCGCGTCGGCAGCGTCGTTTCGGCCGCTCGCCGACGGCACGGCCTGGCGCTTCTCCGATCCGCGGGCGACGGACGTCTACCTGCGCGACGCGACGCCCCGCCACGTCGAGCGGCGCACCGCGGCCGATCTCGAGAACGAGGCGGTCTGGCTGGGGCTACGCACCGCCGCCGGAATCGACCGCGCCGTCCATCGCGCCCGCCATGGGGTCGATCCCCTGATCGGTCGTGATCTCGAAGTCCAGCGCGCCGTCGCCGCCGGCTGGCTGGTCGTCGACGACGTCGATATCAAGCTCACCCCAGCCGGCGTCCTGTTCGCCGACGAGGTCGCCAGCCGCCTGTGGAAATAGGTGCCGCTCGTCGCCAAGGCAGCAGACCGTCGCCCGATCCGGACCGACGTCCAGCACGCTGACCGCGCCCGTCGGCCAGTCGACGCAGGCGCGGTAGCGGCGCAGATCCATGTTCAGCAGTCGGCAGACCAGCACGCGCAGCACCGTCTTGTGCGACACCAGCAGCACGTTCCCCTCGTCGTAGCGCGCCCGCAGATCCTCCAGCGCGGCGAGGGCGCGCGCCGACACGTCGGCCGGCGACTCGCCGGCGGGCGGGCCGATCGTCGGGT
>Ga0207701_10004760_pt1 | contig 13733 bp, 18 predicted proteins | sample KBSSwiSSwithPhiX_FD_184294 | JGI IMG/M metagenome (GOLD analysis project Ga0207701, IMG submission 184294) | Switchgrass rhizosphere bulk soil microbial communities from Kellogg Biological Station, Michigan, USA, with PhiX - S5 (SPAdes) (version 2) | ecosystem: Environmental > Terrestrial >... | reverse complement strand
CCCTTTCGGTGCGCCACGTCACCGGCAAGCCGGTCAAGTTCGCCGGCGTGGCCGAGAAGCTCGACGGCCTGGAGCCATTCCATCCCGAGCGCATGGCGGCGCGCATCCTCGGCATGGGCGACATCCTCTCGCTGGTCGAGGAGGCGCACGCCAAGATCGACCTGGAGGAGGCGCAGCGTGTCGCCGAGAAGGTCAAGAAGGGCAAGGGCTTCGACCTCGAGGATTTCAAGCAGCAGATCGTGCAGATGAAGAAGATGGGCGGCGTCGCCTCGCTCATGGACAAGCTGCCGGCGCAGCTCGTCGGCCAGATCGACCCGGCCAAGCTGCAGGACGAGAAGCAGTTCAAGCGCATCGAAGGGATCATCAACGCGATGACGCCGCAGGAGCGCAGGAAGCCCGAGCTGATCAAGGCCTCGCGCAAGCGGCGCATCGCCACCGGCGCCGGGGTGTCGGTGCAGGCGGTCAACCAGCTGCTCAACCAGTTCGAGCAGATGCAGAAAATGATGAAGATGATGAAAGGCGGGAATTTCGCACGCATGATGCGCGGCATGAAAGGCATGCTGCCGGGCATCCGTTAGGGGCGAAATTGGAAGAGTCCGGCCGCACTCGAGTCTGCAGCGTTCTGTTCATCGACATCGTCGACTACTCGCGTCGCGACGTCGCCGAGCAGGTGCGGCTGAAGAACATCTTCAACCTGGTGATGACCAGCGCGCTCGGCCACGTCGAGCCCGAGGAGCGCGTGGTGGTCGACACCGGCGACGGCGCGGCGGTCACCTTCCTCGGCGACCCGGAGCGGGCACTGTACGTAGGGCTCGAAGTATTCGACAACGTCGGCGAGTTGCCGGTGCGCATGGGCATCAACCTCGGCCCGGTCTCGCTGATGAAGGACCTGAACGGCCTGGACAACGTGATCGGCGACGGCATCAACGTCGCGCAGCGCATCATGAGCTTCGCCGGCAGCGGCGAGCTGATGGTGTCGCGCCAGTTCTACGACATCGTTTCGCGTCTCTCGGACGACTACGCGGCGATGTTCAAGCCGGAAGGCTCGCGCACCGACAAGCACGAACGCGCGTACGACGTGTATTCGGTGAGCAAGGCGGTGCGCGTCGGGCGACGGGTGGCGGGAGATCAGCTCAAGCTGAAGAAGAAGCGCCGCAGCGGCCCCGACACCACGTTCACGGGAATGGACCGCACGCCGGCGCAGGTGTTCGACGCCGGCACGCACTACATGGTGTCAGGCTACAGCGAGGAAAGCGTGCGCGACGCCGCGCAAAAGCTCATCGCCGGCGGCGGCAAGCTGATCGCGCCGCTCTCCCAGATGGGCCGCAAATGGCTTGCCAGCGTGAGCAACCCCAAGCTGGACATCGAGGCGAAGGTGGAAGAGCTGGGCTTCAAGCGCGTGGTCACCGGGCCGACGCGAGAGGCGGTTCAGCTCGCGGTCCAGGACCTGGTCGAGCGCGGCTCGACCCTGGTGCAGGAGCCAGAACTCGCCGAGGGCGTGTGGACCGCGGTGTGCGAGAAAACGGGTGGCTAGGACCCGCTGAACCAGTTGTAGCCCTGGTCTTCCCAGTAGCCGCCGGGATGCGTGTTCGACACGAAGATCACGGCGATGTGCTTCGGGTTCTTGAAGCCGAGCTTGGTCGGGATGCGCAGGCGCATCGGGAAGCCGTACTTCGGCGGCAGGATCTGGTCGGCGTAGCGCAGCGCGAGGATGGTCTGCGGGTGCAGCGCGCTCGGCATGTCGATGCTGCCGTAATACTCGTCGCCGCACTTGAAGCCGACGTACTTCGCGCTCAGGTCGGCACCCACGAGCTGCAGGAAGTCGCTTAGCCGCACGCCGCTCCACTTGCCGATGGCGCTCCACCCCTCGACGCAGATCAGGCGCGTCACCTGGGAGACCTGCGGCAGCTCGTAGAGCTCGGGCAGGCGCCACGGCTTCTTTTCCTTGATCAGGCCGCCGAGCTCGAGCTTGTAATCGGTCTCGTCGATCACCTTCACCTCGTCCTCGCCGTAGTAGGCGTTGAACGGGAAGGGGTCCTCGATGCGGCTTTCCGCATATTCGGGCGCGAGCTTTTTCGGATCGAACAGCCATGCCTGCGCGCGGTCGTTCCATTCCGACATCCCCCATAGCACGCGCTGCACCTGATCGTGGTCCGTGATGTCGCAGCCGGCGAGCATCGAAAGCGCGCCGAGCGACAGGGTCTGCTTGAGGAACAGGCGGCGCTCGAGGCTGTGGATCCTGCGCTTCATGGTGCTCTCCCTGTGATCATGGTCGGCAGCGTGCGCGGCACGAGCGCCACCATGATCACGTGCACGATCACGATCAGTACGACTGCCGCCATGCAAACGAAGTGCACGACGCGCGCGCCCTCGTAGCCGCCCATCAGCGCGGTCAGCTCTTGAAGCTGTACCGGCTTCCAGATCGCCAGGCCGGAAAGCACCAGCAGCACTAGCGCAACGATCAGCGCCAGATACGCCGCGCGCTGGGCGGCGTTGTAGACGCTCAGGTCCTCGTGCTGGAGCCGGCCGCGCAGCGCCTCGCCTACATCCTGCAGCACGGCGCGCGGCGAGATCGGCAGCAGCTTGCGGCGGAAGTGACCGGAAGCAATGCCATAGACGAGGTAGACCAGTCCGTTGAGACCGAGCAGCCACATCGCGGCGAAATGCCACTGCAGCGCCCCGGCCAGCCAGCCGCCGAGGGTAAGCTCGGCCGGAAAACGGAACGACTCGAACACCGGCGCGGCGTTGTAGATGCGCCAGCCGCTCAGCACCAGCACCAGGACGGCGAAGACGTTGATCCAGTGGGTGATGCGCACCACCAAGGGGTGGATCTTCATGCTGTCATTGTCGGACGAAATGCCGAGGGCTTACAGACTGCCCGGAAAACGTTGTCAGGGGGCGAAAAAGTCCCGTATAATCCGCGCCTTTTCGCGGTTTGCGGAGTCTTCCAAATGGTGGTGATTCGACTGCGCCGGGGCGGCGCCAACAAGCGTCCGTTCTACCACGTGGTGGTAGCGGACTCGCGGCGTGCGGCCAGCGGCAAGTTCATCGAGCGGCTCGGGTTTTACGACCCGAAGGCGCCGCAGGGGCGCGAGGCGCTGCGCGTCAACATGGAGCGCGTCAAGCACTGGACCGGCAAGGGCGCGCAGCTCTCGCCGACGGCGAAGCGGCTCGTGAAGCAGTTTGCAAAGAAAGCCGCCTGAAAACTTGATTGAAATGGGTCGCGTCGCCGGCTCCTACGGCGTACGCGGCTGGATCAGGGTGGAAGGGCCGGAAGCGGCGCTGGCGGGTTGCAGGAACTGGTGGATCGGCGGGGAGAGTTACGCCGTGGAGCAGGTGAAGGAACATTCGGGCGCGCTGCTCGCGCAGCTCGGGGGCTTGCAGAACCGCGAGGCGGCGCTGAAGCTGAAAGGATCGAAAGTCTTCGTGCCGCGCGAGGCGCTGCCGAAGGCGCAGGAAGGGCACTACTATCTCGCCGACCTGGTGGGTCTCGAGGTGGTGAATGAGCGCGGAGAGGCGCTCGGCGTAGTGAAGCGCTGGATCTTCAACGGCGCGCAGGACGTGATGGAGGTGGCGGGCGACAGGACGCACTTGGTGCCCTGGATTCCCGCGGTGGTGAGGAAGGTCGATCTGCAGCAGAAGCGGATCGAAGTGGAGTGGGGAGCCGACTGGTGATCCGCTTCGATGTGGTAACGCTGTTTCCGGAGATGTTCGCTGCGATTACCGGGAGCGGCATCACGAGCCGGGCGCTGGATGCCGGCCTGTATTCGGTAACGACGTGGAATCCGCGCGATTTCACGACGGACAACTACCGGACGGTCGATGACCGTCCGTATGGCGGCGGGCCGGGCATGGTGATGCTGCCCGAGCCGTTGGAAAGAACGCTGGACGCGGTGAAGACCGCGGGCGGTGGCAGGGTGATCTACCTGACGCCGCAGGGCAAGAAACTGGATCACCGCCGGGTCATGGATTTTTCAAATGAAAAATCGTTGACTCTGCTGTGCGGCAGGTATGAGGGCGTGGACGAGCGGCTGCTCGAGCGCCGGGTCGACGAGGAAGTGTCCATCGGCGACTTCGTGCTTTCGGGCGGCGAGCTGGCGGCGATGGCGCTGATCGACGCGTGCGTGCGGCAGTTGCCGGGCGCGCTCGGCGACGATGCCTCGGCGCTGGAAGAGTCCTTCGCCGACGGGCTGCTCGATTGCCCGCAGTACACGCGGCCCGAACGATGGCCAAACGCCTCCTCGGGCCGCGCGGTGCCGGAGGTGCTGCTGTCGGGGCACCACGAGAATATCCGGCGCTGGCGGTTGAAGCAGGCGCTGGGACGGACCTGGCTGCGCAGGCCGGACCTGCTGCAGGTGAGAAACTTGGGCGCAGAGGAACGCAAGCTGCTGGACGAATTCCAGCGAGAACACAGGAGTCAGTCATGAACCTCATCGGCACACTGGAGCAGGAAGAGATCAAGCGCCTCAAGAAGGAGGTCCCGGACTTCTCTCCCGGCGACACGGTGATCGTCAACGTGAACGTGGTCGAAGGCGAGCGCAAGCGCTCGCAGGCCTTCGAAGGCATGGTGATCGCCAAGCGCAACCGCGGCCTGAACTCGTCGTTCATCGTGCGCAAGATCTCCTCGGGCGAGGGCGTGGAGCGCACCTTCCAGACCTACTCGCCGCTGATCGCCTCGATCGAGGTCAAGCGCAAGGGCGAAGTGCGCCGCGCCAAGCTCTATTACCTGCGGGCGCGCTCGGGCAAGTCGGCTCGCATCCGCGAGCGCACGGGTGCAGAAGAGTCTGGCGGCTCGGGCGGCAGCTCCGCCGAGGAGTAAGAGTAAAATGGGCTGATGCGCCGCGAACCCGCCGCCATCAGCCCTGTCGTCGACGTCGTTGCGGCGATCCGCGCCGGCGAGATCGTCATCCTGGTCGACGACGAGGACCGCGAGAACGAGGGTGACCTCATGTTCGCCGCGGAGTTCGTCACCCCCGAGAAGATCAACTTCCTCGCCAAGCACGGCCGCGGCCTGGTCTGCATGTCGGTGACCGAGGAGCACGCGGCGCGCCTCGGCCTGAAGCCGATGGTGGAGCAGAACCGCTCGCGCCACGGCACCAACTTCACCGTCTCGATCGAAGCCGCCGAGGGAATCGCCAGCGGGATCTCGGCACACGATCGCGCGCTCACGGTAAGAGTGGCCGCTGCGGAAAAATCCACTTCGGCGGACATCGTGCAGCCGGGACATGTCTTCCCGCTGATCGCCCATCCCGGCGGCGTGCTGGTGCGCGCCGGGCACACCGAAGCCTGCTGCGACTTCGCGCGCCTCGCCGGTCTGACGCCCGCCGCGGTGCTGTGCGAGATCATGCGCGACGACGGCACCATGGCGCGGCTGCCCGACCTGCTGCAGTTCGCCGCCGAGCACAAGCTGAAGATCGGCACCATCGCCGATCTGATCGAATACCGCAGCCGCAATGAGTCTCTGGTGAAGCGCGCGGAAGAGCGCGACATCGAAACGGCCTGGGGGAAATTCCGTCTGGTGTCGTACCGTGACCTGTCGGTCGGTGCCCTCCATATGGCATTGGTGCTCGGAAAACCCGATGCGAGAAAAGAGATCCTGGTTCGGGTGCATGAGCCGATCTCCGTCCTGGATCTGCTGGATGCAGGCCATGGCACGCACTCCTGGGGCGTCGGCGAGGCACTCAAGGCGATCCAGCAAGCCGGCAGCGGCGTGATGGTGCTGATGAACTGCAATCAGGAAAGCCGTCCGCCGCAAGCTGGGCGCAGCGTCGACCTGCGCCTGTACGGCATCGGTGCGCAGATCCTGCGCGACCTCGGCGTGGGCAAGATGCGCCTGATGGCGGCGCCGCGCAAGATGCCGAGCATGGCGGGCTTCGGCTTGGAGGTCACGGGCTACCTCGGCGGTGCCACCGAGCCGCGGCGCTAGGCCATGCGCCTCGGCATCGTCGCCAGCCGCTTCAACGAGGAAATCTGCGGCAAGCTGCTCGACGGCGCGCGCGCCGAAGCGCAGAAGCTCAAGGCCGAGGTCACGGTGATCAGCGTGCCCGGCGCGCTGGAGATTCCGCTCGCGCTGCAATGGATGGCGCAGTCCGGCCGTTTCGACGCGCTGGTCGCAATCGGCGCGGTGATCCGCGGCGACACCTATCACTTCGACATCGTGGCCAACGAGTCGGCGCGCGGCGTGATGGACGTGATGCTCGAGTGCGGCATGCCGATCGCGAACGGCATCCTCACCACCGACGACGAGAAGCAGGCCCAGACGCGGCTCGACAAGGGCGCCGAGGCGGTGCGCGTGGCGGTGGAAATGGCGCGTCTCAAGGGGAAGATCAGTGAGGCGTAAGACCGCCGCGCGCGAGATTGCGCTTCAGGCGCTGTACGCATGGCAGCTCTCCGGCGGCGACCCCGCAGAGGAGGCGCGCTCCCTGGAGGAATACCAGAAGAGCGATTTCCTGAGCGAGCTGCTGCGCGGCGTGCCCAGCAAGGCCCCCGAGCTCGAGAAGCTGATCGCACCGCATCTCGACCGCGAATTCCGCCGCCTGTCGCCGGTGGAGCGCGCGATCCTTTACATCGCTGCCTACGAGCTTGCCGAGCATCCCGCCACCCCGTTCAAGGTGGTGCTGAACGAAGCCGTGGAGCTCGGCAAGAGCTTCGGCGGCACCGACGGCTATCGTTTCGTCAACGGAGTCCTGGAGAAGATCGCGCTGGCGGTGCGTCCGGAAGAAGTCGCCCGCTCACGCAATTTAGCCTGAACGAATTCGAGCTCATCCGCCGCTACTTCGACCGGCCGCCGAAGCGCTCGCTGCTCGGCGTGGGCGACGACGGCGCGCTGCTGCGGCCCGACGCCGGGCTCGATCTCGCGGTCACCACCGACATGCTGGTCGAGGGCCGCCACTTTCTATCCGGCGCCGAGCCGCGCGCGCTCGGCCACAAGGCGCTCGCGGTGAATCTCTCCGACCTGGCGGCGATGGGCGCGACGCCCCGATGGGCGACGCTCGCGCTTGCGCTGCCGGCGATCGAGCCATCGTGGCTGGAGGCATTTTCCGCGGGCCTGTTCGCCCTGGCCGAGCGTTTTCATGTCGACCTCGTCGGCGGCGACACCACGCGCGGCGCGCTGCACACCATCAGCATCACGGCGATCGGCGAAGTGCCGCCCGGCCTGGCGCTCGAGCGCGCCGGCGCGCGGCCGGGCGACGACGTCTGGGTCTCGGGCGAGCTCGGGGGCGCGGCGCTCGGCCTTGCCCGCCCGCAAATTGCCGAGGCGGCGAAGCGCCTGCACCTGCCCGAGCCGCGTGTCGAGCTCGGCGAGCGGCTGCGGCGCCTCGCGCACTCGGCGATCGACGTGTCCGACGGCCTCGCCGGCGATCTCGCGCATATCCTCGAGCGCTCGCACGTGGGCGCGACCTTGGAATATGCGCGCATCCCCAAATGCGCCGCGTTCGAAAAGCTGAACGACCCCGAGCTGGAGAAAAGCTGCGTGCTGTCGGGGGGCGATGACTACGAGCTGGTGTTCACTGCGCCCGGCGCGCACCGCGGCGAGCTGGAGTCGCTTGCGCGCGAGCTCGGCCTGCCGCTCACGCGGATCGGCGGCATCCATGGCGGGGATACCCGTCTCACGGTGCTCGATGGCAACGGCAAGCCGATCGCGCATCGCGGCGGCTTCGATCATTTCGCGCCGCCGTGATCCTGCGTCCGACGCCGAGCTTCGTGTTCTCGCACCCTGCACATGCCGTGGCGTTCGGCTTCGGCGCGGGCCTCGCGCCGACTGCGCCCGGCACGTTCGGCACTTTGCTCGGTTGGGTAATCGGCCTTGGGCTCGGCGCTTTGCACCCGGGCGCGGTGCTGCTCGCCGCGCTGGTCTTTTTCGCGCTCGGGGTCTGGGCGTGCGACGTCACCGGGCGCCACCTCGGCGTGGCGGACCACGGCGGCATGGTGTGGGACGAGGTCGCGGCGTTCCTGCTGGTGCTGGCCATCGTTCCGCGCGAGCTGCCGTGGCAGCTCGCCGCGTTCGCGGCGTTCCGCTTCTTCGACATCGCCAAGCCGCCGCCGATCCGGCATTTCGAGCGGCGCTATCACGGCGGCTTCGGCGTGATGTTCGACGACGTGCTCGCTGCGGGCTACTCGCTCCTGCTGCTGGCGGCGGTAAAGAGACTGTTCTTCTGATGGATGCTCTCGCGCAGACGCTTGGCAAGCGCCTGAAGGCCGCGGGCGCGAAGCTCGTCACCGCCGAGTCGTGCACCGGCGGCTGGGCGGCGCAGGTCGTCACCTCGGTGGCGGGCTCGTCAGCCTGGTTCGAGAGCGGCTTCGTCACCTATTCCAACGACGCCAAGCGCGAGCTGCTCGGCGTGCGCGAGGAGACCCTTAACAAGCACGGCGCGGTGAGCGAGGAGACCGCGCGCGAGATGGCGCAAGGCGCGCTTGAGCGCGGCAAGGGCACGATCGCGCTCGCCGTCACGGGTGTTGCCGGCCCTGGCGGCGGTACCGCGGCCAAGCCGGTCGGCATGGTGTGCTTCGCCTGGGCGAGCGGCCGCTCGGTGCGCAGCGAGACGCGGCAATTTTCGGGCGACCGGGAAAGCGTGCGCCGCCAGTCCGTGATCCGCGCTCTCGAAGGGGTTTTGCAGCACCTCGACGGAGGATAATGGGCGCATGAGCGCCATCCGGCCTGCTGCTGTCGCCGGGATGTTCTACCCCGGCGACGCGCGTTCTCTCGCGACCGAAGTCGACGACCTGCTCGGCAGCGTCGAGCAAGCGACGCCGCGCCTCGGCTATCCGAAAGCCCTCATCGTGCCGCACGCCGGGTACATCTATTCCGGCGGCATTGCAGCGCGCGCGTATGACGAGCTCGCTGCGGCGCGCGGCAGCGTGCGGCGCGTGGTGCTGCTCGGGCCGACGCACCGTGTCGCGGTGCGCGGGCTCGCCGCTCCCAGCGTCGAGGCGTTCGCCACGCCGCTCGGTCCGGTGCGCATCGACCGCGACGCCATCGCCAGCGTGCGTGAGCTGCCGCAAGTCGTAATCAACGATGCGGCACATGCGCTCGAGCATTCGCTCGAGGTGCAGCTGCCGTTCCTGCAGGAGGTGCTGGGTGATTTCGCGCTCGTACCCTTCGCCGTCGGCAACGCGAGCGTCGATCAGGTATCCGAAGTGCTCGAGCGCCTGTGGGGCGGTGCGGAGACGCTGATCGTGGTCTCCACCGACATGTCGCATTACCACTCCTACGAGCGGGCGCGCGCCATCGACGGCTCGACCATCGAGCGCATCGCGCGCTTTGCGACCGACATCGACCACGAAGAGGCCTGCGGCGCGACGCCGCTGAACGGGTTGTTGTCGTTTTCGAAGCAGAAGAATCTTTCCCTGAAACTGCTCGCCGCCTGCAACTCGGGCGATACCGCGGGCGGCAGGGATCGCGTGGTCGGCTACTCCTCCTTCGGGCTCTACCAGGGCGGCGAAGTGCCGCTCGATGAGGCAGGCAAGATGCTGTTGCGGCTGGCACGCGGCGCCATCGAGCACCAGCTTCTCGGCAAGCCGAAAGGCCAGCTCGACTTCCCATGGTTGCGGCAAGCCGGCGCGACCTTCGTGACATTGACCAAGGACGACGCGCTACGCGGCTGCATCGGCAGCCTCCAGCCGGCGCGCGCGCTCGGCGAGGATGTCGCGCAGAACGCGCTCGCGGCGGCGTTGCGCGATCCGCGTTTCCCGCCGATGAGCGCGGCCGAGTGGCCGCAGTGCCGCGTCGAGGTGTCGCTGCTGTCGTCGCCCAAGCCGCTGCGCTTCGCCGACGAAGCCGACCTGCTGTCGCAGATAGTGGCCGGCGAGGACGGGCTGATCCTCGAGGCCGATGGCAAGCGCGCGACTTTCCTGCCGCAGGTGTGGGAAGACATCGGCGACAAGCGGCTGTTTCTCGCACACCTGCTGAAAAAGGCCGGCCTCGCGCCCGATACGCGGCTCACGCGCTGCAAGGTGTCGCGCTACCGCGTCTTCAAATGGAAAGAGTAGAAACCGCGTACCCCGGCCGCTGGTGGCACACGCTGCCCGACGGGCGCGTGCAGTGCGATCTGTGCCCGCGCGACTGCAAGCTGCACGAGGGCCAGCGCGGACTGTGCTTCGTGCGCAAGATGGAGCAGGGCCGCATGGTGCTCACCACCTACGGGCGCTCGTCCGGTTTCTGCGTCGATCCGGTGGAGAAGAAGCCGCTCAACCATTTCTATCCCGGCACCTCGATCCTGTCGTTCGGCACCGCGGGCTGCAACCTTGCCTGCAAGTTCTGCCAGAACTGGGACATCTCCAAGTCGCGCGAGATGGACCGCCTGCAGGATCAGGCCACGCCGGAGACGATCGCGCGCGCCGCGCTCGATCTCAAGTGCAAGTCGGTGGCGTTCACCTACAACGACCCGGTGATCTTCGCCGAGTACGCGATGGACATCGCCGATGCGTGCCACGACCAGGGCGTCCAGACGGTGGCGGTGACCGCCGGCTACATTCACGCCGAGCCGCGGCGCGAGTTCTACGCCAAGATGGATGCGGCCAACGTCGACCTGAAGGGGTTTACAGATCAGTTCTACACCAAGATCTGCGGCGGGCGCCTGCAGCCGGTGCTCGACACGCTGGTGTATCTCGCGAAAGAGACCAGCGTCTGGACCGAGATCACCACGCTGCTCATTCCGGGCAAGAACGACTCGGACGAAGAGCTCAAGGCGCAATGCAAGTGGATGCGCGCCAATCTCGGGCCCGACGTGCCGATCCACTTCACCGCGTTCCATCCCGACTGGAAAATGACCGACGTACCGCATACCCCGGCGTCGACGCTGACGCGCGCGCGACAAATTGCACAGTTGGCAGGGCTGAACTACGTCTATACGGGAAATGTGCACGACGAAGCCGGCGGTTCTACCTACTGCCCGTCGTGCGATCAGGCGGTGATCCGGCGCGACTGGTACGATATCCGTGGCTACAACGTTGTGGAAAAAGGCGGCGACTCCGAAGGCGCTTGCGGCTTCTGCGGCACGCGCATCCCGGGTCGCTTCCAGAAGTTCGGCAAGCCGTTCGGCCCGCGCCGCATCCCGGTCAGGCTCGAGCAGCGGGCCTAAACATAAGAAAGGGAGGATCACCATGAAGCACACCGTAAGTCTCGCAGCCGCGGCTGCCATTCTCGCCCTCGCCACCTCGAATGCTGTTGCGCGCGACGACCGCCTGATGTTCCCGGTCACCTCGGGCATGGAGAAGGGGAAGAGCACGAAGGACCGCATCGCCACCGATATCCCGCTCTATTTCGGCAAGCAGAAGACACCCCCGGTCGACCGGAAGATGGGCGAGTTCACCGCCAACCGCAAGACCAACGCCACCAACAAGACCGACCAGGAAGCCTGCGAGATCTCCTTCGTCAGCGCGGTGATTTCGCTGCAGCAGCGCGCGCGCCGCGAGGGCGGCGACGCGGTGGTCAACGTGCACAGCGTCTACAAGAACGAGATGCGCGAAAGCGATACCGAGTACCTGTGCGGCGCCGGCACCTTCGCCGCGGGCGTCGCCTTGCGCGGCACGGTGGTGAAGCTCAAAGAGGTAAAAGAGGTCAAAGCCAAGGGTAAGGGCAAGTAGCCTTTCTTTCGCCCGGCAGCAGCGGCTGGCTGGCCGCGCTTTGTACCAGCCGCGTGCTCGCGGCGACGTGGTTCGTCGCCTATTCGGCGGTTCTGCCGCTGACCCAGGCCGAATGGGGCTTGAGCTCGCGCGAAGCGGGCATGGTGCAGGCCGCGTTCCACCTCGGCTACCTCACGTCGCTCTTCATCGTCGGCTTCATCGCCGACCATTTCGGCGCCAAGCGCGCCTACCTCACCACCGGCGTCGCCGCCTGCCTGAGCCCGTGGGCGTTCGTGCTGTTCGCCGACGGGTTCTGGTCGGCATTCTGGCTGCACGCCTTCACCGGGCTCTGCCAGGGCGGCACCTATACGCCGGCGCTCGCGCTCATCAATGACAACGTCGAGCGCGCGCGCCGCGGGCGCGCGATGGGTTTCCTCATCGCCGGCTCGAGCGCGGGCTACGCGATCTGCCTGCTGACGGCCGGGGCGGCGCTGCGCTTCACCGACTGGCGCCACGCGCTCGCGGTGGTTGCGGCGCTGCCGGTGATCTCGTGGCTGCTGGGACTCTATGTATTGCGAGCGACCCCCAACACCGTGCATCCACGTCCGGCGGGCGAATCGCTGCTCGCTTCGCTGCCGGCGGTGTGGCGCGACCGCAAGGGCATGCTTTCGATCTGGGGCTACACCTTCCACAACTGGGAGCTGCTCGGCCTGTGGGCGTGGCTGCCGGCTTTTCTCACCGCTGCGCTGGTGCTGCATGGGTACGAAAATCCGGCGGCGCTCGCGCTTTCGTTCGCGGCGCTCACCTATGTCGCCAATATTGGCGGCAGTATCGCCGGCGGCACCATGGCGGACCGCTGGGGCCGCACCCAGACCATCCTGCTGTGGTCGTGTGTCAGTCTCGCGCTTTCGTTCTCGATCGGCTGGCTGATCGCGCTGCCGCTCGTGCTGCTGGTAGCGCTCGCCTGCCTGTACAACTTCGCCGGCATCGCCGATTCCTCCACGCACTCGCTGGTGCTGGCTGAAATCGTGCCGCCGCACTACCTCGGCGTTGCGTACGCCGTGCGCTCGGTGATCGGCTTTGGCGCCGGCGTGATCAGTCCTGTTGTCTTCGGCTGGGCCCTCGACCTCGCCGGCGGAAGCAAGGGCTCGACCGACGCTTTTGCGTGGGGTATCGCCTGGACCACACTCGGCGTCGGCGCAATGCTCGGGCCCCTCGCGACCTGGAAGCTCAAGCGCCTCGGATGAAGCCGTTCTCGGAAGCGTGCGAGCGCAATCGCGCGCCGATCCTCGAAGTCCTGAAAAGAGCATTTGCGAACAGCCGGCGCGTGCTGGAAATCGGCTCGGGCACCGGTCAGCACGCGGCGTACTTCGCGCCGGAGCTGCCGCACCTGATCTGGCAGGCGAGCGACGTCGCCGAACATCTGCCGGGAATCCGGCAATGGATTCCCGATCCGGCGCCAATCGAGCTCGACGTGGATCGCGAGTGGCCTCGCATTCAGGCGGACGCCGTGTTCTCCGCCAATACCTGCCACATCATGTCTTGGCCGCAGGTCGAGCGCATGTTCGCGGGGATCGGCCGGCTGCGGCCCGAAGTGTTAGCGCTTTATGGGCCCTTTAACTACAACGGGCGGCACACCTCGCAGAGCAACGCGCGCTTCGACGCCATGCTGCGCGAGCGCGATCCGCTGAGCGGCATCCGCGATTTCGAGAAGATCAGCGCCCTGGCCGAAGCGGCGGGACTGACCTTGGCCGAAGACAACGCGATGCCGGCCAACAACCGGCTGCTAGTCTTTCAAAAGTAGCTGGATCAGCGACGCCGTACTGTCCCAGCGCTTGCCGCCGCGCGCCTCGAGGCGCGCATAGAACTGGTCGACCAGCGCCGCGACCGGCAGGCTGGCGTTGCTGTTCTTCGCCTGCGCGAAGCAGATGCCCATGTCCTTGCGCATCCACTCGATGGCGAAGCCGAAGCCCTCGACCTTCTGCTCGCTCATCGCCTTCCAGCGGTTGTCCATCTGCCAGGACTGTGCCGCACCCTTGGAGATCACGCCGATGACCTTCTCCAGGTCGAGCTCGTTGCGCCGGGCGAACGCGAGCGCTTCGGCGAGCGACTGCGCGATGCCGACGATGCAGAGCTGGTTCACCATCTTGGTGAGCTGGCCCGAGCCG
>Ga0207701_10004759_pt1 | contig 13734 bp, 10 predicted proteins | sample KBSSwiSSwithPhiX_FD_184294 | JGI IMG/M metagenome (GOLD analysis project Ga0207701, IMG submission 184294) | Switchgrass rhizosphere bulk soil microbial communities from Kellogg Biological Station, Michigan, USA, with PhiX - S5 (SPAdes) (version 2) | ecosystem: Environmental > Terrestrial >... | reverse complement strand
ATCGCTGGTGGAACGTGAGACGGCGGTGGATGCAGAAAGACCCCTGGTCGCCAGCGTGTTCCAGAATCGTCTCTCCAGAAGCATGCCGCTGATGACAGATCCCTCGGTCATCTATGGCCTTCAACTCCGCAATCAGTGGCGTGGAACTATCCACGAAAGCGATCTGAAACTCGACACCCCATATAACACTTACTTGCACGCTGGACTACCTCCCGGACCAATCGCTAACCCCGGCCTGCCCGCCTTGCGAGCAGCTATTGCTCCTGCCCAAACCAAGTTTCTCTATTTCGTGGCAGCGGGTGCAGATCCGCAGGGCAGGTCGCGCTTTTCAGTCACAATTGAAGAACACGCCCACGACGTTTCTGAATACCGCCACGCAGTGAAGGAAGCAGGTGGGAGGTGAAGAATCGGAACCGATATGCAGCGGGCGCACTCGCGTTGCCGCTCCTCCTTACCGGATGTTCCATTTTTCCCACCACTCGAAAGCTGCCGGTTCCAAAGGCGCCAGCGATCACGCAGACGGTTACTCCGGAAGACCTCGTCACACAGATGAACCAGCGCTGGGGCGATCTCAACTCTCTCACCGCCACGGTCCAAATCCAGGCCACGCTGCTCAAATCGCAAGAGGGCCTCGCCAAGGATTACCCGAGCTGCCGTGGCTACATCTTGATGCGCAAACCCGATATGCTCCGCGTCGTCGGTCAATACTTTGGAGTGCGCGTCTTCGACATGGCAAGCGACGGCAAGACTTTTACACTGCTGGTGCCGCCGAAAAATCGAGCAATCAAAGGCTCCACGTCGGTTCACAAGAAGTCAGAAAACCAGCTTGAAAATCTGAGGCCGGGGTTCTTTTTTGATTCGATGGTTGTGCAGGGACTGGAGCCGGACGACTTCTATTCCGTCACTTCGGATACCGAAACGGTTGAAGACGCCGCTAAAAAACACCTGTTCATGATGCCTGAATACGTTTTGAGCATTACGCGCCATTCACCGGCCAGTCGGAGAGATACACCAATCCGCGTAGTGACATTTCATCGCGATGATCTATTGCCCTATAACCAGGACCTTTACGACGACAAGGGAAACCTCGAAAGCCAGGTTATCTATGCGGCCTACCGTGATTTCGGCGGCAGCAAATACCCAACGAAGGTCACCATCAGGCGTCCGCTCGAAGGGATTCAGATTGTTCTGACAGTTGAGAAGGTTGAGAAGAACATCTCTTTGAAAGACGACCAATTTCAGGTCAAGATTCCAGAAGGAACCAATATTCAGAACCTGGATTAGTTTCCGTGCCGCCCCGTCCTGCTCAATTCCTTATAAAAGCCCAGGTCCCTTCCCTCAAGCATCTTCGCAATATACAGGATCTGTCCGTAGTGCATCCCAAAATGTTCGACCACCTGGTAAACGGCGTCCAGTCCTCTCACCGTGTAACCCTGAATCTTGAACGATTCCAGCAATTCAGTTTCGGTGAGTCGGTACAGGACTTTCTCCGCCTCCTGCATCGTGCTTTGCAGTCGTTCGAGCAGCATTGCTTTCGGAGATTGGGCTGGTGCGTTGAACTCAGCCGGTCGGTTCCTCGCATCTTCCAGCCTATTGAACGACCCAACTATCCATTGCCAGACGTTGCCATTCAAGTGCAGCAGAAGATTTCCAATGCTATTGCTGGCAGCATTCGGACGCCACCAAATCTGCTCATCGTCAAGTGGTTCGATGGCGCTTTGCAGGCGTGGCCAGAATTGGTCCAGAAGCTTGGTGCGTGAGAATTGCAGAAAAAGCTCTGCAGAGGTCGGCTGGCGAAGCGTCGGATCCATACCCATGACGACACTAGTGTAATGGAGAAACGACAACAGTGTTGTGGGGAAGAATAGCGCAACTTCGCCGAAGTTAGCACAACGTGTGTGCCCACTCCGGCGAAATTGCTGCCAATGATTATGTATGGATAAAAGGCCCTGAGGAAGTTTCCGGATGCGAAGGTTGCGAGCACCTCGCATCCGGAATGTAAATCGCTACTAGCTTACTGACCGCACCCCTAAAGCTTCTTTAGGAAGCAAGAGCCTTAATGGTGTCGACGTGGATGGTCTTGGAATCGGCATCGAGGCGGCCAGTTACCGTGACGGTCTTGCCCTCAAATGCCTGCGCGCGCGAGGAATCATCCAGCTTGTATACGCCGCCAGACGAGTCCCGCAGGACGTAGTTCTCGCCGTTCTTCATCACCGTACCTGTGAATGTTGTTTGTTTTGAGGAGTCCTGGTTCGGGTTTGCTTGAGTCGGCGAGGCCTGATCCGACGGTGCCTGAGAAGGCGGCGCCTGGGGCTCCTGAACGACAGGCATCGGGGTAGCTGCACTGGTGCTCGAATTCGCCATCGCATTGACGCTGGTAAGCAGCAGCGCGCACGAAGTGATGCCTAAAAGGAACTGTAACTTAAGAGACTTCATTTTTTAAACCTCCGGGGGTTGTGGCTGCTCCTCATTTGGACCTGTCTCTAATTACGCTTCGAACCGGGACAGCACAAAACCAGGAACAGCGTTGTCTTGCGTGTATGTATTTAGCACCTCAAGGGCCAAAGCTTTTGTCCTTGATATCCAGTCAGATGCAAGCAAAGATTATTCGTATAGATGGGTAAGAACTTCCCTTTGTGGAAAAAAACTCCTGGCGATATCTGGCCGTCTTTGATGTGCTGCTTTAGTCGTACCTTTGCCCCTCACATGTCAGAGCGAGCTATGCTACTATCCCGGCAAGCATCCGCCATACTATCCGGGGGACTCCTGGCATGGAACCGACTCTGCGCCCGTTAACGCTTGGCGAGATTCTCGACCGCACCGCGCAACTCTACCGCACTCATTTCCTGCTCTTTGCGGGTATCGCCTCTGTGTATGCCGGCATCCTCCTGGTCTTGAGCCTGTTGCAGATTGGCGCCCAGGAAATCCTTCGCGTTCTTCATATGAATCAACAGCTGATCTGGGTCACTGTCATCGGAATCCTCGTGCTGTGGTTGGCCATATTCACCTTCGGTGGAATAGCCGTGGCCACGAATAACCGGGCAGTCGGATGGGTCTACCTCGGTAAGGAAGCCACCATCCGAGCGGCATACTCGAGCATTCTTTCTCGTGTGGGTCGCTACTTGTGGCTCATGACCGTCACATATTTCATCGTCTGGCTCCCGTGTGCGATTCTCTACGCGGCCTATGCGGCACTGGTCTTCTTCTACGTTCGCCCCAAAGGCCTCCTCACCCAACCCACGATGGCAAGAGATCCACACGCGATGTTGATCTTCGGCCTGGCAACCATTGCGTTTGGACTGTTGCTTCTCATCGCGGTTTCATACGCGGTCTTCATGGGCTTGCGTTACTCTCTCGCAATCCCGGCTTCCGTTGTGGAGAATCTGCCAGCACGAGCTGCCATTCGCCGCAGCATTGAACTCACCAAAGGTTCGCGCGGCCGAATCCTCCTTCTTGGAATGCTCGCTTTCGTGATCCAACTGGGCCTCACGATCATCACGCAAGGATTTTTTATAGCATTGGGATTCAAGCATCACGGAGAACTGCCCCTCGCTGTCCGAGCATTGCAGCAGGTTATTGCCTTCCTGACAAATACTTTTGTTGCTCCGATCTACGCTACCGGGCTCACCCTCTTCTACTATGACCAACGCGTGCGTAAAGAGGGATATGACATTGAGTGGATGATGCAGGCGGCAGGCCTGACAACGGATGTGGAATCTAATGCCGAGGTAAGCTCTGAGGTCACGACCCCGAAGCCTGAGATTGCACATGAATGACCGACTGCACCCGATGACCTTATCAGAAATACTCGATCGAACTGCTCAGCTTTATCGATCGCGATTTTTTGTTTTCTTCGGCATCGGTGTAATCCCGGCTGGGACGGTGTTGGTATCGGCTGCGGCGCTCTTTGCAATCCTCGTCTGGATTGGCTCTGCTGGATCGACCCCTTCAGCGACGTCGATAGTTCTAGCCTCGACGACTCTCCTTTTTGGTTCGTTGGTTGCAATGCCAGCATGTCTCGGCACTACAGCCCTGGGGGCCGCGGCAATGAGCGACGCCGCTGCAAGGTTGTTCCTCGGAGAGAAGATTTCAATTTTCGAATCGTACAAGACTGCATGGAAGCGCGGATGGCGATATCTGGGTCTCTATGTTTTGAAGGCATTGATTATTGCCGGGGCGCCAACGGTAGTCGGCTTTGTGTTCCTTATCTTTGTTTCCGTTGGGTCCGCTCTTCTAGCTCGTCAACTTGGCGTTGGCGGCCAGTTACTTCTCGGCGTCTTGATGTTTCTTTTCCTTGTCCTCGTTGTCTCCTACGTCATTTGGATGCTGCTTCGCCTCTGCCTGTCCTTTCCTGTCACCGTGGTTGAACAGTTGTCAGCGACAGACTCACTGAAACGCGCTTCCATGTTGAGCAGCGGAACGAGAGGGCGCATATTTGTGTTGTATTTGCTCGGCATGGCGCTTGGTTGGGTATTGGCCGTCGGGGTTGCCGTACCGGCTTTCATTGCACTGGCATTAGTTCCGGGCCTCCAAGGCCCCCAACACTCCGAGACTCTCGGAATGGCGATGATGTTTGTGTCGTATGGCTCAACGTTCGCTGTCCAGGCATTTACTAAGCCCGTTTATGCCATAGCGCTCACCCTGTTTTATTTCGATCAGCGCATTCGCAAAGAAGGCTTCGACATCGAATGGATAATGCATCAGGCCGGCATGGTCGCTCCCCCGGCTCCGGAACCGGAAACCATTCCCTGGCTGCCGTCGGCGCAGTCTCCAGATATGGCAGCAGTCGTTCATGCCGTAAATCCATCTGCGCGTTCTGAAATCATCGTTGAGACAGCCATCGCGCCGAATCCATTGCAGCAGCCTGACGAAGCAATTGCAACCCAGCCGACTTCAGGGGAGAAACGGTGATCATCCGGGCAGCATTCCGCCGGAAAGGGCGAGTGATCCCAATCGTCGCAGCCTTGTCGCTCGCCATGACGAGTGGTGCGGCACCGATTCAGCCATCGGCGCAGACGACCGTCCGCTGGCGCGACTCTTCGATGGAAGAGTATCGCCAGCATCTCAGCTCACTCGTTGGCCTGGTGCAAACTTGCGCGAAGGGGCGTGACGTCAAGAGTTGCGACCCATCTCTCGTCGGACCCGACGACAATGTACCTCTCGCAGACAACGCAAATGTCGAGCGGAGGTTGATCCGTTATGGATGGCTCCGCGTACTCCTTTCAAAAGCCGAAGATCCCGACCAGTCGGTCGTCCAGCCAGCCTCCAGCGGACAGCGCGACTCTGACAAGAACGCGGTGGTGTCACCGCGACCGACCACCAGCCAGCTACTACAGGACGCCGAGCAGCGTCTAAAAGAGGATCTCGCGCAAGCCAGTGGTCCGGTCAGCATCGCACCTGCACACGCTCATGAACGCGACACAATGAAACAGGTGCTGGCCGGCCCTGACTTCCGAAATCTCGAGCAGCCGACCGTACGCGACTCGATGCTCGAGAAAGTCGGCAACTGGCTGAATCGCGTCTTTGAAAGCGCGGCAAGTCTCAAGGCTCGCTCTGCGTGGGTGGGTCGAGTCCTTGTTTGGGGGTTCACGCTGGCTGTTTGCGTCGCATTGGTATGGGGTCTGTTGCGGCTCGAACGCCGGTGGCGGATTCGGCTGACTCCCGAGATGGACCGCCCCGGCGATGGAGCCGCCTCTGCGCGAGATTGGCAGCTTTGGCTCGAAGACGCGCGCAAAGCTGCTGACGCCCGCCAATGGCGTGAAGCGATTCACTTCGTTTACTGGGCTTCAATCTCCCGTCTCGAATCGAAGCGCCTGTGGCCCGCGGACCGGGCGCGCACGCCGCGCGAGTACCTGGCGCTCGTCGCGGCTGATGACTCCCGCAAAACCGGGCTTGCGCAACTCACCGGCAGCTTTGAGCGTACGTGGTATGGCGGCAGGCCCGCCTCAGCAACAGACTACGAAAATGCAGAGAGGTTGGCATCCACGCTGATCTCCGTGGGTGCGGCCTCATCTGCTGCGAATGTCTCGGCGGTTCATGAGGATCGGGCGCGATGAAACTCCTTTCCTCACTGGATCCCAAAGACCGTCGACTGCTGCTCTGGAGCCTCGGCATTGCCATTACATTGGCGTTGTTCATCGGCTTCGTACTGCCCAACGGAAATGGCAACGACAATCCTTTGCCTTCGTCATATCTCTCGGGCCAGCATGGTGCCCGCGCAGCATACGATTCTCTTCTCAGATCCGGCTATCCAGTCGAACGCTGGGAGAGGCCGCTGGGAGAACTCGCTGCAATCGCCGACTCTCACACCGTCGTCATCTTCGCGCAGCCATTCACGCGCGAGAGAGAAGATGTGAAAGCCGTGAGCCAGATTATTGAGCGTGGCGGTCGCGTGCTTTCTACCGGCTTCTGGGGTGGCTTCCTTTTGCCTGACGCTGAGGCTGGAACGCCGAAAGAATTCACGTTCGCCGCCTGCAAATTAGAGCCTGAAGGTCTCGATCCCATCGCCGCGACTGGCGAAGTGTGGATGGTTCCCGAAGCCACCTGGCAGGTGGGAAATCCAAAACAGAGAACGCAATACAGTTGTGCAGGCCAGCCTGCGGTAGTCGAGTACGACTACGGCAAAGGTCACGTAGTGTGGTGGGCAAGTGCAACCCCGCTCGAAAACGGAACGCTATCCCGCGCCCAGGACTTTGATTTGCTGCTCAACTCCCTTGGTCCGCGCGATGGCCATCATTTCTATTGGGATGAGTCCCTCCACGGAGAAAAGCGGTCGAACTGGAGTTACGTTACGGGGCCCACAGTTCCACTGTTATGGACTGGCCTCGCCCTCGTGGCAACGCTGATGATTTTCAGCTTCAGCCGGCGGAGCGGTCCTTTGCGCGATCTTCCCCCGCCTCCGCGCGTCACTCCAATTGAATACATCGATGCGCTGGGTTCTCTCTACCGCAATGCAGGAGCAGCTTCAACTGCGATCACAATTGCCTGGGAACGTTTTCGACGTTACGCTCTCCGGCTCTGCGGGTTGCGGCAAGCGCCAATCAGCGCGGAGGAGTTGTCGGCTACAATTCGTCGACGCTTCCCCGCGGCAGATCCGAGTCTTGAGGCCGATCTGCGAAGTTGCGAAGACGCTACGTTGAACGACAAAATCGAAGCACGCGCTGCCCTGAAGATCATCCGTGCACTTCATCGGCACCAGCAAATGCTCTCCGCCACAGCCAAACCAGGTGGCGGCATCTCGCCACGCTCCGACAATCATCCCAGTTCGCACGAAAGGGCTTCATGAGCCAGGAATTGAACCACGAAGAAACGCACGAACCGCAGTCGGGCCAACAGGCGTTTGGACTTGACGCAACCAATCAGCTCATAACTCACGCCCGAACTGAGTTGGGACGGGTGATCTCAGGCCAGGGAAATGCCATCGATGAGGTACTGATCGCGGTCCTTTGCCAAGGCCATGCATTGCTCGAGGGTGTGCCCGGAATCGCAAAAACGCTGATGGTCAAGACGCTGGGACGACTTCTCGGCCTCGGTTTCCAGCGTGTGCAGGCAACTCCGGATCTTATGCCGGCCGATATTCTGGGAACTACCATTCTGCGACCTGGCACGGACTACTTCACATTTCACGCAGGCCCTGTCTTCACCGATCTTCTACTTGTGGACGAAATCAACCGTATGCCACCGCGAACCCAGGCCGCCCTTCTCGAATGCATGGAGGAACGCCAGGTAACAATTGACGGCACGCGTCGCCCTTTACCGGGCTGGTTCACCGTATTTGCAACCCAGAATCCCGTGGACTTCGAGGGCACCTATCCGCTGCCGGAAGCTCAACTCGACCGCTTTCTGATGAAAATCCGAGTGGCATATCCAACGGAAGCCGAGGAACTGCAGATTCTCGAACGCCATCATTCCGGATCAGGTGCGGGACTTCTCGACGATACATCCATCACGCCAATTCCAGCAGGAATGCTGGACGCGGCACGCGCAGAGGTACGCGCCATTCGCATCGAGCCTGAACTCTACAGCTACATTCTGACTCTGGCACGCCGCACCCGCGAGTGGCCGACGCTGTTGCTCGGGGCAAGTCCTCGTGCTGCATTGAGCGTAATGCGCGTAGCCCAGGCGTCAGCCGCTTTTGACGGCCGCGATTACCTTGTTCCCGATGACGTGAAACGCGCGATTTTACCGGTTCTGCGCCATCGCATCATGCTCAAGCCCGAGGCTGAACTGGAAGGATTTGATCCCGATCGCGTGCTTGCCGATTTGGTTGCCGCGGTGCCGGTGCCTCGCACATGATCACGCCATCTCTTCGTCCCCTGCCGATCCGCGCCGTGTGCGAGCGCCGCAGTCGCTGGGGATTTGCTCTGACCCCTCGCTCGATTGCCTTACTGATAGCTGGCTTCTTCTTCCTTATTCCCGGTTTTTGGGACCAGCGCTTGAGCTACGCGATGCTGGCTTGGGAAGTGCTCGTCCTGCTTGCCGCCTTACTCGATGGCATGCGACTCCCCAGGGCCTCCCAACTCACTGCTGCCCGATCCTGGTCCAATACTCCGGCGCTGGACAGCGAAACCGAAATTGAACTGACCATCGAGAACAGTGGTTCATTGATCCTGGAGTGCTTGCTGACAGATGACCTGCCACCCGCACTCAAAATCGCCGATGCGAGGCAAGCTCCTGTGCGCGTCACCGCATTTCCTGGTGTGCCCGCCTCGATCCGCTATTGCGTTGAACCGCAGGAGCGCGGCGACTGCACGACAGGCTGGCTCTACATTCGATATCGCTCGCCCTTGCGACTGGCCGAGCGATGGGCGAGAGCTCCGCTCAATCAGACGGTTCGCGTCTATCCGGCATTGCGCACGGGCGAGGAGCAGGAGATATTCCTGGCCCGCAGCCGCCAGATCGATACGCAATTGAGGCAAACGCGGCAAAGAGGTTTGGGTCGCGACTTTGAGAGCCTTCGTGAGTATCGCGATGGTGATGATTTGCGCGACATCTGCTGGACTGCGACGGCGCGACGCGGCAATCTCATTACTCGCCAGTATCAGACGGAACGGAGCCAGCCGGTATGGATCGTTATGGATTGCGGTCGTCTTATGCGTTCCAGGGTCGTCTCCGCACCGCAAGCATCTTCGTACGCCGCCACTAGCAGCGGCCGGGTTCACTCTAAGCTTGATTTTGCCTGCACATCCGCAGTGGCTTTGGCGCAACTTGCGCTGTTTTCCGGGGATCGCGTAGGGCTGCTGGCCTATGGGCAGACAATTCAACAGCGCCTGTTGCCGGGGCGCGGCGCAGCCCACCTTCGCCAGTTGATTGAGCTTCTGGCCCAACTCCGTGCCGAATCCAGCGAGGCCGATCATTTGCGCGCCACTGCTGTGCTTGGCCGCCTGCAGCCGCGCCGCTCACTGATTCTTTGGATCACAGATTTGGCCGAAACTGCGATGCGCCCCGAGGTCATCGACGGCGCGATGCAGTTGTTGCGCCGGCATGTCCTCCTCTTCGTAGCCATGGCTCAGCCCGAGGTTGAATCGATCGCCAATGCCCGGCCACAGAATGTGGAACAGATGTTTCGCTCCGCTGCCGCACAGGAGATGGCCGGCCGGCGTGAGTTGCTGCTTGCGCGTCTTCACGAGCAAGGCGCACTCACCCTCGATCTGAACCCGGAGGCTCTGACCTCGTCAGTTCTGAACCACTACTTGACGGTGAAAGAACGAGCGATGGTGTAAGAAAACCTAAACCTTGATCGGGGTCGTTGGGGTCTCGTTAAGCCTCAACCTCGACTGGTCGCAGATGCTTTGCCAGTGCCCACTTCAGTTCCTCGATCCCGGCACCGGTAACGGCGGAGATGGCGTGAAACTCTAGCTTCCTGCGCTTTACATACGTCGAGAGTTTTTTGAGTTTCTCGGGGTTCGCTGAGTCGATCTTTGTCCCAACTACGATCATCGTTTTGCTCGTCAGCGGGTGCCGATCCGAGACTTCGTCTCCTGCGCTTGGTGAAAAGCTGGCCAGTTCCTGATTGATCACCTTGAAGTCTTCGACCGGGTCCGGACGCCCCGAGGCGTCTGAAACATCAACCAGGTGAACCAGCAGGCGAGTCCGCTCGATATGGCGCAGGAACTGGATGCCGAGACCGGAGCCCAGGTGCGCTCCCTCAATGAGCCCAGGCATGTCGGCAACAACAAATGACTCCTGATGGGGCTCTTCACCAACGGTGACAACGCCGAGATTAGGCTCCAGAGTCGTGAACGGGTAGTCAGCGATCTTCGGCTTGGCGGCCGAGATTCGGGAAATCAGAGTGGACTTGCCTGCATTGGGATACCCAACCAGACCCACATCGGCTAGCAGCTTGAGTTCCAGCCTGTAGCTGCGCTCTTCGCCTGATCGACCAAGTTCGTGCTCGCGGGGCGCTTGATGCGTGCTGGTGGCAAAATGCTGGTTCCCCCGGCCGCCCCGGCCACCCTTGGCAATAACGAGGCGCTCGTCCGGCTCGGAAAAGTCGTGTACCAGCTCTCCGGTCTCTTGGTCGTAAAGGGATGTGCCCACAGGTACTTGCAGGATCACGGACTTGCCATCCAACCCAGTGCAATTGGAGCCCATACCGTGCTCGCCCCTCTGCCCTTTATGCTCCGGGTTATACCGAAAGTGAATGAGGGTATTGTGCCGCTGCGACGAGACCATGACGACGTCGCCGCCACGCCCTCCGTCTCCACCTGACGGACCGCCGCGGGGAACAAATTTCTCGCGCCGGAAAGCCATGCAGCCATTGCCGCCGTCTCCAGCCTTAACGCGAATTTTCGCTTCATCGATAAACATAAACAACCGGGAGAAATAGACTGGCGAACGAGAATCTGAGCTTCCTTGCAAACGAGCGAGGCCAGATCCAGATTGCCGTCCTCTCAGTCTACTGGACTCCGCAGCAGCTATCCGGTCGCTACCTATTGGTAGCAGACCAGAACGACCATCGATATGTGCTCGGAATCACCAATTCTTTCCCTAAAGCTCCCTAAAATCGGTGATGCGTTCACTGCAAGGTAAATCGGACGATTCGGCGGCGGAGATTCTGCTCGGGGCCAATCCATTCCCTTACCTGAGTTAGACATTGCGGGCTAGCGCCGTGGGAGCTGCTTCACGGGAACCGCCGAATCTGGTTGTTGATGGTTTCGCGAAATTGGACTAACCCGTTGATCCTGATCGCGCTGACGATCTTGGGCGCGTGCCCGACATCCTACGCTCAATTCCTCAGGAAGGGTTCGCTGACCGGAAAACTATCCGATCTGCATTCAAACCCGATTTCCGGAGCCATCGTGACGCTCCGGAATAGGGCAACCGGTGCGGAGACGCAAACCACCACCGCAAAGGGAGGGGTCTACCGCTTCAGTGATTTGGGAGCAGGAGAATACACCCTGATTGCGGAGAGTCGGCAGTCTGGCCGAGGGCAGTTGGAGGGAATCGTAATTGCAGCGGGCCATGAAGCACGCGTGAAGACGGCAATCGCTTTTGGGGCGGCCGTCCCGCAGACCCTCGCAAAGGCGAACAAGGGTGTGCGCATGCCGGGGTCACAAACACTGCTGGAAACGGAACCGCCACTTCGCCCGCTCTGGGCTTTATCAAAAGCTAGTGTGGCAGTATCCCCGACGATTCCAGTGGAGGTATCGATTACCGCCGAACCGCTGCTTCAATCGCCGATCGTTGCCCAACCACGATGGCAACCCGCCGAGCAGGCGCTACCGACTCCGGCAAGTCAGATTCCTGTTCGAGTAGGCACGCCCCAGGTGGACCAGTTGGTGGCCGCCTTGCCAGAAACTTCAACCCCCGAGCTCGCCGGAATAAATGGCACAGGAGTCGTGCCCGCCACGCTGACAGTTGGGACCTTGACGGCCCACCAGGCAGGCGCGGCGCTCGTCCTTGTCGAACTCGCCGCTGTGGATGCAACTCTTCTTATCACTCATCCTTCGACAACGCAATCGTTGCCGACTCAAATCAGCAGAGCCCCTCTCGCTACATCGGCGTTGTCGCCCTCGCAAACTCAGGCATTGCCTTTGAACGGACGCAACTGGCAAAACTTCGTCCTCGATTCACCAGCAAAAGAAATCTCAGAGGAGGGAGGCGGCCTAACATCGACTGACAGCGGGCCTGCCGCGATAAGCATTAATGGCGATCCCATTCCTATGGCATTTAGCGGCTCTGGAGTTTCCCGAAAGAACGCGCACGGAGCATCGCTGATAGACCCCGGCGCGAGTGAACCCTCAATCGTTGAAGTTCAGCCGGAGAGTGGCAATACTACCGGATCAAGAAGGGGGATGAGCGCAGACCTTGCGAACATCACCATTCCGCGAGGCACGAACAACCGGCTCCATGGACAGGCATTTCTATTCGACCGGCAAAACGGATTCGGCGCACTCAACTCCTCTACACAGTGGGTCCAGGAAACCGCTCCCGCATCGCTCATCTCCACACCCGTCTTCACACCAATGCCATATTCCCCGATCGATCAGGACATAAGGTGGGGCGTTGGTGTTGGAGCGTCAATTCACAGAAACAGATTTTCCTGGGTCGCTTCGTTTGATAGTCATCGTCGCAACTATCCTGCCGTTTCAGCGGTAAGACATCCCGAGAATTTCTTCGCCCAGCCGTCGAATGACCAGATGCAGGTTCTCAGTGCCCGGCTTGGCTTGAGCAGCGCGAATCCAGTTGCGGCAGGCTTGGCCGCATATTCCAAGGTGCTCGAAACACTGGACGGCCTGCTCGGGCCTGCCGACCGCACCTCTGCACAATGGACCGGCTTCGGCCGCATTGACATGAAGATAGCGGACCGCCACAAAATCGCCATCGAAGGAACCGGCGCCCGCTTGAGCTCGCCGGGTGGAGGATTCACACGTGCATCGGAGAGATACGGCACCCACAGTTTGGGATCTAGCCATGCGAGAGGAGAGTGGGCGCAAGGCCGGTGGGAAGCTTTTCTAACCCCAAATCTGCTGGTAGCCACTCAAGGTTCCATCGGGCACCACGAACGAAGTGCGCGTCCCGAAACTCCTTCGGCGTACGAGCAAACCCTGAACGTCAATGCCTGGGGCCAGCTTCCGCAAATTGTAGTGGATTCGCGATACGGCTTCTCCATTGGCAACCCGGCACGTTTCGGCGCGGGACGCTATCCCGACGAACATCTTTACCAGGCGATCGAACAGCTCAGTTGGGTGCATGGAACATTCCTGTTTAAGGCAGGTTTCGAACTAAGTAAAAGCACAGACGCAACCAGTCGCTTGCGTAATGAGACGGGAACCTATCACTACTCCAGCGTAGAGAATTTCGCTTCGGACGCGCTGGCTTTCGCAGCATTTGGGCTGAACGGCCAATTGGATCCAATGCACCAGCACAACTGCGATCAGACAGGACGGGTTTGGCGGGATTCGACGGGCACATTGCACGGACTCGGCTACCTTCCGTGTTACTCCTACTACACGCAAACCATGGGCCCGCGGAATTGGTGGCTAAGCACCAACGACTTTGCTGGATATCTGACATCGCAGTGGCAACCGACGAAACGCCTTACGCTTTCACTAGCTGTACGCTGGGAACGGCAACAACTGCCGCCACCCTTGGCGTCTCTCCAAAACGCCGACCTTCCGCTGACGCAAAGACTCCCTGATCTCGGCAATAACTGGGGTCCGCGTGCCAGCTTCGCATGGGGCTCAGGGGAGTCACGTTGGCCGGTGCTGCGGTTTGGCTATGGCATGTATT
>Ga0207701_10004754_pt1 | contig 13743 bp, 9 predicted proteins | sample KBSSwiSSwithPhiX_FD_184294 | JGI IMG/M metagenome (GOLD analysis project Ga0207701, IMG submission 184294) | Switchgrass rhizosphere bulk soil microbial communities from Kellogg Biological Station, Michigan, USA, with PhiX - S5 (SPAdes) (version 2) | ecosystem: Environmental > Terrestrial > Soil... | reverse complement strand
AACAAGAGGTTGCCTGCCAGCAAATGAGCCGGGGCGTGGGCCGGCTTTAACTTAAGTGCCTTTTGAGTCTCATTCCACGAGCTTTGAAGGCGGCCCTTAAAGGCCTCAGGCGTCGGGGACGACGGCGCCATTTCCGAGTAAAGCTCACCGAGAGTCGTATGTCCTTCGGCTGAGTCGGGGCTCAGCTTCAAACCCTCGAGCACTATTTTTTCACCTTCGGCATATTTTTTCTCGCGGAGATAAACTTCTCCCAGAGCAAAATAGGGCGTCGACGCATCCTGGCGTGTTCCGATAGCCGCCAGCAGCGGTTTCTCTGCCTTGCCCCATTGTTTAGAGTCCATATAAGCGAGGCCGAGAGCCAATTGAGCAGCGAAATACTTTGGATATATGGTAACGGCCTTTTCCAGATGCTGCATTGCCTCAGGCATCTTCGCGGTTTCGCCAGCGTCCAGGATCGCTTTTCCCTTGTTGAATTCGTCTTGTGCTGATTGCGGAACATTTGCGTCGACGACAGCATTCGTTCTGCCTTCAGAGGAGTCCTTGTTACGGACCAGCACCGGATTGATAAGTCCCACGGGTGATGTCATCAGATCTACGATCTGCTCAATGTCGTTGTAGCCGGGTGCATGAAATGATATCCGGTATTGTTCGGCATGCAGGCCGCCAAAATAGAACTTTCCCGTGCGATCGGTCACCAACTGACCGGCCATGCCGGCTGTAAACCCTTCGACCCTGACCAAAACGTTCTCGGCCGGGGCCATAGAGTCGGCATACCTTACCTGTCCGTTGATCTGTCGCGAGAAACCCGCCCCTTGTCCAAACGCCGAAACGCAGAAAAGGGCCGCTATTGCGGCGGCGATCAATGCGCGAACATGACTTGAAAAACTCATCTTAACCTCCGAAAAGTACTGTCGCAGTATAACCATATTAATAATATAGAACCGCAAAATAAAGAAAAAGTTGCCAATTGCGGGTAAGCAAAAATAAAAAGAGGGAACGCATTAAGCGTCCCCTCTAAAAGTGGCGTAAAGCCGCGGTTCGATTAGAACTCGAAACGCAGGCCAAGCCGCAGATTGAACGGATCATGATACAGACGCGGTTTCAGGAAGTCCGGATTTGGCGGATTCTGTCCTGCAACGAAATCAAGTGCTGTGTTCTCATCCGCACGCAGAAGCGTACGGCTGTTGAAGATGTTGAAGAAGTCGGCACTGAATTTCAGTCTCGTATTCTCCGTCATCCCCCACGTGTAATCCGAATGAACGTCAAAACGCGAGTAGAACGGCGTACGGCCCTGGCTGCCGCGTCCACCCTGCGGGATCTCGCCCGTGTTCAGGTAAACCGGATGCGGTGCAAGAGCGTTGATGGGAATACCTGACTCAAAGCGGGCATTCAAACCCAGGTTCAGACCCGACAGTGTGCGCCATCCACGATCTTTGCCAAAGCTATAGCTGCCATAGGCATTAACAACGTGACGACGGTCACTGTTCAGCGGTCCAACGGCAAACTGCGAACCCAGAAGGTTCAAGTCACCGGTCGTAAAGTCGAACAGCGAGCTGATGCCTGGGTCCGTCTGGCCATTGTCGTTCCTCAAGTGGCCTTCGAAGTTACCCTCCAACTTCGCGATGCGATAGTTGAAGAAACCCTGCCAACCATTTGAGAACCGTTTGTTCAGTTCGAACTCAAACGCTCTGTAGTTGCGAACCGCCTGCGGGAAGCCGTCAGGATTACCATCGGGATCGTTGATCTCAAGACCGTTCTCGTCGATGCCGGTTTGAGCAAAGCAAACGCTTTGTCCATCGCCATTATCGAAGTTGAAATCAGGTACACCCCCGGTCTGAACACAACCGGCGGGAATTGCGCCACCTGTCGTATACTGGAAGGGCACCAGATTAACAGCAGCATCAAGTGTGGGGCTGATGTTACCGATAAAATAAACCTGTCCGATACCTGCAAGAGCTGCTTCGGGCGAAACCGATGCGGCATCTTCAATGATACGCTTTGACTTACGATCGATGTAACGTCCCGAAAGCGTCCATCCATGTCCCAACTGCTGTTCAACGCCGAACGTATGCTCGTCGGTGAAACCAAGCTTGGTACCCTGGGCAATAGGATTCTCAGGATCGCCAGCGGAAACTACACCGCCAGCTGCCTGATGTGCCAGGTCATAGATCGGATTGACCGTTCCATACTGATTGACCACCGCGATACGCTGTCCAGCACCGTTTACAGTGAACTCAGGCCAGTACAAACCACCCGTCAGGTCGTTCTCTGTTGAAAGCGAACGTTCTGCGAGATCAAGCGGCAGATATTCAAAGAATCTTCCGTAGTTGTAGAAGATCTTGGTGTTGCCGCGGCCCAGCGGATCGACGGTTACGCCGAGACGCGGAGCCCACTGATCGGTGAAGGTGTAACCTACACGCCTGCCTGACGGACCCGGGCTGCCGACGAGACGTTCCTGCTCCCAGCGGATGCCGAAGAGGCCGGTGATGTATTTGTTAAAGCGCCATGTATCCTGAGCATACGCAGCATTGTAATTCGAGTACGTGCTAAACGCCGGCACGCCGAATTCACCGCGGATCACCTGAAGTCTAACAGGTACCAAGGCTGTTGTGCCGTCCACCAACTGGACTGGGAACAACGGTGAGTTGGTATCGCTCAACGGACGATAACGCAAACGCCATTGGACGTTTGTTGTCTGGCCGGTTGCGATACCGTTTCCGGCGGGAATCGTCCAATGCGGGCCGCTGCGGTCGCGGAGACCGTCATAGTTGCCACGCTGGAACGTATAGCCGATACCGAAAGTATGCTGGCCCCAGAACGAAGCAGTTTTACCAAGGTTCAGCTCTAACCGTTTGGTTTTGCTAACCGTGGGTTCAACAAAACCGCGGCCGATAGAACTGAAGTTACCGCGTGCCGGCAGCTGGCCGGTAGCAGCAAGGATCGTATTCTGGTCTGAACCCCGTCGGTCTGTGATCTGGTTGAAATTGGCATAACCCGTTTCATCAAAACGTGTTTTTCCTAATCCCAACGAAGCATTAAAGGTCAACGTCGGTGACCATGTGCCGTTGTAACGGATCGCCATGTTACGTGTACCGTAATCCAGAATGCTGTCACCGGTCGTATTGTCGACATTAAGATAAGCACCGCCGGGTGATCCCCATGTGCTCAGGTTTGTTTTCGAAGGGTCACCAAAGATCGAGAACGTGACCTGGTGATTCGTATTGAAGTTGTATTCAGTTTTGAACGCATAGTTATACGTCCGTGTGCGGCCGGCAAAATCCTCGCCGCGGATAATTCTAAGGCCGGAATCAACCGTGCTCAGAGCATTGGCCTCGGCACCACGCTGGATAACGCGACGAATGCTGGGGTTGAACGATCCAAAGAAATACATGTGATCGCGCAGTCCCGGCACATAACCGCTGAAGTCACCGCCGAAATCATAGTTTTCGTGATGCAGGATCTTGCCATAGGTGTTACGACGCGGAAAATCGTCGGGCTGCTTTGCAGTGGCCTCAAACGATCTGGGGGTCATAAAACCATACAGAGCACCGTGATAATCGGTGCCGCCCGACTGGGTGATGATGTTAACGATGCCACCCTGTGACTGTCCGTACTGAGCCTCGAAACCAGCAGTCTTTACCTGAACTTCCTTAATGAAAGAGGTGTTGATGCCGGTGCCGAGTGCGCCGTATGAACGCGAGAACGTGCCGATGCCGCCAAAGCCGGAATCCGTAATGTTCACGCCGTCAGCGACATAAAGGTTGTCGAGGGCCGAACCGCCCGAGATCGATGGGTTATCGTTTCCGCCGCCGAGGCCGGAACTCACGCCAGGAGCGAGATAGAACAAGCTCGAAACGCCGCGAGCAACCGGGATATTCTCGAACAGCTGATCGTTGAGATTCGTGCTGGTTGCAACACTTTGCTGGTCGATCTCGTTCCCCACGGTGACGTTGACCTCGACACTTGATGCGCCGATCTCAAGACTGGTGTCGACGGTGGTTGCTTTACCGACATAAACTGTCGCGTGAGCCACCGAAATGGTTTTAAATCCGCTCTGGGTGATCTTGACGGAATAATCGCCGGGATTGAGGTTTTGAACCTCAAAACTGCCGTCCTCGTTGGTCGTTGCCGTGCGTTCGCCGGCAGCGCCGGTGACCACGACGGTCGCCCCCGTTATAACGGCTCCATTAGGGTCAGTTATTGTTCCCTTAATGGATCCCTTAGTTTGTGTATCCTGCGCCCCAGCCGTAAAAGCCGCAAAGCTTAATACAGCCAAGGTCAGGATAAATAGAAAAACTCTTTTCATTGTTTAACTCCTTGTGTTTGGGTTAGCGTGAATAAAAAAACGAACCGTTCTGTCGAAAAGGGGAATGTCCAAAGCTTAAAACTCCGGAGATCCGGTCAGAATGGTTCAAAATTGACGAAAACTGTTTCATTAAATAATTTGTTGCTTCCTGCAGTTATGGGATGAATATCTCTCAAAAATGAAGACAAAACTGCGCAACTAGTTACAACTTAAAGCAATTCTGAAGCCATTATCCCCGTACTCGACATAAAGGGCGGTAACTGCCGTATTATGAGTGGTTTATAGGAGTAAGACTTATGCTCAGGAACTTGTCAATCTGTAACAATCACAATGATTTCTTGAACATAATTCATTATTTTGGATTTTTTGAGAAACCAGGATCAGGAGTTCAAAAGATGGCCAAGTTTTTCTTTCTTGGTTTTGAGGTAATGTGCGGCCGCTTCGGACGATTCGACCTGAATGGGAATCCGTTCGACGATCTGCAAACCCGCTCGTTCGAGAGCAGTTAACTTGTCAGGATTATTCGATATAACTTTTACTTTGCAGAGTCCCAGGTCAAATAGGATCTCGGCACACTGTTGATAGTCCCTGGCGTCGACGGCAAAGCCGAGTCGCGAGTTAGCCTCGACAGTATCGGCACCTTTGTCCTGTAAAGCGTACGCCCGTATTTTGTTGATAATACCGATGCCTCGTCCTTCCTGCTGCTGGTAAACGACGGCTCCGCGGCCCTCGGCCTCGATCATCTCCATCGCCCGCCTTAGCTGAGGCCCGCAGTCACATTTAAGCGAACCAAAGACATCGCCTGTGAGGCATTGCGAGTGGATCCGAACGAGCGTCGGAACATCGCCATTCATCTCGCCTTTATAGATGACCACAAATTCTTCGTCGCTGGTCGTAGAGCGATAACCGGCTATCTCAAAATCGCCTACGGCTGTCGGTAGCCTGGCAGTTGCGACCCTCTCGACAGTGATCGCACGGGTTGACCACGGGCAGTCGCCGCCATTGTCTGTGGATTTTGCATTATCTAACATTTTGTTCAACCACCCTTTGATTATAACGCAGGAGCGGCATTTTAAGAATGGACGTCAGTGCGCCACACGCGGTTCCAAACTGCGATCCTTAATGGATGCGTCGATCGAGACATGCAGCTTTTCATCTGAATACTGCAGCTGATAGAGGCGCCAATACAATCCACGCTCTGCGAGCAATTCGTTATGCGTCCCCATTTCACGCAGCTCACCGTGGTGAAGAACGATAATACGATCGCATTTTTGAATAGTAGACAAGCGGTGGGCAACGACCAATGAAGTCCGCCGCTGCATAACGCGCTCAACCGCCTGTTGTATCAGCTGCTCGGTTTCTGTGTCGATGGAGCTCGTTGCCTCGTCAAGTATAAGAATCGTCGGATCAAAAGCGAGTGCCCTGGCGAATGAGATCAATTGCTTTTGACCGACCGAGAGGCCGGCGCCGCGTTCCTGCACTCTCGATCCGTAGCCCTCATCCAGCCTTTGTATAAACTCATCCGCATGCACCTCGCGGGCAGCCCACTCTATTCGATCTCTATCTATGCTTGTCTTTCCAAGTCGAATGTTGTTTTCGATAGTTCCGCTAAACAGAAACACGTCCTGCAGCACAACTGCAAAATTGGAACGCAGGTCATGCAAGTCCCAGTCACGAACGTCTACGCCATCAATAAGTATCCGACCGCGCTGCACATCATAAAAGCGCATCAGCAGATTGGTTATCGTCGTCTTGCCGGAGCCAGTGTGCCCGACGAGGGCGATACTTTCGCCGATATCGATCGCAAAGGAAACGTCCTTTAGCACCCAATCCTCATCCTTGTAGGCAAACCAAACGTTTTGGAATTCGATCTTTCCAGTTGCCGTACCACTCTTCTTTGGTTCGGCGGGGCTCGTCAATTCAATATCGCGGTCGAGCAAAATAAATATCCTGTGCGATGCAACGACGGCCGCTTGAAGCACGTTGAATTTATCTGACAGATCACGGATCGGTTGGAAAAGCTGAAGCGAATATTGAATAAACGACGCCAGGATGCCGACCGTCAATGCTGCCCCGGCTGCAGAGAGGCCGCCAAGCGATTGGTAACCAAAGGCAAAGATTACGACGGCTATGCCGATGGCGCCGATAAAATCAACCAAAGGATAAAAGACAGAGTAATAAAAGATGGTTTCTATGTTGGCGTTACGGTAATCGTCATTGATCTCAGCGAAACGACTTTTGGCCTTGCCCTCGGCATTAAAAAGCTGGACAGTCTGGGCGCCGGAAATATATTCCTGCAAAAAAGCATTGAGCTTAGCGTTTCGAGTTCGGACACGGTCAAAACCGCGTCGGGCGTGTTTCCTGAACCAATTGGTCGCCGTGAACAACAGCGGCACCGTAACGAGAGAAACGAGTGCCAATTTCCAATCGAGCCAAAACATTATCCCGATGATGGCAAAGATCACCACAAGATCACCCAGCACGTCGATAACGCCTGAGGTAAACAGCTCATTCAGCGCGTCGACGTCCGAGGTCAGCCGTGTCATTGTTCGGCCTACTGGATACTGGTCAAAATAAGCTATTTCCTGCTGCTGCAGTTTTGTAAAGATCTCGGTCCTGAGATCAAACATCACGCGCTGGCCGACGTGATTAAGCAATATCTCCTGAATGTAAGAAAAGATAAAACGAAATAGAAAGACACCAAAAAATGCCAGGGCAAACACCCAGATCCCATCAACTCGTTTTGGAGTAATGAAATCGTCCACCGCCATTTTTGTGAAATATGGCTGAGTGCTGATCAGGATATTGGTGAGGAGCGTAAGGGCAAGAGCTGCCGCGGCAAGGCGCCAGTACGGCTTGACGTAACGCAAAAGACGGCGAGCTATCCTAAAGTCATAGGTCTTACCTATCTCTTCCTCTTCATGGTATTTTCGTACTGCGTCCGACATCGTGAATCTTAGATTTTAGATTTTCGATTTTGGATTAGCAATCAGCGGCTTTTTTGCCGGAAGCAACATGAAGCGATTCCTCGACGACAACAAGGATGACTGGCAGCGGCTAGAGGACCTGTTGACCATGCTGAGCGGCACGTCACTTCGCGGTCTGTCAAAGATGGAGGTGCGCGAATTTGGCGAGTTGTACCGCCGTGCAGCGGCCGACCTGGCAACGGCACGAGCGGAAACGCGGGACCCTAAACTCATCAATTATCTGAACAGTCTTGTCATACGCGCACACGGCAAGATCTATCGTGCCGAACGGCAGGGGGCGGGTATCGTGGTCCGCTTTTTTGCCGAGGATTTTCCGAGCACATTTAGACGCAATTGGCCATTCATGGCAATTGCATTCGGTGTGTTTGCGGGCTTTGCAATATTCGGCTTTATAGCCACCTGGATAAATATTGATTTTACCCACTTCGTGATGCTGTCGGGAATCACGCAGGAGATCAACGCCAATCATCATTGGTGGCTTGATCTCAACAAGGCGAACCAGATCGGCTCGAGCCAGATACTCTCAAACAATATCCTAGTCACATTTCGGGTATTTGCAATGGGGGTCTTTTTAGGGATCGGCGCTTTTTATGATCTCGCGTTTGAGGGTGCCCGCCTCGGCAGTGTTTTTGCGGCGTGCTACAAATTAAATCCTCCGTTTGGCAACTCGCTGGCCAGCTTTGTTGTGGGCCATGGTGTGATCGAACTGTCGACGATATTTTTTTGCGGTGGGGCCGGAATGATGATCGGTTATGCGATCATTGCGCCCGGCGACCTGACACGTGGCCAAGCCTTGAAAAAGAAAGGTATCGAGGCGGCCCGCATCGTTATCGGCTCCGCGTGTTTTCTGGTGGTTGCAGGCACTATCGAAGGATTCCTGTCACCGTCCGATCTGCCGCCGGCCGTGAAAGTTGCCACCGGTATCGGCACCGGCATCGCAATGTACTCCTACCTTTTTCTTGCGGGCCGGACAGAACCTCAAGCGGGGGTGCAGTAAAGATCAAGGATGCTTGCCTTGCCGGTGCGCTCCATAAGCGTCCGGTAAAATCCCTCGACCAACGCGCTTTGCCCAGCTTTCTTCGGCACCGGAGTTTCCCATCTCAATACCTTGAAGCCGGCTTTTTCCACCACTCGTCTGAGGGTTTCCGGCGAAAAGAAGAAGAGATGATGCATTGCCGCATAATGCCGCCATCGATGTGACTTGAGCCACAACCTGCTCTGCAAGCCTTTGAGCCTGGGGCTGAGCCCGGCGATGTTCGGCACACTAACGAAGAGAATTCCCTTTGGTTCCAAAAGCTCCCGGCAGATCTCCAGCTCGCTGACAGGGTTTTGTGTGTGCTCGAGCACATGGTTGAGCCTGATCAGATCGAACCGGCTGTCGCCGAAATCGATGTCCTGAAGACGGCCTTCCCACAAAGGGCAATCTAGTGTGTGGGCGTCGGGTGAAAGTTTTATATCTACACCCGAGATCTGCCAGCCCCGCTCCCGTGCAAAATCAAGGAACGCACCATTTCCGCAGCCGATATCAAGCACCTTCCGGCGGTCGCCGAGCAATGTCTCAAACTGGGAAAGCTGGTTATCGTAATAATGAGTTGCCTCAGCGCTGCGGCGTTGCGAGCCATCTCGTTTTGGAAAGTAATTGTCCGAATATACTTTGGCGGCGAGTTCCTCATAGCTTAGCCGCGGAGTGACAAATTCCAGCGAGCATGTGCTGCACCGGCACAGAGTGAATCCCTGGTAGTCAACCGCAAATGGTTCGGGTTCCATATTACAAAGGGGGCATAACACCCTTTCGGTAGGTACCAGCTCGCCGCTGGTTACGGCTTTGGCTTTTCCGAAAAATGTCTCAGGTATGTTTGTCATTCCTATCTAGATGCTCACTTGCGTCACGTTGCCAGTATCCCAATCAAAAGCTGCTTGCGCAGCTGCTCTCATTTTACCCGCATCGCCCGTAGTTAGATAAGTATCACCATTGCCCCTTTCGAGATCCCACTCGCGAAGCGACGCAACAAGCTCAGGAGCGGGATCGATAAAAAAGGTTGGCCGGCTAACGCACTCGCGAAGCAAAGGCAGGATCGCAGGATAATGTGTACATGCCAATAGTATATGGGACGAGTTTTTTATAGGCTCTAAGATTCGTTTGCACTCGGTTCGCAGCTCACTCGAAGAGACATCGCCGCTTTCTATCAAAGCCGACAATGGCTGGGCGATACGCTGGTGGACCTTAATACCAAAACGCCGAAATGCCCGCCGGTATGCCCCCGAAATTACGGTTTGGCGTCCGCCGATCAATCCCAATCGTTCCGGGTGGACCCGGGCAGTACATGCTACTGCAGCCTCGATCACGCCCTTGATCGGGACGCTCCGTTCTTTTAGACAAGGGATAACGGAACTTGCCGCGTTGCATCCCATAACAATGTGGGTAGAGTCCTGCGTTGTCATAAAATCCATCACAGATTCGAGCCGGGCCGCCAATTCGTCACGGTTCATCTTGCCGTAAGGGGTAACGCCGGTATCTGAAAGATAAATAACAGGAACGTTGCCTAGTTTTTCTTTGATGAGCTTGACGATGCCGATGCCGCCAATGCCCCAATCGATCATTCCCAGAACTTTTTTTGCCGGCATGCTTACGGGTAGGAAAGCTTTACCTCGACGCCCCGCTCGATGGGACCGCTGTCAAACGCGACTATTCGCGAATTCCACGCCATGTTCAAAATCTCCATCTTTTGACCGGGAAAGCGGCTCTCGAGGTACCACTTCATCTCATGCTCGGAACGTATCGGATTATATTCGAGCATCTTTTTCCAATCCGGATGCGAGACCAGTCGTTTCAATGCAGCGTCGAATGCGGCGTTATTTTTTTGATGGCGTCCGGTGCGGAGCTTGTCATTCAAGAGCCTCGGGTATTCGCTAAATGCAACGGGGACAGTGACCATATCGACGATCAAAAAGCGCCCGCCCGGCCTGGTCACTCGTTTTATCTCTTTCAGTAGCGGGTCCCAATCGAGATATCTGAATGACATCAATGAGATGGCTACGTCGAATGAGTTGTCGGCAAAGGGCAGGACAGGGCCTTTGATGATCTCAAATTTCAAATTTGAGATATCGGAATTTTTTTGCCGGGCCCTATCGATGATCGCCCCTGACTCGTCTACACCGATGCCGGTATTTATACGTTTGGCGAGGGCGTTCAGCAATGCACCGTTTCCACAGCCAATGTCGAGTACATCGATCTTTCTCTCGGGTAGATGTTCGTTAAGCCACTTCCATTCGTCCTGCCGAACACGAATGTCCTGGAAAGCCGCATCATAAAGCTCAGCCACATGATCATAAGAGGCGTCGCCGTTGGCTTGTTTCGGCTCGAATGCCTTGATCTGCTCGGCGGGCATAAGGCCCAGAAACTTTTGAGCGGACGCCGTAAATCCGTGCGATTTTCGACCTTTACAGCCGATCGTATAAAGTTCGCCACCGGTACTCTGGCCCGCATATTTGAACTTTGAGTTTTTGCGGGAAAACGTCGTGTACCAAAAATACCCATGGGCTTTCAAATTAAATGTACGGGCAAAGAACGGGGCAAACCAGCGGGCCGAGCGGCAGCAGTGGAAATATGCGGACGCACCGGGAGCGAACGGTATGTCCATATTCTCCCATTCATATGGCGAAAACTGTTCGGGAAAGGCAACTGTGCCAAACATCGGACCATACATACCCGAATGTCCGACAAAATGAAACTCATCTATCTTTTTCGCTGACGCCCTGATCTCATCAAATATTTGCAGCACTTCTCGCTTGCTCTCGACCGCGCGGGTGAGAATGTCGCCCGCGTATCCGGCGGCCTTTTTTTCCCGGGCCAGCGTGTCAGCGACGACAGGGAATTGCGAACCTCCTTCGCGATAGAGGGTGGTGTAAAGTATGCAGATCACGCTGGCGTTTGGCATCAACGGGCAATACTACTTATCGAGCGCAAAAGATGAGAGGAATTTTTCTATCAAGGGCAAATTATATTTATCTGTGGGGCTCACAACGCCGACGCAATATAACCGTTTTCCCACTAAATAAAGATGCAGGTTATAGTTCAGAACCCCGGCGCCGGAACGGCCGGTCAACACGAGATCGCGTCCTAGATGCGATCCCATAGAAATTGAGTTTTCAGAGACCAGCGATCCGCCTGCACCTTTAATAATGCCGTCTCGAAATTGGTTGAGCGAGGAGTTGCCGTCAGACACATTCAGAAGATCAATGTATGAGACGAGATAATAGCCGTCATCATTGCCGCAAGTTTGATAGATCTGCTTTGATGTGCCGTGCCCATTATCGATGTCCTCGGATTTGATCTCTGGCTGGCAGGGAATATTTACCGAGAATCGTCCCTCGACCGACCTATACTTTTTCCACGCAGGCTTTTTCTGTGCGGCCACGGTGACGAAGGCGAGTGTCCCGATTAGCAGCAGGAAGATCGATCGTCTAAGCATCTTGGTTAACATCAAAAAAAAGGCAGGTACCTATCTTACCATTTCGCCGCGGCTCAACTGCTCATTTCTATGAACGGTCCCCAGATATTTTTTTGCCGTCGCCGATTGAAACATCTCGCGCTCTTCTTCATGATCCGTCACAGGCTCGAGTGCGAGGTCACTGTATTCGAACCTGGCGGGGTCCTTTCGCACCCGGCGATAGATCAGCCGCATTCGGGTATAGAGCGAGATCCATCTTAACTGGCTCTGCAGCATTTTGGCCCAGATCTTTGGATAGAAGATGAGCGGGCTCTCGAGGGGCAATTCGGAACGCCGGTTTCGCCTCGACCTGATCCGCAAAAAGCCGCCCTCGAGCGGGTGAATACCCTCGATGTCATAGCAGCCTTTGAACCAAACGATCAGGAACATCGTCTTGCCGGGGCTGGTTCCGGTCGCGATGGCGCGCCTTAGAACAGTCTCGACGTGTTCGTCCGTATAGTATGTGTCCCACGCCCGCCGATAAACGTCCCGCCACTCGCTGCGTGACATTTTAGAATGGGCGGTCACGTCATGATTGAGATCGTATTTGTTGAGGTCCTCGTCCATCGCAACGCCTGCCTCGTGCAGCTTTTTGTGGTCCTCGGAACCAGGCAGCGGCGTTAGGTAAAAAAACTCGAGCAGATCGACAGGCAATTCCTTTTTTATGATCTCTATATCATGAAGTATCGATTCCGGTGTATCGTTTGGAAAACCCAGGATGTACCCGCAGTACGTGACGATGCCCACATGTTTCCAGGCGAGCAGCATCTGCCGGTAATCAGTGATCTTGTTCTGACGTTTCTTGGCACCGAGCAAGCTATCGGGGTTGATGTTCTCGAGTCCGATGAAAACCCGCTTGACTCCCGCTCGTTTACATTTATCTATAAAATTTGGCAGCTTTTGGCAAAGCGTATCTACCTGGATGACGAAACTGATGTTCATCCCCTCGCCTTCGCGAAGCTCGATCAGCTTATCCAGGATGGCTTCCCAGTCTTTATTGCGGGCAAAATTATCATCAGTGATAAAAAAGCCGTGCAGCCCCTGCGCGACGTTGGCCCTGACGATCTGCTCAATGTCCTCGGGCGAACGCCGCCGCGATTTGCGGCCCTGCACATTTATGATCGTGCAGAATGAGCAAGCGAACGGACACCCGCGGCCCGCATCAAAACTAGTCGCCGCTCCGGCTGTTAGATAGACGCGTTCGGCCGGCAGCATCGGCACCGCCGCACCCTCCATATCAGGCAGGTCGTCCATAAAATTATAGACTGGCTGCAGTTTGTCGTTTACCGCGTCAATGAGGACCTGGCCGAGACGGCCCTCGGCCTCGCCGGCAAACAGAGAAACGCCCATGTCCAGAGCATTTTGAACCCACGGGTCCTTGTCTTTGAGCATCGACATTGTGCCCGAGACATGAAAACCGCCGAGCCCCACCTTGATGCCACCCTCTCGCAGCGGCCGTGCAATATCGAGCGCCCGCGGAAACTGGTTTGACTGCACACCCACAAGCATCACCATCCCGTCACCGGCGTCTTTAATAATGCCGGCGACCTTTTCCGTACGTATTATGGTGTTGGTCTCGTCGAAGGCGTGGATCTCGAGTTCGATATCGTCGCCGAGCGTTTGTTGCTGCTTACACTGCAAGGCGAGTCCGTACAGGCATGCCAGCGAGTTCGAAGGTATCGCCGACCGAAACCATTGGATAACATAGCCTTCGTCGTCGTAATGCGAGGGCTTTATTAGTACAAGCGCGAAACGGCGTTTTTGCTTGGCGGACGGCATCGGTGCTTCGAATTTTATCGGAAACGTGCGGAGTTTACAAAAAATCAAGCGAACAGCCGGGCTGCCACGAGTGCGAGATCGGCAACGAATTCACGATACTGCTGCTCCCGGCTCTCGGCGTCGGGTGCCCGCAATATCGAGGAGGGGTGGACGGTCGCGAAGACGTTCTCGGCGAGCTCAG
>Ga0207701_10004753_pt1 | contig 13743 bp, 12 predicted proteins | sample KBSSwiSSwithPhiX_FD_184294 | JGI IMG/M metagenome (GOLD analysis project Ga0207701, IMG submission 184294) | Switchgrass rhizosphere bulk soil microbial communities from Kellogg Biological Station, Michigan, USA, with PhiX - S5 (SPAdes) (version 2) | ecosystem: Environmental > Terrestrial >... | reverse complement strand
CACTCCTGTGGAGCTCGGCGCGGTCGAGCCCGCCGCCGTCAACCACGGGGCCATCCGGCCCATCTCCGCGATCCCCATCAGCATCCCCCGCGTCGCCGGTGAACGCCGGTACGGCCGCCTGGCAGATCCCGTCGACGCAGACCCGCCCCTGGTTGCAGTCGGCCGAACGGGCGCAGCGGTTGCGAAGCGCCGACCGATCGAGCTTCATGCAAGAGACCAGCGTGATGCAGGTCATCCAGGGCAGCAACGCCCTCGCGAACCTCCGGAATTTGTCCGCGTCGATCAAACTCACCCGACTTCAGTACTATCGGCTGCGACGCTCTGGTTGGATTTTTTTCTCGAAACCGGCGGAAAGAGATTCCCGCGCGCGCCCGACGGGCGGGGTTTACGGGTCACTCACCGCGTGCTAATGCTCGACACGGGGTCAGCGCGCCGATGGGTCGGGAACCGAGTCAAGTGTTCGACGGCGATCGGAACCTGTTGGATCGGTTCCGCGCCGGCGATCGGAGCGCGCTCGAGCAAGTGTACTGGGCCTACGTCGACCCGATCGAGCGACTGGTCCGGCGCTGCCTTTCCTCGGCGTCGGGCAGGGGGTCGCCGGGCACGATGCCCGGTCTCGAGGATCTGGTCCAGGATGTGTTCACCCGGGCCTTCAGCCGGGCCGCGCGGCAATCATATGACGGTCTGCGCGATTACGGCCCGTACCTGTTCACGATCGCCCGCAACGCGGTCGCCGATGCGCTCCGCTCCGGCCGGCGCGAGATGCTCGCCGATGTCGACCTCATCGACGGTCTGGCGCTTCCGGAGGCCGGCGGGCCCGACGCAGGCCCCGACTGGGCGGACCCGGTCACCTTGGCCTGCGTCCGCGACTACCTCGCGCGATTGCCGCCCGACCTGGAGGCGGTCTACCAGCAGCGCTACGTGGTGGGGCTGTCACAGGACGCCGCGGCGGTGGCGCTGGGCAGCTCCCGCCAGCGGTTTCGCACGCTGGAGAAGAAGCTGCGCGCGGGGCTGTCCCGCGCGCTCAAGGTGATGCGGGTCGGCAGGAGGCTTCCGCAGATCTCCCCGTCGCCCGCGTTGCGCCAGGAGTGAGCGCTGCGCCCGCGCCGGTCTTCCCCCAGGCACCAAGACGGCTCGGTTACTCCTGATAGCGATTCCAGTAGATGGCGTTGTCGGTGCCGCGGCCAAAGGTTTGAATGAGTCCGCTTGCGGGCGACGAGGCGCCGGGCGACGAGGGTAGATTTCCCCCCGCATCGACGACGGCGCCCCAGCTCGCGCCACCATCGTTGGACGTGAAGCTGAACATGTGATTGTTACCGTTGAGCGGCGCGAAGACATTGAGCTGTCCGTTGGGCGACACCGTCAGGGCCGGCCCCGAAGAAAAGGTATTGGTAGAAACCAGGACCCAGGCGATCCAGGTGCTGCCGCCATCCGTCGACTTGGTAAAGTAGCAGCGGTTATCCGTGCCGCGCCCAACGACATACAGGGCGCCGTTCAACGACGCCACCGCCGGCTCCGACGAAAGAACGCCATTCGGAATCGGACCGGTCCAGGCTTGCCAACCGTTCGGATCGAAGCCGCTCGAGACGTCGTTCCGGCTCCAGTAGACTTTGTTGTCGGTACCATTTCCGAACACGTAAATGTAGGGTGCGCGGTAGGTCACCGCGGGCTCGTTCGAGAGATTACCGTTGCTGACTTGTGACCAATCGGTGAAGGTCGGATGCCCCCCCTGGACCGGCACCGTGACCCGCACGTAGGCTTGATTGTTGGTGCCTCGGCCCGCAACGACGAGTTGATCACCAAGCGGCCCATACGCCGACGCCGCCGGCTTTCCTTTCAGGGCGCCACCCAGCGATGACCACCCGAGCCAGGTCGTCGTGGTCCAGTTGTCGAACGTGTACCCAAAATTGGACCACACCGCGGTGTCGGCCCCACGCGCGAAGACGTCGACGCTTGCCGTTCCCCGTGCCGCCGTCGCTGGGCCAGACGAGAAGAGGCCGGCGGGCGCCCCGGTCAGCGGCACCTGGACCCATCCCTTGAATTTGCTGGCGGTGAGGTTGGAGGAAATGGTCTCGAGCGGGTCGTCGCTTGACTGATCTGTCGACAGGCCGCACCCGATGGTTCCCGCCAGCAGGACACCCGCCCCCAGGAGGGACGTCAGAGAGCTCGGGCGCCGCCGTCCTCTCATCGATTCAAGAACGCGCGGAACGGTGGCGGTCGAAGAACAGATCTCGAGCTTGATCATCGGTAACCTCCAGCAAGAGTGGGTTGCCTGATCGGGACGGTCTTGTCCCGGACAAACTCAGTACGGAGGCGCGAATCAAACCGGTTGGCCCAAGATCACTCCGGCCACCCGCCTGCTCAGAATCACCTTGGGACTGCTATTGCCGATGTTTGACCAACCCAGGCGGCGACGTGCTTCGTACTGAAGGTTGCAGGACAAACCTCGCGCGACGGACCTCGTGTCCATCGACGCGAACCCGCGCATCCTCGACCTCACTGGAGACTATCGACATGATCAATTCCAAGAGCGGTCACGCGACGTCATTCTCTCCACAGCTCCTTGGCTCAGGCACGAGCGGACGAAGACGCCTGACCGGCGCAAGCACCATTGTCGGCGGCGTCGCCCTGCTGGCGGGACTGTCCGGTTGCGGCGCCCCGCCAAACCAGCCCGACCAGGGGCTCGTATCCATATCGCCCAGCCTGACCGCAAGTAAGTTCAAGGGCTGGTCACCGGTGGGGATATTTTCAGCCAGTTTCCCCTACAACTTTTCCTCGGGCGCTGCCGCTGCCATGCGGGCGACAAACGGGATCGATCTGATCGCCCGCGGGAGCGACAATGCCTTCTATTACGCCTTCGGATTTACGACTGACAACTGGGTCACACCACACTGGGGCAGCGCGTACTCTCTCGGTGGCGTGCTACTGGGGAGGCCGTCGGTTTCTACCTATGGCGTCGCAGCCCAATACTTCATCGTAGCTGGCCGAGGGACCAACAATCAGGCCTACGTGATTGCGACGGCCCCGGCCCTGAATGACGCGGAAGTCGGCTGGACCCCATGGGTGCAGGTCAGCAACGGAGCGCTCTCGAACGAGCCGGCGGTGACCTTCGCCAATCCATACATCTACGTCTTCGGCAACGGCACCGACAACAAGGTCTACTGGAGTCGAAACGACGTGTCGGGCGGTTACGATTCGAACAACTGGCAGGCCTGGACGGGCCCCATTCCCAACGGCGTCCTCACCTCGGAGCCCGCCGTGGCCTCGCTGGGCGGCACCCTCTACCTCGTGGGGCGCGGCACGACTAACTTTTACTACTTCACCCGATCGACAGACGGCGGAACGACCTGGAGCCCATGGATCCTGGTGGACCCATCACACACCTTCACGAAAGGCCCCGCCCTTTCGGTCTCGCCGAATGGGCAACTCAATGTCTTTGGGGTCTTGTCGAACGGTCGCATGTACGGCTTGACCTCGAACGACGGCGGCGACATATGGGGCGAGGCAGCCGACGCAGGAGGAAACCTGCTGGCATCGGCCGGCGCCGTTTCGTCAGCGAATGGGGTCATTCACACCTTCGCGCTCGGCACCGACAACCAGATCTACTGGGACCTCTACCGGGAGTAGCCATCTCCACCCGGCCCTGGCACAGTTGATGCTGTCTCCAGGCGCATGAGCCTGAACGTTGCCCGTAACCAGGGAACCAGCCTCCACCTGGCCATGCGCCATCCCGTTTGCGCTCCGAGACCCGCATATCTGGGCCTGGCGGCGGTGGCGCTGGTCGCGCTGGCGACCGTGGGGATGAGCGGGTGTCGCACCGGCGAGTGCTCTCAAGGCGAGGCTCGCTGTGAAGGGAGCGTCGCGCAAACCTGCCAGACCGAGGAGGACGGGAACGGCGGTCTGGTCGGGCACTGGGTCGCGGTCGCGACTTGTACCGGGCGATTCTGCACAGTCGCGAACGGGATCGCCGGGCAGGCGCAGGCCTTCTGCGCGCTGGCGCGCACGCCGGATGTCCGCTGTGCCGACGCCGATGTCCCCGTGTGCGACGGAACGATGCTGGTCTCGTGCACCGCGGGTTACGCCACCGCCGAGACCGCCTGCACGGGCGGCTGCGTGGCGCTGGACGATCACGCCGACCGCTGCGGCGAGGACCCCGCCGGCGATCCACTGTGCCAGATCGACGGAAGCGCTTGCGAAGCAGCGTCCGACCTGGGCACCTCGATCTGCCAGGCCGGGCCTGGCCCTGGAGGGGTCTGTGCCGAGGCCGGCTGCGGCGTCACCACGCCCGCCCCCACCCGCGTCTATTCATTTCGCTGCCAGAACCATGCGCTGGTCGAACGGACCCGATGCGCTACGGGGTGCGCCTTCGCCGCCGACTGCTCGACCCATTGCCTGTGACCTCAGCGCCGCGCGACCCGCGGGTGTCGGCGAACTGACGTTCGAAAGCTGACACTGGCAAAGGCTTGGTCCGCGTTGGCCGCCCACCGAGCCCCGCTGCTTGGAAAAGCCTCGATCGCGACATCGCCGTCGCGTTTGCTCCCGGGCGGCGCCCTGCGCGCGGGCGATCCGCGCGGCATCCCCCGGGCGCCGGCCCTGGCACGAGCGCTGCAAAAGTGGCCGGCATGCGCTCACATAGCCTATTTCCTTCGATCGGGTTGGTGCTGGCTTCGGGGCTGGTCGTCGCCGGGTGCGCCGGCGGGGCCAGATCGGGTAGCGCCGACCGCGGCGCGACCACGCCGCCGCCGACCCCGGGTACCAGCACCGGCTCGGGCGACGCCCAGCGCGTCATCATCGAGGCCGACATCATCCAGCTCGATGGTGGGCGCCTGTACGCCCTGTCGAGGTCGGGGACGGTCAGCGTCGTCGATGTGTCGGCGCCGGGGGTCCTGACCCTGCTGGGACAGACCACGCTGGCGGGCGAGCCCTTCGAGATGTACCGGCGCGGCACGGCGCTGGTGGTGATGTCGAACGGCGCCCTGGCCGCCGACGGTACGACGCCGGTCGGGACGGGCACCGGCACGGGCATCCGGGACCCCTACGCCACCACCACCACGGACCCCGCCAGCGGCGCCGTGGTGACGGTGATCGACGTCGCCGATCCGACGCGGCTGCGCAACCTGGGAAGCCTGGCGGTGCCGGGCGAGATCGCCGATTCCCGGGTCGTCGGCAACATCCTTTACCTGGCGACTTATGAAAACGCCGCCTGTTACCGCTGCGGGCCCGCGCCGCGCACCATGGTGACCAGCTTCGACATCACCACGCCCACGGGCATGCGCCAGGTCGAGCAGCTGTCGTTCCAGAGCAACGCGCCGGATGGCTACAACCTGCCCTGGGGCTCCGGCTGGAAGCGCAGCATCTTCGTCACCGAACAGCGCCTTTACATCGGCGGCCACGCCGACATCGATCCGCAGAGCTTCGGTGTGACCGCGAACGAGGGGATCATCGACGTCGTCGACGTCACCGACCCGCAAGGGCGCCTGGGCGTGGGGGCGCGCATCCTGGTCGCCGGCGCGGTGCTGAGCCGCTGGCAGCTCGACGAACGGGACGGCATCCTGCGCGTCATCAGTCAGCAGGGAGCCGGCCGCACCGGCAACGGCATCGGCGCGCCCGAGGTCGACACCTTCCGCGTCGCCAGCGCCCAGTCCTTCACCCCGCTTGGACACATGACCATGGCGCTGCCGCGCCAGGAGGGGCTGCGCACCGTGCGCTTCGACGGACCGCGCGCCTACGCCATCACCTACAACCAGACCGACCCGCTGTTCGTGATCGACCTCGCCGATCCGGCGCGTCCGGTCCAGCGTGGCCAGCTGTTCATGCCCGGCTTCATGTTTCACCTCGAGCCACACGGTGACCGCGTCATCGGCCTGGGCATCGATCGCACCGATCCCCAGGGCAGCCTCAACGTGTCGCTGTTCGATGTCAGCGTGGCCGACCAGCCGCGCATGCTGAAGCGCGTGGCCTTCGCCACGCCCGGGATCACCGAGGACTACGCGATCCTGAACAGCGAGGTCTCCGAGGACCAGGATCGCATCCAGAAGTCGTTTCGCGTGCTCCCGGGCGGCCTGGTGGTGGCGCCGTTCACGGCGCTGCGGGGCTACTCCACGCAGGGCGCGAGCTGCGACAACGCGGGCGGCGGCGTCCAGCTGGTGGAATGGAGCGACGACACCCTGCGCAAGCGCGCCTTGCTGCCCCTGCCCGGCAACCCGCGCCGCGCGCTGGAGAACGGCAACGAGCTGATCGCCGTCTCGGACTCGAACGTGCGCACCTTCTCGCTGAGCAACCTCGACGTCGCCCACCAGACCGCCGACCTGGTCATCGGCGAGTGCATGACGCCGACCGCCGATCCGCCCTACGGCGGCTTCGGTGAACGCCGCCCCGTCGATGGTGTCGGCGACTACCCGCGCGCCTGTTCGATCGCAGCTGGCCGCGGCCGGGGTGGCCTCGGCGAGTGGTGTCCCGTCCTGCTGGCGCTGGCGGCGCTCGCGCGACGCCGGACGCCCCGGGACCAGCGGCGCTAGGCATCACGCAGCGTCAGGCCCAAGCCGGCGAGGTCCTCTGGCGAACCGCGCGGATCGTGACTACCTCGGGACATACACTCACTGGAAAGGGGGGTTGTCATGCCGACGGTTCAGAAGATCGCCCCGTGCTTGTGGTTCGACAACCAGGCCGAAGAGGCTGCGAAGTTCTACGTATCGGTCTTCAAGGATTCGAAGATCACCCGGACCTCTCACTACAGTGAGGCGGGGAAGGAAACCCACCACCAGCGCCCCGGCTCAGTCCTGACCGTCGAGTTCGAGCTTGCCGGGCAGCGCTTCACGGCGCTGAACGGCGGCCCGGCCTTCACCTTCAACGAGGCGGTTTCACTGCAGGTTTTCTGCGAGACCCAGGAAGAGATCGATTCCTTCTGGCAGAAGCTGTCCGAGGGAGGTGATCCCCGGGCTCAGCAGTGCGGCTGGCTCAAGGACAAGTACGGGCTGTCGTGGCAGATCGTCCCGACGGTGATCGCCGAGCTGATCGGGGATCAGAAGACCCCGGCCTCGCAGCGGGCGATGGTGGCGATGATGAAGATGAAAAAGCTCGACATCGCCGCCCTCAAGCGCGCCTACGCTGGTTGATTCGGGGAAGCTCGTAGCCGCAGCAATCGGGAAGTTCCCGCGATTGCGGGTCCAGGAAGCGGTGTCTATCAGTTTCGGAGACTCGAAAGCTGGGTCGCAGAGGAGACATCGCATGGACTCGAAATCGATGACCCGTAAAGACTTCGTTATCCTGACCTTCACGTTGATCGGCGGCGGCGCGCTGGGAGCGGCGTGCAGCTCCGACAACAACAATGGGGGCGTGGGCGGCAGCACCGGCAGCGGTACCGGGGGAACCACCGGCGGCGGAACTGGCGGGACTACCGGCGGCGGAACTGGCGGGACCACCGGCGCAGGCGGGAGCACAACCACAACGACGACGGCGACCTGCACAGATCCGCTGCCTGAGACGGAGCTCACTAACACCGGGCACGTACACGCCCTGGTGGTTGCCGCTTCGCTGCTGAACCAGACCACCGCTCAAGTCCTCACGACGGGATCGGCGATGGATCCGGGCGGGATCGCACACACGCACATGGTCACGCTCACGCCCGCGCAGCTGGCAACGCTCAAGGGCGGGGGCATGGCCACGGTAACGTCGACGGTGGCACTGACCGGTGGCTCTGCCCACGCGCACGACTTCATGGTGAGGTGTCACTGATCTCACCCGCGCCGGCCAGCACGTTCAGGTGCTTGGTGATCGAACACGGCGCGGCGGGCTCGTTGACAGCCTGGGGAAAGCTCGCTAACTACGTCGGAACTTGCTCCGCCGGGTCTTGACGCTCGCGATCACCCTCGCCTCGCTGCCTGCGTTCGGCGGCCTGTTCCCTGCGTGCCGTGACCAGAACGCCATTCCCGCCGGTCCCGGCGACGGAAGCGGAGGAGCGCAGGATCACGGGCTCGCCGGAGCCGGGGGCGGCGCCGCGGCGGGGGGCGCCGCTGGAGCGACTGGCGTGGGCGGAGCCACCGGCCTCGGCGGAGCCACGGGCGGAGGGGGAGCGACGGTGACCATCCCGCCGCCTTCGCTGGTGATCACCCCGCAGAATATCGACCTGGGCGTGATGACCCTGGGACAATCGCGGGAAACGTCATTCACCGTCTTGAATCGGGGCGCCTTCGGAACGGGAGCGCCCACCGTCCAACTGTCCGCCTACGGCGTCGACGACTTCGCGATTCTGTCCAGTACCTGCGACGCACCTCTCGGTCCCGGTCTGACCTGCGCGGTCACGATCCAGTGCCAGCCAAAGAGCGTGGGCTCGAAATGGGCGCTCCTCGACTTGGCGTTTGTCCCCGGCGGGGCCGTCGGCGCCGGACTGCGGGTGGAGGTCGTCGCGCCGTAGCAACGGCAACAATCCGGAGTCACCAGGAACCACGCCTTCGGTGCGCCCGCCCCGGGGGCCGCCTCGAAACCCCTCCCGGGCTCGGAACGATAGATGGTATGAGATCAACGTGGTCTCGTGCGCGGCGGGTTCGGTTCGGGGGCCTGCGATCGGTCTGGCGATCGCAGTCGGTCTGGTGATCGGTGCGTGCTCGGGCAGTGCCAGCAGCAGCGATAGCGGGCCGCCCGACGCCGGCCGGGACAACAGCATCGCTGTGCCCGACGCCCTGGCCGACGCCGGGGACGCCTTGGCCGATGCCGGGAACGGCCGGGCCGACGCCCCCATCGCGGCCGACGCGCCCGCCGACGAGGCCGACGCGCCCGCCCTCGCCGACCTGGGGCCCGACGGCACGACCGACACGCACGCCGACCTGACCTCGGGCGTCGACGCGCCTGCCGACGCGCCCGCCGACATGCCGCCGCTGCCCGGCTGTGCATCGGCCGGGAACATCCTGTGCGAGACCTTCGAGAGCACGCTCCCAGGCGGCCTGCCCACGGCTTCCCCCTGGCTCGACCACCCGGCTTTCGGGATCTGCGACTCGAACAGCACGCTGGCCGTCGACGTTACCCATGCCCACCGTGGGACACGCGGGCTGACTAGCCACTCGTTCTCGAACCAGTGCGTTCTCGAGGCCGACCTCGGCGTGCACCCCGAGCTGTGGGTACGGGCCTGGGTGCTCTTGGACGCCCCGGGGCCGGGGCAGGTCGACGCGGGGCGGGTCGATGTCTCCGAGATGACGCTGTTCGGGATCGGCGCCAACCAGTTCGGCGACGATCCGCGGATTGCCGTCGGGTACGCGGGCACCATCGACTTCAGCCCGTGTAGCCAGCGCCCGGGGATCTCGGTCAACACGACCGGGAGCAGCGCGGCCGCCGGCTGCACGGGCGCCGCCCTCCCCACCGGCCAGTGGCTGTGCTTCGAGCTCCACGTCATGCAGGCCGGCTCGACGGTGCATGCCCAGCTTTACCTCGACGGGGAGCTGCAGTCGTTTGCCTCGCCGAGCCCCGACGGAGGCAGCATCGATACCGTCACCAACATCTACGGGGCCACGGTCCGCTACCTGACGCTGGGAGTGCGCCAGTACGGGTCCCGCTACGTGACCCCCGCGTATTACGACGACGTCGCGGCCGGGACCGAGCGGATCGGTTGCAACAACTGACCGACGCCGTTTGCTGCCCGGCGTGGCCCAGGGCAAGGTGATCAGCGCCCAGACGGGGGGCTTCGGAAATCGACCCGAGCAGGGAACTTCGGGGAACTTCGTGGCTAACCTTCACCCTCGATCCCATGCGAATCCTCACCGCGACCCCGCTGTGCCTGCTCGGCCTGCTGTGCTTCTCGCGGCCATCGCTCGCCGACGCGAGCCCTTCCCCCGAGGCCCAGTATCAACAGCAGAAGAAGAGCGTACCGCTCGCGGTCATGCTCGAGGTCCTGTGTCCCATCGCGGGCGCCGGCGCGTTCTACGCCGGAGCGAGCGAGCAGGCAACGGTGCTCGCCGGTTTCAGCGCCGTGAACGCAGGCGTTGCGGTCGGGTCAGCGTTTTACTTGATTCACCTCTCCCATCAGCACCCGAGCGGGGCCAGCCGCGTCCTCTACGACATCGAGAGCGCGTCCGCCTGGACTGGCCTGGTGGTCGGCGGCGTGATCTACCTGTTGACCCGGATCTCCGGCCTGTCGCTGGCCCCCGACGCGGTGACATCATTCAATGTCGGCCTCCAGCAACGCCTGGGCGTGCCACCAGCTGACCCGCAGTTGCCGGCGTTTCGCGCCCAGGTGACCGGCGTGTCGCTGGTCTGGCGCTTCTAGATCTTCCGCGGCCCCATCCCCGCGTCGACTACGTTCACTTCTGCGCGGTGCGGCGTGTCTTCTAGGGTGCACAGCTCGCTCTTGCTTCCCCACGACACCATCGGAGGAAAACATGAACCGAATCGTAGCCATCCTGATGGGGGCAGCCCTGACTGGCGCCCCCCTGGCCGCTCACGCCACCATCCGAGTCTTTCGCTACTCGGGCACTGTCTGCCAAGCGGCGAGCTTGGCCGACGGCAACGTCAGCTATGGACAATTCGGTGTGCAAAACAACGACCCGACCACGCGGCGAGTGATCTGCCCGCTGCCCACCAATAACGCCGGCGCAGCCAACGAGGTGATGACCAACATGCTGGCGGTGACGATCTACGACCGGAGCACCAACAGCGACGTGGTTTGCTCGTTGCAGGCCACCGACAGCGCCGGCAACATCATTTTCAACCAGACATTGAGCTCGCCCTCGCCTGGCGGGCCCGGCAGCGGCCTGCAGCAGCTTCTGTTCAACCCCTCAGGCCACTCGATTCAGGACTTCTGGCTGCTGAACTGCACACTGCCCGCTGTCCAAAGCGGCGCATTCAGCCACATCGCCGCGATCACGCTGACCTCGCAGTTCTAGGCGGCCGCACCAGCCCCCACGAGCCCTGGGAGGGGTCGTTGCAGGAGCCACAGGGCTGAAGCGGGCTCAGCCCCTCAGTGACGCTTGAAGAACTGCACGTCTCGCTCGTGCTTTTCGGCGGCGGCGCGGGTGGAAAAAGTCCCGAGGTTCCTGCGGCGGCCGGTCTTCGCATCCACCTTGCGCGAATAGAGACGGTATTGCCCCGATGGCAGCTTCCGGATCACCCTGACACCGTTAACCACGCGCCGTGGCACCGGCAATGGCCCTTGGCCCGCTCATGACCGCCCCACCTCGAAGCGCAGATGGCGCGCCTCCAGCAGCTCGCCGGTGGCGAGCTGCAGATCCGAGGTCGCCTTCTCGTGCTGGATCAGCGCGTCCAGCTCGGCCAGCCGCGCCTGGGACAGCTCGGCCTGGCGCTGGGCCACGATGAAGTTGCTGGACAGGCCGTTCAAGAAGCGGCGCTGCTCGACGTCCAGGTTTCGCTCGGCCAGGTCGCGGAACTTGGCCGAGGCCAGCAGCGCCCGCTCGGCGGTGGCGATGGCCCGCAGCGCCTCGCGGATCTCCTCGCGAAACTGCACCACCAGCTGGTCGCGCGACAGGCCATTGCTGCGCATGGCGGACTCCAGGCGGCGGCGCTCGGCCCGGGCGGCGGCCCCGACCGGCGCCCAGGAAAACGAGGCGCCCGCGGTCCACTGCAGCCCCTCGGCGCGCAGCGACTGATCGAAGGTGGGGCCGTAGTCGGCGTCCTGCCCCACGCTGCCCACGCCGCCGCGCAGATCGAAGCGCGGCAGCCGGCTGTTGCGGGCCACCTCGAGGTCCAGGGCGATGCGCCGCAGGTCCAGCGCCGCCTCCTTGAGCTCTGGGCGCGAGACCATGGCCCGATCCATCGCGCTGGAGAACGAGACCTCGACATGGGCGAAGCTGGGGGCGTCGATGGGCAGGATGGGCTCCACCCACTGCCCGGCCGGCAGGTTGAGCAACGAGCGCAGCTGGTCGGCGGAGCGATCGACCTGGGCCTCGGTGCGCACCACCGCCAGCTCGCGCTGGGCCACCGTCCCCTCGGCGGCGATGACGTCCGAGTCGGGCAACACCCCGGCGGCGATCTGCCGGCGGGTCAGCTCCAGCTGCTTCTGGGCCAGCTCGTGAGCGCCCACGTTGACCTCGTAGCTCTTGCAGCTCTCCACCAGGTTCCAGTAGGCGTCCTCGGTGGCCTTCACCGCCAGCATGGCCCGCAGGCGGGCCTCCTCGCGCGCGATGGCGGTGGCGAACTCCGCCCGCAGCACCGGCGCGCGCTGGATGCTGAGATCGAAGGAGAAGTCGCGCAGCAGGGGCTGCACCAGGCTCAGCGACAACCCGGCCCGGTAAAGCTCGGGGGCCACCGCGTTCTGGAAGCCGCTGACGGTGCGGCCGTTGGTGGAGTCGAGCCGCAGATCGGTGCCGGTGGGCAGGTGCTCGAGCACCGACAGGGCCCAGGCGTCCTGGGTGGTCTTCAGCACCTGGCCGGCCTGCCCTTCTTGCGCGGTGGCGGGCGGCGACCTGGACGACGTCCGGGCGGCGCTGGCCAGCACCAGTGGCTCGAAGGCCGCGTTGGCCAGGTCGCGCCCGGTGGCGATCGCCACCACGTTCTCGCGCTGCAGGGCCACCGACAGGTTGCTGCGCACGGTAGTCTCGATGGCCTGATCCAGGGTCAGGCGCCGCAGCGGGCGCCCCTGGGCCCGCAGAGCCGGCGGCAGCACCACCTCCCGCCGGATGTACTCGGGCGGCGTGTACCCACCAGCCACTCCCGCCGGGGCCGGCTGGGCGGCGCGCGCGCCAACGCCGGCGCCGGCGACCAGGACCAGGGCCAGGACGATCCATGCTCGGTTGAGACGACTCATGCGCAGACCTCTCACTGATGCTGCAGCGCTTCGATGGGATCCAGGTGGCTGGCCCGCAGCGCGGGATACAGGCCCGAGAACAGGCCCACCGCCCCGGACACCCCGGTGGACAGCAGGATCGCGACCGGCGTGACCACGGTCGGCCAGCCCGCGTAGGAAGCGACCCCGTAGGAGATGCCCAGGCCCAGCAGCACGCCGCACAGGCCGCCGAAGCCGGCGACCAGGACGGACTCCATCAGGAACTGCAGGCGGATGTCCCGGCGAAGGGCCCCCACGGCCCGGCGCACGCCGATCTCTCGGGTCTGTTCGAACACCGACGCCAGCATGATGTTCATGATCCCGATGCCCCCCACCAGCAGCGAGATGCCGGCGATGCAGCCCATGACGATGCTGAAGATCCGCTGGGTCTCGCGGCTCTGGGCCAGCAGCGCCTCGGGCACCACGATCTCGTAGTCGGTCACCCCGGCGTGCAACTGGTCGAGCAGGCTGCCGATCACCGCCGCCGCCTCGTGCGGTGAGCCGCCGCCGTCCAGCTTCACCACCACCTGCTCCAGCGGCGGGTCCAGCGGATCGCGATCGAACTTCTGCAGAAGCGTGGTCAGCGGAACGTAGATCTCGCTCTCGCCGCCCGCGCTGTCCCCGGCCCCGGCCGCGGTCCCCAGTCCGTCGGCGGCCAGAACCCCGATCACCCGCAGCCATACGTCGTTGACCTTCAGCAGCCGGCCCACGGCCGCGCCCGCGGTGAAGAGATCGCGCCGCACGCCCGGGCTGATCACGCACACCTGGGCGTGGGTGCGCTGGTCGGCCTCGTCGAAGAAGCGCGAGTCGTTGGCGCTGCCGGCGCTCATGCTCGCACTCACCGGAACGGTTACGAGTATCGGGTCGCCCGTGACCGGATCGACGCCGACCTCGACGAGGCGATCCTGCAACGCACCCATCACCGCCTCCTCGTTGTCGTCGACGAGCAGCTCGCGATAGGCCTTGAAGTGATCGGG
>Ga0207701_10004750_pt1 | contig 13745 bp, 10 predicted proteins | sample KBSSwiSSwithPhiX_FD_184294 | JGI IMG/M metagenome (GOLD analysis project Ga0207701, IMG submission 184294) | Switchgrass rhizosphere bulk soil microbial communities from Kellogg Biological Station, Michigan, USA, with PhiX - S5 (SPAdes) (version 2) | ecosystem: Environmental > Terrestrial >... | reverse complement strand
TCGGTAATCCGCTCGCCTGCCCGCAGATGCTTGGGGTATCGGGTGGCGCTTCTCTTGGTGGAATCCTCGGGCTGATTTTTTTTCCCACCTGGCTCCTGCCGCTCGCAGGAGGACTTCTCGGCGAGATCTCCTGGGTGCCGCTGGCGGCGTTTCTCGGAGCACTCTTGAGCATGCTGTTCGTCTACCGCTTCTCGCTATTTCACGGACGGCTTCATCCTTATCACTTGCTGCTCTCCGGCGTGATTTTCAATGCATTCATCGCCGCTGTGATCATGTTTCTCAACTCCATCGTCGATTTCTACCAAGCCCAGGGATTGCTCTTTTGGCTCATGGGCAGCCTATCGACCCGCGCGTATCTTACGGTCGCTTTCATCTGGGCCTACATTATTTTTGGGTTCCTCTGGCTGTGGGCGAAAGGGCTTTCCCTCAATCTGATCACCCTGGGCGAAGAAGCGGCCATGCAACTGGGAGTAGAGACTGGTCAGCTTCAGCGCCAGATGTTCGTCGCTTCATCGTTGATGATCGGCGCCATGGTTTCCGTTAGCGGTATGATCGGCTTCGTCGGACTGATGGTGCCGCACGTCATGCGCCTGATCGTCGGCAGCGATCACCGCCTGCTGCTGCCGGCATCGTTTCTCGCCGGTGGAATTTTCCTGTGCTGGGCCGACACCCTCGCGCGCATTCTGCTCGCTCCCGCGGAGTTGCCGGTAGGCATCATCACCGCTTTCTTTGGCGGTCCGTTTTTTCTTTTTCTGCTCTATCGGGAAGGCAGACGAACGCTGGCTCTATGAATCCGGCGATTCAGATCCGCGATCTCTCTTTCGCCTACAAAGACCGAGCCGTGCTCCACGCCATATCACTTTCCGTTGAACGCGGAGAAATGGTCGGCATCCTCGGTCCCAACGGCTCGGGCAAAACCACTCTTCTAAAAATCCTTTCGGCAGTCCTGAGCGGGCGAGGCGAGGTCGAACTCAAAGGAAAAAGTATTGAAAGCTACGGCCGGCGGGACCTAAGTCGACTCTTTGCCGTTGTGCAGCAAGAAACCCGCGTAAATTTTCCCTACACGGCCGCCGAAATCGTCCTTATGGGTCGGGCCAGTTATCACAGTCCCTTTGCTCTCGAAGGAGAAAAAGATCTCGCAGTCGCGCGCGCGAGCATGGACTTGACCGATTCTCTATCGCTGTCCGACCGCTATCTTCACGAGTTGAGCGGCGGCGAAAAACAACGGGTGATGATCGCGCGCGCGTTAGCGCAGGAGCCGGAGATTCTTTTGCTCGACGAGCCCTCCGCCTTCCTCGATCTCAAGCACCAAGTCCAGGTCTTCGAGCTTTTGCGCCAACTCAACCGCGAGCGCGGCCTGACCATCGTCGCCGCGCTGCACGATCTCAACCTCGCTTCGCTGTTTTTTCCCCGTCTAGTGATGCTTCGGGATGGGAAAATCTACCGCGACGGATCGCCAAAAGAAGTGCTGACCGAGGAGACCATCGAGGAAGTGTACGGCATTCGAGTTCGCATCGAACAGGATCCCGTCAGCGAGAAACCGCAACTGTTTATTTGCCCGTCTTTGTAGACTCGCCCTACGACCGATTCGCCTTTCGATATCCCAGCGCATCCTGCGCGATGATCATCTTTTGGACGTTCGAGGAGCCTTCGACGATCTGGTAGGACTTGGCGTCACGATAGTAACGCTCGACGGGAAATTCAGTGGAATAACCGTACGCGCCGAGAATTTTCATCGCCGCGTCGGCAGCGAAGTTGGCGGCCTCCGCGGCGCTGTATTTGCCGATAGACGTTTCTAAATTGTTGGGTTGCTTCTGATCTGCGAGCCAGGCAGCGCGATAGACGAGCAGGCGCGCCGCTTCTTCGTGGGCGATCATCTGCGCGATCAGATCCTGATTCATCTGAAACTCACCGATCTTCTGGCCAAATTGAACCCGCTGATTGCAATAACTCACCGCGGCCTCTTTGGAGGCGCGCGCAACTCCTAACGCGCCCGCGGCGCAATTGAGCCGGGTTTGATTGAGCTGCCACATGCAGATTTTGAAACCGTCGCCCTCATTGCCGAGCCGGTTCGTCACGGGAATTGGAAAGTTGTCGAAGATCATTTCGCCGATCGGCGAGCAATGCGCGCCCATGGTTTCGAGCGGCTTGCGGGTCAAACCCGGTCGATCCCAGTCCGCATAAAAAGCGCTCATGCCTCGATGTTTTTGCGATCGGTCGGTGTAAGCGTAAATCAAGCCACCATGGGTCACCGGCGCATTGGAGATCCAGAGCTTGCTGCCGTTCAGCAAATAGCGTTCACCGTCCTTCGTCGCTGTCGTGCGCAGCGCCGCCACGTCGGAACCGGCGTCGGGCTCGGTGATCGCGAAGCAGCCGATTTTTTCACCGGCGACGAGGGGCGGTATAAATTTTTTCTTCTGCTCTTCGCTGCCAAATTGCAGCAGCGTGAGTGCCGGACCGATTTGCATGTTGATGGCAACCCGCATGGCGCTGTGGGCGCGCGCAATCTCTTCGGTGACCAGCACCATGGCGAGAAAACCGAGACCGTTGCCGCCGTACGTTTCCGGAATCATCGTGCCGTAAAAACCCAGCTCGCCCATCTTTTTTATCAGGTCAGGACGAAAATTCTTTTCTTTATCATCCTTGGCGGCGCTCGGCGCGATCTCCTTCTCGGCAAATTCGCGCGCCAGGTCGCGCACTGCGATGAGCTCTTCCGATAATGCAAAATCCATTTATCCTCCCGAGCCACCCAAGATAGAGGATCGAGAATAGACGAGCGAAAATACGATCCTCGATCTTCTATTCTGATCCTCAAGATTTCTTTAGCAGGCTGCGCGCAATGATAAGCTTCTGGATCTCCGAAGTGCCTTCATAGATCCGCAACGCGCGCACGTCGCGATATAGCCTTTCCATAATGCTGCCTGCGATCAAGCCGTTGCCGCCGTGGATCTGCAGCGCCTGATCGACGATGCGCTGCGCCGCTTCCGTGGCGTAGAATTTGGCCATGGATGATTTCCGTTTGGTGTCATCGTCCGCACGATCGTGCGCCCAGGCAGCTTGGTAGACGAGCAAACGCGAGGCTTCGAGCTCCGTCGCCATTTCCGCGAGCTTGAACTCAATACCTTGAAACTCAGCGATCGGCCGGCCGAACTGCCGGCGGGTTTTGCTGTATTGAACTGCTTCGTCCAAAGCTCTCTGCGCCAAGCCGACTGCGGCGGCGCCGACGCTGCACCTCAGGAGATCGAGAGTCGCAAAGGCGATTTTCAGTCCTTCGCCCTCTTTGCCGAGCAGCGCGTCTTCACCCACGACGCAGTCGGCAAATTCGATCACGCCGATCGGATGCGGCGCGAGCACCTCAGTTTTTTCTTTGATGAGCAGTCCCGGTGTATTGGCCGCAAGCAAAAAAGCGCTGATGCCTTTGGCTTTTTTTTCCGGCGCGGTGGCGGCGAAAACGACGTAGTTGTCGGCGATGCCCGCGTTCGAGATGAACCGCTTCGTGCCCGTCAAGCGGAATTCATTTCCGTGGCGCTCCGCGCGAGTCTGCAGGGACGCCACGTCAGATCCAGCGTCGGGCTCGGTAATAGCGAAGGCTGCAATACATTCGCCTCGTGCGATCGCGGGTAGGAGACGGCTTTTTTGCTGGCCATTGCCGGCAAGTGAGATCGGGTAGCTGCCCAGAGCCTGCATCGCAAACATGGTGTCGCTCAACGCATCGCCGCGCGCCAGCTCTTCGCGCAAAATGCACAAGTCGCGGGCCTGGACTGCAGCGCGAATGCCGCCGAATTCTTCAGACACCGCGTACTTAAGAAATCCGCCAGCGCCAAGCTCGCGCACCAAGGCGATAGCGCGTTCCTGCAAATTGCCGTGGTGCCGGCTAAATGAAAGGCCCTTCTCGTCGACCCAACGCCGCGTGCGCTCGCGCAAACTTAAATGATCCGGTTCGAAGAACGGCAACATGCAATCTTGATCCGGGAATTTTGAATTCGCCATGCTAAACCATTACCGCGCCGCCATCGACGTTCACGGCTTGGCCGGTCATGGCGCTGAGTTTTTCCGAGGCGATCAGGACGGCGAGCGAGGCCACTTCAGCGGGAGCGATCAAGCGATTCTGCGGTGCGCTGGCGGCGAACAGATTAAGAATCTCCGCCGCGCTCTTGTCGGTTTTTCCAGCCATGATTCTTGCGTTCTCGCGGGTGCGGTCGTCGTCAACGTAGCCGGGACAAATCGCATTAACAGTGATCCCCTGCCGCGCCGTCTCCAACGCCAGCGATCGGGTCAACCCGAGCAGCCCATGTTTCGACGCGGTATAAGCCGTCACGTAGGGATAGCCGACTTTCGCGGTGGTCGATGCGATATTGATGATGCGGCCCCATTTGGATTGAATCATCCCCGGCAAAAAAACCTTGCAGCAATTGTAGGCGCCCGTCAGGTTTGTTTCCAGCGTCTCATCCCAGAGGTCGTCGGCCATGTCGAGAAAGCGCGCGGCGCGCGCGATGCCGGCGTTGTTGATCAGAATCTGCGCGGCACCCCAAGCGACGATAATTCTACCGGCGAGTGCTTGCACCTGGTCTCGGCGGGCAACGTCACACGCCAAGGCGAGCACTTGGCCGCCTTCCCGGGCAATTCTTGCCGCGCTCACATCGAGCTTATCCTGATCACGAGCGGTGAGAACGACACGGCAATCCTCCGCCGCGAAAGCTTCTGCGAAAGCCGCACCCAAGCCGCCGCTGCCGCCGGTAATGATAACAATTTTCCCCGCCAAGCCGGCCATACCCACCGAGAATAACACATCCCTCAGCTTCAAGCGCAATCGGCAATTCTGCGCCGCTTGTCCTCGGAAAAGTTTTTCGATAAAGGAAACGCAGTCAAGTTACCGGAGGCTAAGCCGTGATGCGCTCGATCATCTTTGTCATTATTCTTTTTGCGGTCTCGCCATCCCTGGCGTCGGCCCAACTCAAGCCGAGTTCAACCTCGCCTTTTACCTGGCGCGAAGCCCAGGCGTCAGAAGATTCGGAGCTGGATAGGTTAAATCGCGCGTTCGTTCAATTGGCCGATCATGCTCGTCCCGCGATCGTACAGATCCGCGTGACGACCACGCAGGACGCAAAAGGCAACCCGGCGCCGCCTCTCGGCAGTCGCGGCTCCGGCTTCATCATCGACGCGCACGGTTACATCTTGACCGCTCAGCACGTGGTCGAAAAATCCAAAGAGATAGAGATCCGGCTTGCCGACTCACAACGGCTGCCGGCGCAGGTTGTCGCCGCCGATAGCCAGATCGACGTGGCCATTCTCAAAATCACGACCGAGCGAGAGTTGCCGACTTTGGCGTTCGGCAATTCCGATGCGATTCACGTTGGCGACCTGGCCGTCGTCTTCGGTTATCCCTTCGGTCGCGAAAGCTCGATGAACTTGGGAATTGTCAGCCGTTCGGGGCGAAGTTATCCCGATTCGGCGAGCTATGATTTTATTCAAACCGATGCCGGCGCCTACCCCGGCGGCAGCGGCGGCCCGCTGCTGAATAGCAAAGGGCACGTGATCGGCATGATCACGATGGCGGCAGAACGGGGCAATATGGGATTCGCCACGCCGATCAATGCCATCAAGCGGATCCTGCCTCGTTTGGTGAAAGGAGAGAAATTCACCTGGGGCTGGCTCGGGGTCCAGATGTCGGATATCTCGCTCGAACAGGCAAAGATACTCGGACTTTATCCCGTGAAAGGGGTCGTGGTCAGTTCCGTGCTGCCGGGACAGCCCGCCGCGCGCGGCGGCATTCAAAAACAGGACGTGATTTTGTCGGTCAACGAAACCCAAGTCGATAGCCCGCGCGATGTCTCGCGCATGATCGGCGGCTTAGAAGCCGGCCGAGTCGTCCATTTGACCATCCTGCGCAAGGGTAAATCCATGCAGCTTTCCGTTCCGCTGGGTATTCGCCCCGAATCGACCAAGGCGCGCGAGGGTTGATTTTTACTTCTATTGGGCCGTGTCCGCTGATTTCTCGCCGCCCGATGGCGCTATGTGTTTTTGCTGTTCGGTGAATTGCTGCAATTTTTTCTGCACCCGCTCGTTGACCGTTCCCTCGACATAATTACCCGCCGGGTCGCGCGCCCCGGCGGGTACGCCGGTCAACACTTCAATGCCTTCATCGATGGTGCCGACCGCGTAGATATGAAACTTATTCGCTTTAACCGCGTCGACCACGTCCGGTCGCAACATCAAATGGCGCAGGTTGGCGCGCGGAATCATCACGCCTTGGGCGCCCGTCAGTCCTTTCAGCCGGCACACGTCATAATGACCTTCGATTTTTTGATTGACGCCGCCGATCGCCTGAACCTCGCCGTTTTGATTGACCGAGCCGGTCACGGCGATGCCTTGTTGGATGGGGATTTCCGATAAGCTCGACAGGAGTGCGTAAAGCTCGGTAGATGACGCGCTGTCGCCGTCGACGCCGTCGTAGGATTGCTCGAAACAAACCGTGCTCGATAACGAGAGCGGCATCTGCTGCGCATACTTACCGCCCAAGTAGCCGCCGAGAATCAGCACGCCCTTGTCGTGGCTCTTGCCGCTCATCTTCGACTCACGCTCGATATTGACGATGCCGCCGCGCCCCACAAAAGTCTTGGCGGTGATGCGCGCCGGCTTGCCGAAGCTGAAATCGCCCATTTGATAGACAGCCAGGCCGTTGACCTGGCCGATTGCCACGCCCTCGACGTCGACCAGAATGGTTCCCTCGGTGATCAACTCTTGGAGACGCTTCTCGATCAAATTGAGACGAAAGTTTTTTTCGACGATCGCGCGCTCGACGTGCTTTCCGGAAACCAGTTCGGCCTGATCTTTTCCTGCCCAATAATTCGACTCGATCAGCAGATCGACCATATCGCTGAAGCGGGTCGAAAGCTTGTTCTGATCCTCGATCTGTCGAGCCGCTTGTTCGATGACTCGCGCTACGGCTTCGGAATCTAAGTGGCGCAAGCCCTCGCGGTTACAATAATCGCTGATGAAGCAGGCGAACGCCGTGATATTCTCTTGCGTGCGATCGACTTCGAAATTGAAATCGGCCTTCACTTTAAACGTCTCGCGAAAATCCGGATCGGCGGCGGCCAGGCTTCGATACAACATCGGGTCGCCGATCATGATAATTTTGGTGTCGGTTGGAATCGGCTCGGGGCGCAGCCCCTGGGGCGGCACAAAGCCGAAAAACGCGCTGGGCTCCTCGATCCTGAGCTCGCGGTTTTTTATCACGCGCTGCAGCGCCTCCCAGACTCCCGCATTCGACAGCACGTCGCGATCGTGGAGGACCAAATAACCGCCGTTGGCCTTGCTGATCGAGCCGGCCTTGATCAGCGTGAAATCGGTCACGTAGCCGCCGACCATTGGTTTCTTTTCAATGACGCCGAACACGTTGTGATAAGTCGGATTGGTTTCAACGATGATTGGCGGGCCGTGAGTGTCGCTGTTGTCGACGAATACGTTGATTCGATAGGGCAAAAACGGATCGGTGGGCGGCTCACCGAATTGCATCGTCGGTCCCAGCGCTGCCGCGCTGGGCGCGCCCTCGGCGCCCTTGAAGCGTCCGAGATTTTTGAGAATATGATCGCGCACACCGTCGAGATAGGCGACGACTTTGGGATATTCGCGGTATTTTTCTTTGAGATCGGCAAGCGGAACGCGCACGAGATAGTCCGCCGCCCGGGTTTCCGCTTCTTCGAGCTTCTCGCCGATCTCCCGTTCGAGTTTTCTTCCTTCGCGCATCGCATCTTCGACTTTTTTTTCGATCTCGCCGCGCGTTTCCTCCAACCGTTTCTTGTCCGCCGCCGGCAAAGCGAGATAGTCCGCCTCCTGCATCGGCTTGCCGTCCTTCGTCGGCAGCAGCACGATGCCCGATGGCGTCATGCGCAAAGTAAACCCGCCGCTGTTGGCTTCCTCGATCAAGCCTTCCATCGTCTGCTGTTGTTTTTTCTGGATTTGTTCGACCATTTCCTGGCGTTGATGCGCGTATTCATCGCTCTCGAACATTTTTTTGGCTTCGCGCTGCACGCTTTGGACGAATTGCTCCATATCGGCTTTGAGCACTTTCCCCCAACCTCGACGGATTCTCAGCGCCAGCGGCCGATCGGCATCGGTAAAATTGTACACGTAACACCAATCTTCAGGCACCGGCGAATCAGCCACGGAAACCATTTGCCGGTTGGTAATTTTTTTGAGAAAGGCTTTGATGATACTGGTCTTGCCGGTCCCGGTAAGTCCGGTGACAAAAATATTGAAACCGGGCTTGTTCACGCCCAGGCCGAATTCGATCGCGCGGATCGCGCGGTCCTGGCCGATAAAGTCTTCCAGCGGCGTCATCTCCGCGGTACAGCTGTACGGTAGAAAAGACAAATCGCAGCGCCAGGCGAGTTTCTCTGCTGGAACTTCGAAGCGTGTGGACATGATGAACTCCTTGGAGTCGTAATCGAGTCGAGAATAGGGACTCGGTCGGCGCTCGTCAACTGCTTGCCATTGCTACAGCCGAGCATAATTCCTATAATCCGTCGATGATTGGCCAAGGCGTCACGCGCCGGCCATGGCACGGCCATTGTGCATGGTTGCTTTCAGTCGCTCTTCTGCTCAGCAGTTGCAGTTCCGGGTTGGCCCCGGTTATTCCTTCAGTCAGTCCGCCAAGTGAAGACGAAGAGAGCAAAATCAGCCGCGAGTTTCGCCGCGAAGCAAAAAAATTTTTGAAATTCCCTAGCAATCCGGAAGTCGAGCGTTACATCGATCGCATTGGCCGGCGCATCCTTGCCGCCACCGGACCGCTGTCGTTTGACTATCGATTCTTTGTCATCGAAGACGACCAGCTCAACGCATTTTCCGTTCCCGGCGGATCGATCTACGTATATACCGGACTGATCGAACGGGCGAAGAGCACGGATGAACTAGCCGGAGTATTGGGACACGAAATAACGCATGCCAAAGGGCACCACATGGCACGCTCGTCGGGGCCCGACGCAATTTCGATTCTGAGCCTGCTGGCGATGGTAGCGCTGGCGAGAAGTGGCAGCGGTGGGCAAGCAGCAGGCATAGTTGGGCAAGCCGTGTCGGCGACGCGCCAGTTGGCCTTCAGTCGCCAACTCGAAATGGAAGCCGATACCCTGGGGACACGATACATGGCGGCGGCCGGTTACGACCCGAAAGGGACGATCGCGTTTCTTAAAATGCTGGACCAAGAACGGGCGCTGAACCCGATCGACGTTCCGGCCTATGTTATGAGTCATCCGATTACCCAGGAACGAGTCGCTAACGCCGAACTGGTGGTCAAATCACTGACACCGCGCGAATTGCGTTCCGAAAGTCCTGAGGTGTTGAAGAAAGTTCAGATCGTGATCCGCATGGATCGCCCTGGCCGCGAAGCTGTGGTGAACGAGTATGAAAAGCTGGTGCAAAAAAATCCGCAGGATGCCCAACTCCGCCATCTCTTAGGATTTGCCGAACAGCTGCAAGGGCAGTTGGCACAGGCGCGGCAAAATTATGAAAAGTCCCGGCAACTGCAGCCTGAGAATCCCGGCTTGGAACGTGACCTAGGCCGATTGTATGGCGAAATCGGCGACTTTAGCGCGTCACGAAATGCTTTCGACCGAGCCCTAGCGCTCGAGCCCAGCGAATCTCTGACCTACCTTTACTTAGGAGATATGCTGGAAAAATCGGGGGATTTGCGCGGCGCCGCCGGCGCTTTTCTAAACGCGCAAAACCTTGCGCCGTTCTGGGACCGACCGCCGAATCGGCTCGGTATGGTGTATGGAAAACTCGATCGGCCGGGGGATGGTTATTATTACATCGGCCGATCGTTTATGCTCCAGGACGAAGATGAAAAAGCAATCTCCAGCCTTGAGCGAGCAGTCAAAATCATCGGCGCCGATACGCCGCGCGGCAAAATCATTCAGGATGAGCTAAATAACTTAAAAACCAGAAGAAGATAGGCTATGACTGCCCGCCCATAGCAGCCAGGGAAAACACTCTCTGGCCGAGCGGCTTGACGTATTTATTTTCTCGCTTAAGCAGCACATCGCGCAGGTATTGCGGGTCAAAGCCCAGTAAATCGCAGATGTTGGTAAAGGAAAATAGCCAATCGGTACCGTTATCCATCACCCATTCAATCGCGTTTTCATAATTGCTCCGCGCTACACTGTTGCGCGACCCGCGGTATTTTTCTAAACATTCGACCGCATCCTTTAAAACCGCGATCATGAGGCGTTTTTCACCTTCCAGTTTACGTGACAAACCTCCCGAACCGTAAAACTGCGAAGGTAAAAAAATATCGGGTTCAAGAATCCTTGCTAAAAAATCATCGTACATTGCAACCAGTCTCCTCGTTAATTTGAAACGCATTCTATAACATACACGCTAATAGCGTGCAAGAATAAAATCCACCCAACCTGTGGTGTAGGAGAAATCCTATCTAGCCAGCAAATTTAGCTACTTAGCGAGCTGGTGATAAAATCCCTACTGAGCTGGATCTGAAGAATAGGCGTGGCCCGAAGAAGCCTCAAAGCCACAGCCCGAGATCCAATTGGCAGAGGTCGTTACGGAAGCTCTATCGCTAAATATCGTCCATCAACCCGGCCAGCTTGGTTTTAGCGGCGTTGTGGTCCCAAACCTTTTGCACGACGGAATCTTTGCGCCTCTGTTTCATCACCCGCTCCGTTTCATCCTCGCTGTAAACCAAAACCGGACCGAGCAAAGAAGCTTTATAAAACCGTGCTGCGGCCTCTTCCAAGTCGACACAGCCGGCAAATACCCATTCGATCGAATGCGCCACGACCATTGAGCCATGCCCACGCAGCATAACCGCATCCGCATTGGCCAGAGCTTTTGCTACCGCGTCGCCTTGCTCGATCGTATGGATAAGCGCCGGATCCATATATTTCGGTAACGGGCCCGGCCCGAAAAAGGCGCCAGGATTAGAAGTTGCCGGGTAAAAGGGCTTATCGACCATCGATAAGGTAGCCACCATATGGTTGTGAAGGTGGGCTACGCTCTGGATGTCGCTGCGCGCTTTATACGCCCGCGCGTGCATATTGACCTCCGACGGCGCTTTGTATTTGCCTTCGATCAATTTACCTTCAAAATCAGTGATCACCATATCGTCAGGCTTAACTGTCGCGCGGCTCACCGGATGAGGCAAGATCAGCAGGTGATCTGAACCAGGGATGCGCACGCTGATATGACCGCTGTAATCTACCAATCCGGCATTAAACAACATGCGCGAAGACATGGCGAGTTTGGTTTTGAGTTCTGATAAATCCGACACAAAGACTCTCCTCTCTCTGGTAGGCTAATGTTTTCGTGCTATATCTTTCATCGCGTCAGAGTTCAACCGCGGCCCGTAGTCTGTGTCAGTCGACGGCTCAAATAACTTGATCATCGCGAGTATGAACCGCGCCGGAAAAAGACTCCGTGGCCCTACCCGCCGCTCCAAAGCGGCGGCCTTGGAAGGAATGCAAGGGCAATGACTACAAATAGCGCCGAAGGCATCCTATGGGATTTAAGCGATCTTTACACAGCGCACGACGATCCGCGCATCGACCTGACGATTAAGGATTGTCATGCCCGCGCCGAGAGATTTGCCGATCGTTTCCGCGCCTTGATGCAAGACCATGAAACGCTCACGGCCGAGTCCCTTCTTCAGGCACTTAAGGAATTGGAAATCATTTATGAATCCCTGGGCCGCGTCGGCAGTTACGCCGGACTGCTATATGCCGCCGATATGGCAAAACCGGAATATCAAGATTTGACGCAACGAGTCGAGCAGCGCTCGACTGAGGTTCGCAACCTGCTGCTATTTTTCGACCTGGAATGGCTCAAATTCGATGACACGATCGCGAGTCGGCTCATGGCGGACCCTACATTAGAAGCTTACCGTCACTATCTCATAAGCCTGCGCCGCTACCGGCCGCATACGCTCACCGAGTTGGAAGAAAGGGTCATCAACGACAGAGACAACACCGGGCGTAATGCCTTCGGCCGGCTTTTTTCTGAGATTACGTCGTCGCTGACATTCGCTTTCGAAAAGCAAGGCGAAAAAGCAGACCTCAATCTCAGTCAGATTCTCTCACTGCTCCACGAATCCGACCGCGCGCTGCGGCAGAGCGCCATGGAGACGCTCTATCAAGGTTTGTCTCAGCAGGGCCAAGTGCTGACGTTCATCTATGACACGCTCATCCAAGATCAGTTGACCATGGACCGCCTGCGCAGTTATCCCGATCCCATGGCCCAGCGCCATCTGTTCAATGAAATTGACGGCGCGGCCGTGAAAACCATGATGGCGGTCGTGGAGGAAAACTACGGTTTGGCGCAGGACTACTTCCGCCTAAAAGCCAAACTGCTTAAGCTTCCGCGTCTTGCGCTCTATGACCAGTACGCGCCAGTGGGTAAAGAAGTTAAACCATTTCCGTACCAGCAAGCGCGCCAGGTGATTCTCGCAGCGTTCGACGCTTTCGATCCGAAGTTTCGTCAAATCGCCGCGGAATTTTTTGATAAAAATTGGATCGATGCCGAGATTCGCAAGGGCAAACGCGGCGGCGCGTTCTGCGCCTCGCCTTCGCCGCAGCTACATCCGTACATTCTGTGCAACTACGATGACAACCTGCGTGACGTCATGACCGTCGCCCATGAGCTCGGCCACGGTCTGCATGGCTGCTTAAGCCGTAAGCAAAGTTATTTCAATTACGATACGCCGCTCACCACCGCCGAGACCGCTTCGGTGTTCGGCGAAATGCTCGTCTTCGATTACTTGCTGGAGCATCAAACCGATCGGGAAGTGCAAATCGCGCTGCTCGCCGGCAAGATCGAAGACATCTTCGCCACCGTATTCCGTCAAAACGTGCTCACCCGATTCGAGGAAAAGGCGTTTGCCGCAAGAACCGAAAAACGCCTTACACCCGACGCGCTCGGAACTCTTTGGCTCGAAGCCAACGGAAAATACTACGGCGATGCGGTTGAGATACCGGACGCCTACCGTTGGGGCTGGTCGTATATCCCACACTTCATCCATTCACGCTTTTACTGCTACAGCTACGTCTTCGGCCAACTCTTGGTGCTGGCGCTTTATCGAATGTATAAAGACGAAGGCAAGAGTTTCGTGCCAAAGTATATCACCTTGCTAGAAGCCGGAGGCTCAGACACGCCCGACGCGTTACTCAAACAGCTTGGTGTGGATATTCACAACGCGGAATTTTGGCAGAAAGGAATTGAAGAAATTCGCACTCTAACAACGAAATTGACTGAACTTATCTAATTTAGCATGGAGAAACGATAGGACTGCAATGAAGAGAATACTGTTACGCGATCGACATTCAATTTCTTCATTTTGCTCTTTTAGGAATTAAGTCGATGCGCGGTCTTGTGTAAACGCTATCTCATCCGAAAACTCGGCGGTACGACTTCGTCGATGGCTTTTCCCGTCCAGTGCCATTTGGGGACGCTGTCCCAGACCTGCTCGCCTTTGGCTTGGACTTTATCTAGCAGCTCTTGTTCGTCCAAACGCAAGTATTTGCCGTTATCCACCAGCGTTTCGCCGTCGACTATGACCGTGCGCACGTCTCGGCTGACGGCGGTTTCCATTAAGGAGCGAATGGGATCGCGCACGGCTCCGAAGGCGATGTCGCGGAGATTGACGATCGTGATGTCGGCTTTGGCGCCTTTTTGTAACCGGCCCAAGTCGTCGCGGCCGAGCATCTTGGCGCCGCCAAGCGTGATCGAGTTAAATACAT
>Ga0207701_10004749_pt1 | contig 13746 bp, 15 predicted proteins | sample KBSSwiSSwithPhiX_FD_184294 | JGI IMG/M metagenome (GOLD analysis project Ga0207701, IMG submission 184294) | Switchgrass rhizosphere bulk soil microbial communities from Kellogg Biological Station, Michigan, USA, with PhiX - S5 (SPAdes) (version 2) | ecosystem: Environmental > Terrestrial >... | reverse complement strand
GATGATGGTCGAGGGCCAGATCCACGGCGGCGTCGCCCACGGCATCGGCAACACGTTCTACGAATGGATGGGCTACGACGACGGCGCGCAGCCGGTGACCACGACGTTTGCGGATTATCTGTTGCCGACCGCGACCGAGGTGCCGATGCTGCAGACGCTCTACAAGGAGACGCGTTCGCCGCTCAATCCGCTCGGTGTCAAAGGCGTCGGCGAGGCCGGCACAATCCCGGCCGCGGCCGCGCTCATCTCCGCGGTCGAGGATGCGCTCGCGCCGTTCGGCGTGCACATCGGGCACGTGCCGCTGAACCCAATGACGATCGTGCAACTGATCCGGGCGGCGGGACAGGGCTGACCCGCACCTGACGTGGATGACAAGGCTTCGGCCCTGGTTCAGAATTGACCCATGGGCCTCTCGATCCGCTCAGCCAGTGCATTTGCTGTCGCCGCGCTCGTGCTTGCGGCAAGCTTCGCGGCTCAGGCCGCCGACTATCCAAGCCAGACCATCAAGATCGTCGTGCCGTTCCCGCCCGGCGGCGGCGTCGACGTGGTGGCCCGGGTTATCGCGCCGCGGCTCAGTGAGTTGCTGGGACAATCGGTCATCATCGAGAACCGCGGCGGAGCGGGCGGCTCCGTCGGCGCCACATTCGTCGCGCAGGCGCCCCGCGACGGCTACACGCTGCTGATGGGCACCGCCAGCACGCACGGGACGAACCCGAACGTCTATACCAAGCTCGGCTATGATCCGGTACGCGACTACGCCCCGGTCGCGCTGATCACCTCCGCCCCTCTCATGCTGGTGGCCAACAACGACGTCCCGGTGAAGACCGCCGCGGATCTGGTCGCCCTCGCCAAGGCCAAGTCCGGCACACTTTCGTTCGGCTCGTACGGCACCGGCAGCAGCAATCACCTCGTCGCCGAGCTACTCAACACCATGGCCGGCATCGAGACCAATCACATTCCCTATCGCGGTTCGGCGCCGATGATGACCGACCTGATCGGCGGCCGCATCCAGTTCGCCTTCGACGGCATCGCCGTGACCCTGGGCTATATCCGCGGCAACACCATACGCCTGCTCGGCGTCTCGACCAGCAAACGATCTCCGGTCCTGCCCGACGAGCCGACCATATCCGAATCCGCCGTGCCGGGCTTCGAAGCCTCGGTCTGGTTCGGCTTGTTTGCGCCGGCCGGAACGCCCAAGGCCGTGGTCGATCTGTTGAACACCAAGGTCAACGCCGCCCTGGCGCCGCCCGAAGTACGGGAAGGCTTTCTCCGGGTCGGAAACGAGCCGGCCGGTGGCGGACCGGATGTTCTCGCCGCGAAAGTGCAGACCGAACTGCAGAAGTGGACGACGATTGTGCGCGAGAAGAATATCCGCATCGACCAATGACCTCTGGAAACTCCCACCATGGCTGAACGCAAGCGTCAGATGCATCTCGGCGTCTTCGTGCTCGGCACCGGCAACCACTCGGCCGGATGGCGCTATGAAGGCGCGTTCACAACCAGCTGCAGCTTCCCGGTGATGAAGACCATCGCGGCCACCGCCGAGCGCGGCAAGTTCGACCTGTTCTTCATTTCCGACGCCGTGGTCATGGACCCCGGCGATCATCCGTCCTTCACCAACCGGTTCGAACCCCTCACGCTCCTTTCCGCGCTGAGCACGGTGACGACCCACGTCGGCCTCGGCGCCACGGTGTCGACGAGCTTCGGCGAGCCGTACCATGTCGCGCGCGCCTTCGCTTCGCTCGATCATCTCAGCAACGGCCGCGCCGGCTGGAACGTCGTCACCAGCACCCACGACAAGGCCGCGCTCAATTTCGGCAAGCAGCGGCTCAACGAGCATGACCTGCGCTACGAAATCGCAACGGAGTTCGTCGACGTCGTGCGCGGTCTCTGGGACTCCTGGGACGATGACGCCGTCATCGCCGACAAGACGACCGGCGTCTACCTCGACAAGTCGAAGATACGGACCCTCGACCACAAGGGACGCTTTTATTCGGTGAAAGGCCCGCTCAACATCGAGCGGTCGCCGCAAGGCCATCCGGTCATCATTCAGGCCGGCGGCTCGGTACCCGGGCAGGAGCTCTCGGCCCGCTCGGCCGATCTGGTGTTCTCCGTGGTCAACGGCGACAAGGTCTCAGCCAAGGGCGCCTACGACAGCCTGAAGCAGCGCGTCGTCAAGCACGGCCGCACGCCTGACGAGCTTCCGATCCTGCCGGGTGTCATGCCGATCATCGGCGAGACCGATGAGCAGGCCAAGGAGCAGCTGGCCCGCCTGCAAAGCTGGCTCACCCCCACGAACGCATTGGCCCTGGTGTCGCAGCGGATCGGGCACGACATCTCCGGCTACCCGCTCGACGGCCCGGTGCCGGAATTTCCGGAGAAGACCGAACGCGGTCAGGCGTTCTCGAAGGTGCTGCTGGACATGGCGCGCCGCGAAAAGATGACGCTGCGCGATCTGTACAACGTGACGGCGGCGGCTCGCGGCCATTGGGTGATCTACGGAACGCCGAAACGGATCGCGGATATTTTCGAGGAGTGGTTCACCGGCGCCATGGCGGATGGTTTCGTCATCATGCCGGCCTATTTCCCCGGCGCGTTCGATGACTTTGTCGACAAGGTGGTCCCGGAGTTGCAACGGCGCGGGCTGTACCGGAATGAATACGCCGGCACGACGCTGCGCTCGCACCTCGGCCTCGATCGTCGCGAGATCGTGCGGCGGCAGGCGGCGTCGTAGCCGGGCAGGCCGACGACGATCCCGATACCGTCCAGGAACTGCCTAGTGCTCCGGCGGCGAGCCGAAGGGTCTTGATCCCACCAGCACCATGACCCAGATCAGAGCCAGGACACCTAACGAAACCGCCAATACCGAAATGCCACTCAGCATGTCGCCCTCCCTTGCCGGTCCTTCCTCATGGGAAGGTTCCGACTCGTCATTTTAGCACCTTTTTGAACACGTCGGCAGCGTAGCTGAGCAGCAAAACTACTGCGCCTTGATGCCGGCCTGCTTGACCACGCGGCCCCATTTATCGATCTCGCTCGTCATGTAAGCGCCGAATTGCGCGGTGCTCATATGGACGACGTCGGCGCCTTCGGCGGCAAACAGCTTCTGCACCTCGGACGAATCGAGAATCTCGGAAATCTCCTTGTGCAGCCGAGCCACGATGGGTTCGGGCGTGCCGCCGGTCGCCACAATGCCGATCCAGTTTGACGCCTCGTAGCCGGAAAGACCGGCTTCGGCCACCGTCGGCACGTCCGGCAGCGCGGCGCTGCGCGTCATGCTGCCGACGCCGAGCGCGCGGAGCTTGCCGGCGCGAACATGCGCGACGCTCGAGGTCACCGAGCCGAACGCCACCTTGGTATGGCCGCCGACCACATCGATCAGCGCCGGGCCCGCACCGCGAAACGGGATATGCAGGATGTCGACACCAGCGGCGATCTTGAATAACTCGCCGGCCAGATGCAGGAAGGTACCGACGCCGGACGATGCATATTGCAGTTCGCCGGGCTTTGACTTGGCCAGTGCGACCAGCTCGTTGATGTTGTTCGCCGGCAGCCCGGGATTGACCGTGACGACGTTCGGCGCTGCGACCAGCATGGCGACCGGCGCGAAGGATTTCACCGGATCGTAAGGCAACGTATAGAGCCAAGGGTTGACCGCGCCCGCCAGCGACACGATCAGCAGCGTGTGGCCGTCCTTCGGCGCGTTGGCGACGAATTCATGGCCGACTACACCGCCGGCGCCGCCGCGATTCTCGACGATGACCTGCTTGCCAAGCCGGTCCCCGAGATGCTGCGCAATGACCCGGCCGACGATGTCATTGATGCCACCGGGCGGGAACGGCACGACGAGCCGCATCTGCCGGCTCGGGTAATCCTGAGCCGCCGCCATGGCTGAGAATGCAGCCAGCAAGCAGGCCGCCGCGAGAACTCTGCGCAGATCTGCCATGAGCCCCGTCCCCCTCGGCTCAAGCATGCGCGGCTGGTGCGATCATTTCAACACTCAGCCATGGGGGCATGACCGAATGCCGCGCGTGCATGGGACGGCGTCCGCTCAGAGATGGTAGATTCACCGCCTGGGTCCATGTCGGTGTGCGGGAGAACGTCATGATGCTCGGTCTTAGTTTGTCGACCTTTACGACCATTCACGTCATCATCAGCCTGATCGCGATTGCTACCGGTTTCGTTACGGTTTTCGGCATGCTCACCGGGAATCGGATGGCCCGCTGGACCGCGATCTTCCTCGTCATGACCGTTCTGACCAGCGTCACCGGCTTCGGCTTCCCGTTCGATCATTTCCTGCCATCACATTGGGTGGGCGTCGTGTCGCTGGTGTTCCTGGCGGTGGCGCTGTTCGCGGTTTACGTCAAACACCTGGCCGGTGCCTGGCGCTGGATTTATGTGGTCAGCGCGGTCGTTGCACTGTGGTTCAACGTGTTCGTACTGATCGTACAGTCTTTCATGAAGATTTCGGTCCTCAAGGCGCTGGCGCCGACGCAGTCGGAGCCGCCATTCCAGATCGCCCAGGGCGCGGCGCTCGTGCTGTTCGTCGTCCTCGCCATTCTCGCGGTGCGGCAATTCCGCCCGGCGGCGGCATAGAAGGATTCGCAATTTCCGCTATCATCCCGTCGTCGTATGACCGTCGCCGGAACGTCATACCAAGGCGGTACGACACAAGGAGAAAACCATGCTGTCCTCGATCGCGCGGCTGGCCGGCTGCGTCGCAGCCATAATCGTCATCGGAACGGGGTTAGCCGCGGCACAGGATTGTCCGCGCGGCGACCTCGATAAGGCCTATTGCGACAGGAACGGCGATCTGGTCGCCGACGCACCGACCGATCCCAAGCAATTGATCAATCCATCGACGCTGATCTTTGCCTACACGCCGGTCGAGGACCCTGCGCTGTATTCCAAGGTGTGGGATGGCTTCATCAAGCACGCCGAGAAGGTCACCGGCAAAAAGGTTGTGTTCTTCCCGGTGCAGTCGAATGCGGCGGAGATCGAGGCGATGCGATCCGGACGTCTGCATATCGCTGGCGTCAGCACTGGCCCTACTCCGATCGCGGTGAACTGCGCGGGCTATGTGCCGTTCGCCATCATGGGGACCCAGGGCGGCACCTTCGGCTACGAGATGGAAATCATCGTTCCGGCCGACAGCTCGATCAAGACGCCGGCCGACCTGAAAGGCAAGAAGGTGGCGTTCACCGCGCCGACCTCGAACTCGGGCTTCAAGGCACCATCGGCGATTCTGGAGTCCGAGTTCAATCTCAAGGCCGAACGCGACTTCACACCGGTGTTCTCCGGCAAGCACGACAACTCGGTGCTCGGCGTCGCCAACAAGGACTACGACGCGGCGGCGATCGCCAACGAGGTGATGTTCCGCATGTTCGAGCGGAAGGTCGTGGACAAGGCCAAGATCCGGACGGTCTACAAATCCGAGACATTCCCGACCACAAGCTACGGCATCGCACACAATCTCGATCCGGCGCTCGCCGCGAAAATCAAGGAAGCGTTCTTCACCTTCCCATGGGAGGGCTCGGCGCTGAAGGCGGAGTTCAAGACGGAGGATCGCTTCGTGCCGATCACCTATCAGAAGGACTGGAGCGTGATCCGCAAGATCGACGCGGCAACCGGCGTCAAATACACCTGCAAGTGAGGCTTGGTATGCAAGATGTGCTTCGGAATAGATCACTGACGGTCATCGCCGCGCTCGCGGGCGCTCTCACGCTGTCTGGTACGCCCAGCGCGCAGGAAGACTGCCCACGCGGCACGCTCGACAAAGCCTATTGCGACCGCAATGGCGATCTCACCGCCGACCTACCGACCGATCCGAAGAAAATCATCAATCCGTCGACGCTGATCTTCTCCTACACGCCGGTCGAGGACCCTGCCGTCTACCAAAAGGTTTGGGACGGGTTCATCAAAAACCTGGAAAAGACGACCGGAAAGAAGGTGGCGTTCTTCCCGGTGCAATCGAACGCAGCGCAATACGAGGCGATGCGGTCGGGCCGCCTGCACGTGGCCGGCGTCAACGCCGGCGGCAACGCTCTCGCGGTGAACTGCGCGGGCTTCGTGCCGTTCGCGATGATGGCCGCGCCGGACAACAGCTTCGGCTATGAGATGGAAATTATCGTGCCGGCCGACAGTCCGATCAAGGAACCAACCGATCTGAAGGGCCACAAGATCGCGTTCACCGATGCGACATCGAACTCGGGCTTCAAGGCGCCATCGGCCATCCTCAAGGCCGACTTCGGTCTCGAGTCAAAGCGCGACTTCGAGCCGGTGTTCTCCGGCAAGCACGACAATTCGATACTCGGCGTCGTCAACAAAGACTATGAAGCCGCGGCAGTGGCCAACTCGGTGCTCAACCGGATGATCGACCGCAAGGTGTTCGACAAGGCCAAGATCCGCTCGATCTACAAGTCCGAGACATTCCCGACCAGCGGCTACGGCTACGCCCACAACCTCGACCCGAAACTGGTCGAGAAGGTCAAAGAGGCGTTCTTCAAATTCCCCTGGGAGGGCTCGGCGCTCCAGGCGGAGTTCCAGAAAGAGGGCAAATTCGTCCCGATCGACTACAAGAAGGACTGGGCGGTGCTGCGCAAGATCGACGAGGCGACCGGCGTCAAATACACTTGCAAGTAAGCTACAAGTAAGTGACCGGCGGGGGCGCGGCGCATGTTGCGGATCAGGGGTCTGGTGAAGCGTTACCGGACCGGCGACGTGGCGCTCAAGGGTATCGACCTCGACGTGCCCGACGGCCAGGTGATGGCGCTGATCGGCCCGTCCGGCGCCGGCAAATCGACCGTGATCCGCTGCATCAATCGGCTGGTCGAGCCGACCGCAGGCACGGTCACCCTCAACGACATAGAGATTACCACGCTCGGCCGCGGCGAACTGCGCCGCGCGCGGCGGCGCATGGGCATGATCTTCCAGGAGTATGCACTGGTCGAGCGATTGAGTGTGATGGAGAACGTGCTGAGCGGGCGGCTCGGCACCATCGGGTTCTGGAAGAGCTTCTTCCGGAAATTTCCGCAATCCGACATCGACGAAGCCTTCCGCCTGCTGGCGCGGGTCGGGCTCGATCACATGGCCGACAAGCGCGCCGATGAACTGTCCGGTGGGCAGCGCCAGCGCGTCGGCATCTGTCGGGCGCTCATTCAGGACCCGGAATTGCTGCTGGTCGACGAGCCGACCGCCTCGCTCGACCCAAAGACCTCGCGGCAGATCATGCGGCTGATCAAGGAGCTGTGCGCCGAGCGCAAGCTCTCCGCCATCATCAACATCCATGACGTCATGCTGGCGCAGATGTTCGCCGAGCGGATCGTCGGATTGCAACTCGGCGAGATCGTCTATGACGGGCCGCCGAACAATCTCACCGCCGATGTCCTGACCAAAATCTACGGCGAGGAGGACTGGTCGGCCACCATCCGCAAGGTCGATGACGAGGCAGCCGAGGCCGAGGCTGACGAAGTTATTCCGCTGGAATTGCCGCTCCCAAGCCGAGACCGCATGGCCGGGCTGACGTAGTCATGTCGATCGCCGCCACCTCGCCTCGCCGCTGGAAGAAGCCGCCGATGATCCAGCGCGCCTGGCTGCGCTGGTCTCTGGCACTCGGCGCCGCGATCTATCTCGCGCTGGCGCTCGGCACCACCGAGGTGAACTGGACCCGCGTCTGGGAGGGCCTGCCGCGCGGGGTGAAATTCTTCTCGGCGTTCTTCCCGCCGGATTTCGTCAGCCGCTGGAGCGAAATCGCCGAAGGCATTGAAGAGAGTCTGTGGATGACGGTGATCTCCACCGTGATCGGCATCGCGCTGTCGATTCCGGTCGGCATTGGCGCTGCGAAAAACATCGCGCCGGCACCAGTCTATTATTTCTGCCGCGGCATTCTCGCCGTGTCGCGGAGTTTCCAGGAGGTCATTCTCGCGATCTTCTTCGTCAAACTGTTCGGCTTCGGCCCGTTCGCGGGCTGCGTCACGCTTGCCTTCGCCACCATCGGCTTCTACGGCAAGCTGCTTGCCGAAGACATCGAGGACATGGACCCTGGCCAAGCCGAGGCGGTCCGCGCCACCGGCGCCGGCTGGCTGCAGTGGATCAACTATGGTGTCCAGCCGCAGGTGATGCCGCGCATGATCGGGCTCGGCCTCTACCGCTTCGACATCAACTTTCGCGAGTCGGCCGTGGTCGGCATCGTCGGCGGCGGCGGCATCGGCGCGACGCTGAACACCGCGTTCGACCGCTACGAGTTCGATTCCGCGGCCGCCATCCTGCTGGTCATCATCGCCATAGTCATGGTGGTGGAATATTCGTCCGGCTATCTTCGCCGCTGGGTGCAGTAATGGCGGTCGCGATCCGTAACGGCACCAAAGTCTGGCAGCGCCGCGACCGCAAGGCGCAGTTCGCCGCCTGGGGCGTTTATCTCGTCGGTGCCGCGATCTTCGTCTATTGCTGGAATCTGATTTCCGACAAGACGATCTGGGCGTTCGTGCTCGACGCCCCGACGCAAGCGGCCGACCTTGGCGCGCGCATGGTGCCACCGGACTGGGGCTCCATCCACGGGCTGTGGCGGCCGATCTGGGACACGCTCAACATCGCCACGATGGGCACTGTCATCGCGGTCATTCTCGCGGTGCCGGTGGCTTATTGCGCCGCGCGTAACACTACGCCGAGCGTCACCTTCGTGCGGCCGCTCGCGCTGTTCGTCATCGTGTCGTCGCGCTCGATCAACTCACTGATCTGGGCGCTGATGCTCGTCACCATTATCGGGCCTGGCGTGCTCGCCGGCATTCTGTCGATTGCGCTGCGCTCGATCGGCTTCTGCGCCAAGCTCCTCTACGAGGCGATCGAGGAGATCGACGAGAGCCAGGTCGAAGCGGTGCGCGCGACCGGCGCGAGCGGCGCGCAGGTGACGGCCTACGGTATCGTGCCGCAGGTGCTACCGGCCTTCGCCGGTATCTCGGTGTTTCGCTGGGATATCAACATCCGCGAGTCGACGGTGCTGGGCCTCGTCGGCGCCGGCGGCATCGGTCTGCCGCTCAATGCCGCGATCACCACGCTCGCCTGGACGCAGGTGTCGCTGATCCTGCTGATCATCATCGCCACCGTGGTGGTGAGTGAGTGGGTGTCCGCCAAGGTGCGGCACGCCATCATCTGATGGCGACGGACCTAAGTGAGCCGCTTCCAGAGAACCTCAGCGACTGCTCCGAGCGACGTCACCGGATTCGAATATTTGAACTCATCCGCCGTCAGCAGCATGATGTCGCGGTTCTGAGTGGTGCCGGCAAGCTTAGGCGCCGAACACGATACGATGCGCGTGATAAGTAGCTTCTTCGCGTCGTCGACCGAATACGTACCGAACGCGCAGAAAGTCTTGGCGCCGAACACCTTCGACTCCGACCCGACGATGATCTGCGCGTAATTGCCGCCACGGTCGAACATGAAGATCCCTCTGGGATCGGTGCCCCAGCGATCGAACGTGCTGCCGTCCTTGCGTGTGTTGACCGAGGAGGCAAAGCTCCAGGTGCCAACCAGCCTTCCGGAAATCGAATCCGGCGGACGTGTTGGTTCAGCGCTCGCGCGCGACGGCATCGCTGCCGCTGCCATGCCGATGAGCGCGATAAACTCGCGTCTCTCCATTTGCCATCCCCGCAGTCTATTTTTTCTGAATTCTAGCACATCGCACGGCGAGCGCATGCTTTGAATTGAGCACCTCCGGTTGCGGCGCAGCATTTCTAGTGCGCCACGCGGATAACCGTCAAAAAACGACAGAAGCTACAATCACGCCCCCGTGGCCTTCATGCGCTTGGCGGCGTCAAGCGCGGCCAGCACGATGCCCTGATAGCCGGTGCAACGACAGAGGTTCCCGGAGATCGCGACCCGCACCTCCTGCTCGGTCGGGTCCGGATTATCGCGCAGAAATTCCAGCAGTGTCGTCAGCATGCCCGGCGTACAGAAGCCGCATTGCAAGCCATGGTTGTCGCGGAACGCCTCCTGGAGCGGATGCAGTTTGTCGGACGACGGCGCGATGCCCTCGACCGTGAGTACCTCGTGGCCGTCGGCCTGCACCGCCAGCATCAGGCAGGAACGTGCCGAGCGGCCATCAAGCAGGATGGTGCAGGCACCGCAGACGCCGTGCTCGCAGCCAAGATGCGTGCCGGTGAGGCCCAATTCATAGCGGATGAAATCGGCAAGCGTGATGCGGACCGGCACCTCTTTGCTGTGCTTGATGCCGTTGACGCTGACGGTGATGGTGCGCTTGTCGGTCATGCTTCCAATCACATCCTAATGCACGCGGTTCCACGGCGCGTTATCGGCGAGGCCCGCGGCCTTCTCCAACGCACGGCGCGACAGCACGGTGGCAAGGTGTTGACGGTAATCGGCCGAGGCGTGAATGTCGGCCATCGCGTCGATCGAACGGCAGCTTTCGCAAGCCTTGGCGAACAACTCGCTCGTCGGCGCCTGGCCGGTGATGGCGTTCTCGACGTCGCCCACGCGCACCGGCGCCACCGCGACACCGCCGACGGTGACCGAGGCGCGGCTGATCTTGCCCTTTTCGATCTGCAACAGCGCCGCCGCCGACACGATCGCGAAATCGCCGTGGCGGCGGGAGAACTCGATGAATGCTGCCTTGTGGCCGGCGGGCCAGAGCGGGATGCGAATTGTGGTAACGATCTCGTTCAGTTCGATCGCCGGCGTCAGATAGCCGGCAGGAAAATCCGCAAACGCGACCTCGCGCGTGCCGTTCGGCCCTGCCACCGTCACGGTCGCGTCATGCGCGGCGCAGACCGAAACCAGTTCGGCGGCCGGATCGAGATGGCAGAGCGAGCCGCCGATGGTGCCGCGGTTCCGGGTTTGCCGGTGGCCGATATGCATGATGGCCTGATGCAGCAGCGGGCATTTCGCCTTGATGAGGTCGGAGAATTCGAGGTCGCGCTGGCGCGTCATGGCGCCGATCTCGAGCGCCCCGCCGCTCTCCTTGATGCCGGACATGCCCTCGACCAGATTGATGTCGATGATGTGGTCGGGCTGGACGAAACGCATGTTGAGCATCGGCATCAGCGACTGACCGCCGGCCAGGAGCTTGGCGTTGTCCAACTTGCCCAACAGGCCTACGGCCTCGGCAAGCGTTTTCGGATCGTGGTATTGAAAAGGTGGCGGCTTCATCGTGGTCCCGGTGCAAAGGCAGCCGCGAGTATAGGGACCCGCCGCGACCTGGAGCAACCGTTGATGCGTCGCTCAATCATTGTCGGCCTTTGTTGCCTCCTGTTCGTTGGCCTCTTGGCCTTGCCGAAGCCGGCGTGGGCGCAAGGCTCGGTCGCCGACTTCTATCGCGGCCGCAACGTGACCGTCATCGTCGGCTACAGCGCGGGGGGCGGCTATGACACCTATACCCGCATCCTGGCGCGGCACCTCGGCAAGCACATCCCTGGTAATCCCGCCATCGTGGTACAGAACATGCCGGGCGCAGGCTCGCTCAAGCTGGCCAATTACCTCTATAACGTCGCGCCCAAGGACGGGGCGACGATCGGCATCTTCAGCCGCGGCATGGCGATGGAGCCGCTGATCGGCGGCGCCAATGTGGCGTTCGATTCCACGAAACTCACCTGGCTCGGCAGCGGCACCAACGAGACCAGCGTCTTCGTCACCTGGCACACTTCGCCGGTGAAGACCTGGAACGATCTCCTCACCAAGGATTTCACCGTCGGCGGCGAAGGTTCGGGCTCGGATCCCGACGTCTATGCGCTGCTGCTGAAGAATGCGTTCGGCGCCAAGCTCAAGCTGATCAGCGGCTATCCCGGCACCGCCGAGCTCGCCATTGCACTCGAACGCGGCGAGGTCGATTCCCGTGCAAGCTGGTCATGGACGAGCTTGAAGACGCTTAAGCCGAACTGGATCGCGGAGAAGAAAGTGAACTTTCCGGTGCAGCTCAACCTAACCCGAGGTGCGGATTTGCAGGACGTGCCGCTGGTCACCGAGTTCGCCAAGAACGACAGGCAGCGGCAGATGCTCAAACTGATCCTGAGCCGGCAGGAGATGGCGCGGCCCTATGCGGCGCCGCCGGGCATCCCGGACGACCGCAAGGCGGCGCTAAGGAAGGCGTTCGACGATGCCTGGGCCGATCCGGAGTTGCTGGCGGAGATGAAGGCGCGCGGCCAGGAGGTCAATCCGGTGAGCGGAGCGGCGCTCGATGCGCTGATCGCGGAGCTCTACGCCACGCCGAAGGATGTGGTGGAGGAGACGCGGCGCGCGATCGGCGGGCAGTAGCGGCGGTCAAGCCTTGGCCTCGGCAGGCCGCATCTCTTCCTGTGCGGCGCGGACCGCCTTGATGATGTTCTGATAGCCGGTGCAGCGGCACAGGTTCGACGACAGCACGTCGAGCAGTTCCTCGTCGCCGATGTTCGGATCACGCTCCAGCGTGTTGGCTGCGAGCATCAAGAACCCCGGCGTGCAGAAGCCGCATTGCAGGCCGTGATGCGCCATGAAGGCGCTTTGCAGCGGGTGCAGCGCGTTGCCCTTGGCCAGCCCCTCGACCGTGCGGATCGGCTTGCCTTGCGCCTGCACCGCGAACATCAGGCAGGACCGCACTGCTTCGCCGCCGACGATCACCGTGCAGGCGCCGCAGACACCGTGCTCGCAGCCGATATGCGTCCCAGTGAGGCCGCAGTCCTCGCGGATGGCGTCGACCAGGGTCTTGCGCGGCTCGACGCGGACAGAGTGATCGCGGCCGTTGATGCGGAGCTTGAGATCGACTTTGTCGGTCATCGCTTCATCACTTCGGCAGCTTGTCGCCGAACTTGGCTCGCACCAGAGCCTCAACCTCCGGGCTGGAGCGCACCACGATCGGGAACGTATCTCGCCGGCCAAATGGTTTGCAGGCATCGATGACGACGCGGGCGTTGCGTGGATCCTTTTCGCCGTAGGCCATCGGGTCGAGCGCCGACGACCAGCAGCCGCGCAAAATCTCCATGCCCTCGCGCGGATCGCAGCGCGTGCACATCGCCCAGATCACCTTATCCATGTCGGCGGGATCGATGTCGTCGTCCACCACCACGACAAAGCGGTTGACATAGGCGCCGGCGTGGCATTGCGAGGCAATCAGGCCGGCCTGCTTGGAATGACCGGCGTACTGCTGCTTGATCGCGACAGTGAGCCAGAGCCGGCTGCCGCCGGCCGCGTGCGACCACACGCCTTTGACCTCAGGCACGCCGGCAGCTTCGAGCTGATTCCACACCGCGCCGGAACGATAAGAGCCGCGATAGAACGAATCGTCATCCGGCGGAATGCCGGGAATAGCGCCGAGCAAAATCGGATTATCGCGATACATCATGGTTTCGATGCGGATCGCCGGCTCCTTCTTGAGACCGCCGGCATAATAGCCAGTCCACTCGCCGAGCGGGCCTTCGTCGATCCTGTCGTTCGGATGGATGAAGCCTTCGAAAGCGATCTCGGCATGCGCCGGAATCGGCAGGCCGGTCTTGGGCCCGAGGATCACCTGCACAGGCTCGCCCAACAGCCCGCCGGCCGCGTCGTACTCGTTCTTGCCGTGCGGAATTTCCAGTCCTGCGATCATGAACAGCGCCGGGTGCATGCCGCACACCACCGCGACCGGGCACGGCTGGCCGCGCTCGTGATACTTTTTCTGGATCATGTCGCCGTGCTTGCCCTTGGAGCACATCACGGTGGCGAGATTCTTTTCGTGGGCCTGCACCCGATAGGCGCCGTAGTTGATCCAGCCGGTGTCGGGATCAC
>Ga0207701_10004746_pt1 | contig 13751 bp, 8 predicted proteins | sample KBSSwiSSwithPhiX_FD_184294 | JGI IMG/M metagenome (GOLD analysis project Ga0207701, IMG submission 184294) | Switchgrass rhizosphere bulk soil microbial communities from Kellogg Biological Station, Michigan, USA, with PhiX - S5 (SPAdes) (version 2) | ecosystem: Environmental > Terrestrial > Soil... | reverse complement strand
CCCTTCGATCGTCGTCGTGACGTTCTCGCCGCCGATCGCGTTCTGGACGATGCTTTGTGCTTCGTCGATGCTGAGGCCGTAGCGCGCCAGCTCCTCGCGCTTCCAGTCGACGTCGAGGAAGTAGCCGCCGGTGCTGCGCTCGGCGAACACGCTGCGCGTGCCGCGGACCGGGCTGAGCAGCGCTTCGACGCGCGTGCCGATCTCGTCGATCGTCGCCAGGTCGGGCCCGGTGATCTTCAAGCCCACGGCGGTGCGGATGCCCGAGGTCAGCATCGAGGTCCGCGCCTTGATTGGCATCGTCCAGGCATTGGAAACGCCCGGGATCTGCAGCGCGGTATCGAGCTGGCGCACGAGCTCGTCCTGAGAGATGCGATCCGGCGTGATGCGGCGGAAGACCGCGGCCGCCCACGATGGCGCCCACGACGAATACCAGGTGTCGACCTTTCGCCACTGTTCCACCGGCTTCAGCGTGATGACGGTTTCGAGCATCGACAGCGGCGCCGGATCGGTGGGCGTATCGGCGCGGCCGGTCTTGCCGAGCACCCGATCGACCTCGGGAAACTGCTTGATGATGCGATCGGTCGACTGCAGCAGCTTCTGCGCGTTGACGATCGAGATGCCCGGCATCGTCGAGGGCATGTAGAGCAGCGTGCCCTCGTCGAGCGGCGGCATGAACTCGGAGCCGAGGCGGTGATAGATCGGGATGGTGGCCAGGAGCGCAAGGCAGGCGGCGCCGATGACGATTCCCGGGTGCGTCAGCGACCACATCGCCGCCGGACGATACAGGCGGACGAGGCCGCGACTCACCGGGTGCGTCTCTTCGGACCGGATCCGGCCGACGGCGACGGCGTTCGCCACCCGACGCAGCCACGCGGGCTCGAAGGTGAACGGGCGCTGGCGCGTGAACATCAGCCGCAGCGCCGGGTCGAGCGTGATCGCGAGGATCGCGGCGATGACCATGCACAGCGTCTTGGTATACGCCAGCGGCCTGAACAGGCGTCCCTCCTGCGCCTCGAGCGTCAGCACCGGCAGGAACGACACCGCGATCACGAGCAGCGCGAAGAAGCTCGGCGCACCGACCTCTTTGATCGCGCTCAGCACCACGCCGGCGTAGTCGCCCTCGCGGCCACGCTGCAGCCATCGCTCGAGCTTCTTGTGCGTCTGCTCGACGACGACGATCGAGGCATCGACCAGCGCGCCGACGGCGATGGCGATACCGCCGAGCGACATGATGTTGGCGGTCAGCCCCATCATGCGGAACGGGATGAAGGCAACCAGGACGGCGATCGGAATCGTCACGACCGGGATGAGCGCGCTCGGCACGTGCCAGAGGAACAGCATGATGACGAGCACGACCGTCAGCATGATTTCAATCAGCGTCCAGCGCAGGGTGTCGATCGAGCGCCCGATCAGCACGGAGCGGTCGTAAATCGGGACGACGGTCACACCTGCCGGCAGCCCGCCTTCGATTGCGCGCAGCTTCTCCTTGACGGCGGCGATCACGTTGAACGCGTTCTCGCCCTGCCGCATGATGACGATCCCCGACACGGCGTCGCCCATGCCGTCGAGATCCGCGGCGCCGCGCCGGAAGTCGGGACCAATCGCGACGTCGGCCACATCCTTGACGCGAATCGGCGTTCCCTGTTCGGCCGACGACAGCACGATGTTCTCGAGATCGGTTCGCGAGCGGAGGTAACCGTGGCCGCGCACCATGTACTCGGTGCCGCCGAATTCGATCACACGCCCGCCGGCTTCGCTGTTGGCGCTGCGCACCGCCTCCACGACCCGGCTGACGGCGAGGCCGTAGGCGCGCAGCCGGTTGGGATCGACGTTCACCTGGTACTGGCGCACGTAGCCGCCGAGCGACGCGACGTCGGCGACGCCGGCGACCGTCCTCAGGTGCGTGCGGAGATACCAGTCCTGCGTCGATCGCAGCTCGGCGAGGCTGTGCGATCGTGAGTTGTCCACCAGCACGTACTGGAGCACCCAGCCGAGGCCGGTCGCGTCGGGCCCGAGCTCGGTCGTGACGCCCTGCGGCAGGCGTGGAAGGAGCGGCGAGAGGTACTCGAGCGTCCGCGAGCGCGCCCAGTACAGATCGGTGCCCTCGCTGAAGATGACGTAGACGAACGAATAGCCGAAGTCGGAGATGCCGCGCACCGCCTTCACCCGCGGCGCGCCGACAAGCGCGGTGACAATCGGCGAGGTCACCTGCGCCTCGACCACGTCCGGGCTGCGATCCCAGCGCGCGTAGACGATCACCTGGGTTTCGCCGAGGTCGGGGATGGCGTCGAGCGGCACGCGCTGCATCGACCACCAGCCGGCGGCGGCCGCGGCGAGCGCAGCGATGACCACCGCGGCCCGATGGGCCGCGGACCACTCGATGACGCGATTGATCATGGCCGGGGCGTTGTCGCGCCGGCGGAATGTCGCATGCGGCTTTCGGAGTCGAGCAGGAACGTGCCGGCAACCACCACGCGATCGCCGGCGCTCAGGCCGTTGACGATCTCTACACGGTCGCCGAAGCGCCAGCCCGTTTGCACCTCGCGCGGCTCGAAGGCGCCGTCGGCGCGCTCGACGAAGACGCGCTTCTTCAGCCCGGCGTCGAGGACGGCATCAACCGGGACGGCGATCGCGGCAGGGAGCGCGATCGGCAGGTGGACGTCGACGAACATGTCGGGGCGGAGCGCGAAGCCCGGGTTGTCGGCCTCGAGACGGACGCGCGCCGTCTGGTTCAGCGGATCGAACTGCGGCACGACCGCGCGGCTCACCGTCGCGCGCAACGCCGCCGGGCGGCCACGCACCGCAACCTCCGCCGTCATGCCCGACTGAACGTGCTGCGCCTCAGCAGCGGGAACGTCGGCGAGAATCCAGACGCGCCGCAGGTCGGCGATCTGAAACAGCTCCTGCCCGCTCGGCACTTTTTCGCCCGCCGTCAGGCTGCGCGCGATGACGAATCCCGAAGCCGGCGCGACGATGCGGAAGGCCGGCGGCACGACGCGCGTCCGCCGGATCTCTTCGATCTGCGCTCGTGAGATCCCGAGCGCAAGCAGCCGTTCGGCGGCGAACTCGAGCCCCGAGTCGGGCGGATTCGGCGTGTCTGCCGGCCGCAGCGTCCCGTTGGCGGCAGCGTCGACCGCCACCAGAAACGACTGAATCGAGGTGCGCGCTTCCGGCGCGGAGAACGTGGCGAGCCATTGATCTTTCGCGACCTGGCTTCCGGTCGTGACATCCGAGATCTCGCGCACGTACCCTTCGATGCCGACGTTCACGCGGTAGACGCGGGTCTCCTCCGGCGCGACCCGGCCGTACAAGCGCAGCCGCTCGCTACGAGCCTCTTTCGTCACCGCCTCGACGCGAACGCCGATGAGCTCGCGCCGATCCGCGCTGACACGAACCGCTCCGTCGCCGGGCGCTCGCGGCATCGCCGCGGCACCTTCGCTCCCTTCGTACACCGGCTCGAGCTTCATCCCGCAGTCGGGGGCCGTCCCCGGCTTGTCCGACTTGTACGCGGGGTGCATCGGGTCGACGTAGTAGAGGACCTTGCGTGTGCCGTGATTAGCGACGCTGGCGGGTTCCCGGCGGCCGGACCATGACGCGGCTGCCATCAGGGCGGCGAAGCCGCCCACGATCAGCACGATATACAACGTGATCCGTTTCATCGACTGGACGTTGAAACGATACCTCCTGGCGCCTTCCTGCGCCACACAGTGCGCTGCCAGGGCCACGGAGGGGCGACCTCGGCATTCGCCGGCAGGCATGGACGTTGCCCTTGCTTACAGGGGGGCCCAATGCCCAGCAAGGATCCACGGTCCGGGTGGAAGAGGCTCGAGGAAACACTGCTGGCAATCCGGCCGGGCGAGACCGTGACGGTCGAGGCACTCGCGACAGAGTGCGGCCTGGCGCGCGAAACCGTCGAGCAACTGCTCGCGGAGGTGATCAAATCCGAGTTGTTCGAACGAAGGGACGACGGCTCGGTGGCACGCTGCGGTATCGTCGAGACGACGACGTTCTCGACCTCCGACGGCCGCGCCAGCATCGTGTCCGGCGGCGGCGACAAGAACAAGGACACCGCCAGAGCCAGGCCGCCGAAGCGGGAGAAGCCGACCTAGACGAGACTACGATTCGTGCGTCATCGAGACGCGCGCCACTTCCGAGTCGTCGGCCGGGACGACGATCCGCACGACGCGGCCGTCCTTGTCTGTCGCTTCGATGACGAGCGCTTTGGGCTTGGACAGGCTGCTGGGCATCAGGGCGCGAATCAGATCCAGGCCGGTCGGACAATCGGACAGTTCGAGCTGGCCGCCGTTCATCAGGGTCGCGAAAATTCGGAGATTTTTCACAGGTGTGCCACGCCGGAGCAGCCAGATTACTCGATCCGCGGGAGGCGGATTTCCACAGCTTTTTCCACAGTCACGGTCGAGGTTCGAGGATCGGTCGTTAGGCGTTTAACCTACCGTACTTGAACGGGTTAGTTGCAGAGTTCGACGTTCTACAGTCCGCTGGTGTCATGTCGATTTCCACATCGGATCGGGCGTTTACCCTCACGCACTTCAGCACGCCTCACCTGGAATCTGGCGTCATCTGGGAGTCTTGCGGCGCTCGATCGCGGTCCATTGCTCGCAGCCTCCCTCGCAGGCGTGCGGCAGCATCGCGCGCGCGAGCACGTCGGCCGCGTCCTGCGCGTCGGTCAGGAGCGAGAAATGAAGCCCGACCTGACGCTCCGTCTCCGGATTGTCGGCGACCCGCGCACACGCTTCCCACGTGCCCATGCCGGGCACCGGACAGACTTCGGCGACGACACCAGCATGGCGGCGCTGCCAGGTGCGCAGCTGGCTCATGCAAAGGATCCGCGGATCACGATCGCATCCTACCAACGCAGGTGATCCACGCCGTTCACACAACCGCTGTTCTGTGAAATGACGATTCTGTGAACTGAGAGTGCCCGCCTGCCCACTTGTGCACGCCCTGCGCCAGCGCTGCTCGGCCCGTCGACGGTGCACACGTCTTCGCGTAAACCTCGACTGCGCTCACGCCGATATAGGACACGAGCGGAAGCTTCTTCTGCGTACACCTTGGCATCACCCGCGAGGACATTCATGCGCTGGCTCCTGTTCGTCGTCGGCGCGCTCCTCAGCGCTTCGACGACTTCGGCGACCGTTGGCAGCTTCGAGCTGACCGGCACCGTCCACGCGGGAGGGCGGCCGAAGGGCGATGCGATCGTGTGGCTCGAGCCCGCAAGTGGTCAGGTCGCGGCGCAGCCGGGGAAGGCGAAGAAGGTCGTGCTCGATCAGCGCACCTCGACCTTCTTCCCGCACGTGCTCGCCGTGCAGGTCGGCACCACCGTCGACCTGCCGAACAACGACCGCGTCTTCCACAACGTCTTCTCGTTTCACGACGGCAAGAAGTTCGATCTGGGTCTGTATCCGGTCGGGACGATCCGGCGCGTCACCTTCGATCACAGCGGGCTGAGCCGCATCTTCTGCAACATCCACCCGAACATGGCGGCGTACGTGATGGCGGTCAACTCGCCGTACTTCGGCGTCTCCGACAGCCAGGGGCGCTTCAGCATCGCGTCGGTGCCGCCAGGGTCGTACACCTATCACGCGTGGCGGGCCGGCGGGCCGGAAGTGACCGGCGCGACGACGGTCGAAGCCGGCAAGCCGCTGGAGATCGCGTGGCCGTAAACAGGTTCACGTTCGCCGTGTTGGTTGCGGTGGTGCTGCACGCGAGCGTCGCGCGCAGCCAGCCGGTGACGGTCGAGGCGGCGCAGAGCGCCGGCTACTCCACCGAGGAGATCGCCGCGGTGGCGACGCAGCTGCGCGCGTTTGGCGAGCTGACACCCGCTCGTGTCCGCTTCAACGTCGACGCCGCGTGGGGCACGCGGTCGGCCGGGGGGAGCGACGTGTTCGGCACCGCCTATCCCTACGAGGGGCCGCTCCAGATCATCGAGGCCTACGGCGAGCGGACGTTCCTGCCGGGCCGCGCGCTCTTCGGCGTCAAGGCGGGCCGGTATCGCACGCCGTTCGGCATCTCGAGCGCGAGCGATCACGCCTACCTCGGATTCATGCGCGCGCCGCTCATCCGATACGACAACTACTTCGCGTTGTCGAACACGTTTCTCGAGCACGGCGTCGACCTCATCGCGGGCACCCCGCACCTCTCGCTCGAGGCCAGCGTCGGCGTGCCTGGCGATGTCGGCGAGTCGATCCGCCGTCCCGGCCTCAACACGGTGCTGCGCGGTCAGACCGCCTTCGGGGCGATGATCGTCGGCGTCAGCCGGATCACGACGCAGCCGTATCAGAACCCGCGCTTCGCTCACGGCGACACCGTCTTCAACGGCATCGACGTCCGCTGGATGCGTGACGGCGTGCAGGCGCGCGGCGAGTGGATCGACGGACGGCCGTTCGACGGCACGACGACCACCGGCGGCTACATCGATCTGATCGTGCATCGTCCCAGCATGGGCCCGGTCACCGCGGTGGCTCGCGTCGAGCGGCTCTTCTACGACGCGGCGCCTCCGTTCGCGATGTCAGTCCAGCGCTACAGCGCCGGCACGCGCATCCGCATCATCGATCAGCTGGCGGCGCAGGTTGCGCTCGTTCACCAGTCGCGTCAGATTCCGCAGCGCCGGCCGACGGCGCTCGATCTGGGCCTCACCTATTCCCTCCGCCGTTGAGTACTGAACCTTTGGTCAACCAGACACCGCCGTCGACGATTGCGTGGCACCGCCGGCTCGAGGCCCGCGTCGCCGCCGGCGTGACGATACTCGTCGCCCTCTCGCTGGGGGCGCTGCTCCTCGCCACCACCAAAGCGGTGACCAGCCGGTCGCTGACCCGCGCGTCTGAAGATCTCGACGTCGCACGGGCGGCGTTCTACCGATCGCTCGACAGCCGGACGCAGTCGGCCGCGGCGCTGACGCGGCTCGTGACCGAGCTGCCAATCTTCCGCGCCCACATCAACGACGCCCAGCTCTCTGCCGACGCCGCGACCATCACCGAGATGGCCGATGGCTACCGGCAGCAGCTGAACGCGCATTTCACCATCGTCACCGACGCGCGCGGCCGCTGGATGGGCAGCCCCGGGTTACCGGGTGGCGGGGCACGGGCGCGCGAGCTCGACGCGGCGATTCAGTCCGCGGTCGCCGGCACGCCGCGCCGAGACATCGTGCCGGTTGACGATCGGCTATTCCTCGTCGTGTCGGAGCCGGCACGGTTCGGCGAAGAAGTGCTCGGCACCATGACCGTCGGCTTCGCGCTCGACGATGCGGTGGCGCAGGAGCTCGCCGTGGCGACGCGGTGCGACGTCAACCTCGTGTCGGGCACGCGCCTGGCGGCCAGCAGCCTTCGCGGCCAGAAGCGCGCCGCGCTCGCCGAGGTGCTCGCGAGCGCCGGCGCAGGCGCCGCACCAGTCGATCCGTCGACCGGCCTCCGCACCATCGGCGGCGACCGCTACGTCGAGGGGATGTTCCCGCTGCTGAACGATCGGCCGGTCGACTCCGCCCGATCCAGTGGCGTCGCTCAGAACAAGCCCGAGCAGCTCAATCACCTCATCCTGCTGCAGGACTGGCGGCCGACGCAGCAGTTCCGCGACGAGCTGCTGCGGCAGTTCTTCGGCGCCGGCGCGATGGTGTTCGGCTTCGCGCTCGCCGGCGCGCTGATCTTCAGCCGGCGCATGAGCCGTCCGCTCCGCGAGATTGCCGCCGCGGCCCAGGACATCGCCGCCGGCAACTGGGCACGGCAGGTACCGGTCAGCGGCAGCGCCGAAGCGACCGACGTGGCGGTGGCGTTCAACGGCATGACCACCAGCCTGCGGCGCGCGCAGGAGCGGCTGCTGCACGACGCGTTTCACGATCACCTGACGCAGCTGCCGAACCGGGCGCTCTTCATGGATCGCCTGCAGCGCGCGATCACGCGCCGCACGCGCCATCCTGAGTACATCTTCGCGGTGCTGTTCGTCGATCTCGATCGCTTCAAGACCGTCAACGACAGCCTCGGCCATCCCGCGGGCGACCGGCTGCTGCTCGAGATCGCGCAGCGGCTGACCGGCGCGCTGCGCCGCGACGACACGGTCTCGCGGCCGGCCGTCGTCGCCCGCCAGGATCACGCGGACGACACGCTGGCGCGCGTCGGCGGCGACGAGTTCACGATCCTCCTGGAAGACATCCGCAACCCGAGCGACGCGGTGCGGATCGCGGAGCGAATTCAGCAGGCGGTCGGCTCGCCCATCCTCCTCGACAGCCAGGAGGTGTTTGTCACCGCCAGCGTCGGCATCGCGATCAGCGGCGCGATCGGCTGCGCCGGCGAGGATCTCCTGCGCGACGCCGACATCGCGATGTATCGAGCCAAGGCGGCGGGCGGCGACCGCTGCGCGGTCTTCGATGCGACCATGCACGAGAACGCGGTCCAGCGGCTGCAACTCGAGACCGACTTGCGGCGCGCGGTCGAGCGGCAGGAGTTCCGGCTCCAGTACCAGCCGATCGTCTCGCTCGACAATCACCGCATCGTCGGCTTCGAAGCGCTGATCCGGTGGCAGCATCCCGAGCAGGGGCTGCTCTCGCCGGCGTCGTTCCTGAAGGTCGCCGAGGAGACAGGCCTCATCGCGCGCATCGACCAGTGGGTGCTGCGCGAGGCGTGCAGCCAGGCGCGGCGGTGGCACGAAGAGTCGCCCGACGGGCCGGCGATCAGCGTCAGCGTCAACCTGTCGGCGCAGGCCTTCGGCCAGAACGATCTGGTCCGCCAGGTGTCGGACGTGCTGCGCGAGACCGGCCTCGCGCCTTCGGGTCTGCGCCTCGAGATCACCGAGAGCGTCGCGATGGCCGATGCCGAGCGCGCGCGCACCGTGCTGGTCGCGCTCAAGGCGCTCGGCGTGCGCATCAGCCTCGATGACTTCGGCACCGGCTACTCGTCGCTCAGCTACCTACAGGGCTTCCCGGTCGACACGCTGAAGATCGACCGCTCGTTTGTCATCGGCACCGATCGCAACGACGAGTGCCGCGAGATCATCCGGACGATCGTCAACCTCGCGCGGACGCTGCGCCTCGACGTGATTGCCGAGGGCGCGGAAACCGCCGCGCAGGTCGAGTTCCTCGAAGGGCTCGACTGCCGCTTCCTGCAGGGTTACTTCTTCTCGCGGCCGATGGCACTCGATCAGCTGTCGGTCTACTTCGCCGCGAACGAAAAGGACCGCGCGTCCGCCCGCTCGACGACCCCGCACCCTCGTACTGCATAAGTTGTCAGGTCCGGCGAAGGCCGACACTCCGAGAAAGACTTAGAATCACCAGGCGCGCATGGCCTTGTCCGCCGGGACTCGCCTCGGCCCGTACGAGATCCTCTCCGCCCTTGGCGCCGGCGGCATGGGCGAGGTCTATCGCGCGCGCGACGGCCGGTTGAACCGCACCGTCGCAATCAAGGTCCTGCCGGAGATGTTCGCCGACGACCCCGAGCGGCTGGCGCGCTTCCACCGCGAAGCCCAGGTACTGGCCGCGCTCAACCACCCGAACATCGCCCACATTCATGGCCTCGAGGACAGCGGCGCGGTCCGCGCGCTGGTGATGGAGCTGGTCGAAGGGCCGACGCTCGCCGAGCGCATCGCGCAAGGCCCGATCCCGCTCGCCGAGGCGGTGACGATCGCGCGGCAGATCGCCGAAGCGCTCGCGGCCGCGCACGAGCAGGGCGTCATCCATCGCGACTTGAAGCCGGCCAACGTCAAGGTCCGCGAAGACGGCACCGTGAAGGTGCTCGACTTCGGGCTGGCGAGGCTGGTCGCGCCCGACGCGAGCACCGCAACCGTTGCCGGCCTGACGCAGTCGCCGACGCTGACGACCCCGGCGGCGACGCTGGCCGGGGTGATTCTGGGCACGGCCGCCTACATGAGTCCCGAGCAGGCGAAGGGCCGGGCCGCGGACAAGCGCAGCGACGTCTGGGCCTTCGGCGCCGTGCTCTACGAGATGCTCGCCGCACGCCGCCCGTTCGAGGGCGAAGATCTCGCCGACACCCTGGCGACCGTGCTGAAGAGCGAGCCCGACTGGAGCGCGCTGCCCGCGGATGTGCCGCCCCACATCCGCGTCCTGATTCAGCGCTGTCTCGCGAAAGACAAGCGTCATCGCATCGCCGACATGTCGGTCGCGCTCTTCGTGTTGAACGACGCCGCCGGCCTCGCGCCGCCAGCCGCGCCCGCGAGCATCGGCATGGCAGACACGCCGCCGCGATGGCGGCGGCTGGTCGCGCCGGTTGCTGCGGCGATCGCTGCCGGCGCGGCCGCGAGCATGGCGGTGTGGCTCGCGACTCGCGCCCCCTCGGAGACTCGAGTGAGGCGGTTCGAGATCACGCCGACCGGGCCGGCAGCGCTGGTCATCGACGCGCAGTCGATCGACCTCGCGATCACGGGTGATGGAACCCGCATCGTCTACAAGGGCGCCACGACGACCGGCCCGCGCCTGTTCGCGCGCTCGCTCGATCAGCTCGAACCGGCGGCGCTGGCGATTCCGGGCGCGCCGCGCGCGCCGTTTCTGTCGCCCGACGGGCAATGGATCGGATTCGTCGACATCGCGCCGCTCGCGATCAAGCGCGTGGCGATCACCGGCGGTCCCGCACTGCAGGTGTGCCTGCTCGACGGCCCGAGCCGCGGCATCAGCTGGGGCGAGGACGACACGATCGTGTTCGCCACGGCGTCGCCCCTGACCGGGCTGATGCGCGCGCCGGCCGGCGGCGGCGAGGCGGCCGTCCTGACGAGGCCCGATCATGATCGCGGCGAAGCGGACCACGCCTGGCCGCAGTTCCTGCCCGGCCGCCAGGCAGTGCTCTTCACGATCGTGCCGAGCGCAGGCGGCGTCGACGCGTCGCAGATCGCCGTCCTCGATCTGCAGACCGGCACGCAGAAGGTCCTGCTGCGCGGCGGCAGTCAGGCGCGATACGTCCCGAGCGGCCATCTCGTCTACGCCGCGTCGGGCACGCTGCGGGCGATCGCGTTCGACCTCACACAGGTGGAGGTCTTCGGCACGGCGCGCCCCGTCGTGCCGGAAGTCGTGACGCTGCCCACCGGCACGGCGGAGTTCGACATCGCCGGCGACGGGACGCTGATCTACGCCGCCGGCGGCGGCGGCATCACTGCCGCGGCGCGAACGATCGCCTGGGTCGATCGGCAGGGACGCGAGGAGCCGATCAAGGCGCCGCCGCGACCGTACGTCGTCGCGCGGCTGTCGCCGGATGGGACACGCGTCGCCGTGTCGATCGCCGATCAGGACAACGACATCTGGGTATGGAGCCTGGCCGGCGAGACGTTGACGCGGGTGACATCCAATCCGGCCGCCGATCAAGCACCGGTGTGGATGCCCGACGGGCGACGGATTGTGTTCGCCTCGCAGACGGACGGCGCTGCCGGCAACATTTTCTGGCAGGCCGCTGACGGAACGAGCGCGGCCGAGCGGCTGACCGACACCGCCACCGCGATCGAACGCCCGTCCGCCGTCTCGGCCGACGGCGCGCGCCTCGTGTTCTGGCAGGGCGCGCCGACCACCGCCAACGACGTGATGATGTTGACGCTGGGAACGGACCGGAAGATCGCGCCGCTGGTGCAGACGCCGTTCTCCGAACGAAACGGCGAGGTCTCGCCCGACAGCCGGTGGCTGGCCTACGAGTCCAACGAATCGGGGCAGTTCGAAGTGTTCGTGCGGCCGTTTCCGGACACGAACACGGGCAGATGGCAGGTCTCCACCAGCGGTGGCACGCAGCCGCTGTGGGCGCGAAGCGGTCAGGAACTCTTCTACCTCGCGCCGGACGGCGCATTGATGAGTGCGCCGCTGACGCGGAAGCCGGAGTGGGCGGCGGGCACGCCTGCCCGCATCCTCGAGGGGCCGGTATTACTACCGCGGCCTCGGCAACGTCGCGAGGGGCTACGATGTCTCTCTGGATGCCAAGCGGTTTCTGATGATCAAGCAGGCCGGCATCGATCCGTCGACTCGACCGGCCAGCATCGTCGTGGTGCAGAACTGGCTCGAGGAGTTGAAGCGTCTCGTGCCGCCGAAACGGTGACGCTATTTGATCGCGGTCGCGGATCGAAAATCGGCGGGCAGATCCGTCAGAGTCTCGCTGAGGATCTCGATGACCGCACGACGGTCGGCGGCGGACAGTCGCCCGTATCTCGCGATCGTGTCGCGTCCCGACAGAATCTCCCACATGCGGCCGTAGATCGCCGAGCGCAACTCGGCCGGCAGCGCGCGAAACGCCGGCGAGTGGATCATGTAGCTGCACGGGAAGCGCAGCAGCCGTCGTTCCAGATCGAGTTGCCGCAGCGATCGCCCGCGGCTGTCGGCCGGCCCCTGCGCGGCAAAGATCTCCGCAAAGCGCGTCGTCCCCTTGATTGCGGCGGTGAGGGGCTCCTCGTCGACGAAGAGCAGATAGTCCACGATTTCATTGACGGCGTCGCGCAGCGCGCCGTTGGCAAAGTCCGCCCGGCCCTGATGTGCGGCGACGCGCGCGTCCCAGCCGACGCGTGTGATCAGGTTGGTCATCCGCGCCTGGTGCTGAAACACCATCAGCGCGACGATGTCGCTGTCGGCCGACGGGTAGCCGCGGCCATCGAAGAGCCCTTCGAGCGACGTGCGATTCAGTGTCTTCTCGGAAATTACGGCGTCGCGATTCTCGATGCTCGTGAACATCGCGTTGCCCATGTGCCGCATCGAGCCGTGAGTACCAGTGACGTACCAACCGCCCCACCGCTGGCGGAACGGCGTCCGATCGTCGGGGTCGTAGCTGCCGGACCCGGACAACTGGAGGCCGCCCGGCGTCACGAACACGCTGCGCGCCAGCAGCCCTGGCACGTGCAGCGTGCTGTACACCTGGTGGCAGGTGATGCAGCCGCGGCGCCGATCGAACAGCGGGCTGGCCTGCGGCTTCTGGTCGAGCGCGTAGAACTGCACGCCCTGTTCGGGATCCTGGACCGCGAACTCGAGCAGCGGCGCGCCGCGGATGTAGCCGACGGTCACCGCGTCGGTGAAGTAGATCGCGCGCGGGTTCGACGGATCGGTGTGCAGCCCCTGGACGCCGGTCTTCGACATCACCAGCATCTGCGACTCGACCGGCACCTGGAGGGCATCGAGCACCGACTTCAGATAGCCGGAGGTCTCGTCGAAGTTGAGGCGCAGTTCCCCGTCGCCGATGCGGCGAACGAGATCGGCCACCGGATCGTGCGTCGGGCGCGTGTCGTATCCGATCGCAGGGTGCGCGAGCGCATTCGGGAGCGGATGCTCGGCGAGCTGTTCCGTCGGGGCGGCTGCGAGGATGGCGATGAAGGCGCCGCAGACGATCGCGATAAGCGAGACGTGAATTCCGGCCGCCGGGCGGCGGCCGCGCGGCTTGTCGCTGTTCATCCGCGGTGATTCTCGCATGGCCGCGGTGTCGCTGGTTAGCGGCGCCTGCTTAACCGCCGAGGACGCAGAGACCGCAGAGCAGTCTTTTCAAAGAGTCTCTGCGATCTCCGCGGTCTCCGCGGTCTCCGCGGTCAGACAAGCGATGGCATGAGCGCCGGACCCGCTGGAAACAGTAGCGCCCGCGACCGCTGCTCCGGGCGGCGGTCAGCTATCCCGCCGGAAACGTTCAGCGACCATTCGGCGTCAAACGGAACGTGACCCACATCGAGATGCTTCGCACCTTCCGCCGCGGTCTGGTGGCGACTCTCGCACTCGGCGGGCTGGTCGTCCTCTCCGCCGCCGCCCAATCCGGCCGCTCCGCCGACGAGGCCGCCGCCGCGGTGGC
>Ga0207701_10004744_pt1 | contig 13752 bp, 15 predicted proteins | sample KBSSwiSSwithPhiX_FD_184294 | JGI IMG/M metagenome (GOLD analysis project Ga0207701, IMG submission 184294) | Switchgrass rhizosphere bulk soil microbial communities from Kellogg Biological Station, Michigan, USA, with PhiX - S5 (SPAdes) (version 2) | ecosystem: Environmental > Terrestrial >... | reverse complement strand
CCCGCCGCTCGCGCATGTCCGCGACGAGTGCCGAATCGCGCCCCCACAGCCACGCCTCGTGTCCACGTCGAGCGAGATGGATGGCCAGTGTGGTTCCCCACCCGCCCGCGCCGAGTACAGCTACGCGATCGATATCAGACGCCTCCCACGCGTCGTTCCGTCCCGGCCACAATCCGTGCGATGTTGCTGCGATGGCGAAACAGGATGATCGCCGCCGCCACCACGGCCCCGGCGATGACGGCGCCGGACGAGCGTGCCAGCATCGTGACCATCACCAACGTCACCGCGGCGGTCACTGACCCGACCGAGATGATGCGCGTCGCCGCCACCGAGATGATGAACACCAGTGACGCCGCCACGGCCGCCGACGGCGCGAGCACCGCAAACGCCCCCGCCGCTGTGGCGACGCCCTTACCACCACGAAAGCGCAGCCATGGTGGATAGACATGACCCAGCATCGAGGCCAGTCCCGCCGCCACCGGCGCAATAGAGGCAGCGGCAATGCGCTCGGCGAGCAGCACCGACACCGCGCCCTTGAGACCATCGAGCATCATCGCCAGCACGCCCATCGACAGGCCTGTGGTCCGCATCACGTTCGTTGCGCCCACGTTCCCGCTGCCGGATGTACGGAGGTCGACGCCCTCACGCCGCGCCAGCAGAAACGCAAACGGAATCGACCCGATGAAGTAGCCGCACACGATGACGATGAACGCATTCATGTCGAGGGACCAGCCCGCAGCGCTGTACGCTGCAGCGCCACATACGTCGGACCTTTCGGCGACAGCCGGCTCTCGAACAGTGTAATCGCGTCTACGGGCGTGGTCCCGAGCGCGAGATCGTCCAGCGGCCCGACGAGGGCCGGCGACCGCAATCCTGCTGCGTCGCGCACCCGGGCTAGCGTGAGATGCGGGTTGAACGGCCGTTCTTCCGGGGGCACACCGGCCACGGCCAGCCGATCGTTGACAAGCGTCTCGAGCGCCATGAGTCGGGGACGTCCCGCCGTCAGCCCCGCCCAGATCACACGCGGGCCGCCCGTACGCGGAAACGTGCCGACGCCAGCGATGGTCAGGTCAAACCGCTCGCCAAGCGGCTCTGTCAGCATCGTGCAAACAGCGTCCGCCTTCGACTCCTCAACGTGTCCGATGAATCGAATTGTGATGTGGAGGCGCTCCGCGGTTACCCAGGTGATGCGAGATAGCGGCGCCAGCCGTGCGGCCGTCGCCCGCAGGCGCGAGATCAGATCGAGAACGGTCGTCGCGACCGTGGCTGAGATCTCGATCGCTACAAACAGCCGCATGCGTACCCGCCGTCGCTTCAGGAGCTCGACAACAACAGGCGGCGCACCATATCGAGCGCGGCCTGCGACGCTTGAAACTTCACCTGCTCGCGTTCGCCGTGAAACCGGAACGTCCGCACGCGTGTCGTCGATCCGACCACCGCAGCGATCGCCACAGTGCCGACCGGCTTCTCTGCAGAACCGCCGCCAGGCCCGGCAATCCCCGTGACGCCAAGAGCAACATCGACACCGGCGGACGCACGCGCCCCTTCAGCCATCGCCATCGCCACCGGTTCGCTCACCGCCCCGTGTTCCTCGATCAGGAGTTGCGGCACACCGAGCAATTCCGTCTTGGCCTCGTTCGCATAGGCGACAACGGCCCGTTCCACGTACCGCGAGCTGCCCGCCACGTCGGTCAGCCGTGAACTCACCAGCCCACCGGTGCACGATTCCGCAAGTGCAATGCGATACCCGCGAGCAGCGAGCATCTCACCAACCACCGCCTCCATCGACTTTCCGTCAGTGCTGAAAACGTCCTCACCGAGCACCGCGCATACTCGCTGCACGGCCGTTTCGAGAACTGACCTCGCGGCGTCAGCGGATGATGATCTCGCCGACACGTGCAGCTCGATTTGGCCCAGCGCTGCCAGGATGGTTGCGCTGATGCGCGGCGTCGCCTGTTCCCATTCCCGATACAGCGGCTGCAGGGCCTCATCCGTCTGCGACTCGATCCGTCCTGCGATCTTCAACACGCGTCGAATGAGCGGCGCGCCGGCGGCACGCGCACCCAGCGGTCCGTCCACGAGCGTCTCGAGCATCGGCCGAAGCTCCCGCGGTGGACCGGGCAACAGAAGAACGACCGCATCACCGTCGTCCAGCCACAGCCCCGGCGCGCTGCCACGCGAGTTCTCAATGACCACCGCGCCGTCGGGAACCATGGCCTGTCGGCGGTTGATCTCGGGCATCGGCCCTTGGTACCCGCGGGCCGCAAACCGCACACGCATCCGCTCGGTCATCGCAACGTCCTCGGCGAGCGTTCGCCCCAGCGTTGCCGCCACCACCTCGCGCGTGACATCGTCGTCCGTGGGGCCAAGCCCGCCGCTGAAGACCACCAGATCGGTGCGCTCGCGTGCCGAGCCAAACAGGTGGGCCAGCTCTTCGCGATCGTCACCCGCGACGCCCTTCATCACGACCTCGATGCCGAGCGCGTTCAGCTTCTCGGTGATGAACAGTGAATTCGTGTCCACGCGAAGCGGCGTCAGCAGCTCGCTGCCGACGGCGATAATCGCCGCGCGGGTCAGTGGTTTCACACGAGCCACCCGACCGGCGTCACCCAGATCAACAGGCGCATCACCACGTTGCCGTAAATCGCCGCCATTCCGTCGTCCGCCATCACGCCCCAGCCGCCCGGCAGTTTTTCGAAGCGCCCCGACGGCCACGGCTTGACGACATCGAGGACGCGAAACACCAGGAATCCGACCACGGCGCCGGTGACGGTGACCGGCAGAAACGCAAGCGTGATCAGCATGCCGGCGACTTCGTCCATCACGATCGGACCAGGATCGGTACCGCCGAAGTACCGTTCTGCCAGGCCGGCACTCCACACTCCCACCGCAAACAGGATCACGATGGTGGCCAGCTCGATCGCAGGCGACCCCGTGGCACGCACGGCAACGAAAGCCGCCAGGCCAGCGGCCGAACCGAACGTGCCGGGGGCCACGGGCGCATAGCCGACATACGCGCACGTCGCGATGAAGACAGCAAGGCGGTCGACCGGGGAGTGGCCGCGTGGTTCCGGCCCGCGATCTGACAACGGGTGATTACTCGTGAAGCGGACCCACGACGCGAGTACCCGCGACGCGATCGTGGAGAGTGCGCCGATCACCGGCGAAGAGCGCCGGCGCAAAGCCGATTCCGACGGTTGCCACTGAAGCCAGTGCGGCGAGTGTCCGCTGCACGGCCCGTGATGGCTCGACCTCTCGGTCGTCGTCCGCGACGACGCGAATCCCGGTGGCCATCTTACCTACCGTCTGACCGCCCAACGCCGTAAAGACGCTGAAGTACGAGCCCTTCACCATCAGCAGAAACAACGCGAGAGGAAGGACAGGAATCGCCTGCCACGAAGAGAAGGCTACGCCCGCGATCTGGAAGGTGAAATAGATCACGACCGCGTCGATCGACAACAGGATCAGGTGATCGAGGGCAGCCGCAATCATCCGCCGCAGCGGTCCGCTGACGTCGAGCTGACGCGCAGTGGCCGGTCGGGGGGCGCCCACAACCGGCGTAGCAGGCGTGGGCAACGGCGCCATTGACGTGGACTCCTCAGCGAATGCGAGGACTGGATCTTCGGCGTCGCCGTGCGCCTTGCGCACGGGTTTCGGCACAGGCCGCAGGCGTGGCTTGTCTGGCGTGCGGCGCACGGCCAGCGGTGCTCTGGGCGCGGGCGGAAGCTTGATGAGCGGCTCATCCCAATCCGCTCCGCTCGGATGGAAGAGCGGCAACGCCGGCGTCGAACGCGAGAGGACGCGCGGTACCGTCTGTGTCGTGGCGGCCGCGTTCGGCACAGCAGCCGGAGCAGGCGGAATGGGCTGACTCACTGCCGGAGCCGACACTTGCGGTTCCAGAGTCATCGACGCCAGCACGTCCGCGACCGACGACGATGCGGCAACAGGTCGCACCGTGTCGAGGCGCGCTTCCAGCTGATTCAGCCAGCGATCGGTATCACGGCGCACCGGCTCAGGATCACGAAGCAGCAGTTCCGGCTCACTCGGCACCGTGACAGCAAGAGAAAAGTCGTATCCGCAGTTCCGGCACCGATCGCCGGTCTCGAACCCGAGGTACTCGCATTTCGGGCACTTCATCGGACGGTCTCCTCTGCGGCTGGTGAGGTGGGCAGCGTGACGAGGAGGGCGGCCTGAATCGCTGCTGTCAGCGTGTCGGCGTCAGCGCGGAGCGGATCGCCGCGATCAATCGCATCAAGCAGCCGAAGCGCCTCGTGGGACCTGCCGCTCTCATAAAGAACCTTTGCGCGGGCGACACGCATCTCAGATGTGCGAACCACCGGCACCGGGTTGCTGGCCCGCGGAGTGACCACGGGAGTGGTGACCGGCTGTTCTCCAAGCCATGACGCGATCGGCTGCGCTGCCAGAAAGATCGAGCCGGCAATCATCACGCAGACACCAATCGTCGCCGCCCAGTTTGTCGACCGGGGAGCCGGGAGCTTATCGGTGTATCGCCGCAGCGGCGGCCCGGCCATCGCTGCGACGCCCGTGAGCGGGGCCGTCGCGACCGCAGCATGTCCTGCCTCCGCGATACCGAGCCGCTGAAGAAAGACCAGCGCCGTCTCGCTGCCGCCATCTGCAACCGCGCGCGTCAGCAGCTCGCGGGCGCTCGCGAAATCACCGGAGCGGTAGGCCTCCAGGCCGCGGTGAAGGGATTCGTCGGTCTCGCGCTGTCGCTCGGCAAGCGCACCGCGAGCCCGCTCGATATAGGCGCGCGCACGGCCATGGCCGCGTTCCAGAAACGCCACCCGGGTCCAGACGTTCACCGCTTGTTCGTAGCGGCCGTCAAAGTAGTGGTCGAGGCCGGCAAGCAGGAGCCGTTCGATCAGCGCATCGCGATCCGCGTTGGCGGACCCATCACTGGCAGGCGCGGTGCGCAGCGGCTCGGTCATGCAGCAGGCAATGGCAAGGTAAGCACGCCTATTATAAGCGCTTATGGCTCTGATTGAGTGCGTCCCGAACGTCAGCGAGGGCCGTCGGCTCGACGTCATCGTCACACTCGCCGAAGCCGTTTCGAGCGTCGACGGCGTCCGGCTGCTCGATCGATCCTCCGACGCGGATCACAACCGCTCGGTGCTGACCTTCGCCGGGGAAGCATCAGCGGTCTTCCAGGCGGTCATGGCCCTCTTCGAGGCGGCCATCGGGCGTATCGATCTGCGCAGCCACACGGGCGCCCACCCGCGCCTCGGGGCGGTGGACGTCGTGCCCTTCGTCCCACTCGGTGCCACGACGATGGCCGCATGCGTTGAGCTGGCGAAGCAGACCGGGGTGGCGGTGGCCGCGCGCTTTGACCTGCCCGTTTTTCTGTACGAGGAAGCCGCCTCGACACCCGCGCGGCGCAATCTGGCGGATATCAGGCGCGGCGAATTCGAAGGGCTCGTCACAAAGCTGGCGTCGTCCGACTGGGCGCCCGACTACGGCCCGTCACGTCCGCATCCAACCGCCGGCGCTACCGTAATCGGCGCACGCCGGCCGTTGATCGCGTTCAACGTCAACCTCGCAACCGATCGAATCGAGACCGCGAAAGCGGTGGCCGCGGCGGTCCGGGAGAGCAGCGGTGGCTTGCCATTCGTGAAGGCGCTCGGCATCGCCCTGCCCGACCGCGGCATTGTCCAGGTGTCGATGAACCTGACGAACTTCGAACGAACGTCCATCGTGCGCGCGTTCGGGACCGTTCGCGAGGAGGCCGAACGCCGGGGCGCCCTCGTGGTGGAGAGTGAAATCGTCGGACTCGTCCCAGAGGCGGCGCTCCCTCCGGCGCCCATCCAGACACTGCAGCTTGTCAGATTCAGCAAGGAACAGGTGCTTGAAGAGCGATGGAAGGCGATGGAGCGGGAGGAAAGTGGAAGAAGTTGAAAAGTGGAAGGGTGGAAAAGTACGGAGAAAGTACAAGGAGCCACGGCGCAGCATTCGGGACTTGGCCAGAAACTGCATGTATCGGCTTAGGCACGTGCCCTGCTCTGCGACGTCGTATGGCACTGCGCAACCTCTTCGAGCGAACGGAGCAGTTTTCCATCGCTGTATTCAACTTTTGTCGCAAGCTTCCTAAGACAAGAGAAGCGCAGGAACCAGCCGACCAACTGCGACGGGCAGCGAACGGAGTCCGCATGAACTACCGGGCAGCACGGCGCGGTCGGTCTCACGCGGAATTCAAAGCAAAGCTCGGGGTCGTGTTCGAGGAAGCCGACGAAGCGGCGGATTGGCTTCGCTATTTTCGCGACACAGGCATGCGTCACGAGCCGGCGTTAGTTCAAGAAGGAGAAGAACTCGCCAAGATCTTCGCAGCCTCGGTGGCAACGGCGCGGAAGAACAGTCGACGGTTGAAGAACGTCCCACAGAGATAGTCGTGCCTCACGCCTACTTTTCCACTTCTTCCACCTTTCCACTTTTCCACTTTTCCATTTACGTTTCGGCATCATCCTCCGCCCGTCTCGGCGCGATGCCGAACGAACGCATCTTCCGATAGAGATTGCTTCTCTCGACGCCCAGCACATCGGCCGTCCGTGAGATGTTTCCCTGCTGCGCCGCCAGCGCGCGCAGGATGTACTGGCGCTCGAAGTCGTCGCGGGCATCGTGCAGCGGCATGATCGACGCCGGGGACGAGTCCTCGACGGCCACCGACCCCGCGCTCTGATCGAGGAACAGAAGATCACGCGCAGTGACGCGCTCGCCGGGCACCATGATCATCAGCCGCTCGATGACATTGCGCAGCTCACGAACGTTGCCGGGCCACGGATACCGTTGCAGCGCCTCGATCGCGTCTGTTTCGAACCGCTTGGCACGGCGACCATATTCACGCGCGAGCATCGCCATGAAGTGATCGGCGAGCAGTGCAATGTCTTCGCGCCGCTCTCGCAGCGGCGGCACCGAGATTGGGACCACATTCAAACGGAAGAACAGATCCTCGCGGAACCGGCCCCCTTTGATTTCGGCGCGCAGATCCTTGTTGGTTGCGGCGACCACGCGCGCGTCGACCCGGATGCGCGTCGACCCGCCGACCGCCTCCATGACCTGCTCCTGCAGGACGCGCAGCACTTTCGCCTGCGTCTTCAGGCTCATGTCGCCGATCTCGTCGAGGAAAATCGTTCCACCGTGCGCCAGCTCGAACTTGCCACGACGGTCGGCAACCGCACCGGTGAATGCGCCCCGCACATGACCGAAGAGCTCGCTTTCGATCAGCTCCTCGGGAATGGCCGCGCAATTGACCTCGACGAATGGTCCCGTGCGCCGAAGGCTGAGCGCGTGAATGTTGCGAGCCACCAGTTCCTTGCCGGTCCCGTTTTCACCGAACACGAGCACGCGTCCGTTGGTGGGCGCGGCCATCGCGACCTGCTCGCGCAACCGCGCCATCCCAGGGCTCTCCCCCACCATGGTGTGGTGGGCGTCCACGCGGGCGCGCAGCGCAAGGTTCTCGGCCTCCAGATGTCGCTGGCGGAAGGCATTACGTACGACCAGCACGGTCTTCTCGAGCGAAAGCGGCTTCTCGACAAAGTCGAAGGCCCCCATCTTGATGGCCCGCACGGCCGATTCGACGTTGCCGTGACCCGAGATAATCACGACCTGCGCGTCCACCTGACGCTCGCGCATGCGCGCCAGCGTCGCCAGTCCGTCCATGCCGGGCAGCCAGATGTCAAGAACGACGACGTCGAAGGCGCGACGGCTCAGGCGCTCGAGGCACGCCTCGCCGCTATCGACGGCATCGACGTTGTACCCCTCATCGCGCAACACGCCGCCAAGCGCACTGCGCACGCCCGGTTCGTCGTCAACAATCAGAATCGAGGGCATCCAGAGAGATCCTACCGTTCCTGGTTCCCGGTTCTCACGTCCGTGTTCGTGTTCTGAGTTCGGCTAGCAGGGTAACTCGATCGCAAACCGTGTCCCGCGGGGGATGTTATCGCTCACGTCGATGCTGCCGCCGTGCTCGGCAACAATCCGGCGCACGATCGCCAGTCCAAGTCCGCTGCCCCGCTGCTTGGTTGAGTAGTACGGCAGAAACAGCTTGTCGCGTTCGGCCGCGGGAATACCCGGCCCGTCATCCGCGACAACGATCCGCACGAGGCTGTTCCCTGCGTCGTGTTGCGTTTCGATGTCAATGGCGCCGCGACGTTCGACAGCCTCGATGGCGTTGTCGACGATGTTGATGATGACCCGTCGGATCTGTTCAGGGTCCGCAGAGACCTTCGGCAGCGAATCGGCGAAACGCGTCCGGATCTTCACATCGCTGAACAGTCCGCGGTAGAGCGCCAGCGCCTCATCGAGCAGCCCGTGCAGGTCAGTAGGCGTCGCCCGCGGCGCCGGCATCCGCGCGAACTGCGAAAACTCATCGACCAGCCCCTTCAGCGATTCCACTTCTGTCACGATCGCAATCGCACACTCGTCCACCAGCGCCCGCGTCGCCTCGGGTGCGCCGGCGAAATGCCGCTGCAGCCGCTCAGCAGACAGCTGAATCGGTGTGAGAGGGTTCTTGATCTCGTGTGCGAGGCGGCGAGCCACCTCCCGCCATGCGGCCACTCGCTGCGCCCGGATCAGCGGCGACACATCGTCGAACACGATGACCAGGCCGTCGGCCCGACCTTCGGCCCGCCTGAACGGCGTGATCATCACCAGGAGGTGCAGCTCTCTTCCATCGCGCGAGATGGAGACCTCCTTCGGCATCGTGTCGTCGCGGCGAGAGCTGCGCTCCGTGATCAGCCGCGCCAGCGGCTCCAGCTCAGGAGAGCCGAACACGGCGCCGACGCGCAATCCGTCAACACGGGAGTCGATCCCCAGCAGCCGGGTCGCAGCGGAGTTCCAGGTGCGAATGCGCCCGTCGTTATCAACTGAGATGACGCCAGTCGCAATCCGGTCGAGCACGGTCTCTACGTACTGCCGGCGGCCTTCGACGTCCTCATGCTTCTTCTCCAACTCGACCGCTGATCGCTCGAGCCGGCGACGGCTGGCCGCGAGATCGCCGGCCATGCGATTGAAGGCGTCAATCAGCGATGCGAACTCGTCGCCCGCCTCCACCTCAACGCGGTGATCGAGATGACCGGCACCGATTTCATCCGCCGCCGTGGCCAGCACCTGCACCGGGCGCGTAATGCGCTTCGCCAGGTACAGTCCCATCCATGTCGCGGCCACCAGAATCATCAGCGTGAGCATCAGGAAGAACGAGAGGTAGACGCTCGAGAGCGCTGGCTTCAGGACTTCGAGCTGACGGTAGTCCACGTAGGCGCCGGTCAGGCTCCGTGCGCGCGAGGCGAACTCGCCGGTGAGGTAGTCGCTCGCGATCAGAACGCCGCGGACGGGTCCGTTCGGCGAGGAACGAAGCGGTATGGCCGTGCGAACCAGGTCGCCGCCGTTCTGTCCGGTTAACCGCTCGACGATGTCGGACGCGCGGCCGGTCTGTGCGACCTGCCGCGCCAGCTGTTCCGCGCCGGCCTTCGGATAGCTGCGCGGTACAACAGACGCCGCCACATCCACGAACGGTGGTATCTGCAGCTGACCTCCGGGCCCGACCCTATAGATTTCGATGACATCGATCCGTTCCTGCGTGACGTCTGGGGCTACGATGTCGCGCGCCGTTCCCGGCTCATCGGCCAGGTCGACCGTCGCCACTCGCTTGGCAAGACGCTGCGCGACCGACGTCACCATCCGCTGATGTTCACGGTAGTAGTCGCTGGCAATGTCACGCGCCGACGAGAGGATGTTCGCCATCGGCGCGTTGAAGAACTGATCGATGTTGTTGCGAATGAGCTCGCTGCCGACGATCAGCACGAGCACCGCCGGTATCAGCGTCATGCCGAGCAGCGCGATCACGAGCCGCGTCCGGAACCGGGCAAACGGGATGGCGCGCCGCTGCTCGACGACCAGCTTGATGATGTTGCGCGCCAGCACGAAGAGCAGCGCCAGCAGGATCGTCAGGTTCGTCGCCGACAGCGCGTACAGAACGAACTCGGCAAGAACGTCGGGCGCAACGTCGGACGAACGGCTCGCGAGCGACAGCAGCCCGGCCAGGGCCGCAATCAGCGCGACGATGCCCGCGAGAATCAGCTTGGTGTTGTCGAGGAACGGCTTGCGCCCAGCCACGAACTCAATCCTTGGCGCTGAGAAGGTCCTTGAGCTCGCTCATGAACTCGCCCACGTCGCGGAACGAGCGATACACCGAGGCAAAGCGTACGTAGGCGACCTTGTCGAGGCGCTTCAGCTCCTCCATCACAATCGCCCCGACTTCTTCGGTCCCCATTTCCTTTTCCGGACGGTCCTGGAGCCGCGCCTCGATCTTGTCGGCCACCGATTCGATCGCGGCGATGCTGACGGGCCGCTTCTCGCACGCCTTGAGCAGCCCGGCGACGAGCTTCTGCCGCTCGAACCGCTCGCGCGTTCCGTCCTTCTTGATCACCATGTACGGGATTTCGTCGATCCGCTCGTAGCTGGTGAAGCGGCGCCCGCAGTCGAGACACTCGCGGCGGCGACGAATCACTTCGCCCTCCTTGCTTTCGCGCGAGTCGACGACCTTATCGCCGAGATGACCGCAGAATGGGCACTTCATCAGACTTCATCACTTCCTGTTCCTCGTCACGAGCGGTCCCGGCGAGCGTCTTGAGCCGGCCAATGCTCAGACCATCCTGCGCCATGAACACCAGGCCGAGCAGAAGCACGGGAAAGAACGCGATCGCGTGGACGACGATGGCAGCGGCCACTGCCTGATCGTTTGGCGCGCCGAAAAAGGACGTCACACCAAAACGATAGGCCTCGTGGTAGCTGCCGATGCCTCCCGGTGTTGGCACCGCGACGCCGACCACCAGGAACAGCTGCAGGAGAAAAGTGCCGGTAAACGGCAGGGCGATATCGAAGGCCCGCGTGACCGCCCACGTTTCAGAGGCGATCATGATCCACAGCGGAAACGACCACAACAACGCGAACAGGAACGCGCGCGGTTCCCTCGCGACGGCGAATCCGGAGCTGAACGTGCGGGCCAGCTCGCCAAGGCGAAGGGCGACCGGCCGCGGAAGTACCCGGTCGGTCGAGTGGACCAGCCGTTCGATCTTTTCCGGATGCGACGCCAGGACCCACATCGCCCAGAGAAGCGCCAGGGACACGAGCCCCCCAATGGCCGCCGACCATTGAATCGGTATGAGGAAGCGAGGGTTCCACGTTGAGGTGTCCGCGAACCCCCACACATAGATCGCCATCAGCGACAGCACCGCGATCAGATCGAGGACCCGTTCCATGACAATCGTGGCGAAAGCGGAGGTAAACGGCAGGCCATCCTGTCGCGCCACGAGATACGGCCTCAAGAGATCGCCGACGCGCGCCGGAAGGATCGACAACGCCGCGAAGCCGATTACGCCCGATCGAAAGACCGTCCGGAATCGCGTCGGACCGATGGGACCAAGCAGCTGCTGCCATCGGAACGCACGGATCCAGAAGGTCGTGGACACAAACGCTAACGCCGCTACCAGGAGGCTGACGTGCGCCGTGCGGACGTGACGCCACACATCGGCAAGGTTGGCGCCGCGAAGGAACCACCCAAGCAGGGCGATCGCCAGAAGCGACACGGCAGCTGTGCGAATTCGGGCCGTCAAAACATGGGTCCAGGGAAGCTCACACAATATATCAGGCTGATCACAGACGACGCCCGTTCCTCTTGCGTACGGTTGCCACCTCGAAAGCGTCCCTGTAAGATGCGCGGTCTCCCAGGAACGCGTGTCTCTCTCATCTCCCCTTCTTGAAACACGATTAAGCGGCACTGCTCCGCATCAGCAGGGCAAGGTCCGCGACATCTTCGACCTTGGCGATTCACTGCTGATGGTCGCGACCGATCGAATCTCGGCATTCGACTACGTGCTGGGCTCCGGCATTCCCGACAAGGGCAAGGTCCTCACACAACTATCGGCGTTCTGGTTCGAAAAGACCGCCGACATTGTCCCCAACCACCTGCTCACCACCGATGTCCGCGAATATCCCGAGGAGATGCGGTCACACGCTAACGTGCTCGCGGGTCGGTCGATGCTCGTCAAAAAGACGAATCCGGTGCCGATCGAGTGCGTCGCGCGTGGGTACCTATCGGGCTCTGGCTGGAAGGAATACAAGGCGACTGGCGCTGTATGCGGAGTCGCATTGCCGGCGGGGCTGCGGGAATCTGACCGCCTCCCGGAACCGATCTTCACGCCCGCAACCAAGGCCACGACCGGCCATGACGTGAACGTGAGCGAAGCCGACGCGGCGCGGCTCGTCGGCGAGTCGCTGATCCGCCGTGTGCGCGAGCTGACACTGAAACTGTACGCGTTCGGTGCCGCCCATGCGGAATCGCGCGGCATCATCCTGGCCGATACAAAGTTTGAGTTTGGTCTCACGGGAACGAACGAGATCATCCTCATCGACGAAGTGCTCACCCCCGATTCGTCGCGGTACTGGCCCAGCGACCAGTACGCGCCCGGGGGACCCCAGCCCAGTTTCGACAAGCAATACGTGCGCGATTACCTCGAAGAGATCCGGTGGAACAAGCAGCCGCCAGTGCCGTCGCTGCCTGATGAGGTGGTTCTGCTCACGCGCCAGAAATATATCGAGGCCTATCGTCGTCTGACCGGGAAGGAACTCGCCTGATGCCGCTCAAAGAGCAACTTGAAGGACTGATCGACGCGATGGTGACGAAGGGCGTGAAATACACGGACGCCCAGCGGGAGTTCGAGAAGAAGTTCATCTCCCACGTCCTCTCTCAGTCCGACGGCAACCTCGGCAAGGCGGCCGAGGTCCTGGGGATTCACCGCAACACCCTGACCCGCAAAATGACGGAATACCGGCTGAAGCGAAGCGCGTAGAAGCCATTGACACGCCTTTTTCCGAATCACTACAATTAGCAGTTGTGCCTACTGAGTGCTAGCACTCAGTGCGGCCCCGCGCGATTGAAAGTCGCCGGTCGGACGGGTGCCCGCCGGAGCCTGAACGCAGGTGGACCCGCCAACGCTTCCACACCAACCGAAAAGTTCGGAGCCGAAGAGACATGAAAGTCAGACCGCTACACGACCGCATCATCGTCCAGCGCCTCGACGAAGGCGAGCAGAAGATCGGCGGAATCATCATCCCCGACACTGCCAAGGAAAAACCGCAGCAGGGTAAGGTCTTTGCCGTCGGCGCAGGCAAGGTCAAGGACGACGGCAAGCGTCAGCCGCTCGACGTCAAGGACGGCGACACCATCCTGTTCGGGAAGTACTCGGGTCAGGAAATCAAGATCGACGGCGAGGAATACCTCATCATGCGGGAGGACGAAGTCCTCGCCGTGCTCGACAGCAAATAAGCGGAGTCAAGGAACAATGGCAAAGCAGATCATTTACGGCGAGCAGTCCCGCCAGGCCATCCTGCGCGGTGTCAACCAGCTGGCCGACGCGGTGAAAGTCACTCTCGGCCCCAAAGGCCGCAACGTGGTCCTGGATCGGAAATTCGGCTCCCCCACCATCACCAAGGACGGCGTAACCGTCGCCAAGGAAATCGACCTCAAGGACCCGCTCGAGAACATGGGCGCGCAGATGGTGCGCGAAGTCGCGAGCAAGACCTCGGACACGGCTGGTGACGGTACGACCACGGCCACGGTGCTGGCGCAGGCGATCTACCGCGAAGGTGCGAAGAACGTCGTCGCCGGTGCGAACCCGATGGAACTCAAGCGCGGCATCGAGCGGGCGGTCGAAGCGATCGTCGAGGAAGTGAAGAAGATGT
>Ga0207701_10004742_pt1 | contig 13759 bp, 11 predicted proteins | sample KBSSwiSSwithPhiX_FD_184294 | JGI IMG/M metagenome (GOLD analysis project Ga0207701, IMG submission 184294) | Switchgrass rhizosphere bulk soil microbial communities from Kellogg Biological Station, Michigan, USA, with PhiX - S5 (SPAdes) (version 2) | ecosystem: Environmental > Terrestrial >... | reverse complement strand
CAACAGGCATGTGAGCGCCAGCGATTTCAGGATGCGCGAACCGAGTTCGCTACGCAGACTCAGTTGCATCGATACTCCCGGCTGGTCAGCCGATCCTGCCCGTCAGCAGGGCCCTGAGCCTGTCGTTGAAGGCGTGGCGTTCTTCGCGTTCCATGCCGGTGCCGCCGACATAGCGGACGGTCATCGGGTTCACCGGCCGTCCGTTCTTGAAGACCTCGTAATGGAGGTGCGGGCCGGTCGAGAGGCCCGATGAACCGACATAGCCGATGACGTCGCCGCGGTGGACGAGTTCGCCGGGGGCCGCGGCAATGCGGCTCATATGGCCATAGGCGGTCGCGAGGCCGTCAGGATGACTGATGCGGACCTGGCGGCCGTAACCGCCTGCCCAGCCGGCGAAGGAGATACGGCCGTCGGCGGCGGCGTGGATCGGCGTGCCGAGGGTGGCGCGGAGGTCGACGCCCTTGTGGAAACGCTCGCGGCCAAGGATCGGATGGAAGCGCATTCCGAAGCCGGACGTGACGCTTCCTGATACCGGGGTGCGCATCGCTTCCGCCGCTGCGTCCGTGCCATTGGCATCGACCCAGCCGGTCTTGCCGCCTTCCGTCCATCGCATGAGTTGCACGTCGCTGGCGCCGACGCGGTCGAGCCCGGCGTAGAGGAGCTTAGGCGCTCCGTCGCTGGTGTCGACCACCATGTCGAAGCGGTCCTCGACGCTGATGCCATTGGCGAGCGCGATGCGGCCGGCGATGGCGCGCAAATATTCCTGCGCGACGGCATTGGGCACGCCCGCCGCCGTCATCGCCTGGTTGAGGTTGGTTCCGGCAAGGCCGTTGATCCGCTGCGGTCCGGGGGCGGCATCTTCCGGGGCGGTTACGCGCTCAAGGGTTGTCGCGGGCTCCGCCCAGGCGCCGGTGCCGCTTCCCTGCGCAATCGGCCGGACGGTGAGGCCCTGCCATTCATCGGGGGCCGGCGCGGGGATGGCCGGCGACCCATAAGCCGAAGCGCCGGCCGTCAGGGCAACCGCCAGCGCCGCTGCGCCGGCCAAGGCCAGCCCGGCAAATCGTCCTCGAGAATATGCGATGGTCAAATGCACCATGCCCCCAGCCCGGCCAGGACCCGACTCCGGCCGCTCTTGTGTTAACTTCCCATTAAACCAGCCGCTTAGTCAAACCTTCGACTTAGGAAACCACTGCTGTGTCCCGCATTGGGCCGTCAGAACCGCAATCCCTCGTCCGCCACACGGACCGCAAGCTCGGTCCTCGTTGAAACCCCCAGCTTCTCGAAGATCGCATGGAGATAGACCTTGACCGTGCCTTCGGTGACGCCCAGCTCTTCGGCGATTTCCCGGTTGCGAAGCCCTCGCGCCACGAGGCCGACCAGCTTGCGGTCCCGAGGCGTCAGGCCGGTGAACGAACCTTCCTTGCCGAACTGGATAATCCGCTCCTCGACATCGGGATCGATCCACCGCCGACCTTCCCGCACGGACTGCAGGCAATCGAGCAGAAGACCAGGATCATTGTCCTTCATGACGATGCCGTTGACATCGAGGCCCAGCGCCTCGCGTAGCGTGAAGTCATCGATCGCTGCGGTCAGCATGATGACGGGTCGCTTATCGCCCCGCCCCCTTATATGCCGAAGCACCTCGACGCCCGATCCGCCCGGGATCGCCAGGTCGAGAATGACAATGTCAGGATCGTTGGTTGTGAAAGTCTCCAGCCCGGTCTCAACGCTAGCGGCCGTCGCCGTCACCTCGAAATCGGTGTCTTGAAGCAACACGGCGATCGCCGATCGGATCATCGGATGGTCGTCGACGATGAGGACGCGGGTGCTCATTCGGCTCTCTCCAGCGGCAGGCGAATTATCACCGAAGTCCGCCCCTCGATACTTTCAACTTTCAACTCGCCGCGGGCCTCGCGGACTCGCCCGTTCAACGACGCCGGCGGCGCGGCCGGTTTATCGGGTGCAAAACCCCGCCCGTCATCCGTAACCGTCAGGTTCAAGGCGTCATCGTCCCGGTGGATGGCGACTGTGACATGCTTCGCGCCGCCATGGCGGACCGCGTTCGCGACCGCTTCGCGGACAAGATGCTGGAAATCGAGTTGCGTCCTCAGCGGAACGAACCCCGTTTCACTGCCGCAGGCACACCGGCAGTCAATCGTCCACTGGCGCGACAACAGCTTACACAGGGAGGAGCAATCACGCGTGAGGTCATGCATCGAGATTGGCATGCCAGTCCTCAGGCCTTTGATGAAGGCCCTCAACTGGCGCTGCTCGGTCATCACCGTGTCCTTGAGGTCGGCAATGCCATGAGCGAGTTCGCCCTTCGCCTCCGGCGACCTGCTGAGCGCCTCCAGGCGGAAGCCGAGGCCCGCCAGGAACTGGACGACACTATCGTGGAGGTCGCGCGCGACGGCGACACGGGCCTTCGCCATGCTCCGTTCCTCAACTGCCGCAAACAAGGTCGCATCTTGGATTCGAACCGCCAGTTCACGAGCGACGCGCGGCGCGACGTCGAGATGGTCTGTCGAAAGCGCTCGAACCTCGAAGAAGACAGCCATACCCTCAATCGTACCGGTTGCGATTGGGACGGCCAGACCCTCGCCGACACCAATCAGCTTCCTGAAGCTGTCAGACAGATTTCCGACCGCCGGGAGAAACCGCCAGCGACCTGCATCGCCAAGCATCAGAACTCGGTTCTTCGGAAGGTTGAAAAGCAGGCTGCCGGGGAGGGTGGACCATTTGGTCTGCCGGCGGACGTCGGATCTGGTTGCCTTGCCGCCGGAAATCCTGACGATCTCGACTTCCGGACCGCCGGCATCTCGCCAAAGCATGACTCCACCGGTGGCACCGACAGCCGACATTCCGGCCTGGAGTGCAGCGATGAAGCCGTCTCCATCATGTGTCCCTTCGACCGCTCCGCGCGATTCAAGATGGCGCCAAGGCACCCATTGGCTGGCGCCGAACCAGACAAGGATGGAAGAGATTATCAAAAGGTGGCCGGTTCGGAGAACGAAGGCCTCGATTTCCATCCCAGGCTCTGAGCCCATGACAATGCCGATGATCAGATACGCGGCAGTAATGGCGCCGCCCGTGACGGCAGTCTCCTTCCAGCCCCAACGAATGGCGGCGGCCAGCAGGATGAAAATGAAAAACGTGAAGTAAGGGCTGGTATAACCGGCTGTCGAAAAAAGCATGAGCATGAAGACGGCGACGTCGCCTACGTGGGCGGGCCCCGCGAGACGCGCGTCGATCCACCAGTCGTTCCAGACCAGTAGAGTGACCGTTGCCGCCCAAATCACGTAAAGGCCCAGAAGACCGTAGATGGGCAGGATGTTCTCGGTCGATTGGCTCGCGTCTGCCCAGATGGCGACAAGGAACAGGCAGGCCAGCAGAAGCCGCCCGCTGGCGATGACCCGGCCAGATGGTTGCAGAGGCCCTGCTTCCACTAATCCCCCTATGTTCCCCGTCTTAATCCGCGGGCAACAGACCATAAGGTTTAACATTTGTCACGAAACGGCCGCAGGGAGCGGTTGTCTGTGTGGTTGCGAACTCGACGGACATTGCGGGTCGATCCACCGGCATGCCCGCGCGTATCGCCATGCATCGGCATAACCGCTTTCAGAATGTCCAAGCGATTGGGCTGGAGCAAAAGAGGCAGCGACGCGCAACGTGGCAAATCGCCTAACTAACCCGCAAGCCATTGAGTCTACTTGCGAATGGTGACCCCTACGGGACTCGAACCCGTGTTTTCGCCGTGAGAGGGCGACGTCCTAGACCGCTAGACGAAGGGGCCAAAGCGATTGCGAGGCGCGCATATGTGGTTTTCGTGGCAGTTCGTCAATCATACCTGACGGAACTGCATAACGGGAGCTTCCTCGAGCATTAGGTAATCGGCGATATGCCCCGCGATCCGCTCGGCAGAATGGCCATCGCCATAGGGAAAGGCGCGGCGGCTCATTGCGGCGCGAACGCCTGGATCGAGGAGGCGCTCAACGCCGGCGACGATCCGATTGCGATCGGTCCCAACTAGCAACATGTTGCCGCTGGCCACGCCTTCAGGCCGTTCCGTCTTCTCCCGCAGGACGAGCAGGGGAATGCCGAGCGCCGGCGCCTCTTCCTGCATCCCTCCGGAGTCGCTGAGGATGATATCGCCCGCGAGCATTGCCTTGATCATCTGCTCGTGGGTCAGGGGTTCAAGCAGTCGGACGCCCGTCTTAGCCGGCAGCAACTCGCGCATGACGCTTGCGACTGCCGGATTGGGGTGAAGCACGAGCTTGATCGCCAAAAGATGCCGGCCGGCAAGATCGGTCAACGCGGCTGCGATTGATCTCAAGCCGTCACCCCAGCTTTCACGACGGTGGCAAGTTACGAGCAGGCTGAGGGGCCGTTCTGAATCCAGGCCGGCCCGCGGCAGCCGATCGACAACCGCCATCAGAGCATCGATTCCGGTATTGCCGGTAACGAAGACCCGGCCTGGAACACCCTCCGCCTTAAGGTTTGCCGCACTGATCTCGGTCGGTGCGAACAGGAGGTCGGCACGTGCATCGATTGCTGTGCGGAATTCTTCCTCGGGCCAGGGCATTTGTGGGTCGAAACTCCGCAATCCGGCCTCAACGTGGGCGACCGGGATGCGCGCAGCAAATGCCGCCAAGGCGCCTCCGAAGGCGCTTGCCGTATCGCCATGCACGATCATCAGGCCTGGCCGCTCGGCCAGCAGCGGCGCAACGGACCTGGAGATGCGTTCAACCAGGTCGCGCGGATCGGAAGCTCCGCGACAATCAAGCACGACGCGCTCATGAGCCGACAAGCCATAATCGGCGGCGCTCAGCGGATGCTGGCCAGTCAAAATGAGGCGCAGCCGCAAGCCGCGCCGGTCAAGCGCGGTGGCGACGGGTGCTAGTTTGATCGCTTCTGGACGGGTGCCGACAACGATGTCGATACGCTTACTGGACAGCCTTCCCCCTAGCTCGGCACGCGAATGATGCAGAGGAAGTTCGCCGCAAGCAAGCTGGCATTGGAGGAAGTTGCAGTATAGGAACGATTATTCGGGCGCATGGACTGGGCGCCCCGGGGGGATGAATTGCGTCTACCTTCAATTCGGGCGTTGGCGATATGCTGATCGCCCAGATTACCGATCTCCATGTCGGTTTCGACCGCGGCAACCCGCACGAGCTGAACGTCCGCCGGCTGAACCTGGTGATCGACGAACTCAACGAAATGTCGCCGCGTCCCGAGTTGCTGTTGATTACTGGCGACCTCGTCGAGAATGGCGACGACATCGAAGCCTATCATCATGCGCATGCGCTCGTCGGAAGGTGGCAGGGGCCGAAGGTCTGGCTCGTCGGCAACCATGATTCTCGGGCCAATTTCAGGCGCGAACTGCCAGACGTGCCGACCGACGAGAACGGCTTCGTTCAGTATGAAGTCGAGCTGGGCGGCCTGCGCTGGATCGTAGTCGATACGCTGGACGAGGGTCGCCATGGCGGCATGATCTGCGAGAAGCGCGCCTGGTGGCTCGCCGAGCGTTTGCGCGAAAAGGTGGACGTGCCGACGGTCATCCTGCTCCATCACCCGCCAGTCGATACGGGCATCGAATGGATGAGCGCGCTTCCGACCGAGCAGTGGGTGAAGCGGCTGGAGGCCATTGTCCGCCCGGCAAGCCAGGTCATCTGCCTGATCGCCGGCCATGTGCATCGTCCGATCGCCACGAGTTTCGCCGGCAAGCCGCTAATCGTATCGCCGTCGACCGCGCCGCAGGTCGCCCTAGACCTTGATGCCATCGATCCGCAGCATCCCGACGGCCGCGCGCTGATTATCGCCGACGCGCCAGGCTATGCGCTGCATTATTGGGATGGCCAAACACTGCTAACGCATTTCGAGATTGCGGGCCCACGCAATGTGCTCGCAAGTTACAACAGCAACCTTCAGCCGATGATGCGCGCGTTCCTGACCGAGCGTGGGACGGGCTAAGCCCTAGCGGAAATTGTCCGCATAAGCCTGGATCTTCAGGCTGACCTTCGCTGCCGGCACGACGTGATAGTCTAGGCCCTGCTTCATGGCATAGGCGATGGCGTCTTCCTTGGTCTCGAAACTCAAGCGCACTTGCGTGCGCGTGTCGCCGCTGCCGTTCCAGCCGGTGAGCGGGTCGGGGCGTTGAGCCTGGCTGCGCTCGAATTCCAGCAGCCATCGGCCGGTTCCGAACTTGCCGGATTGAGTGGCCTTGCGGTCGGCTTCGACGATGCGGGCGACGGTCATGCGCGCGGACTACCGCCGGCCTTCTTCGTGCGCAAGGTGGCGGATGCCGATGCGGGGTCGTCAGGCCAGAGATGTTTGGGGTACCGACCGCGCATTTCCTTCGCGACCTCGCGCCAGCTGCCGGCCCAAAAGGCGGGCAGGTCTTTGGTAGTCTGGATCGGCCGATGCGCGGGCGAGGTGATAGCCAGCGTCAGCGGGATGCGGCCGCCCGCGACCATTGGATGTTGCGACAGGCCATAGAGCGCCTGCGCACGGACCTCGACTGTTGGGCCGCCGGGTGCCTCATAGTCGATGGCGTGGTGACTTCCGGCCGGGCTGGAGAATTCGGCCGGAGCGAGGCGGCTGATTGTGCGCACTCCCTCATATCCAAGCAGCCCGTCCAGCGCAGAGCGAAGGGCAGAGGCATCGATATGCTTTAGGCCGCGCTTGCCCACGACGAGCGGCGGCAGCCACTCGTCGAGCCGCTTGATTAATGCCTCATCATCAAGCGAGGGAACGGAGGGATCGAACTCTCGGGCGAAGGCGGCGCGGGCGCGAAATGCTGAGGCGCTTTCGGTCCACGGCAACAGTTCAAGGCCATGGCCGCGTACGCCATCGACGAGTGCGGCTTCGATGGCGACCTGGTCGGGCTTGGGATCGGGGCCGCTGGAAAGGCGGATAGCGCCAAGGCGGCGACTGCGCGTCGGAGTCACCGACCCGTTCGCAGGGTCGAAGGCGCCATCGTGGCGGGCCTCAATCCTATCGCCGAACAGGTCAATGACATCCTGCTCGTCCAGGGCGGCTGCCGACAGGATTCGAGCGCCCGATGCACGGCCTGCAACCTCGGCGACCGCCAACCACTGGCTGCTTGCCAACGGGGAGGCGGGATCGAGGCGGAATCCACGTCCGCCGACCGACTGCCAATGCTCACCGCCCGCGTCGCGGCGTCGCGAAAGCCGATCGGGGAAAGCGAGGGCGACCGCCTTTCCCAGCTCGTGCGATTGATGACCCGAGGCTCCCGCGGCGCGCTTGCCCCAATTCTCGGCCATGCGCCGCGCGGCAATGGCGCGTGGACCCTTGTCCGAGCGCCACCGACGCCAGCGCAACTCAAGGTCGGTGTCATTGCCGCCAAGGCCGCGCTCCGTCAGCAAGGCGGCGACTCCGGCGGCAGCCTCGACCATCCCGCGCTTGCTGGCTTCGATCATCATGTGGGCTAGGCGAGGGTCTAGCCGCCAGCCTGCAATTGTGCGCCCGTGCGGCGTCAGTTGCCCTGAATCCTCGAGCGCGCCAATCGCCGCAAGGCGCTGTCGTGCTTCCGCAATCGCGGGCGCTTGCGGAGGGTCGAGAAAGGGCAGGCGAGCTGGATCGGACTCACCCCACATGAGGCAGGCGAGCAGGAGCGCCGAGAGATCGGCTTCGAGAATCTCAGGGGGGTCCTGCGCCGGCAGCGAGCCGGTCGCTGCCTCTTCCCAAAGGCGAATGGCAATGCCCGGGCCCTGGCGAGCAGCGCGCCCGGCTCGCTGGGTGACGGCGGCACGGCTGGCGCGCTCGGTCACCAGCCGGGTAAGCCCGGCACCGCGATCGTATCTGGGACGCCGGGCAAGCCCGGAATCGACGACAATGCGGACGTCGTCGAGGGTCAGGCTGGTTTCGGCGATCGCGGAAGCAAGGACCAGCTTTCGCTTGCCGCTTTCCGGGGGAGCAAGCGCGGCTCGTTGACCAGCGGGCTCGATGGCCCCGTGAAGGCGATGCAAGACGACATCGTCGGACAAGTGGCCAATTGCGTCCGCCGTTCGCTCGATCTCGGCTACCCCGGGGAGGAAGGCGAGCAGCGATCCATCGTGCTCGGCCAAGGCACGGCGGATGGCGGAGGCCATTTGCGGTTCGATCCGGGCATTGGCGTCGCGGCCGATGTGAACGATCGTCAGCGGGAAGACTTTGCCCTCGCTGACAATCCGCGGGGGGTTGCCAAGCAGTGCACCGAAGCGAGCGCCATCCATCGTCGCCGACATTGCGACGAGGCGCAGGTCTGGCCGCAATGCCGCCGCGGCATCCAGGGCGAATGCCAATGCAAGATCGTTGTCGAGGCTGCGCTCGTGCACCTCGTCGAACAGGACGGCGGCGACCCCCTTGAGCTCGGGATCCGACTGGATGCGTGCCAGGAAGACGCCGTGGGTCATGACGATGACGCGTGTCGCCTTGCCCACCTTGCTATCGAGCCGCGTCGCGTATCCGAACGTTTCGCCAGCCTGCTCATTGTGCTGCCTCGCGATGAATTCGGCGGCGGCGCGGGCGGCGAGCCGCCGCGGAACGAGCAGGAGGATTTGGCCACAGTTTACCCAAGGTTCGTCGAGCAGGGCAGGTGCGACCATTGTCGTCTTGCCGGCGCCCGGGGGAGCGACGAGCAAGGCGCGCGTGCCGTCGCGCAACGCGGCCAACACTTGTGGCAGGACATCATGGACGGGGAATTCGCTCACTCGGGCACCCTTGCCCAGCCTGCGGACAATTGGCCAGCACGATGCTATACGCGATGATCCTCACGAGGGAGGAAGTCATGACATTGTCGAAGTGCACCATTCTGCTCGCCGCGGCGGTATTGATGCCGCTTATGGCCTGCCAGAAAAATGAGGCATCACCCGCGAAGCTGGAATCGAAAGCCGAGGCCAAGAAGTCCATCCCCACCGACCCGATCGAAAGCGCGACCGCGGCAGCGCCGTCCTCCGTGTCCGCAAATGCAACGGTCATTCAGGCCGCCGCGGACGGTTCGATGAAGGTGCTTCGGCAGGGCGGTAACGGTTGGACCTGCATGCCCGATAATCCGCAAACACCCGGTCATGATCCGATGTGCATGGACGCCAATGGGTTGAAGTGGGCGCAGGCCTGGATGGCACATAAGGATCCGCCGGCAGGAGCCGTCGGCCTGATGTACATGCTGGAGGGCGGCAGCGATGCCAGCAACACTGACCCTTGGGGCACCAAGCCGGCGGAAGGCGGCAAATGGGTCGAGACAGGCCCGCACGTCATGATTGTCGGTTCGAAGGAGATCCTGGCGGGTTATCCCACGGGCGAGCAGCCGGACACCAAGGCGCCTTACGTGATGTTCGCCGGCACGCCTTATGCGCACCTGATGATCCCGATTGGCGAACCGGCACAGTAAGCCGCCAGGCCGCGGCCGAAAAGGAATAGGACTAATAGCGTCTTAACCATTTTCGGTGATGGTCCCACGCATGTCCGGGGGACCAGGCAAGTACGGCGCTTTGCTGGCGCTGCCATTGGCAGCGCTTGCAAGCACCCCTGCGTCGGCGGCAACCGCCAATGCGCAGGTGAACGCCAACGTCGTGAAGCCGGTCGTATTCACGGCGACGGGCTCCCTGAATTTCGGCACGATCGTCATCAACAAGATCACGGCCAACCGCACGATCAGCCTTAGTGCGGCGAACGTGTTGACCTGCGGGAACACGACGGAGCTGATTTGCTCGGGCGCGACATCGGTCCCGACTTACAATGTCCAGGGAACCAACAAGCAGGTCATCACGATCAACAAAAACCCGAGCACGTTGCGTAACAACGTCAACGGCGCGACGCTGACCCTAACCCCGATCGGACCTGCAAGTGTCACGCTGACCAATTCGGGAGCGCCGGGAAGCGATTTTGCGATTGGCGGATCGTTCGTCATTACGCCGACCACCGGCGAAGGCGTCTATTCCGGCGTTGTCGACGTCACTGTCGACTATCAATAGGCTCGGGCAACCGCGAACTCCGCTGCTTCGATCAACGCCGATTTGGCCTTCCCTGTGGGGAAGCTTCCAAGGGCATCGATGGCCCGGCGAGCGTAGATGCGGGCCCGTTCGAGCGTATCCGCCAGAGCGCCGGTCGAGCTGACAAGGGCGATGGCCCGGGCCAGGTCATCATCAGCAACGCGATCGCCGGAAATCGCCGCGCGCCAAAATTCGCGGTTTTCGTCTGTGCCACGCGCGTAAGCGAGAATGACCGGCAAGGTCATCTTGCCGTCGCGGAAGTCGTCACCGACGCCCTTGCCCATAGTGGCGCTGTCGGAACTGTAGTCGATGGCGTCATCCACCAGCTGGAACGCGATGCCTAGGTTGCGGCCATAGGCGTCGAGCGCGTCCTCCGCTTCTTCCCCGGCTTCCGCGACAACCGGTGCGATGCGACATGCGGCCGCGAACAGCGCCGCGGTCTTGGCAGCGATAATCTGCAGATAATGGTCTTCGTCGGTATCGATACGGCGTTGAGCAGTCAGCTGATCGACCTCGCCCTCGGCGATGATTGCCGACGCCGATGACAGGATCTTCAACACCCTGAGACTGCCGTCCTCCACCATCAGCTCGAAGGCCCGGCTGAAGAGGAAGTCGCCAACGAGCACACTCGACGGATTGCCCCAGATGATGTTGGCTGTCCGGCGTCCGCGGCGCAGGCCGGAGCCATCGACGACATCGTCGTGAAGCAGGGTGGCGGTGTGGATAAACTCTACCGCCGCGGCGAGTTTGTGATGCCGCGTGCCGGGGTAATCGAACAAAGCCGCGCTCGCGAGCGTCAACATCGGGCGCATGCGTTTGCCCCCGCCCGCGATCAGATGACCGGCAAGCTCGGGGATTAGCGCGACCTTCGACTGCATCCGGTCGAGGATCACGGCATTGACGGCATTCATGCCGCTGGCCGTCAGCGCCATCATCGGCTCCAGCGACGGAGCGCGATTGGCCTGCAGAGTATGGACCGTGGCAGTCATGACGCCCGCCGCACTAGCCGCACGGCGGGCGTTTTCCTAGCACCTACCAAACGTGGACCCGCTGTTCGGGCGGCAGGTACATTTTGTCGCCAGGCTGGATATTGAAGGCCTTGTACCAGGCGTCGAGATTGCGGACGACACCGTTGACCCGGAATTTGGCCGGCGAATGCTCATTGGTCAGCAGCTGCGCACGGAGCGCGCCCTCGCGGGTCTTCGTCTGCCAGCTATAGCCATAGGCAATGAAGAACCGCTGATCGCCGCTCATGCCGTCGATCACAGGCGGTTCGCCATGCTCTGCGACGTAACGGCGATAAGCGGCATAGGCGACCTCCAGGCCGCCGAGGTCGCCGAGGTTTTCGCCGAGCGTGAGTTGCCCCTTGATATGAACGCCGGGGATCGGCTCGTAGCTGTCGTACTGCTTCACCAGGGCCTGCGCGTGATCTGTGTAGAGCTTGGCTGTTGCCGGGGTCCACCAATCGCGTAGGCGGCCCTTGGCATCGAACTGCCGGCCCTGGTCGTCGAAACCGTGGCCGATTTCATGGCCAATAGTCGCGCCGATGCTGCCGTAGTTAGAGGCCGGATCGGCATTCGGATCGAAATAGGGCGCCTGCAGGATCGCCGCCGGGAACGTGATCTGGTTCATGAACGGGTCGTAATAGGCATTGTTCGTCTGGGGGGTCATGTCCCACAGCGTGCGATCGACCGGCTTGGGCAGCCGCGACAATTGTAGGTTCCAGTCGAACTCGTCCGAGCGAACCGCATTGCCGAGCAAGTCGGTACGGCTGACGTTCAATGACGAATAATCGATATATTTGATCGGATGGCCGGTACGCGGGTCGAAGCTCGCAAGCTTGGCTAGCGCTTCCTGCCTGGTTCCGGCATCCATCCAGGTGTTGGTCTCGATCTTCTCTTTGAGCGCGGCGCGGATGTTGCCAATGAGCTCACCCATCTGCCGGTCGCTTTCGGCCGGATAATGGCGCTGGACGTAGATCTGGCCGACGCCCTCGCCGAGCGCGCCATTGACCAGGGCAACGCCACGCTTCCAGCGGTCCCGCTGGGTCGGGACGTCGCGCAGCGTCTTTGCGAAAAAGTCGAAATTCGCCTGGTCGAGCGCCTTGGGCAGGAACTGCGCATGGCTGCTGACGAAATGGTAGGCGATGTAATCCTTCCAGGTTTGCAGTGGAGTGCTGTCAACCAGCTTGCCCGCCGACTGGATGGCACTCGGCTGCAGCATGACGACCGTCGGCATGTTCGCAAGGCCCGCCTGCTTCAGCATCCCGTCCCAGTCGAACTGAGGCGCGAGAGCCGCCATCTTCGCCCGATCCATCGGATTGTAGATGTCCTTGATTTCGCGGCTGCGTTCGGGCGTCCACTGGTCCTTGGCGATGGCGGTCTCAAGGGCGATGATCCTGTCCGCCTTGGCAGCGGCGTCAGTGATACCGGCCAACGTCTGGATCTTGATTACATAGTCGCGATACGCCTTGCGGTAGCCGTCATACTTGGCGCCCTGCAGCAGGTAGTAATCGCGGTTCGGCATTCCGAGCCCGCCTTGGCCGGCGACGGCGACGTAGCGCGTCGGGTCCTGCGGATCGGGGATAATGCCGAGGCCGACCGGACCGGCGTATGACGGGTCGACGAACAAGTGGGTGAGAGCGGTCTTGTCCTTCACGGCCGCGACGCGCGCGAGATAGGGCTTTAGCGGCGCAAGACCACGCTTTTCGATTCCGGCCTCGTCCATCCAGCTGGCGTAGAAGTCGCCGACCTGCCGGCCGATCTTGCCGGAGGAAGCGGAGTTCTTTGCCATGTCCTCGACGACGGCGCGGACGTCCTTGTCGATCTGGTCGTTGAGGACGGAATCGATGCCGACGAAGGTGCGATCGGCGGCGATGTCGGTGCGCCTTGCCCAGGCGCCGTTGACGTAGTCGAAGAAGTCATCGCCGGGCTTGACGGCCTTGTCCATCGACGCCGCGTCATAGCCCCAGTCGCCGACCTTCGGCGCGGCGGCAAGCGCGGGAACGGCTACGAGCAGGCTCGCGCCCAGCACCAAGTGACGAATATGCATGGATTTTTACTCCCAACCCGGATCGGTCGAAACCCTATCGGCTGGTCCGCGTGGCGCAAGCGGCTTTTCGACGAAGGGGCGGCTCAGGCGGGCGGCAGGCAGCGGAACCGCAGGACGTCGCGCTCGCGCTTGGGCTTGCCGTCGCTCTTCGCGCTGAACGCCACCGACACCCTGCCCGGGCGGCGGCCGTTCCGGCGGAGCGGCACCACGACCTGCGCGGGTGCGCCGCATGCGGGCGTGCTCGCCGGGACCGTGGGCAGCGGGATCGCGAGCTTCGTCGGGGTCGCCTTGAGCGAGGTGACGGTGGCGGCCTGGCAGCCCGCCAGGGCCTGCGCCACGCAGACGCGGAGGGCGAAGGTGCAGGTGCCGTTCGCGGCGCCGTCGGCGTCGCAGGCGGGGGCGCCGTCCGTGCAGTCGAGCCGTCCCGTCGCGATGCCCTCGAAGGTCACGTAGCACTCGCTCCCGGCGCTCCCGGTGCCGGGGAACGACGTGGGCAGGGTGGTCGACGTGGAGGTCGACCCGGGTAGCGACGTGGTCGTAGACGTGGAGCTCGCCCCGGGGAGCGACGTGGTCGACGTCGCGCTCACCGAGGCGTCCGCGAACTCGAGATCGTCGAAACGGACGATGCTGTTCGCGGCGGCGGTGTTGACCTGGAAGCTCGCGGTAAAGCGGACGCTGTGGATCGTCGCGTCGATTAGCGCGGTCACGTTGGGAAG
>Ga0207701_10004740_pt1 | contig 13760 bp, 16 predicted proteins | sample KBSSwiSSwithPhiX_FD_184294 | JGI IMG/M metagenome (GOLD analysis project Ga0207701, IMG submission 184294) | Switchgrass rhizosphere bulk soil microbial communities from Kellogg Biological Station, Michigan, USA, with PhiX - S5 (SPAdes) (version 2) | ecosystem: Environmental > Terrestrial >... | reverse complement strand
ATCAGACTCGCGACAGCATTCGCGTCGCCGGGATTGCCTGGACGGATATGCATGAGGCCTAACGAGAATTAGAGGCTCAGAGCCGTTCTCCTAGCGAGACGGAGCCGAGCGACCGCCGCTGAGAGCGGACTCTTTCAACTAAAACTATTTTAATCATTTGAAATGTAGATGCCCAACCGGCGGCGGTTCGCTCCAGTGTTGGTTAGGGCTTTGCGCATTGTAAAGGGAAGAGAACATTTGCGAGCAGAAAAAGAACACCACCAGTAGCAAACATAAGTCCGAAGGTAAGACCTGAAAGCCCAAATGCTTTACTGAAGCCAACTGGCTGACCGGTCGCGTCGGTGCTGCGCGTGCTGAAGAACCAGCCGCCCAGGAACAGAACGGCGAGGAGCACAACGACGCTATGGCCAACGGCAATGGCGAGAGACTGCCCTAGATCCAAGATGCGAGCGAAAACTGCGATGAACCAGATGATGACTGCAAAAGCGAAACTGGTAATCCATCGCACTCTGTAACGCAGCAAGCGAGCAGACAGCTTCACGTACGCGGCGTACAAGCACAGAGCCACTGTGATCGGAACAGCGAAGGACAGTAGAGTACGCACGACGCTCTAGCCCTAACGAGATACAGATACAATTTTGCCGTAGTATTTTACGGAAGTATTCCGTCTAATCCGGTCGCTTCCCTCGCAATCGGCGGATGAAAGCCGAATCATGGCAGCATCAACTAGGGCTAGCATGCCTAACGAACAGCGGAGCATGATTGCTGCGCCAAATATCATGCGGCCTTCGCGGTTTCCATTTCTTCGGTGTATTTGCCGAACCGTGCTTTGCTGTTGCACCATGCGCGGTGATGGAACGCCGTTTGAGCGGCACTGACGTTTGCTGTGTCCCCTTTCCAGGCTTTAAGCACCGGAGCTTGCAAGGCGCGTCCATAGGAAAAGCTCAACTGCCACGGTAAGTCCGCCATGCGATTCATCGCGTTTAGATGTTCGGTCGCTTGCTGATCGGTTTGGCCGCCCGAGAGAAACACAATGCCCGGCACAGCTGCTGGGACCACGCGCTTCAGACAACGAACCGTAGCTTCAGCGACTTCCTGCACTGAAGCCTGCTTTGGATTTTCTTTGCCCGAAAGCACCATGTTCGGTTTCAGCAATATTCCTTCGAGCGCGACACGATGTTCCGCTAAAGAATCGAAAACGCTGCGCAATGTTTGCTCGGTGACTTCGAAATCTCGTTCGATTGTGTGCGTGCCGTCCATGAGCACTTCCGGCTCGACGATCGGCACCAAATCACATTCCTGACAGAGCGCTGCGTAACGCGCCAACGCCTCCGCGTTTGAGTCGATGCATGTGCGCGTGGGAATTCCGTCGCCGATTGTGATGACTGCGCGCCATTTGGCAAAACGCGCGCCAAGCTTCCGATACTCGGTCAATCGCTCGCGCAGTCCGTCCAAACCTTCCGTGATCTTTTCGCCGGGAAAATTGGCCATGGCCTTGGCGCCTTTGTCCACCTTGATCCCGGGAACGATCCCCTGCTGCTCCAGCACTTCGACAAAACTCCGTCCGTCGCGAGTCTTCTGCCGAATCGTTTCATCAAACAAAATCACGCCGCTGATGAAGTCGCCGGCGCCGTTTGTGGTAAACAAAATTTCGCGATACATCCGCCGGTTCTCCTCATTGGAAGGCACATTGATGCTTTTCAATCGCTTCTCGATCGTCCCCGAACTTTCATCGGCTGCCAGAATCCCCTTGCCCGGCGCAACCAGTTTTCTTGCTACAGCTTCCAAATTTTCAATTTTCATAATCGTCTTTTCCTTGAGCTAGATTGTAGGCCTCTTCCTCGCAAAATCCGGGAAGAAAAGCAAACGAAAACCCGCGGCAAAATGCTAGGGACAGCGCGCTGCGTGGTCCGGACGCCGCAGCGTGGCCTCCAACTACCTCCGTTGAACGCTTTCCGACTCGCACTCTAACTCGATGCACGCAGCTCGATGTACTCGCGAAGGCGCGGGGCACGTAATGCCAGTTGGCGAATACTTAGTATCAGCGCCGTTGATTCCACCTGGATTGGTGGCACAACTTTCCAAGTTGCGATGAGTCGATTAGTAACCTTTATCATCAGCCTGGGCATTTGCAGCCTGGCCTCTGCCGACACAATCAAAGTCACGATTAAGGGGATGGCCTGCGACTTCTGTGCATCCGCAATTGAAAAAACGTTGAGAGCTCAGCCGGAAGTGAAAGCCGTGGATGTCGATCTTGAAAACAAACTGGTCACGATTCAGACAAGACAAGGCCAAACAATGGATGACAGCAAAATTAGAAAGTTGCTGGGCAATGCCGGCTACTCGGTGACCGCCGTTGCGCGAGAGAAACAGTGAACGTGAGAATCTGTTATTCGCGTCTGTTCTTGTCCGAGTCCGGCGTACGCAACTGACAATCCGGCCATGTGGGCGAGTCAGGCGCGTTCAGCGGACTCATCGGTGCGGGGACCGGCGCTGTGGGATCGACGATGCCGATCCGCTTGTTTACCCAGAGCCCCTGGTAGGCCCACGCCGGGAGCGGCGCCGCTTTTCGAGTGCACGACCAGTTGTTGAAGTGAAGATTCACGAGATAGAAGTTCCGCTTCAGTTTACGGAGCGCCTCGAGAATCTTCGGATCGTCGAACCCATGCATTTCCATCGCGAGCTGCGGAATCGACGCGAGTAGTTCGTCTGGCGCTGCGAGAAGCGATTCCCATTCCCCGCCTTCGATGTCCATCTTGATGATCATGCGCCGCCCGGTATCGCCGTTCTTGCTAATCTGGTTTTCCAACGTGTCGAAGAAACGCGAATCCCTGTGGCCCGTCCGATTTCCGACACATTCGTTGTGAAAGACAAATCTGCCGCCGTCGCAGATTGGCCGCGCTGGATCGAAACAATCGTATTCTTGCACAGGAACGTGATATCGGCGCGACACCTCGCATGCCCAGTCGTCGTTTGGGCCAACACCGTACGAGTATCCTGTATCGAGCGGTTCAATCAGATTCTCGCACATCAGGTAACCGCCATCATTGGCGCTCCCAAAGCGCTTGAGCGTACAGTTTTTCAAAGCGACTGGCTGAAGCTCCGCGAGAATCGCCTCACGCAGCTTGCGCTCCGCCGCGCTACGGACGATCTGGCCAGTGACGACTGCAGCAGCTGCGGCGAGAGCAATGACGACCAACATGATCCGAATCCACGATTGTTTCCTGAACGCTTCTTGCATAGGTGGCGGTCTATTAAGAGCATTCGGACGGTGCCGATTACAACAAAGCTTTTTGATTAGTTGATGAGATGAAATTTTTCAGAAGCGCAGTGGTGTTCATATTGTTGCTTGTTAGGCTCGCTCTGCCCCATCCTGCAGCGGGTCACGGTTTTGCAGGCGCGCGTTTTTTTCCCGCGACGCTGTCGACAGATGATCCATTCGTGAACGATGAATTGTCGCTCCCGACCGTCTCGACGATCGAAACAGCAGAAGGACGCGAGACTGCGATCGCAGTGGAGATCGCCAAACGGATTACACCGAATCTCGGAATCGAGCTGAGCGAAGAATTCCTGGACGTGAGTCCAACACACGAACATGAAGCCAGCGGCTTTGGCAATCTCGAGCTGGGCGTAAAGTACCAGTTCTTCACGAGCGCTGAGCATGAGGCAATTCTATCACTCGGTGCCGAAGTTGAAATCGGCGGAACAGGACAGCAGCGAGTGGACGCCGATAGTTTCAGCACTTGGGCCCCCGCATTTTTCTTTGGCAAAGGCCTGGGCGATTTGCCGGACACTCTCTCACTGCTTCGACCCGTTGCTGTGACGGGGGTAGTCGGCGTTGCGATCCCAACAAGCGCCGTTACTCGGACGAGCGATGGCGAGATTGAGCGTCATCCAAACGTTCTGCAGTACGGTTTCGCGCTCGAATACTCACTCATCTATTTGCAGGAACAGGTAAGGGACGTAGGACTGAGTACTCCGTTCGACCGACTTATTCCTCTGGTAGAATTTTCCTTTGAGACGCCGCTGAATAGCGGACAGAGTGGTCAGACCACAGGCACGATTGATCCCGGCCTGATCTGGTCGAGTAAATATGTACAGCTCGGCGTGGAAGCGATGATTCCCATTAATGGGCGAACTGGAAATTCCGTCGGTGTAATTGGCCAGGTGCATTTTTATCTCGACGATTTGTTTCCACGGAGCCTGGGCCGGCCATTATTTGGTTACAGATAGAAACAATGCAAAAGCAGCTTGTTCCTCTTGTTGTTGTCGTGCTGAGCGTAATAGCAGCGGCGGTGCGAGTGGAAGCACACGCATTTTTACTCCGTGCGGAGCCGCGGGTCGGAGACAAAGTGAACAAGGCTCCGACTGAGGTGCGCGTCTGGTTCAGCGAAACGGTTCAAGCAGGCGTGAGCAGCATCAAAGTCTTTGATGTGAGCGGAAAGCAAGTGGACAAGAAGGACACGCATTCAGATCGCACCAATCGCGCCGCACTTTGCGTCTCCCTAATCCCGGCGCTGACACCGGGCGCTTACAAAGTAGTCTGGCACGTAACTTCCGCGGATACGCATATCACAGACGGTAATTTCCACTTCGAAATCATTCCGTGATGAGCCGTTCTACCCTTCGATGAAGAATCGTCGTCGTTTGACACTTCTTGTCAGGGACAGTAAGAGGTCGGAGTGATGAGTTTGCTTCGGATATCGCAACTCAATTTGCTGGCAGGTCTTGTTGTTCTGTTCGCATTCGGCGGCGACATCGTTGCGGATTCAATCGTTGATGCGCGCGGTGAACATTGTGCGGCACAAACGTGCCCAGCGGATTCTGACCACGAGAAAGCACCTTGTTCTCACTGCTCATGCGCCGTTCACAACGGCAGTGTTATCGCTGCCAATAATGGCGTGCACGTTAGCGCGGACGTCCAACCATCTGTTTTCATCTTGATACGCGATGAATCGGTGCAGGTGGGTCCGCCTGCGGCAATTGATCATCCACCTCAGCTCGCCTAACAACTGAGCGCAGGCGCGGTGTCTCCGCGCATCTTCTGCTCAGGTGTTTTTCGTCGGCACAACGCAAACGCGTTGTGCGTTGCTCCCTTTTTTTTGCCAAACGATGTCCATTTTCACACATACCAAATCATTTGTAGCGAGCGCCATTGTGCTCGTGTGCGCGAGTGTGTTTGCCGAAACGCCGGAGGCGCTAGTCAAACAGGCGCTCCAGCGAAATCCGGAGTTAAACTTTTTCGTCGCTGAGATCGCTGCTGCCAAAGGAGCGGTGCGAACTGCCGGAACCTTTCGCAACCCCGAGTTAAGCAGCGAAGTTGGCTACAAGAACTCGCGGGACAACTCAGGAGGACCGAGCGGTAATGGCGCGATTCTGGCTCTCTCATTCAGCCAAACCTTTGAGTATCCCGGCCGAATTGCGTTACGCAAAGCGATTGCAAATCACGATCTAGCGCTCGCGGAACTACATCTGCAACAGTTTCGCCTGACATTGGCCGCGCGAGTGCGGACGCTGGCGTATGGCATTTCGAGCGCGCAACAAAAGTCAGTCGCAGCGCGTGAAGTCGCCAGCCGTTTTCAGGCGCTGAGTGACGTTCTCGCACAGCGGCCGACAGCAGGCGTAACGCCGCAGTTGGAAGCGCGAATCATCGATGCAAACACGCTCGCGTTTCAGCGTCAGGAACGCGATGCAGCATTAGCGATAGCAACAGCTTTAGCGGAGCTAAATCAACTTTGCGGGCGCCCCGCAGAGACGCCGCTCACAATGGCCGCAGCCAAAGTGCAGTTCAGTGCGGCATCGCTTCCCAGACTTCTCAGTGCTGCGCGTGTGAATGCGTTCGATATTCGCATCCGGCAAGCCGAGTTTGCTCAGCAAGGCTTCAAGGTCGCCTTATCGAAAAACGAACGATTTCCCGCCATTTCCGTCGGGCCGTTTTACTCGATGGAAAATGCAATCGACCGGGAGCAGCGAGCGGGACTCGGCATCTCATTGCCGCTGCCGCTGTGGGATCGCAACGTTGGGAACATTGCGACTAGTAAAGCGCGTCAGCAACAGGCTGAGGCTTCATTGGCTATGACGCAGCGCGAAGTCGAACGACGAGTTGCGCAAAACGCAGCCATCCTAACAACCAAGCGCGCAGAGATTGACAATCTGAAAGGGGATGAGTTGGCGAAATTTCGCGAAGCGGCGGAAACAGCGGATCGCAATTACCAACTGGGCGCTGTTCCGCTGACCATCTACGTTGAAACGCAGAAGCAATATCTCGAGCTGGTCGGTGCTCTCGCCGAGTTACAAAAAGACGCGCTCCAGGCCGCGCAAGAGCTGGAGATCCTGACCGGGCTCAAGCTTTACGGCGAAGAGGCGCAGCGATGATCGACAAGATTCTAGAGTTCTCCGTTCGCCAGCGAGTCCTCGTTTTGATGGGCGCTCTCGCGCTTCTTCTCTGCGGGCTTTGGTCGGCAACGAAACTGCCGATGGATGCCATTCCGGACATCACTGGCGTGCAAGTGCAAGTGAACACGACGGTGCCAGCGCTCGCGCCGGATGAAGTGGAAAAGCTCGTGACCGTGCCGCTGGAAATGGCACTCGGTGGAGTGGCCGGTGTAACCGAAATGCGCTCGCTGTCGCGCTTCGGTCTGTCACAGATCACACTTCAATTCACCGACAAGAGCGACATTTACCGCGCACGACAGCTTGTGACCGAGCGGTTGCAGAGCGCGTCCGATTCTCTGCCAGCCGGGCTCACGCCAAAGCTCATTCCGATTACCACAGGACTAGGCGAAGTATTTTATTACACCATCGACTACGCGCCGAATGCGCCAAATGCTCCGCCCACGCGCGAGGCGCAGTTGATGGCGCTCTGGGAAATGCAGGAATATGTGATCAAGCCGCACCTGCGTGCCGTTCCCGGTGTCGCTGAGGTCAACGCTTATGGCGGCTACGTTAAGCAGATCGTCGTGCAGCCGAACATCGCGAAACTTCGCGATGCGGGCCTCACAGTTAACGACCTCGCAAAAGTTGTCGGCGAAAACGTTGAGAACGCGGGCGGCGGCATAGTCAACGCGGGAAGCGAACAACTTGTCATTCGAGGCGTTGGTCGAGTTGCATCGCCGCAGGAAATTGCAGAGCTACCAGTAAAATTCGCTGCCGGCGTAATGCCGCTGCGGGTGAAAGATTTCGCTGAAGTTCAAATTGGTCACGCGTTTCGCACCGGCGCTGCGACCCACGGTGGACAAGAGGCGGTGCTGGGCGTGGCCATGATGCTGATGGGTGAGAATAGTCACGCGGTTGCGGAGCGCGTTGCTGAAAAGATAGAGGAAATTCAAAAGCGGCTGCCATCCGGCGTGATCATCAGCCCGGAATACAACAGAAGAAATCTTGTGCATCGAACGATTCGCACGGTGACAACGAACCTGTTTGAAGGCGCGTTACTTGTCATCGCGGTGTTGCTCTTTCTCCTTGGGAACTGGCGCGCCGCACTCATCCTTGCAGCTGCAATTCCACTGGCCCTCCTTTTCGCGATTACGGGCATGACGCGGTTCGGAATTTCGGGGAACCTCATGAGCCTTGGCGCTATCGATTTTGGGCTCATCATCGACGGCGCTGTCGTCATCGTAGAAAATGTCGTTCGACAACTTGGCGTAAAACAGCACGAGCTTAGGCGACGCCTGACAACCGACGAACGGCTGCACACCGTTATAGCCGCCAGCAAACAGGTGGGCACGCCGATGTTCTTTGGTGTGCTGATCATCGCTGTTGTTTATCTGCCTATTCTCGCCTTGTCGGGCATCGAAGGAAAAATGTTTCACCCGATGGCGCTGACGGTAATGCTCGCCCTGGGCGGATCATTGGTGCTGGCGCTTACTTTGATGCCGGCGCTGTGTTCATTTTTGCTCGGAGGACGAATCGCTGAACGCGACAATTTGATCGTCCGCCTCATCAAGAGCGCGTACTCCCCCACCCTTCGCTGGTCGTTGCAACTACGTTGGTTGGTTGTGCTCGGTGCGATCGCGCTATTCGTATTGGCGATGTTCATCTTTCGCCACCTCGGTGCCGACTTCATTCCGAAACTGGATGAAGGGACTTTCACTATGATGGTTTTTAGGGCGAGCAGCATGAACATCGACCAAAGCATCGAAGAGCAACGCCGGACCGAGCGAGAAATCCCTAAGCGTATCCCTGAGGTCACGCACGTCTTTTCGCGAATCGGCAGCGCTGAGATTGCCACTGATCCGATGCCGCCGAGCGATTGCGATTTTTACATCTACTACAAACCGCAAAACGAATGGCGAAAGCTCAACAATCGACCCATCAGCAAAGAAGACCTGGCAAAAATCATCACGACCGAAATTGAAGCTTTAAACCCCGGTGCTCGCGTGATGGTCGCGCAGCCGGTCGAGATGCGGTTCAATGAGATGCTCGAAGGCATTCGCGCAGATATAGCCGTCAAAATTTTCGGGAACGACTACGACGTGCTGGAACGGATCGGCTCCGAAGTGAAAGAAGTGCTGGAACAAATTCCGGGTACCCGCGAAGGCGAAGGCGAGGTCGAATACGAAACAACCGGTCGCGCCCCGATGCTGGAGATTCGAGTAAAGCGCGACGTGCTGGCAAAATACAATCTTCACGCAGGAGATGTGAACCAAACGATCGCCGCCGCGTTGGGCGGGCAGACCGTCGGAACAATGATCGAACAGAATCGCCGCTTCGACATTGTAGTCCGGCTCGCTGAAGCCGACCGCGAGAATCTGGAAAAGATTCGCGCATTGCCAGTCCGCGTTGGAGACTCCGGTCTTCTGCCGCTCGGTGATCTCGCCGACATCCAACGCGTCAAAACGGTATCGCCGATTTTGCGCGATTCAGCTCAACGTCGTGCGGCGCTAATGGTGAACCTACGAAACCGCGACGTGGAAAGCTGGGTGCGAGAAGCTGACGCAAAAGTGCGCGAGCACGTCAAATTGCCGGAAGGATACACGCTCGAATTTGGTGGACAGTTCGAAAATCTTCGCGAAGCCAAGACGCGACTGGCGCTTGTTGTGCCCGCGGCGCTTGTGTTCATCTTCGTCCTGATCTTCATGGCCTTCGCCAGCGTACGCCAGGCGCTGCTTGTGTATTCCGGCGTTCCTTTGGCGGTGACGGGAGGCGTTTTCGCCCTGTGGCTGCGGGATATGCCATTCAGCATTTCCGCGGCGGTAGGTTTCATCGCGTTGAGCGGAGTCGCCGTGCTCAACGGAGTCGTGATGATCAGCTATTTCAATCAACTACGCGAAGAAGGTCGTGATGTTCGCACTGCTGTGATCGAAGGATCTCTTACGCGGTTGCGTCCGGTACTCATGACCGCAGCCGTCGCAGCGTTCGGTTTTATTCCGATGGCGCTGTCGACAAGCGCAGGTGCCGAGGTGCAACGGCCGCTCGCGACGGTCGTCATTGGAGGCATTATTAGCTCGACGTTTCTCACGCTCGTCGTCCTGCCTGTCTTATACGAGTGGGCGGAGCGAAAGCGCGTCCTGATTGTACAAGAATTGCGTGCTCAATAGGTCGGCAATGGCACGATCATTGTGCGCTGCTTCGAAGTAAGACTCGTGACACATTAGCAAGCGGGCCGCATTACTGCGGCCCGACCTACCTCAATGGCGACTTGATCTTAGTACCCGAAGCTGAAGCTCACGGACGGCCAATATCCGTAGAGGTAAGGGTAGTATCCCCAATTCCCGTAGTACGGATAGTACCCACCGTTGCGGTAACCGTAATAGCCACTCCCGTAGTATGGATAGCCATAGCCCGAGCCGTAATAGCCGAGCCGAGAATATCCGTAGGACGGATACCAGTAACTGCTTCCCCAGTTTCGGCCTCCCCAGTTACGGCCGCCATTCCAATTATATGCGCGAGCTGCATAGCGTCCCTGTCCGCGCGCGGCCCGCGCAAAATGGTGACCACGTCCACCGCGAGCACGGAAACCAGCGTGCCCACCCTTAACGTGGCCGGCCTTGGCATGTCCTTTACCGCCGTGTCCGCCATGACCGCCACCGTGACCTCCACGGGCATACGTTGGCGGCACAATTGCCAAAAAAGCTGCCACCACCAGCGTTCCAAACGTTGAACGAAGTACGTTCTTCATTTAACACCCTCCTTTTTACTTATTTCGTTAAAGGGGGTGGTCTTGGTTCCCTCGGCACACGAGAAGTTCTATTGCGCGGTCACCGAGAAACTTACGATTGCTGTAAAGCGCAAGCGTTCGCTGTTTTGTTAATCCGGGGGTAGTGCTTCGCGGCGCCACGGCAATTTTCCTTCGATTTCCAGTTGGAGCGACAAACTCAGGAACGTGCGGATGAGCACAATCAACCCCAGAACAAGCACGTTTTGAATTGTCGGCGCGACGACAACGGTCCGGATAATGTCGCCCGCAATCAAAAATTCCAGGCCCAATAAAATTGCGCGGCCGATGTCCTGCCGAAAAGACGAATAGTAATTTCCCGTATTGTGCGCGCGACGAACCAGGAGACGTGCCGTGGCAACGAGCGCACCGGCAGCGACAATGAACACGCCGACGCCGTCGACAGCCGTGCCGACGATTTCCATGAGCTGTCGAAAATTTTCCATGAACATCTTACTTGCCGGAAAGCGGGCCGCGTTTCAATGCTGTTCGTGCGGCCTGCTGCTGGTTAGGCGATCATGTAGCCAACGGTTCGCCGCAGGACGAATCCGTCCGGTGTGCGGACCTGTGGCCGGTCTCTGCTCGAATTAACAGATAAAACGACGGCCCGCAGGGCCGTGGCTACAACAGCAGCCTTGCTATCAGAGAACTACCCTTGAAGAACAGCGCACGCGACAGCGTAATTTTCGGTATGACTGAGAGTGATAAGAGCCGAAGCGACGCCCTGTTCTGCGGCAAAAGCTTCGGCAGGCCCTGAAAAAACGAGAAAAGGTTCGCCGCTTTTTCTTTTCTGAATGTCGATGTTGCGCCAGCCCATCGCTTTGCCGATTCCGGTGCCGAAGGCTTTTGCCACTGCTTCTTTGCCCGCGAAACGCGCAGCCAGATGGCGTTCCGGGAACTTCATCGACATCGAATATTCAATTTCACCATCTGTGAAGACGCGATGCAGGAAACGGTCTCCGAACCGCTCGATGGAATGTTGGATGCGCGAGCATTCGATCACATCAACGCCGATACCGATCACACTCATCTTGTTATTTCGGCCGATCGGCCGGGTGTTGTAGGGCAGGCGCTCCGCCTGCCAGGTCCCGCAATGGCAACCGGAGCGGTCGCCCTACAATGCTGGCGGACCCTCGCTCTCATTCGGGATAATTTGCCATAGCGGCGAGCATTTCCTTAACGGCATTTTCCAATCCAACCCACATCGCACGCGATACGATCGCGTGACCGATGTTGAGCTCGCTCAAACATGGAATTTCGTGGATGAGCGCGATGTTTTTGTAATTGATGCCGTGACCAGCGTTGACCTGCATATTGGATTCTGAGGCAGCGCGCGCGGCTGCTCGCAATTGTTCAAGTTCTTGCTTTTGGATCTTTTCCGTAAACGCATTTGCAAGCCTGCCGGTATGCAGCTCGACCATTTCCACACCTAACTCGGCTGCGACATCCACCTGTTCCAACGTGGGATCAATAAACAGGCTGACGCGAATCCCGGCCACTTGCAGTCGTCTAATGGTCGGCTCGAGTTCCTTGCGCTGCGTACGCACGTCCAAGCCTCCTTCCGTCGTAATTTCTTCACGTTTTTCCGGCACCAGGCAGACCTCCTCGGGCTTTATGCGAAGGGCGACGTCAATGATCTCTTCAGTGTTGCCCATCTCCAGATTTAGTTTCGTCATGATGTTCTGGCGAAGACGTTCGATGTCGAAGTCTTGAATGTGGCGGCGATCACTCCGTAGATGAGCGACGATCCCGCCGGCGCCTGCACGCTCGCAAATCCGTGCGGCCACAAGTAAATCCGGCTCAGCATTCTTCGATTCCGGCATTGTGGCATAGCGCGCCTGCCGCAATGTCGCCACGTGATCGACGTTTACTCCGAGACGCAGACTGCTCATCGCGCCAAATAGGACTCACTCGACGAATGTGAGCAAGCTGGAACGAACAAAATCTTGCGTCGCTATATTCTCAGCGAAGCCAAGCTGCAATGCAGCCCCGAAAGCTTTCGGGGCGAGTGGTCGGCTAGCGGCGAACAAATCCCGAGATGTTTGAAAGCCGGGCCTCATGCTTCGCCTTTCGTTACAGCGCTTCCGCTCAACATGACAGGATGCTGAGTAAAAGCGTTGTCGTTACGATTATCGCCGATTTACTGCCAGGGCGTCGGGCTCGGTTACCGGCGTATTTCAGTCGCCGTCCGTCGTCTGTTCTTCCGTGGTTTGAGCCTTCGCTTTGCCGGCGCTCTTACTGGACTTGTGGTGCGTCTTTTGAGTAGTCTCGGATGCTTTTTCGCCTGTGCCATCGACGGTTTCCTTTGTTTTTCTGACTACGGTCTCGCCGGTTTCTTTCGTTTTCTCGGCTACAGTCTCGGCAGTCTCTTTTGTTTTCTTGCCAACCGTTTTAGCGGTCTCCTTTGTTTTCTCACCTACGGTTTCGAGTCCGTCTTTAATCGTTTCGCCGGCTTTCTTCGCGCCGTGCTTGACGTCTTGAACTACACCCTCCTGGGCGAGCGCAGTTAGCGCGAACGTCGCAACGAAAGCAGCAACCAAACTCGTAATTTTCATGTTCCCTTCCTCCTGTTGATTCTACTATCGGATCGAACGAGGAAGCCCATTCGCGCGCACGACCAACGCGCGTTGATCCAAAATTGGCTCCCATGCCCAGTGCTACTTGGGAGGGATCGCCTTCTCGTGCGGAGCACAACACGTGCGCCCGTAAATGCGTGCAAGCGTGGACAGAGAGAGACCGAAAAGATAAAGAGTCGCAATCGATCCGTAGGCAAATGTGAGGCGTGTCGGCCCCACTGTTTCATAGCGGCGTGGGCTGACCTCAATTCGTTTGTTGCTATACACGACCCGACCGCGGTGGCGAAGTCGCCGAAAAAATTCCACGTCTTCCATGAGCGGCACGTCTGGAAATCCTCCAGCCTCAACAAATGCACTTCGCCGGCAGAAAATTCCATGATCGCCGCATCGCATCCGCAGTACGAGCCCTGCGTAATGCGCAAAGCCGTCCGTCAATCGGTATATGGCCGGCGCGGCCGGCAGGCGGATCCGGAAGAAACCGCCACAGACTTCTGGATTGCGCATCATGCGCGCAATCTCATTCAAAGACTCCACCGGCACTTCGGCGTCCGCATGCAAAAACCAGAAAATTTCGCCGCGGGCTGCATCGGCTCCAATGTTCATTTGCCTGGCACGGCTGCGCGCGCCGCTCCGTATAACGTGATCGCAGAAGCCTTCCGCCAGCCGATCAGTGCCGTCAGTGCTCCCGCCATCGACGATAATAATTTCCGCCCCAGGCGTTCGCTCGCGCAGATTCGACAGAAATCGGCGTATCGATGGCGCTTCATCAAGAACCGGGATAATAATGGAGACCTGCATTGAAGATTTTTGGCTGAACTTCTCTTTGCGCGACAACGCAGCAAAAGACGCCGCTCAAAATAAAATGGTTGCTCGATACGTCTCTTCGACGAATAGAATTCAACAAATCTTAACTGAGAAACTCATATGATCGCAAAAATCATCACCGCAGCAGCCATTACATTATTCTTCACGCCAATATCGACCCTCTTTTCGCAGGAACACCCGGAGCATCCCGAGCATCCGAAAGC
>Ga0207701_10004739_pt1 | contig 13761 bp, 7 predicted proteins | sample KBSSwiSSwithPhiX_FD_184294 | JGI IMG/M metagenome (GOLD analysis project Ga0207701, IMG submission 184294) | Switchgrass rhizosphere bulk soil microbial communities from Kellogg Biological Station, Michigan, USA, with PhiX - S5 (SPAdes) (version 2) | ecosystem: Environmental > Terrestrial > Soil... | reverse complement strand
CGCGCCGCCGACCGAAAAATGAAGAACGGGACGCCGGTGCCCGAGCCGTTGAAGCTGATGGACGGCCAGTCGAAGCTGTTCGCGAACCGGTTGCCGGTAATCCGCCGATAATCGACGTCGCCGGACAAGCCGGCGCGGTTGCGAAGTGTAGATCAGATCGGTTCGCCTGGAGCGCGGCGCGAAACAATCCAGCCGGGAGGTACGGTGGCGGCCAGATCGACCTGCGGATCGATCAGCCGCTGAGCTGGGTGGCCGTTGATGGCGGCAAAGGCATCGGCGCGCACCTCGAATGCCGCCGCCCGGGTTTCCGCCGCCGGGGCGCAGCTCGTCGCCGAAGACGATCGTCCCGTCGGGCAGTACCGGGTTGCCTTCGAACGCCAGCTGGCCCAGCGCCTTGCGCTTGACGACCCGTGCGTCGGTGGTGATGCCGGCGGCACGGTTGGTGACGGCGATCGGCGAGGTGATGCTGAGCGGGTTCATGATCTCGTAGGTGCCGCCCTCGGTCGATTCTTCGGCGACGGTCAGGCTGCCCCACGGCGTCCGGCGGATCGGATCGCAGGCGACGATGCCGGTGAGGATCGTGCTCGCGTTGGACGCGGGCGGCAGCGAGAGATCGACGCGCTGTACCGCCGGGTTGGAGCTGCTCTCATCGCACACGAACAAGTGGGTCGGGTGCCGATCGTCCGGCCAGAGCCCGATTTGATCGGTCGAGAAATGCACGGCCGATGACACCAGCGAGACACGCAGGCCGCGCGCGACAAACAGCGCCAGCGTGCTGTCGGCGGCAGTATAGGGGCCGAGCGCGCTCCGGCTCAGCGAATCGGCGCCGAGCAGCTTTGCCGCGCGATCGTTCAGCTCGCGCTGCACGCGCAAGCCGAAATCGCCACCGTCTTCGTCCGCAATCAGCCGCGAGCCGCCGATGCCGATTGCGGCCGCCGCCGCAAGCGCGATCGCGCCCGAAACCCAGACAGCTTTTTTCATGGTCACCTTCTCTCCTGTGCTGCGGCGCTGTCCCCTCTGGACAACCCGGCAGCATCCGCGAATCTAGAGAGCGGCTGTTGCGATGGCGTGTCAGGTAGAGCAAATCGAAGTAACGCGCAAGGCGGAAGGGCGGGAAGGCGGACAGGGCGGGAAGGAAAGGCAGGAAGGCAGGCAGGTTCACATAAAGACTTGCGAAAGGTGCGGCAAGCCAACAAGGGGGAGAAAAGACCGCTAACGCACGAAGACCACGACCGATCTCGGGCCGGCGGTGTATTGGAGCCCGCCGACGACCACCTCGCGTCCCGCCGCCGCGATGTCGTCGGGCGACGAGAGCGAGGTGTCCACGGCACGGCGCCACGATCCCGGCGCGCCTTCCTGAATCGTGAATTCAAGCGGCTGCCAGTAGGCGTTGATCAGCACGTAGAGATCGTCGTCGCGCTCCGAGGCGCCGTGCAGGCAGAACGCCAACGTGTGAGACGAAGGACTCATGTCGGCGCCGCCGTTGACGCCGTACCAGCTGACGTCGCCACGCCAGAAGCGCCGGCGCGCAATCGAAGGATGGCGGCGCCGGAAGGCGATCATCTCGCGGAAGAACCTGAACACGTCCTGGTTGTGCTCGAGGCGATCCCAGTCGAGCCAGGTGGTCTCGTTGTCCTGGTTGTACGGGTTGTTGTTGCCCTGCTGGGTGTTCAGGAACTCGTCGCCGGCGCAGAACATCGGCGTGCCGTTCGCGAGCATGAGCAGTGCACACATGTTCTTCGCCTGACGCCGCCGCAGCGTCAGGACATCCTGCGGCGCCCCGATCTCGCCTTCGAAGCCGCAGTTCCACGAGTGGTGGTCGTCGGTGCCGTCGCGGTTGCCGTGGCCGTTCGCCTCGTTGTGCTTGGTGTTGTAGGCGACGAGGTCGTGCAGCGAGAAGCCGTCGTGACAGGTGAGGAAGTTGACGCTCTGCTGCGGCCGGTACGCGTCCTCGGCGGTCCCTGGAAAGAGATCGTCGCTGCCGTAGAGCCGGCGCATCAGCGTTGGGACGAGGCCGGCGTCGCTCTTCACGAACGAACGCACCTCGTCGCGGAACTTGCCGTTCCACTGCGCCCAGGTGGCGCCGGGAAAGCTGCGGCCGAGCAGATAGGCGCCCGCATCCCACGCCTCGGCGATCAGGCGAACGTTGGCGAAGCAGGGATGGGACGAGATCTCGGAGATGATCGGCGGTTCGTCGGTGTCGATCGAACCGTCGGCGCGCCGGGTGAAGATCGACGCCAGATCGAAGCGGAAGCCGTCGACGTGCATCTCCTCCGCCCAATGGCGAAGGCTGTCGATCACCATCTGCCGCACGTGCGGGTGCACGGTGCGGAGGACGTTGCCGGTGCCGGCGTCGTTGCGATAGCTGCCGTCGCTCATGTCGAGGAGGTAGTAGGTGCTGTTGTCGATGCCCCGATAGGAATACGTCGGTCCGTCGTCGCCGGCTTCAGCGGTGTGGTTGTAGACGACGTCGAGGATCACCTCGATGCCGGCGGCATGAAGCGCCCGCACCATCTCGCGGAACTCGTCGGCAGCGCCGTCGGGGCCGGCAGCCGCATATTGCTGATGCGGCGCGAAAAAGTTGAGCGTCATGTAGCCCCAGAAGTTCCGTTCCTGGGGATCGAACTGGTGCACCGGCATCAACTCGACCGCGGTGACGCCCAGTTCCTGCAGGTACGGGATCTTGTCGACGACTCCGGCGAAGGTGCCGCGCCGATCGGCGGGCACGCCGGAGTTGGGGCGCTCGGTGAATCCGCGGACGTGCATTTCGTAGATCACGAGATCGTGGGTGTGACGCGGGCGCTCGTCGCCCTGCCAGTCGAAGGGGACCGCGCTCTGCGGCAGCACGCCGAGCGGCGCGCGGCCGTCGTTCGCGCCAGGCCCGATGGCGGCGCGCCGGCTGAAAGCGGGTGGGAAGAACAGCCGGCGGGCGTACGGATCGACGAGGATTTTGTCGGGCGTGAAGCGACCGCCGCTGCGCCGATCGCGCGGACCGTCGACGCGGTAGGCGTAGTAGGCCGCACCGGGGACGTCGGCGGCCGGCACGCGGCAGTGCCACACGCGTCCGCTGCGATGCTGCAGCGGATCGAGCGAGCGCTCGGCGATCGGCGTCACCAGATCCGCGGGTGAGTAGAGCCGCAAGGTAACTGCCGTCGCATGACGCGCATGCAGCGCGAAATTCCAGGCCTGCTGCGCCGCGACCCACGTGGCGCCCATCGGCGCAGGCGAACCTTCGACGGTGGACCACGGATCGAGCGGCGCCTCGAAGGCCGCGGCGTCGACGGGATTGGTGGGAATGGGCGGCATGAAGTTCCTGATGGCAGGCCTGAAGGGCTGCGCTACGAGACGTCGGCGGGCCTGAAGGCCCGCCCTACACGGGGCCGCCGCTCAATCGTATCCGCCGAACATGAAGAGAGAGATGTCCTCGTCGGTGGAGTTCATCAACCCGTGCAGGTTGCCGCCCTTGAGCAGCGCGAAATGGCCGGCGCGCAGCGTGCGGATCTCGAAGCAGCGTTCGCGCTGCGGCATGCGGCACCAGTCGCCGACCACCATGTAGCCGCGTCCCTCCATCATCAGGAACGCTTCCTGGTTGTCGCGATGGCGGTGCAGGCCGATGCCGCACCCGGGCTTGAGGATGTGGAGGTCCATGTAGTCGACCGCCATGAAGTCCTCGCGGCGCGTCGAGTCGTCCTTGCGGCCGAAGGCGTCGAAATTCCACGGCTGCACCATGCGCGCAAGCTCGCCGGTGCCGGCGTAGCGGCCGTAGTTGGAGAGCAGGTTGCGGTACTCCAGGAAGCCGATGCCGCCGTGCGGATTCGGGCTGATGCCGACGCTCAGGTAGCTGTCCCAGCCGCGCAGCACCATGTTGAATTCGTAGTGATAGTTGGCGCCGCTAAGGCTGTCCCAGGCCGTCTGCTCGCGGTTGGCGAACGCGAGCTCGATGTGCAGCGGCCGCACCGGGTGCATCGCGTGGTCCGGGGCGACGAAGGTGAGCAGCTGATCTTCGATCTTGCCGCGTTCGAAGTCGGACATCTGGCCTGGCACCAGGTCGGGCATCACGATCAGCTCGCCCCGCTTCAGGGCCTCGCGCCCACGCGGTCCCAACCGGGCCGAGAGGTTGGGTCCCTGGTATCCCCAGATCTCGATCTCGTACCGATCGGATTGCTCGTTGTACGGCACGGTCAGCAGCTCCGGCGTCGCGGCGTTGCCGACGCGCAGCCACAGCTTGATTGCCGGGCCCAGCTGATGGTTGGCCGCCTCGGAGAGCCGCGAGTCGGGGCCGCCGCGATACGAGATGCGGAGGAACGGCCCGACCCAGTCGCCCGCCGCCGCCCAGCCGCGAACCAGCAGCGTGTCAGTGGCGACGAAGCTGCCGACGTTCTGCTTCTGGAAATCGGTCTTGTTGTCCTGGCGGGCCGGATCGAGGTTGTCGGCATCGCCACCCTGCGGCCCGAACAGCTGCAGACGCTCGTAGGGAAACAGGTACTGCAGGTGGTCGTGCAGGTACGACTCGCGTTCGGCGGCGAGCTGCAGCTGCTCGACGAGTCGCAGCAGCGTGATCAACGAATTGCCGCGGTCGTAGTCGGGCGTCGTGCCAGGTTGGACCCGGACGACGGTATCGCCCGCCAGTTGCGGAGCGGCGGGCACGGCGCGGAACAGGCTGTCGAGATGAACGACTGACATGGGTGCGTCTCAGGCAGTGTGATAGAGGAACGCCACGAAGCGCAGCGGCTGCTGTCCCTGGTTGCGGATGCCGTGCATGCCGCCGCTCTTCGTGAAGATGATCGAACCGGGCTGCACCGGCAGTTCCTTGCAGGCGCGCGGCCCGATGCCGTAGATGTCGCGGGTGACAGTGGGGTAGCGGTCGGTGGACGGGTCGTCGCCTTCGCGCATGTAAGCGACGCCGGTGCCCTCGGTGATGTAGTACAGCTCCTCGGAGCCGATGTGCTGGTGCGTCCCCTCGACCGTGCCGGGCGGGATCGTCACCTCGTGGAAGAAGACCACCGAGCCGCCGAACTCGCGCTGCAGCAGCCAGCGCATCTCGATGACGTTGTCGTCGCCGCGATCTGGATTTTCCCCGTCCATCATGCCGTTGAGATAGCGCACCGGGGCGACGTCGCGGGCCTTGGGCACGAACCAGCCGCGCTGGAAGTTGATCAGATAGTTCTGGTCGTCAACCGTGTTGCCGGCATCGCTCGGCGTCTGGCTGCGAGGCTCCTGGTGCGAGCTGACGAAGTTGTTGTCCCAGGCGCGCTCGGCGGGCGCAATCGGGTAGCCGAACGGCAGGTCGCGATCGTTCTCGCTGAAGGCGAGCTCGACCTGGCGGATGTTCTTCACGTTCGCGAGCGCGAGATCGAGCGCCGGCACGTGCGTGATCTGCCCCTCTCTCCCCATCATGTCGAGCACCTGGAAATCGTGCCGGCGGCCCGCCGGCGCCTCGAGCGTCTGCCACAGCTCAACCTGAAAGGCATCGACCCAGCGGTCGTATTGCATCTTCACCGTCGCCTCGGCCGGCGGGTCGTCGTCCACCCGCAGCCGGATCCACGCCAGCAGCTCGCCGCGCACGAAGCGCCCCCTCTCGCGCGCGACTTCAACCAGGCGCCCGGCGCGGTACTCGATGCGGACGAAGTTGGACAGGAACAGCCCGTCCATGTAGACCTCGCCCTTGAGGACGATGGTGTCGAACTTGCCGCGCACTTCCTGCACGTTGTAGCGGTAGCGGCGGCTGCGCGTGGCGTTCAGGTAGCGCGCGTGGTAGATGCGGTCGGGAAAGAACACGACCTTGAAGATGTCGTTGTCGGGCGACGTGAAGATGTCATTGAAGCTCGGATCCATCAGTGGCGTGTCTCCTCGGATTTACCACCGGGCCGCGCCGTTGCCGCGGCCCGAAAATCGGGGTCGAAGGCCAGTTGTGACTAGTACGACCTCAGTTGATACGGTCCACTTAGACTCTCGTCTTGAGCACGTCCGCGACGCGGAAGGCGTTCGCCTGGATGGTGAGTGTCGGGTTGGCGCCACCCGAGGTCGGCATGCAGGCGCCGTCGGTCAAGTACAAGTTGTCGAACTGCCAGGCGCGGCAGTCCGGGTCGAGCACGGCGTCGTTCTGGTCGGTGCCGAAGCGCGCGCCGCCGAGGATGTGGTTGGCAATCCGCGCCGACGCGTTGGTAGCCATCTGGACGTGGCCGCTCGACAGGTCGTCGCCGTCGGGACAGCCGGCGACGAGGATGCGCCGGCATTGGTCAGCCAGCACGTTCATCACGTGGACGTCGTGCGCGTGCCAGTCCTTGGTGATGTGCGCGACCGGCCGCCCCCACTTGTCCTTGACGCGCGGGTGCAGCGCGATCCGGTTGGACGGCAGCGGCACCTGGTTCGCCATGAAGCTCACCGACAGGCGGCGGCCGAGGTTGTCGCCGATGAAGGTCGCGAGCCCGTCGCCGGTCAACGCCGGGTCGTTGATGAACGCGTCCCAGATCGTGTCGAGGTCCTGGCTGCCGTGAGTGCGGCCGAGCGCCAGCGGCAGCGCCTGGTCGGAGGTGTTGTTGTAGATCGCGCCGCCGGCCCAGACGCCGTTCTGACGGATGAACTCCGGGCTGGCGGCGAAGTCGGTCGCCCAGTCGCTGTCGAGCGCCGCCACTTTGTCGGCACGCTCGCCGAGCGGCACGCGAATCTCGGCGCCGCCGAAGCAATGGGTGAGGAAGTACTTGCCGAGCAGCCCCTGGCGGTTGATCCGCCGGTCGAAGTCCTGGTCGACCAGCCCCGACAGCATCAGCAGCCGCACCGATTCGATCGCCGAACAGGCCACGACCACGGCGGTGCCGTCGACCGTCCGCGCCGCCCCGCCGGCATCGCGATAGTGCACGCGCGTGATCTTTCCCTGCGCCTGCTCGAGGTGGGTGACGACAGAGTTCGGCCGCAGCTCGAAGTTGCTCAGCGTCGAGATCGGCGTGAGCAGCGACACCCACGTGTTCGACTTGAGCCCGAGCGGATCGCCATAGCGGTTCACGAACGCAGTGCGCGGATCCTCCGCGGCCTTCCGTCCGCTCGGGGCGTGGTCTTCGGTGATGACCGCCACCGGCGTGCGATAGCGCTTCATCCCCAACGCGTCCATCCCGGCGGCGGCGAAGCGGCTGATCGGATTCGCGTCCAGCGGCGTCTGGTAGAAGTCCTTCGACGCCGGCTTGAGCTGGTTGTCGCGCGTGCCGTTGATGCCGACCAGCCGCTCGGCCTCTGTGTAGTACGGCTCGAGCTGCTCGTAGGTGATCGGCCAGTCGCGCGCCTCGCGCTGCACGTCGCCGTTCGGGTCGTTTCGCAGGTCGGTGCGGCCGCGGTTGAAGGTCGCGAGCCGGAAATCGTCGCGCGAAAAGCGCAGCGACACGGCGCCATAGAGCTGGGTGCCGCCGCCCACGACCTGCGCGGTATAGCCTTCGACCGTTGCCCGATCGATGCCGGCCGGATCGGTATAGACGTGCGGCTCGTCGTTGAGATCCGGCTCGACGTGGCTCGAGTAATACGTCGCGCCCGAGTTGGCGACCCCGGCAAGCTGCAGCCGCTTGGCCGGCCCGGTCGAGAACATCTCGTCGCGCTTGAAATCGCTCAGGCCGTTCGGCATCTGATACTGCGGCCGCAGCAGCGGTCCCTTCTCGAGTACCAGCACCTTCTTGCCGGCCCGCGCGAGCGTGTGCGCAATCGGCGCCCCGCCCGCCCCGCTGCCGACAATCACCACGTCGAATGACGCCATCGCGATTCCTTTGGTAGGTAGTGTCCGGTTTCAGTCCCTTCGACGATCAGGGCGGTCCCGAGGCGCTCGAAGGACCGGACTGTCACGGTCCGCCTGAACGCGGACCCTACATTTACCCGCGATAAACCGGATCGGTGCCGAGCGGCTGCTCGGTCACCCGCCGCCAGTTGAAGAACGACTGGCCCGTCGCCGAATCGCGGAACCGTTCCTCGAGGTAGGCCCAGCCGGCGGCCGCCGCGTTGCCGCCGTACTTCGGGTGCGAGAACGCGCCAGTGAAGGTGTGGCGGCGGAGCAACTGGAGGAAATACTTCGGGTTCTGATACGAGTTGAAGTCCCAGCCGTCGACCGCGCCGCGCCACATGTCGTCGTAGAGATCGACGAACATCTCGCGCGGCATGTCGCCCGGCTCGAGGAACGGGTTGCGCCGCCGCAGCACCCGATCGATTTCGCGCAGGCACAGCTTGTAGTCGAGGAGGTGCTGCGATTCCTCGCGCGCGAGCAGCTTGTCGATGTAGTTCACGACCCCGACCGGCTGGTCCAGACGATAGGCGTGTGCGTACTGCGACGTCTTGCTGGCACGATCGGCGGCGTAATAAAAGCGATCGAGGAAGTTCTGCCCGGCCTCGGTCCTGAACGGCAGGATGTGATTGGTCAGGCGCTCGAGCACCTTCAGCTCCCAACGTTCGAACGACACCGGCTGCGAGCAGAGCTGCGTGAAGAAACGCGACCACTCGCGCCCGTTGTCGAGCGTCGTCCGCTGCGGATTGATTGGATCGAGCGTCGGCACGCCGTCGACGATGAACTTGTAGGTGTGGACCTCGCCTTTCGGCACGATGGCGGTGACGGTCCAGAACGGCGTGTCGGCAATCTGTCGCAGCGGAATCGCTTCGTAGAGGTTCGCGCAGCTGCCGACGAGCGACACCGCGGCCGGCGACTGCAGCCGCGCCCGGCCGTACACGAACGTAACTTCGTTGAAGGCGTAGGAGGCGGCCGGGTCGACGCCGTCGGAATAGCTGTCGATGATCGGGAATCGCCACGGTTCCGTGACGCGGTCGTCATCGCGCGCCAGGTACTTCGCGCAGACATTCAGGATCGCGACATCGTCTTTTTGGAGCAGCTGCACGTCGGCCTCTCGATGCAGGCTGCCGGACAAATACAGCCTGCGCGTGCAAATGAGAAGTTAGAGGTTAGAAGTTCGAAGTGAGAAATTCGACGTCTGAATTTCTGGCACGCCGGCGCGGCACACGTCAACAGAGCTGCAGGAAAAATTGCACATGAGCTAAACGTCTTACGCTCGTCGTTCGAACGTCTGACGCTTGTCGTTCTGACGTCTCACGCCCGTCGTTCGAGCATGTTACGCGGTCGTTCTGCGTCCGAACGACGAACGAGAACGAAGAACGATAGCGTGAGACGTCGAACGGAGAACGACCAGCGTCAGGCGTCAGACGTTTGCGGCTAACGCCTCGTGCATCGGCCGGCCGTTCTCGAGCGCCAGCAGAATCTTGTCGGCGGTGACTGGCGCGCGCTTGAAGACCTCGTCGCCGACCGCTGCCGCGATTGCGTTGACGACCGCGCCGAAGCCGGCGCCGACCGGCGCCTCGCCGATGCCGCGCGCCCCGACCGGGGTTTCCGGATCGGGCTCTTCGACCGCGGCCCACTGCATGTGCGCCGGCGCATCGAGGATCGTCGGTGGCTTGGTCTGATAGAACCGCCTCGCGACGGCGACGCCGTACTGCTGATCGAATACCCAGTGCTGCGCGTGCGCGTGGCCGAACCCGAGCATGACGCCGCCGAGGATCTGACCGCCGAGGTTGCGGGGGTGAATCACCGTGCCGACGTCGGCGACCGCGAGGAAGTCGAGCACCCTGTACACGCCGGTCTCGACGTCGACTTCGACCTCGGCAAACCCGGCGACTGAGGACTTCGACGCGCCGTCGCGGCCGTAGTTGTCGCGCGCCACGCCCATCAGCCCCTGGCCCGCGAGCGCCGTCGCCGACCGCTTCGTGTAGGCGTTGACGTCTTCCGGTAGTTGGTGGCCGTCGAACTTGCCGCCGAGCTCGATCGCCTTCTGCGCCGCCTGCGCGAGCGTCATCGTGCGGCCGCCGCCGGAGATGCCGCCCTTGGTCAGCTGATACGAATCAGGGTTGCCGCCGAAGCTCTTTGCCGCGAGCTCCTGAAGCTTCTTCTTCGCATCGGTCGCCGCCGCATGCGCGGCGCGCGTCATCGCGTGCGTCGTCTGGCTGCCGCCCTGGCCGCAGGTGTTGGGGACGTTCTTCGAGGTGTTGCCCCAGGTCACGTCGACCAGCTCCCACGGGACGCCGAGAATTTCCGCGGCGACGCGGTGGCAGTCGAAGGTCGACTCGGTGCCGAGGTTGCCGATACCCGACTGGATCATCACGCGGCCGTCCGGCTTGATCACGAGCAGGCCATCAAAGCCCATCGAGCCGGCCGAGTATGCGCTGACCGCCACGCCGAGGCCGCGCACCTTCGTGCCGCTGCGCTTGCCGCTCATCGCCTTGCGCTCTTCCCACTTGAAGAGCTCGGCGCCCTTGTCGAGCGCGTTCTTGAGAAACGCGCTCGTGGTGTAGCCCTGGCTGCCGCGCGCGTTGAGCGCGCCGAACTTCGCCTTGCCCTCGGGTGCGTTGATGCGGTGGATCGCGAGCTCGTCGATTCCGAGCTTCCGCGCCGCCTTGGCCATGATCGGCGCCATCAGCGCGTTGCCCTGCAGCCCGCCCGGCGCGCGCTGCGCCCCGCGCGGCGGCGTGTTGGTCAGCACGGTGAGGGTCCGCCAGCGCATCGCCAGCGGCTGGTAGCAGAGCGAGATGTGATCGCCGGCCGACCGCGAGTCGCTGACAACGTCGTACGGGCCGTTGTCGACGACGACGAAACCGTCGATAGCGGTGACGCGGCCGTCTTTCCTGAACCCGATCTTGACGCGCGAGTGCATCGCCGGCCGCGCGCGGCCGATGTTGTGCTCTTCCTCGCGGCTGATGCGCATCATCACCGGCGCGTTCGCCTTCTTCGACAGCAGCGCCGCGACCGCGGTGAAGACCGACGACGAGCCCTTGCTGCCGAAGCCGCCGCCGGTGTACTCGCTGATGATGACGACGTTGGCGGGCTCGATGCCGACCCAGCGGGCGACGGCGTTGACGGTGCGCATCACGCTCTGCGTCGAGCAGTGCATGTAGAGCTTGCCGTTCTGCCAGTAGGCCATCGCCGTGCGCGTCTCGAGCGGCTGGTGGCTGGTGTTGTTGCCGACGAAGGTCTCGTCGAGGACCAGATCCGCCTGCTTGAAGCCGGCGTCGAGATCGCCCACCACCCACTCGTCGGTGTGCTTGCCGAGCGGCAGCTTGCCGTCTTCAGCCGCGGCGAAGTCGGCGTCGGTCCACTTCAGCTCCTGAACTTTGGGTCCGGCGGGTGCGGCTGGCGCGGCACCAGGCTGCGCGGGTGGCGCCGGCGCGGGGCGCACCCAGACGTTGCCCTGCGTGCGCGCGTTCGGGCTGCCCGGCCGCAGCGTCTCGATGGGATCGACGACGAAGGGGAGCGCCTCGAACTCGATCTCGATCGCTTCGATGGCCGCCGCCGCGGTGGCCTCGTCCACGGCCGCGACCGCGATCACCGGCTCGCCGACGTAAAGCGGTTCGTTGGTCAGGCCGCGCTCGCTGAGCGTGCTGGCGATGATGCCTTCACCGAGGTTGGCGCCCTCGACCACGGCCGGCAGGTCGTCGACGGTGAGGATCGCCTTCACGCCGGGGATCGCCTCGGCGGCGCGCGTGTCGAGCCGCGAGACGCGCGCGTGCGGCATCGGGCTCACCAGCAGCTTCGCGAAGAGCATCCCCTCGACGCGGTAGTCCTCGGCGTATTTCGCTTTGCCGGTCACCTTGGCGACCAGATCCGGGGTGGTGTAGTTGTGGCCGACGAGAGTCGTGGTCTTCTTTTCAGCCATGCTTCGTTCCTCGGATGAGTGCGTTCGGAAACCCTAAGGAATCTCCGCGAAGATACGCCTAAACGGACGTCTTTTCAACGCTTGTCCTGGCCGCGTCCGCCACCTGGAGTGCGCGTCGCCGCGACGGCTTCTTCCGCCGAGACCGACCAGTCGAGGTTGGCTGATTCGACCGCGAGAAAGAACGGCCGCGGGTCCTCGGTGACGTAGGTCGTCGCGCTGCCGACGCCGTGCACGTCGACGGCCTCGATGAGCGGACGCCCGCTGACGTCGCTGTGAACGGTGACGCGAAAAAACCCTTTCCCCGGCGCTGATTCGTTGCGCGTTTCCCAGCGCAGCCGCATCGAGCCGGTGTCGCTGATGAAGGCGTCGGTCTGCATCGACCCACGCCCCGACCACGAGCCGAGCGGCCGCCAGGCGACGGCCGGCTCACCGGCGGGCGGCGGCGCGTTGCGACACGATGCAGACAGCAGCGCGGCCAGCATCAGCCGTCGAATCGCGGAGCTTGGAAACATTTGATGACAATTCAAGGAACCCAGAACCCTGAACCTAGAACCAAGAACCGAGAACCCGACCCAGAACCCAGAACCCAGAACCCCGAACCACGCCAGCGAACGGCGAAGCGTACTCGATCCGCACCGGGCGGCCGTTCGCACAGGATTGTAAGGTTGCAACATCACGCGCGCATTGCATGTATAGTCTCGTCACGCTTCGATGTGAGGAGGACCCGTGCGAGGTTTTGAGCGCATCTCTCTTGCCAGCCTCTCGGTGTGCCTGGTCGTGGCGGCAGCCGCCGCGGCGATGCAGTCGCAGGGGCGCGGCGTGCCCGGCGAGTGGCGGTACTACGGCGGCAACAAGGCGTTCACGCGCTATTCGCCGCTCGATCAGATCAACCGCGACAACGTCAAGAACCTGAAGATCGCCTGGCGCCGGCCGGCGGTCAGCGATGAGCTGACGCAGGCGTTTCCCGATGTGCGGGTGAACAACTACCTGCGCGCAACGCCAATCTTCATCGACGGCATGCTCTTCACCCAGAACGCGCACGGCCTGGTCGTCGCCTTCGACGGCGAGAGCGGCAAGACGGTGTGGCAGCAGGAGCTGTTCGCGCGCACGCGCGAGGAAGCCAACGGCGCGTCGACGCGCGGCGTCGACTACTGGCGCGGCGGGTCGGGCAACGCCGACAAGCGGATCTTCGCGATTCGCGGCGAGTACCTCTACGCGCTCAACGCCGAAACCGGCAAGCCGGTCGCCGGCTTCGGCGATCAGGGACGCGCGAGCCTCCATTTCGACGAGACCGAGCAGCCGCTGGCCGGGCGTTTCAACGACAGCACCGGCCCGCTCGTCATCGGCAACGTCGTCGTCGTCACCGGCAATACCGCGGGCGCGGGCGACACCGGCACGATGAAGAAGGAAGCAGCGCCGGAAGACGTGCGCGGCTTCGACGCGCAGAGCGGCAAGCTGCTCTGGACGTTCCACGTCGTGCCGCGGCCGGGCGAGTTCGGCAACGACACGTGGGGCAACGACTCGTGGAAGATCGCCGGCGACCTCGGCGCCTGGAATCCGATGACGGCGGACGAAGAGCTCGGCTACGTCTACGTCCCGCTGACCGCGCCGACCGCTTCGGCGTACGGCGTGTGGCGTCCGGGCGACAACCTCTTCGCCGACTCGCTGGTCGCGCTCGACGCGAAGACCGGCAAGCGCGTGTGGCACTTCCAGACCGTTCACCACAATCTCTGGGAATGGGAAAACGTCGGGCCGGCGATGCTGGCGGATCTCACGGTGGACGGACGGCGCATCAAGGCCGTGGTCCAGCCGAACAAGAACGGCTTCCTGTTCGTGCTCGATCGCACCAACGGCAAGCCGGTGTGGCCGATTGAGGAGCGGCCGGTGCCGCCGTCGAACGTCCCGGGCGAGCAGACCTCGCCGACGCAGCCGTTCCCGACCAAGCCGCCGCCGTTCGATCGCCAGGGCGTCACCGACGCGGATCTCATCGACTACACGCCGGAGCTGAAACAGCGCGCGCGCGAAATCGCGAAGGACTTCGTCACCGGCCCGATGTTCACGCCGCCGACGATCACGA
>Ga0207701_10004738_pt1 | contig 13761 bp, 12 predicted proteins | sample KBSSwiSSwithPhiX_FD_184294 | JGI IMG/M metagenome (GOLD analysis project Ga0207701, IMG submission 184294) | Switchgrass rhizosphere bulk soil microbial communities from Kellogg Biological Station, Michigan, USA, with PhiX - S5 (SPAdes) (version 2) | ecosystem: Environmental > Terrestrial >... | reverse complement strand
TTGCCGCTCCGGTTCGAAACGCGTGACCAATTTGAACCTCGGCCAAATCTTTGACCCGCAGCGGCATCACGCCGGCGGCGAATTTCACCGGCAGCTGCGCAATCTCCTCCAGCGAAACGACTCGCCCAACGCCCCGGATAACGAGTTGTTCCGCGCCGGCGTTTACCACACCTCCGCCTGCGTTCTCCACGTTTTCGCCGACAACTTCTGCGAGGTCGTTAACGGTTAGACCGGTCTCGCGCAATTTCGCGATGTTCGGCTGTATGACAATTTGCTTCTGGTAGCCGCCGTAAGCATTGACCTCGGCGACACCGGGAACTGTTCGCAATTGCGGTTTGATCACATATTCCTGGATTTCCCACAGGGACATCAGCTGCGCTTCACGCGATGCGGGCGCGTTCGCCGCGTTCGGTGCATAATCGATCGTGTAGTAAAAAACTTCTCCGAGGCCCGTCGTGATCGGAATAAGTTTCGGCGTCAGCCCCGCCGGCAATGAATCAGCAGCGCTTTGCAATCGTTCCGTCACGAGCTGCCGCGCCCGATAGATGTCGCTTTTGTCGGTGAACTGAAGTGTGATTTGTGAGAGACCGAAGCGTGACAACGAGCGCATCTCAGTAACACCGGCGACGCCGCCGAGCGCCATTTCCAAAGGCACCGTCACCAACTTTTCGACTTCGTCGGGCGCGAGTGCCGGAACGGTTGTGTTCACCTGCACTTGTACTCCGGTGATGTCGGGAATCGCATCCATCGGCAATTTGTTTGCCGACCAAAGACCGACCAGCAGCAGTGCGAGCGCACCCATTAACACGAGGACGCGCTGGCGCACAGCGAACTCCAGAATCTTATCGATCATGCCGCTCCTCCTCGCGGTAGAGCCTTAAGCCAGTAAGGCTTTCCAGTTCTTGCGCCGCTTGCAGCGCCTCCTTTTTCATCTCCTGCAGCGCACCGGCTGTTTCGAGATATTGCTTTTGCGTTTCTACGTAAATCGGCAGCGCGACAGCGCCGAGTCGATAATGGCGGTCCGCGACTTCCGCAGCCTCACGAAATTTCGCGCCCATGTCCGCCTGCCATTCCGCGATCTGCCTGCGCTTGGCCTCAAACGTCGCCGCGCTTTGAGCGACTCGTCGTTCTACGTCCCGTTGCGTCACGAGCAGCGAAGCTCGCGCTTGTTCCTCACGCGCCTGGCTCGTCTCGATGCTTCCAATGTTCCTATCCCACAATGGCAGTGGCAGCGAAATTCCTACGCCAGCCCGCTGCTCTTTGTCCGTGGCATTCTCTTGCGAGTAATATGGCCCGACTGCAATGGCCGGGAAACGTTCGTTCCTCGCCAGCGCAACTTTGAATCCTTGTTGCGCTAATTCCGCCAGACGAATGCGAATGTCGAACGCGTTGGCGCGCGCTGCATCAACAAGCGTTTGCAGCGACATGTGAAGAAGATTCAATTCGCCTGCATTCACCTGGAGAGCGGCCGTCGCCGGCCGGCCGCACAGTTGATTCAGTTCTGCTGCCGCTGTTTTTGCGGCCAGCTCCGCCTCACGTTCCTGCCGCCGGAAATTCAGTGTGTTGGCGTCAATGATCCTCGTCTCCAGTAACGGGGTTACCCCGGCCACCGGTCGCTGGGCCAACACATCGCCTAACGCCTGGAATCGATCGGCCACCTCACGCGCTGCCATCGACCGCCCTTGCGAGATTGAAATGCTGTAAGCCAGCGTGCGTACGCGCGCAGCGAGTGTGAGCCGAAACTGCCGGAGATGAAGCTCGGCAAGGACAATGTCGCCTCTCGCGATTGCCTTCCGCAAAGCGATTCGCCCCGGATATTCGAACGTCTGGTTGATCGCGACCGACCATACAGCTCCTTCACCACTCGGGCCGCCTGAGTTGTCCCGCGTGTTCTTGTATCCAGCCTCGGTATTCAGCTCCGGATTTCGCATTGTCCCGGCCGTTCTCAGGGTTCCTTTCGCCGCGGCGATTTCGGCGGCGTAAAATTTCAATTCCGGATTGTTCGCGAGCGCCTGCCGGACCAGCGCCGCTGGCGTCGTGTCCTTGGGCGCAAGGGAGGCGTTCTCCGGGCGCGCCAGTGCAACGCCAGTGATCAACACACCAATGAAAAGTCCCAAAATATCTTGCCTCATAACTGCTAAAAAGCTGCGATCCAACAAAACAGACCGCGGCGTAGAAAAACGCCGCCCGACAATCCTCAGGACGAGGACTCAGTTACGAGACGAAAGAAGGAGCGCGCGGATTTGCTGCCGCGCGAATGCAAAACTGCCAACCGCTTTGAAGCTCTGGAGGCGACTCACAACCTTTTCGCACGACTGACGTGACCACTCCCGGATGAGCATCGAAGGTATCTCGAAAGAGCGATATTTTGTGCGCGAGCCCCAGCACGAGCGCGGAGCCGTTGTCATTGGGCTTGTAAGCACCGGAAGCCAGCACACAGCAAGGCGACGCTTGTTGCGAAGGACTGTCACGACAGTGATCAATGTTCCCGACGAGCCCCGCTTTCTCAGCCAAACACAACGACGTCGCTGGTATCCAGGCCACTAACAACGCATTCGCTGCAACAATCTTTAGCCGCCTCACGTTGTAGAGAAATAGAGCCTTCGGCTGCCTAATTCCAGCCAAATGTTTCCGGCCCCGATCACGGCGAACGTACCATTGGGGATTGCTGATTCTCAGCAGGATCTTGGCGTTCCAATCTGCGGACGTACGGCAACGACGGTTTCAAATAATCCGAGAGAGCAGAAAGGCGAAGAAAAATCCAATCGCATATACAGCCGCAGAGAAACAAAGAATGCGCGCCGAACAACGCCGCAGTCGCAGACATGACTTTGCTTGCGCTGGATCAGCGGGACACGGCGCGTTGCGATTGCGATAGGCCGAAACGCCCGACAGGACGAGCATGAAACCGGCAAACGCGAACAGTGGAATTTTATGTTCGGAAAGCCAAACGAGCTGGGGCACTGCGGTGACAACGCTGGCGAGCGCGGCGCCTGCGCCAATTGACACGAGAGCTGCCGGGAGCGCACAGCATACGAGCGTGCTGAACGAGCTGAGAATTGTCAGGACTTCCAGAACGACATTTCGCAAGTTCATTATTTCTGTCGCGCAACAGCGACGACCGAGTAGCCGGCGTTGCCCAGCAACTTTTTGATTTTCGAGTCGTCGAGTGTCTGCCCTTGTTTTGTCTGAATCGTGACCAGCTTGTTTTCCAGATCGACATTGACGGCTCTGACTTCGGTCTGGGTCTTGAAAGTTTTTTCAATTCCAGTAGCGCAGAAACCGCAAACCATTCCGTTGACAGTGGCCTTGATGGTGTCGGCAGAAACCGCTGCCGCTAGGCCGAAAATGACGATGATTGTAAGTAGATATTTTTTCATGTTTCCTCCTCAAAATTGAATGGTCCAGTTGACCATGATGTGTTGATTGCTGCTGTAACCGACCTCGAACAGGTAGGTTTTGTAGAAAAAGCGGATCAGCGGCGTCGCGACGAAATGGTCGTGCTTCGCCGGATGATGATCGACCTGAAACATGATCCAGGTGTTCAAGTCGTTGTAGTTCGCGAGATACGGCGCGATGCCTATGCGGGTCCGCTGCCACACTGATTTCTCGATGTTGCCATCCCAAACAAACCGTGGCTCGTACGAAAAGAACCAGCGACGCGATTCGTAATCGGCCAGGAACGCAGTCCAAAGACACGGCTGGTTGTTGCCGCGATAATGCGCGAGACCGGCACCCGTCATGTTGAAGATATTCCCTTGGCCGTCCGGCAGGTTCCATCGCTTGAGCAAAGTGTTGAACTCCGGCGTGAGCATGAAGATATCTTTGCCGTTCTCCTCTTGTTTGATGTAAAGGCCGAACGCGTTGGTTGGAGTAAACGTGTAGTCCGACGAGATCGTGTGACCGGTCTCGTCGTTTTCCTGCATGACCATCGTGCCGCCGACGTAGGACAGCGGTTTGGCTTTCGAAACCAAAGCCGTGCCAAAGGTGGTAAGTAATAGAGTTAAGAAAGTTGTTGTTTTCATTGATCCAAAAGAACGGTTGAAGACGAGGCAGGCCCGCGAATGGGGATACCTCCGGCGTCAGCGTTCTTGGATCAGATGAGAAACGTGCAGAACAGAGCCAGCCGGGGCGGTGAGTTCGCCGACGGCACCGTAGCCTCACGCCCGAACCGCTCAGTTCGGGCTTCGCAACTCGAGAAAGACAGCGCGGCGACAAAGCCAGCCGCCTTCACCTGTTGACTGGAATCACCTTTCGCAAGCGGCTGCGAAGACGGCGCTGTGTTCTTTGGCGATGTTGCGCAACAGGTCTTGTTAGCGCAACAACTTGACTGACAAGCTTTTTGACCTGGCGCGTTGGAAAGGATGCACGATCGCGCGGCGAGGCCCACCGGAGCCGTGAAAAGCGCGGCAACCATCGCCAGCGAAATTATGTTCCTGCTCAACATTGATTTCCGTATACCACAAGTTAGACCGCGCGTCGAGGAAGGCGTTCAACGCCAAGGTGCCTTGCTCGCGTTCTTGCTCTACTCGGGCTCGGAGATCATGTTTATGATTACGAGGACGAGATGTTTTAGGTCGCTCCTTGCAACGGGCCTTCGGTCAATTGTGAAAGCTTTCGAGGTTGCGACCAATATGTTAGTTGTCATTATGGAGAGCAGCGAAAATCATTTGAAAGGAGAGAACTATGAACACTGAAAATTTGGAATCTGTAGCGAAAAAACTGGTTGCCCCGGGCAAGGGAATTCTGGCAGCCGATGAAAGTACGGGAACAATCGAGAAGCGATTGAAAAGCATCAACGTCCCATCGACGGAGGAGAACCGCCGCGCGTATCGAGAAATTCTATTTACCACTGCCGATGCAGGCGATTTTATCAGCGGCGTAATTCTGTTTGACGAAACAATTCGGCAGAAGACTCGCGACGGGCGTACCTTCGTCGCTGCGCTGGAAGAGCAGGGGATCATTCCCGGTATCAAGGTGGATAAAGGCGCCAAGCCGATGGCAAATTTTGCCGGCGAGAAGATCACCGAAGGCCTCGACGGGTTGCGCGATCGACTGGCGGAGTATCGGCAGTTGGGAGCACGCTTTGCCAAATGGCGCGCAGTCATCGCGATCGGCGACAAAATTCCCACGCGCACGTGCATCGCGAGCAACGCGGAGGCGCTGGCGCGTTACGCGACGCTTTGCCAGGAAGCTGACCTGGTACCGATCGTCGAACCGGAAGTTCTCATGGATGGCGCGCACACAATTGAAAGATACTTCAACGTTACCCAGCAAACGCTGGAAAGCGTTTTTAATGCTCTGTATGAGCACCGCGTTGTTTTGGAAGGAATGCTGCTGAAACCTAACATGGTGCTCTCGGGAAAAGACTGCCCACAGCAGGCTTCAGTGCAGGAAGTGGCTGAAGCTACTGTGCGCTGCATGAAACACGTCGTGCCCGTCGCTGTTCCGGGACTTGTCTTTCTCTCCGGTGGGCAAAGTGATCAGCAGGCCACCGAACATCTCAACGCGATGAATCAGCTTCCTGATCTGCCCTGGCAATTGAGCTTCTCCTACGGGCGGGCTTTGCAAGCTCCGGTGCTCAAAGCCTGGAAAGGTGATGCGGCGAATGTGGCCGCTGCGCAACAGGCATTCCATCACCGCGCCGAGTGCAACAGCAAAGCGCGCTTCGGCAAATACACCGAAGACATGGAGTCCGCGAAGGCTGCGTAACGCTAGCAGTCTTGTAGCCACGGCGCTGTGTCGCCGTGTTGGGACGCCACCACCATCATTAGCGCCTCGACACAGCGAGGCGGCTACAGCCAGAAACCTAATGGTCTAGGTTTGCAGGAGTCAGTGACGCCGTTCGTCATTCCTTCGTCATTCGACATTCGTGCTTCGTCATTTTATAAACATCCCAATGTGACTCTCGCGCTGCGCTCCATCGAGCGCACCTGACTGGACGCACTTAGACATCTCCCATGATCTACACTTGCCCCATGCATCCGGAGATCGAACAGGATCGTTCGGGTCATTGCCCGATCTGCGGGATGACCCTGGAGCCAAAGACGATTGGGGCAGGGGACGAAGAGGAACAAAAAGAGATTAGCTCGCTCTCACGAAAATTCTGGACCGCGCTGGTGCTCACAATTCCGGTCCTGTTTATTGCGATGAGTCACGCGATCCCGGGGTTGCACGTGGATGCGATGCTTCCGAAACGAATCTCGAAATGGATCGAATTTGCTCTTACAACCCCAGTAGTTCTATGGGCTGGCGGCTTTTTCTTCACACGCGCCTGGCAATCGATCGTCAATCGCAGCCTCAACATGTTTACACTGATCGCCGTGGGCGTCGGCGCTGCGTATTTCTATAGCGCTGTTGCAGCGATTGCGCCCGGAATTTTTCCGCAGTCTTTATGGAGCAACGGCGAAGTCGGCCTCTACTTTGAAGCGGCAGCCGTCATCACGACCCTCGTCTTGTTTGGTCAGTTGATTGAGGCGAAAGCGCGTAGCCGCACCGGACAGGCGGTAAAGGCGTTGCTTGGTCTTGCCGCGAAAACGGCGCACCGTGTCCGCAATGGCCAGGAAGATGAGATCTCAGTAGATGAAATTCAGAAAGGCGACGTGCTGCGCGTTCGACCTGGCGAAAAAATTCCGATCGATGGTGTGATCATTGAAGGCAAGAGCAATATCGACGAATCGATGATCACCGGTGAACCGATGCCTGCGGGCAAACGTCCTGGTGACAAAGTAATCGGCGCGACACTGAATCAGACCGGCTCGTTTTTGATGCGCGCCGAGAAAATCGGTTCGGAAACGCTGCTGGCGCAGATCATCCAAATGGTGGCGGACGCCCAGCGCACTCGCGCGCCCATTCAAAGACTTGCCGATACGGTCTCCGGTTATTTCGTTCCGGCGGTCATCGCCATTGCACTGATCACCTTTGTGATCTGGTCGATCATCGGACCTGCACCGGCGATGGCTTACGCGCTGGTGAACGCTGTTTCGGTCCTGATCATTGCGTGCCCGTGCGCGCTTGGGCTCGCGACGCCGATGTCGATCATGGTTGGCGTGGGACGCGCCGCGCAAGCAGGAGTCCTGGTAAAAAATGCGGAAACCATGGAGACCGCCGAAAAAGTCACGCACCTGATCACGGACAAAACCGGCACGCTGACAGCCGGCAAGCCGGAAGTCGTCAGCCGGATTGGCACGGGCAACACGGGGGAACGCGATGTTCTACAGATCGCAGCATCGCTGGAGGCTCAAAGTGAGCATCCGCTGGCGCGGGCAATTGTAGAAGCCGCGAGAAAAGAAAAAATCGAGCTGTGCAAGGTGACGGATTTTCAGTCGACCACTGGTGGCGGCGTGTCCGGCAGGCTCGCCGCAGCGAGTCCGTCCATTGGCGGACTTGACGGCAAGATTGTCCTTGTCGGCAAAGAAAAGTTCCTAACCGACTCCAAGGTCACGATCTCCGAAGAGCTAAAAAAAGAAGCCCATCGCTTGCAGGAAAACGCACAAACGACGGTTTGGCTGGCGGTGGATGGAAAGGCAGTCGGCATTCTCGGCATTGCCGATCCGATCAAACCCACCACCAAAAAGGCGATCCGTGAGCTTCACGAGATGGGTCTGAAGGTGATCATGTGCACCGGGGACAATCGTCGAACGGCCGAATCTGTTGCGCGCGAATTGGGCATCGACGAGTTCAGCGCCGAAGTCATGCCAGATGAAAAGATCGACATCATAAAGAAATTGCAATCAAAAGGCGCCATCGTCGCGATGGCTGGAGATGGGATCAACGATGCGCCTGCCCTGGCCGCCGCCGATGTCGGAATCGCCATGGGCACGGGAACCGATGTGGCAATCGAGAGCGCTGGCATCACACTCGTGAAAGGCGACCTGATCGGAATTGTCAAAGCGATGCATGCCAGCCGCGCCGTTATGCGAAATATCCGGCAAAATCTGTTCTTCGCGTTTATCTACAACGCGCTCGGCGTCCCGATCGCTGCCGGCGCCTTGTATCCGTTCTTTGGTATCCTCCTCAGTCCGATGATCGCGGGCGCTGCAATGAGCTTCAGCTCCGTCTCGGTCATCGCTAACGCGCTCCGGCTGCGATCGATGAAGCTGTGAATTTCGCTTCCCAACAGCGTAAGCGGCACGATAAGATGCCTGGCGCCTCTCGATAGACCAATTGGAATCTTAAATTCGCTTATGAATACACGACTTACCATCGCCGTTTCGGTTTCTTTTTTTCTCACACCGGCTACGCCGCTCCTCGCTGCCGGAGATCATCCAGGCCCAGCGCAGCAATCGCAACTGCAACAATTCCCACAGACAACATCAAGAGCCCAGCAGAACAGCATGCAGACGAGCGAATTGAACAACGCTGATATCTCCAACGGAATTAAGAGACACATCGCAAACGACATCAAAAAAGCGAGTGACAGAAAGTTTCACGTCAAATATCAGAACAAGGATCTCGCGCTCAATCTGGTCAAAGTCCATGATGACCGGCTCTCCAGTCTCGGCGGCGGCAAATACTTCGCTTGTGTCGACATGAAAGCTGTCAACGGCACAATCTATGACATTGATTTCTTTATGGCCGGACAGCCGGGCAGCATGAGAGTCACAGAAACTTCTGTTCACAAGATCAACGGCAAGCCGCTTTACAACTGGAAAGAAGAAGGCGGCGTTTGGAAAAGAGTACGGGCCTCGTAAACCCGCTGCGGCCGTTAACCGCCGCTGATTAGGATTGTAGGGCAGGCGCGCCGCCTGCCGAGGCGTACGAATGGCAAGCGAGGCGCTTGCCCTACAACGATTCGTCCGGCAGCTTGACTTCGTGCCGAAGACATTCTCCATCACCACGGCAATCGATTACACCAATTCGCCGCCGCACATCGGGCACGCTTACGAAAAGGTGCTGGCCGATGTGCTCGCGCGCTATCACCGGCTCAAGGGCGAAAAAGTTTTCTTTTTAACCGGCGTGGATCAACACGGCCAGAAGGTCCAACAGTCGGCAGCGAAAGCAGGCGTGCCGCCGGCCGAATTCGTTAAAGGCATCACTCAAAAGTTCATCGATTTGTGGAAGAAGCTGGATGTCCGATACGATGAATGGGCAGAGACAACGAGTGATCGGCACAAGAAAGTCGTTCAAGGCATTCTGCAGCGGCTCTTCGATGAAGGCCAGATCTACAAGGACAAACAGTCCGGCTACTACTCAGTTCGTCAGGAACAATTCTTAACTGACAAAGAACGCGGCCCCGACGGCCAATTCGGTCCACAGTGGGGCGAGATCGAGTTTCGCGAAGAGGAAAATTACTATTTCAAACTAAGTCAGCACAAAGATTGGCTGTTTCGGTATCTCGACAATCGAGTAGACGCAGTCATTCCTGATTTTCGCCAGACAGAATTACGCAACGCAGTCGAGAAACTAAGCGGCGATCTCTGCATCTCGCGTCCCAAATCACGGCTTGACTGGGGAATCGAACTACCGTTCGACAACAATTTCGTCACTTATGTTTGGTTCGACGCGCTCACGAATTACATCAGCTTCGCCGGCTACACTGTAGGGGAAGCTGACAGCTTCCCCTACAACTCTCAACCAGCAACTTTCCGCGACAAATGGCCCGCGTTACAAATCATTGGCAAAGACATTCTCGTTCCGGCGCACGGCATTTATTGGCTCATCATGCTGCACGCGATCGGATTTCCGGATGACCAAATGCCGCAGTTGCTGGTGCACGGCTGGTGGAATCTCCGCGGGGCGAAGATGAGCAAGAGCGCCGGCAACATCATCGATCCATTCGTGCTCATCGATAAATACGGGGCTGAAGCACTTCGCTATTATTTGATGAGCGACATCGCGACCGGGAAAGATGCAGACTTTTCGGAAGAACGAGTTCTCAGTGCTTACAACGACGCGCTAGCCAATTCGATGGGTAATCTTCTAAATCGTACGCTTCAGATGACCGGTCGATTCTGCGACGGTACTCTTTGGACCAACAGAGCTTCCAAGCTATTCAACGACTACCAACAGAACTGGGAGGCACGTGACAAGTGGAAAGATAATGTAACGAGTGGCTACGAGTCCTATCATCTAGAATCCGCTTTGGCGGTTCTCCGAATTATCGTGGCGGCGTTCAATTGGCTCATTGAGGACAGGAAGCCATGGGCTCTCGCAAAGGCCACGCAAATTAAAGCTAAAAGAGAAGAACTACTTGATCTGCTCTACGTTGTTGCGGAGTCACTTCGCATTATCGCGATTTTGATTTCGCCGGTTCTGCCGAAAGCGGCGCACGGGATCTTCGATCAACTGAATTGGAAAAAGGAATTGAGCGGAAAAGAAGAACGATTTTCGCTCAAAGATGCGGAGTGGGGAGGGTTACCGGACGGACATATCGTCGGGAAACCGGTGCCGCTGTTCCCGCGGATTGAGATCGACAACGGCGTTTGACACAAACGCCCTACAATTCGTCGGGACTTGTAGGGCGTCTCTATGAGACGCCGATCACTGAGCGCATTCTTCGAACGCGGCGGGTTCACCGCGCAGATGCGCGAGAATTTCGCCGGCAAAATGGAGTGAGCCTGTAATCAAAATCGGATTCGGCTTCGCGTGCGCCAGAGTGAGGGCTTCACCAAGACTTGGAGTGATGCAGTAGGGGAGTGATGGAGTCAAGGTGGATATGACTTTTGCTAACTCTTCTGGGGCGGCTGCGCGTTCACTACGAATCTTGGGAAGAAGAAGCGAATTAGCAATTGGCGCGAGCGCGTCGCAGATGCCGCACAAATCTTTATCCGAAAGGACCGCGAGTATAAGCGTTGCCTTCTGATCGCCAAAATTTTCGCGCCACGTTTCGGCGAGCGCGCGCGCCGCAGCAGGATTATGTGCGCCATCGATGATTGTGTGTTCGTCCCAGTATTGAAAACGCGCGGGAAATTTGGCTCTCGCAAGTCCGTGGACTACCGACTCGTCACTGATGTCCACCTTAGCGCCGCGCAATGCCGCAATTGCCAGCGCGGCATTCTGCTTTTGGTAGGATCCCGCAAGCGCGATCGCCGTCTGCTCATAGGCCCCGGTTACAAATTCCAGCGGCGCACCGCACTCGCTCGCCCGCACGCGAAGGACCTTTTCGGCTTCCGGTCGCTGCGGAGCAGAAACAACGGGAACCTGTGGCTTAATAATTCCCGCTTTTTCACTTGCGATTTCAGCGAGCGTGTTTCCCAGCCATTTTTCATGGTCGAAGTCGATTGGCGTAATGACTGAGACATCCGATTGAACAGCGTTAGTGGCGTCGAGCCTGCCGCCCAGACCCGTCTCAAGGATGACCACATCGCTGCTGGCTTCAGAAAAACATTTCAGCGCCAGTGCCGTCGTCACTTCAAAAAATGTCGGATGCGGGTCCCAATCGGCGATCAGATTGCGAATCGTCATCAGCCCGTTGGCGACCACATCCTCCGAAACCATTTCGCCGTTCACGCGAATGCGTTCACGAAACGTGACAAGGTGAGGGGATGTGAACAGACCGGTGCGATATCCTTGTGCGCGCAAGATCGAATCGATCATGGCACAAACGGAGCCTTTGCCATTCGTCCCGGCGACGTGGATAATTTTGGCAGCGGCAGAAGTTTCCGGCGAGGCGCCGGAGACAGCACGCGAGGCGCGTGCGCTCCCCAGACTGATGTGGAGCTCCCTGAGGAGCCGCTCGGTATTCTCCAGTCCCAGCTTGATCCCAAAGCGTTGCAGGCTGTAGAGCCAGACGAGTGCTTGCTTGTATGATAGGGAAGGTCGCGGCACTTCCCCCGAAAGCTTTCGGGGGACCACGTTCACGGCGCGACCGCGAAGTAACTGAGCAATTGGCCGAGCTGCTCGCGCATTTTTTTCCGGTGAACGATCATATCGATCAAACCGTGTTCCTGAAGGAACTCGGCGGTCTGAAATCTTTCCGGCAAATCCTGGTGCGTTGTTTCCTTAATCACGCGGGGCCCGGCGAAGCCGATCATGCTCTTCGGCTCAGCGATAATAACGTCCCCTAACGAAGCGAAGCTGGCCATGACGCCAGCGGTAGTCGGATTTGTCAAAACAGAAATGTACGGAAGTCGCTCTTCTGCATGGCGGGCGAGTGCGCCGCTTGTTTTAGCCATTTGCATCAAGCTCAACATTCCTTCGTACAAGCGAGCGCCTCCGGAGGCAGCAATGATAATGACGGCGCAGCGCTCAGCAGTTCCATATTCAATCGTGCGCGTAATTCTCTCACCAACGACCGATCCCATCGTCGCAGCGAGAAAGCCGAAATCCATCGCCGCGATTGCGACTTTGTAGCCATCAAGAATTCCGTACCCGCTAATCACGGCATCGTGGAGTCCAGTGCTTTCCTGATATTTCTTAAGGCGATCTTTGTAGCTGGCCATTCCTTGAAAGCGCAAAACATCTACCGACTTCAGGTCAGCATCCATTTCTACAAAACTGTCTGGGTCGAGCAGATTTTCGAGCCACTCCCGGGCTGATTGGGCAAAATGATAATCGCAGCGCGGACAGACGCGCTGGTTTTGGGCGAGCTCGATTTCGGGGACGACCTCCGAGCAGCCGGGACATTTCTGGAAAAGACCATGCGGGATGTCGCGCTTCTTGCGATTCTGCGCCTTGATTGCTGGTTTCTTGAAAATGGCCATGGGAATTATGCCCGCGCGGCCGTGGCCGCATGAACAGAAATGGCGCCGGCGCGTTTCAAAATACGCGCGCACTCACTCAGCGTCGAGCCAGTTGTCAGGACGTCGTCGATCAACAACACTCGTAAACCTCGCACGTCCGTCTTTTTTCGTAAACGAAACGCATTATGCAAATTTTCCATGCGCTCGGAGCGATCGAGCGCGGTTTGTGTCGTCGTGTATCGGATACGCTCGAGCGCCGGCTTAGATTGAATTGATACCTGCGCACTTAATAGCTCCGCAAGCAAGCCGGCCTGGTTAAAGCCGCGTTCTCGTTGTCGGGTCGGATGCAGCGGCACCGGGACGATAAGGTCGAACCGGCAATCACGCAGCCGTTCGTCGTCCAACGCAGCGCGGAGCCAGCGCGCCACGGGCTGACGCAGATGAATCTGGCGACCGTACTTAAAGTCGTGAATAATCTGGCGAACAATCCCGCGACTGCGATAGGCGGCAACGGCTGCGTCGAAGTGAATGGTGCGATGGGCGCAATTCGCGCAAGTGAATTCACCGGTAATCGCGCCTTCGAATGGCTCGGAGCATTTCTGGCAAAATGGCGCAACAATCCGGATGACCTTTGCTTCGCACTGATCACAGAGATGCTCGCCGGCTCGAACATTTGCGCCACAGATTGCGCAGACTGACGGATAGAGAAGCGATGCGATCGCACTCAATCCATCAAACTTTGGAAGTACGATCATATTTCAAGCAGATTCGCATTAGCGCCCACGTCAAACAGGCTACGCCGAGCGGGACAATTCCCACGAGCAGATTCTTTCCCAACCAGGGGAGAATAAGCATTTCCTGGCGCGCTACCCGGCTAAAAGTGCCGTTGCCAAATATCCATCCGGCATGCAGCCCAATGGGCAACCATAATGAGCGAGTAAGCACCCGTGCATCAGCCAGAATCCAGCCAATCAGAAATAGCGTCGCGAACGCAGAGATCAGCATTGTCGCATCGCCAAACTGTTCAAATGAATGGGCAATGGAATTCAAGCCCGAGGTCCATGTTACGGTCGCGGATGTTCGCTCCGGGGCCTTTAGAAAATGAATAACGGAAAAGATCGCGGAGGTTGCCAGGATC
>Ga0207701_10004737_pt1 | contig 13761 bp, 11 predicted proteins | sample KBSSwiSSwithPhiX_FD_184294 | JGI IMG/M metagenome (GOLD analysis project Ga0207701, IMG submission 184294) | Switchgrass rhizosphere bulk soil microbial communities from Kellogg Biological Station, Michigan, USA, with PhiX - S5 (SPAdes) (version 2) | ecosystem: Environmental > Terrestrial >... | reverse complement strand
CTCGTTGCTGATCGGTCAGAAAAAAAATCAGGTTAGGTTTACGCATCGAGTCGAGTCGAGCGCTTACGTTAGAAACGAAAAGGAAGAAAAACAAACCTCCTTCGTAACACGCCAGGAAAATATGGCATGGGAGGTTGGGCACGACCGGGAGAAAGAAGCAAAACGCCAGCACACGGGATTGCTCGATGGCGAACAGATGTCTATGCTCGCCGCATGTCAGAGAAACAGAAGACCGGGGTGCGAAAGGCGGGCGGCTGGGTCGGGGTCATTCGCGCAGAGTTGGCTCTGATTTTTGGAATTGCAACTGCCGCGATTTTTCTTTGGGCCGGCAGCACCCTGATTGAAATCATCGGGCATCCGGTCGCGCTGATCGTTGTCTTTCTCTGGCTCTTTGCTGCTATTCTTTGGTCTGCGGTCTCCGTCGTCCGGCATGCCGATTGTCTTGCTGTCAAGTGGGGCGAACCTTACGGAACCTTAGTTCTGACGCTATCCGCGATTGCCATTGAAGTGGTTATGATTTCTGCAGCGATGCTGCATGGCCAAAATAATCCCACACTTGGAAGGGACGCGATCTTTGCTGTGGTCATGATTGCTCTCAATGGGTTCGTTGGCCTGGTCCTGTTACTCGGCGGGTTACGTCACGGCGAACAGTATTACAATCTGGAGGGCGTCAATTCCTATCTCAATGTCATCATGACATTGGCCGTGCTGGGCTTGGTTCTGCCAAATTTTACTACCACAACGGGGGGTCCGACATTTTCCACCGAACAACAGATTTTTCTCGTCGTGGTGTCACTGTTTCTTTACGCGATTTTTCTCCTGATTCAGACCATGCGGCACCGTGGCTATTTCATGGAATCAGAGCGCGCAATCGTGGCGCCAGATTCAGTTGATCACCCGCAGCACGTGCAATCAACAGCTTTTCATGCGCCGATGCTGGTTCTTTATTTGATCGTCGTGATTTTGCTGGCGGAAAAGTTCGCCGTTCCTTTGGATAACAGCATTGAGAAATTTGGCATGCCTCAGGAGTTTGGCGGCGCAATGATCGCTGCCCTTGTGCTTGCACCGGAGGGAATTGGTGCGATCCGATCTGATTTGCGCAATCAGTTGCAGCGCTCGATAAACATCCTCTTCGGATCCGTGCTTGCAACCATCGGACTCACAATACCCGCGGTATTGACCATCAGCTTGGTTACGAAACGACCGGTGACGCTCGGGGTGCAAGGCGGCGACCTTCCGTTGCTCCTGTTAACGCTAGCGGTGAGTGTGGTCACGTTCACGAGCAGAAAGACAAATATCTTACAGGGTTGCGTTCACTTGTTGCTCTTTGCAGTGTTTCTTCTGCTGATATTTTGCCCGTGAGAAACGAAACGACATGCTTCCGTGCGCTCCTGACGTGCGGAAGCTCGTCCCTCGGTTCGCGGCAGAAACAACGTTCCCAGGTTATTCGTTACCGAAACTTGTCGGCGTGATCGCGGGCGAACTCCCTGAAGTCGATCGGAGGTTTGCCTATTACTTCTTGTACATCTGACGTGATCGTGCTCCAGCGACTCTGTTTGTTGATTGCATGAAGTTCCATCAACAGGTCCACCTGCCATTCCGCCATGCCAGCATTAAGCATGGCGTCGCGGGCGGCTGATTCCGGCACATCTACGTATTTAATTTCGCGGCCGGCCACTTGAGAGAGAGTGCGAGCGACTTCATCAATACTCAGCGCGGCTGGGCCTGTGAGCGTATAGATCTTGTTCTTGTGAGCTTCATGTGTCAGAGCTCGGGCAGCAACGGTAGCGACGTCGCGCGCATCAACAAAACTCGCCTTCCCGTTTCCCCACGGTAAATAAATCACGCCGTCACGCGGCGGAAAGTAGTTAATGAAATTCTGCATAAACGAATTCGGGCGCAAAAAAGTGAAAGCCAAACCGGAGTTTCGAATATGGCGTTCGTTGGCCGCGTGCCATTCTCCCGCAGTAAACGTCTCGGTCTCTACGCCGATGGCCGAGAGTTTTACAATGTGCTGCGCGCCCGCGCTCTGAGCCGCATCGACGAACGCATTCGTTACCTCAACCTGATTTGGCATGAGCGGAGGAAGAAGGAAAACCTTTTCCACATCCTTAAGCGCATCAGCAAAAAGTCTTTTATCTTCAAAGGCGAAAGGCACGAGCTCAATTTCGTCGCCGAATTGTTTCCGCGCCTTCGTTTGATCACGCACGCCCGCGCGCGTTGACGCTCCTTGTGCGGCGAGACGTTTCGCGACCTCGCGGCCAATCGTGCCTGTGGCACCTGTCACCAATATGTTTTTCGTCATAACTTGTTACCGCGCGAATCGTTTGACGCAGCGAGAAGGCCCCACGCTACGATTCAAATCCAACGGTTACAAACAGAGCAAAAAGGACAACTAAATGATGTCGAAATCCCGTGTTCTTCTTGAAGAAATAGGCAGGAACTGATGATACAATCGCGTGTGCAATCCGATTATCCCGGTCGCTGGTGGATTATGTTGCCGGACGGCCGCATTGAATGCCGGCTTTGTCCGCGATTCTGCAAGCTGAACGAAGGGCAGAGCGGATTTTGTTTCGTCAGACAGCGCGTGGGCGATAAGATGGTGCTAACGACTTATGGGAGAAGTAGCGGATTTTGTGTCGATCCAATTGAAAAGAAGCCGCTAAATCATTTCCTGCCCGGAACAAGCGTGCTCTCTTTTGGCACGGCTGGATGTAACCTCGGCTGCCGCTTTTGCCAAAACTGGGACATTTCCAAGGCACGCGAGTGGGACAAGCTTGCCGATGCCGCCTCAGCAGAACAAATCGCGATGACGGCATGGCAGGCGGGATGCCGGTCGGTCGCATTTACCTACAATGATCCCGTGATCTTCGCCGAATACGCTATCGATGTGGCGCAGGCCTGTCGCGAGTACGGCATCAAGACGGTTGCCGTAACCGCCGGTTACATTACCGAGGAGGCGCGCCCTGAGTTTTATCGCCACATGGATGCTGCGAACGTCGATCTGAAAGCGTTTACCGACACCTTTTATCATCGGCTTTGCTTTGCCCAGCTCGATCCCGTTCTCGACACCTTGAAATATCTCCGTCACGAAACCAATGTCTGGTTTGAAGTCACGACCCTGCTTATTCCCGGCGAAAACGACAGTGACGCCGAGTTACATCTGGCTACTGACTGGTTCGCTGAGAATCTCGGACCAGAGGTGCCATGGCATTTCACGGCCTTTCATCCCGATTTCAAAATGATGGACAAACCTCACACGCCGTCTGCAACTCTCAGCCGGGCGCGCAAAATCGCGCGGTCAAAAGGGTTGCATTACGTTTATACCGGAAACGTTCACGACAGCGAAGGTGGCAGCACATGGTGTCCGGGTTGCGGCGAATTGCTAATCGAACGCGATTGGTACGAGCTTGGGGAATGGAATCTCGAAGACGGAAAGTGTCGCTCTTGTGGTTACACTATTCCCGGTCGCTTCGAGGACGTGCCGGGTAGATGGGGGGCGCGGCGTATGCCGATCAGGCTGGCGGGCGAGTGCTCAACGACGGCAGGTAACCACTCGCAAACACCAACTCCGAAAGCTTTGGCGAGCAAGCGCCCAAGCCTGATTAAATAAGGAGCAAGGTCCTCCAGAGTTTCTAACCCGGCGGAAGCCCAATCCAGCGGAGTCCCGTGCCGATCTTGTTTCGCGCGTCGTCGAAAATTCGCGCGTGTGATTGTCTCGCAAAACGCAAACAGACGGACGCGTTCAACGCCAGTCTGGCTCGGGTTACGGTTTCAAAAGCGGAATGAACGCTTCTCGGTAACGCCACACCAGGAAAAGCTCGAGTGCGGCGATCACTATTCCCATCGGAACCAGACCCTTGGGGTCCATCAAAATGTGAAACGTCCAAATGTTAAAGATCATCGCGGCAAGAATCGTGAGAGCAACCGGCACGAAACGACCGACCAGCAACAACAACCCACTGAGCAGTTGCATGGCACCGACAGCGTACATGTAACCACTGGCCGCGAAGACTTTGACATAATCCCCGGCCAATCCCGGCGGGGGAGGCGGCATGGGAATAAAATTCAAAAAGAAGTTGGCGCCGAAGACGGTGAACATCAATCCAAGCAGGAGACGGGCGATGATGGTAAGAATTTTCATGAGCGTTGAGTTGGAGTCTGTAACTACAACAATCTGGAACGGACTCAAGTCTCGACGGAATGAGGCGTCCCGATCACAACTGTAGCCGGCATCGTTGCTGCCGGTTCCTCGTCTACTCGCCTTTCCTCGACGGCATCAGCTTGTTAACGAGAGTGTTAGTCGATTTCTCCAGCAGAATTCCCCACGCACTCAAGACAGCCAGCGTTGCCACGAATATTAACAGGAATAATGATGCCGATATCGGACGGATACGAAGTCCCAGCCAAATGACATAGGGTTGATGAATGAGATATAGGCCGTAGGAGAACGCGCCAACTAAGCCGAATACTTTGGCCAAGGTACCAAATCGCCAGATGATTCCAGCGACGCCGACGATTTCGAGCAGGCAACAAGCGCTAGTAGCGAAATCGACAAAGACGTAAGTAATTCCATTGTGATACAGCCACATCGCCGCTGGATACAAGAGTAGTCCTGCAAGTAGTCCCACGCCGCGAAGAAGAAACCACTCAATCCGAGCAGGCGATTGTTTATGCCACATTCCCAAAGCCATCCCGAGGGCGAACTCAGGCAGCCGGCATACGGCAAAACCACCAAGCACCCAGAAGCCATGCTGCGGATAAACAACCAGTAGCAAATAGCGCACGAAAAATCCGAGCGCACATGCCATTAATAAAAAAGCAAACGGCCCGAAACGCCGTGCCGCCCAGAACAGCAGGGGAAACATCACGTAAAACTGGATGAGCATGGAGAAGTACCACCAGGCGGCGTTGAGGTACATGAAGTTCATCGTGATATCGATGAAACGCAGACCAAGCAGACTTAGTATGATCCGGCTATCTACCGGCTCGAGTCGGGCGACGAATGGCGAGACAAGATAAACCAGGTGCGCCACCCAATACATCGGATAAATCCGAAGAAAACGCGTGCCAAACCAGCTTCCCCATTTCAACGAGGACGATTCTGCCCGTCGCGCAGTCGATTCCATCAGCGCCCAGCCGCTGAGAATAATGAAAACACCGACGGCGTGAAAACCGATGCCGGAAATTTTTAACCACGCCGTCCGGATCACGGTAACCGTGCCTGCGGCGAGACTGTTCCAGTCGTCGGCTGGGAATTGCGTGTGCTCGAAGACAGTGTTGAAAAAATGAAAATATACGACCCAGGAAATGGCGATTGCTTTTGCAATATCAAGCCACAGCAGTCGCTTCATTGCCGTGGCCTTTAACAGTGGGTCCGCGCCTTGGTCAAGGCCCTCTTGTCATTCCCAGCTAATAAGCCAGTCCGGCTCCGACCGCGGAATCTCTAGCTATCCAGGGAGTTGAGCGATTAACCTCAATTGCCCGCTGCTGTAGCCGCGGTGGGTGACCCCGGTGCCACGGTCGGCGACCGCGGCTACGGCGTTCACATCTTCAATGCCGCGCGAAGATGGGGAGCCAGGCGCTTGGTGAATTCGACGGAATCACCGGCAGACAGATGTGACCATTCGGGGCAAGTAAAACCTGCGAGTTCAGGATAATCTTCGAAGTGAATTCCGGGAGCGGTGGTCCGTTGCAGTAGGGGTTCCCAGATTTTCGCGCGGGGTGTGGTTTGATCTTCGAGCTGCTTGAGACCGCCGCTGACGGGCAGTCTAATGAAGACAATTTTGCCGCCGCGCGCGCGCAGTTTTTCGACTGCGACAACGGTGTCAGCAAAACGTTTCTCAATTGCCTTCCCGATTCCCGCCATGAATTCTTCTTTCGGAATGTAACTTGGCGGCGGAGGCGGAGTGAAAAGCGGAATCCAAATTTGTTGAATCATGCGCGCGAGCTTCCCGTTCGGATCGGCGCACGCTTCGATCATGCGGGAGCGTCGTTCGCGATCTTCCGTGCCAAAGTAGGGCGGCAGGGATGGCGGCACGAGTGCGCCGGGACGATTCGGAATCGGAATGCGTTTGAGCAGATCGTCGAGGGTGAGTTCCTCTTGTTTCAAAAAGGCGACGTGTTCTTCCAGCGGCATGGCGAGGTATTCACTCATGCGTTGGGCCGGCGTTTGATTGTGAAATCGCTTTACTACTTTTTCGCCGCGCTCGAACGGCGGCGTGCCCGGTGGTGCGAAAAATAGACGCGGCGCGATGCTGCAGATGATGGTGCCGTGGAAATTGTTGTCGTTGGCCAAATCGGCCAGGACGGGATAGCCGCACATTCCGCCCCCAGCGAGTTGGAGCGGCCGCTTCCCAAGAGCTTTTTGCAATTCATCCAGGTCGAGATCGTACCAGCCGCGGGAATCGCCAATGATGACGATCGATTCGGGCTCGACTTTTCGCCTAACTAGCGTCCAGAGATCTTCGTTATCGTTCAGCGTCGGCCCGTAACCAATCGAGCGGGAATAAATTTCCCATGCGGTTGTCGCGGCGACGACAATGATCGCGACGATGACCGTGATGCCGCGCCACGGTATCGGCGGGATCGGCCGCTCGAATTCCAAGGGCGGTCCGCCGTGCACGCTTTCGGCCTCCGTCGGTTTGCGGAAGAACAAACGCGGCAGCCGAAGTATCCGGTTAAAATTGGAAGTAGATAAAGGCATTACTGTTTCCTTGAGTAAGAACAATGGCGCAGGCCATCAAAGCCCATGTTGTCGTGACGACCCAACGCGGGAGCCGAGTCACCGCGGTTTCGATGTTGCTGTCACGTAGCGTCCAATGGGCCGCGATCACGCAGATGGTAACGATGGCCACTTGCAGGATTTCGCGGGTTGAAAGAATGGCGTCACCGTGTGCGTGACCGCCAAACATTCCGCTTAGCATTCGACTGGCGATGGTGAAATCGGACGCCCGAAAGAAAACCCAGGCGATGCATACCGCTCCGTAAGTGGCGAACCCGGCCAGGGCGCGTGTCGCGAAATTGTTAGCCCAGGGTTTGTTTTCGAATAAGGCGCGAACCACACGTTCGATCACGAGATAAGAACCATGAAGTAATCCCCAAACCACGAACGTCCAGGCTGCGCCGTGCCAAAGGCCGCCGAGAAACATCACGATCACCAGGTTGATCGCGGCTCGTAATGGCCGGACCTGATTGCCGCCGAGCGGAATGTAAAGATAATCGCGCAGGAAAGTAGAAAGGGAGATGTGCCAGCGTCGCCAGAAGTCGGAGAAGCCGATGGCTGCGTAAGGAAAACGAAAATTATCCTTCAAGTGGAAACCGAGACATAAAGCCGCGCCGATCGCGCAAGTGGAATAGCCTGCGAAATCAAAAAATATCTGCCCGGCAAACGCGAGGACGCCGATCCACGAATCGAGCGCGATGAGCGGGCCACCGTAACCAAAAATGCGATCGGCCGATCCGGAAAGTAGCGTGTCGGCGACGACAATCTTTTCGAACAAGCCGAGCGTCATCAAGAGCAGACCCCAGAGAAATTGTCCGAGGCGCAAGCGTGGTGGTCTGACTAATTGCGGGAGAAAATCGCCGGCACGCACAATTGGTCCAGCGACCAATTGAGGGAAAAAGGAGACTGCGAGAACGAAATCACGCAACGATCGCGTCGGTTGGAGAACACCGCGATAAATATCGAGGGTATAGGAGAGCGAATGAAACGTGTAAAAGGAGATGCCAACCGGCAGAAGGATGTCGAGGTGGGGTGGATGATAAATGATACCGATACGTGCGAGCAGCCACTGGAAATTTTCCAGCAGGAAGTTTCCGTATTTGAAGAAGCCGAGCATGCTCAGGTTCATGCACACGCTGGCCACGAGCCAGCGTCGTTTTGATCGTGGGGTCGCAGCTTTCGCCATTCGGGCCCCGAGCCAGAAATCCATGCTGGTGGTTGAAAAAAGAAGCGCGGCGAAAGGCGGATTCCACGCTCCGTAAAAAATGTAGCTCGCCACGACGAGGAGGTTCTTGCGCGCCTTCCATGACCGGATGCTCCAGTAGAGCGCGACGACGACGACAAAGAAAACGACGAAGGTGAGCGAATTAAAGAGCATGAACTGACGCGTCTGCTTATATAAGAGAGCCGCGCAATGGCCAGCAGTTTTTGGAAAATCCCTCTCCCTTCGAGGCAGAGGTGTATAGCCCGATTCTTGTTTGCGTTTGCCGGGAGTTAAACAATGTCCGCCGCTGCTCTGGCTCCTGGAGTTATGGGAAGCCCCAGTTTATTTTAGCTGACCCATCGCATCGCGCACGGCGGCGAGAAATTTTTCATCATCAAAGGGTTTCATGAAGTAGGCGACGGGGCCAATCGCCATCGCCGTGGCTCGTGCCGCCAGATCCTCTCGCGCAGTAATGACAATTACTTTGGTCTGCGGCGAAATTGCACAAAGCCGGGCCAGGACTTCCAGTCCCGTGACCCCATCCATCCAGATATCGGTCACGACAACTGGAACATGATTTGCACTGGCGTGAGCAAGAAACTCTTCCGCCCTGGTGAAGGCTCGTACTTTGAAGCCTTCGGCCAGCAAAAGAAATCGCATCGAATTAAGAACGGAAACATCGTCATCAAGCAAACAAATCTCGTTTGCCTTGTCCGGCTCGCTCATGCTGCCGCTTTGTTCCTTTCAACTTCACCGCGGGCGGCCGGAAGACGCACAATGATCTGCGCGCCACGGTCCGGCGCATTCTCAGCGGCGATCGTGCCACCGTGTGCTTCGACAATCGATCGAACGATGGCCAACCCCATCCCCATACCCTTTTGTTTGGTGGAAAAGAAATGATCAAAAATCTTGTCCGGGCGGTCCTGCGGCAGGCCGACGCCAAAATCGCGCACCGTTATTTCGGCTACATCGCCTTGGTCCGAGCGTGTCTTAATATTAATGCGACGCTCGCTTGGTTTCAGACCTTCGCTCGCGTCGAGCGCATTCATGATCAGGTTGAGCAGGATTTGCTGAATCTGAACCAGTGCTGCGTTGACCTGCGGAAGTTGCGGATCGAGCTCCGTTGTAACGACGCTTTCGCGGCTGAGAATGTCCGTGCCGACGAGACGCACGGTGTCTTCGATGATGGCATTAAGATTCAATCGCGTGTGCACGCTTGTGTCTTTACGCACCAAATTGCGAATGCCTTGAATCACTTCGCCCGCACGCCGGCTATCCGCGATCAACGCTTGCAATATCTCCTGAAGTAACGCTGGATCAATTTTTCCACGTTCAATAAAACGTCGCGCAGCAGCGGCGTTGTTCGCGATCGCGGCCAGGGGCTGGTTCAGCTCGTGCGCGAACGACGCCGTCATTTCCCCCATCAACGAAACGCGGTTGCGATGCGCCATCTCTTCGCGTTGCACCTGAAGTTGCAGGTCGGCCTGCTTCTGCGCGCTGACATCGACCGTTACTCCGATCGTTTCGATGATCTTTCCCTCGTCGTCCTTGATGCAACGGCCGCGCATAATGACCCAGCGCACTTTTCCATAGGGCAGGAGAAGGCGATGCTCGCTCTCAAATTTTCCGTGAATCGCGCAGGCGGAATCGTATTCCGCTTTTATTTTCGCGCGTTCGTCCGGATGAACGCGCGAAAGAATTGCATCGCAGGTCAACCGCGCGTCCCGCGCAAAACCGTAAATGGCGCGACCTTTCTCGCTCATCCAAAATTCGTTCTGTTCGGGATACAAACTCCAAAACGCGAGATCGGCGGACTCCGCGGCCAGACTGATGCGCGCTTCGCGTTGGAGGAGAGTTTCCTGCTGCCGCTGACGCTCGATCGCAATCCCCGCGATGTGCGTTGCGATGTCGGTCAGTCGCTCTTCTTCCGGATGTGGCCCGCGTTTTTCCTCGCGATACATCGCGAATGATCCGAGAACATCGCCTTGCGCAGAAATAATCGGGCTCGACCAGCACGCGCTGAGTCCGCAGATTCTTGCGAGTTCTCTGTAGTCGGTCCAAAGTGGATCGGTCATTACATCGGTGACGACCACCCGCTGGCGCAGATACATCGCCGTGCCGCAGGAACCGTTACGTGGACCGATCGGCGCCCCGTTAACCGCTTTCACGTACGTTTCCGGCAGGTGCGGTGCGGCGCCGTGCTGCACATGTTTGCCGTCGCGACCCAAGAGCAGAATTGAGCAGCGCAAACCTTCGGCCTGTCCCTCCATCAAGAGGACAAGGCTTTCGAGAACTGCCCCGAGCGGCTTGTCAGCCGCGATCATTTCCAGAACCTGGCTTTGGCCCTCCCGGAACAATTCCTCTTCTTTGACTTCCGTGATGTCGCGACAAACGGTTACGCCGCCTAATAAGTCACCATTGGACGCACGCAGCGGACGACCAGTGATCCGGGTCCACAGTCCATGCTGCACCCTTTCATGCCGAACGAACATTTCTATGTTGTCGACTTCCTCGCCTCGAATCGACCGAATCATCGGCAACTGATCGTGCGGGAACGGCGTCGTTTTGTCGGGCAAGAAGAGGCCGTAGCGTTGCGACCAATCGCTGGTTGGCGTGGCAGTCGCCCCATTTCCAAACATTCGTTCGGCGGCGGGATTGAAGACGAGAAAGTTTCCGTCTTTGTCCGCTACGACGACTCCGTCGCCCATGTTCGACAGAATCGAGCGAAGGATCTCATTGGTTCGCGATAACTCGGCCGTGCGATCCGTTACTTTTTGCTCCAGCTGATCGCGACTTTCCCGCAGCGCCCTTTCCAGTTCGCGTTGTTCGGTGATGTCGGTATTGGTCCCGAACCAGCGCACGACCTTGCCGCCAGAGTCAAAAATTGGAAGCGCACGTGATAGAAACCAGCGGTATTCGCCAGCCTTGCTCCTCAGCGGAAAGGTATCTTCCCACGGCTGACCAGTGGTAAAGGCAACTTTGATTCGCTCGACCACGCGCGCTACTTCGTCCGGATGGTGAACTCTTTGCCAACCCCATCCTTTCATCTCCTCCAGCGTGGTGCCGGTGTAATCGTACCACCGGTCATTGTACCAAAAAATGTAGCCTTCATGATCCGCCATCCACGCAAGCTGTGAGATTGAGTTTGCCAGGGTTTGGAACTGCCGCTCTCGCGCCTCTGCTTCTGCCGCCGTTGCCCGTCTCAGAAGATCGAGTTGTCCCGCAACTGCGGTAATGACATGCATCAGGTGCTCGCTTTCTCTGCGGGAGTCGCGCATAAAAAACTCCAGCATCGCAATTGCTTTATCGCCTGAGAGGATTGGAATCCCGACGCCTGTTCTAAGACCGGCCGCCTTGGCAGCGGGCGCACGAGGAAAATTCGGATCGTTTGTAATGTCTTCGACCCAGGCTGGCGTTTTCGATTTCCAAACCCGACCGGGCAATCCGACGCCGCGTTTGAATTCCATTTGCTCAGTCGCGGCGCTGAACTCCTTCAGATCAGTCGCGCTGCCGGCCCAAACCGAATCGCATTCGAGTGCGGTCCGGTCCTTGTTGGGCAGCCAGGCCGCGCCGAACTGCCATCCTGTCTCTTCGCAAACATGGCGCAGGACAATCTTCAACGCGGCGGAGAGATTGGCCGCGGTCGCAACTTCCCTCGTAATCGCTTGCAGCAAGCTGAGTTGCTCTTCGCTCTCCTTGCGGACCTCTTCGGCGCTTTCAGTTGGGCTAGCTATTGCGGTGTCACTGCTCATAAACTCACGAGTTCAAATTGAAAATCCGGTGGTAATTCTAAATGGTTGCACGTGCCGATGTACCTCGGACTTAGGTCGTATTTCAGCGCGCGGTGTAGCCCCCATCAACGACAAAAGTTTGGCCCGCGGCGAACGAGGCAAGGTCGGAACAGAGAAACAACACCATGTTGGCGATCTCGTCCGGTTGCGCGAACCGGCCGATCGGCGTGTTCACGATGAAAAATTGCCGCGTTTCGGGGTCATCCTCCCAATGTTTCGTCATCGGCGTTTGCACTAAACCCGGCGCGATCGCGTTGATCCGGATTCCCTGGGCGGCGTATTCGATCGCGGCTGCTTTCGATAATCCAATGACTGCATGCTTCGCCGCCGCGTATGTGCTCAACCCGCGTTCCGCGATCAATCCGGCGATGGACGCATTGTTCACGATCACTCCGCCGCCTGTCTTGAGCATCTGCTGAATCTCGTATTTCATCGCCAGGAAAACTCCCTTTACATCGACATCAAACGTTTGATCGAATGTTGATTCTTCGGTGTCAGCCAACATCGCCATTGGCGGCAGAATGCCGGCATTGTTAAACGCGCAATTCAACCCGCCATAAGTCTTCACCGCAGTCGCGATGAGATTTTTCACTTCTTCGGCGTTACGCACGTCGGTCTGGATGAAAGTTGCCTCGCCTTTCTCACTCTTGATTGCCTCGACCGTCTCTTCACCCGCGGCATTGATGTCGCCGATCACAACCTTCGCGCCATGCCGGGCGAATAGAATCGAGGTGGCGCGACCGATCCCGCTGCTTCCGCCGGTGACAAGAATAACCTTACCGGCGAAATTGAAGTCATGGTTCACGGGTTCGAGTGTTGCCTATTTTACCATAGCCAGCACGAAAGATTTCACAGCGCGGACCGGAAATGATTCGTGCTCGTGTTCATCCTGGCTTGCGATGGACAGTGGGTTCGAAAGTGGCAACCCCTGGCCTTGGGCACAAAACGAAAACACGCTCAGCAAAATGATCAGGAAAATCGGCCCTCGCTTCACAATAGTAGCTCTATTCTTTCCTGCGAGTCAGAAACGAATCAGTAGATTTCGCTCGCACAGGTTCCGAGTAGCCGTATTTATCCTGAAGACCAGTTGATCGTGAGTCGAGATGAATGCGCAATCGGTAGAGTATGTTCTTAAGAATTTTCCAGGAACGCGCTACTATCCGGAGTTCAGGCTAACAACCTGGCATCCGCAGGGGACTTTCGATACCGCTCTGGCAAACAAGGTTATCGCGTTTATCGAATGGGAGGAATACATCCAGGACACTCCTTTCGACCGCTATACCGACTTTTCCGGCATCGTGGAGATTCGAATCGGTATTGGCAGTATAATTGAAATAGCCCGGCGCCGTCGCTTCGTAAGAGAACCGGTGAAGTCGGCGCTCTTCGGTCACGATCGGGCCACGCTCGAGGTCGCACAAAGCTACGAACGTCTTATGCAGGACGCGACCATGATCCAGGTGCGCAGCTTCAGTGACCGCAATGCAGCTGCCGAGTGGCTCGAGGTGCCGGAGACGATTCTGGAGCCTGCCGCCGTGAGACAAAAATAGAAGCCAAAAGCGGTCCTGATCGAAGATGGAAGCAATGTGTCCTCACCGCCGTGATGAAAAGAAGCATGGCCGTCAAAATTTTTGTCGCTCTGACCGCGAAAATTCCTTCTGACTCGGCGAAATCGATAAATTGTGATCTGTTAGCGTCGGCGACCTCCGCCGCCGAAACCTCCCCCGCCACGGAAGCCTCCGCCGCCGAACCCTCCTCCTCCGCGGAATCCTCCCCCGCCAAAGCCACCGCCGCCGGCGAAACGTCCGCCACCGCCCCAGCCGCCGCCGCCACCGCGGAAACTATCAAAGTTGTGACTTTGAAATTCGCCACGGTCTCGGTTTTGAGCTTCGCGATTGGCCTCATCGAAACCGGATTCGCGCGAAGATTCCTGCCGAGCTTCGCTCTGCCTTGCGCTTTGCTCACGCTGCTGCGCTTCCTCCGAGCTTTTTTGCGAACTGGTCCCCGGATTCCAGCTGCCGTTGTCGTACGACTTCCAGCCGTTA
>Ga0207701_10004736_pt1 | contig 13763 bp, 9 predicted proteins | sample KBSSwiSSwithPhiX_FD_184294 | JGI IMG/M metagenome (GOLD analysis project Ga0207701, IMG submission 184294) | Switchgrass rhizosphere bulk soil microbial communities from Kellogg Biological Station, Michigan, USA, with PhiX - S5 (SPAdes) (version 2) | ecosystem: Environmental > Terrestrial > Soil... | reverse complement strand
CCCGCTCCGTCACCTGCGGCTCGCCAAGCCCGCCACCGCGAGCCGGGACGAGGCTGTCGATCTCATCGATGAAAATCACGGTCGGTGCGACCTGTCGGGCGCGGGCGAACAGGCGGGCGATCTGCTGCTCGCTCTCGCCATACCATTTGCTCAGCAGGTCGGATGACTTGGTGGCGATGAAATTCGCCTCGGACTCGCGCGCCGCGGCCTTGGCCAGAAGCGTTTTGCCGGTTCCGGGGGGGCCATAGAGCAGGAAGCCCTTGGCCGGGCGGATGCCAAGCCGGCGGAAGGCCTCAGGGTGTTTCAGCGGCAGCTCGACGCCTTCGCGAAGCTTGTCGCGGGCCTCGTCGAGGCCGCCGACATCGTCCCAACTGATGTGCGGCACCTCGACCATGACTTCGCGCATCGCCGAGGGCTGGACGCGCTTCAGGGCATTGTCGAAATCCTTGGCCTCGACCGACAGGGCATCGAGGATCTCGGTTGGGATCGCGTCCTTGTCGAGATCGATGCGCGGCAGGATCCGCCGGACGGCTTCCAATGCCGCTTCACGGGTCAGGGCCGCCAAATCGGCGCCGACGAAGCCGTAGGTCCGGCGCGACAGCTCGTCGAGGTTGACGTCTTCGGCCAGCGGCATGCCGCGAGTGTGGATGGCCAGGATCTCGCGGCGACCGTCCTCGTCGGGAACGCCGACCACGATTTCGCGGTCGAAGCGCCCGGGCCGGCGCAGCGCCTCGTCGATCGCTTCCGGCCGGTTTGTGGCTGCGATCACGACAAGGTTCTGTCGCGGCTCCAGGCCGTCGAGCAGCGTGAGGAGCTGGGCCACCAGCCTTTTCTCGGCTTCGCCGGAAACCTGCCCGCGCTTCGGTGCGATCGAGTCGATTTCGTCGATGAAGATGATCGACGGCGCCGCCTTGGCGGCCTGCTCAAACAATTCGCGCAGCTTCTTCTCCGACTCGCCATAGGCAGAGCCCATCACTTCCGGGCCAGCGATGTGGAAGAACTGGGCATCGCTCTCGTTGGCGACGGCGCGCGCCAGGCGCGTCTTGCCGGTGCCGGGCGGGCCGTGGAGCAGCACACCCTTGGGCGGGTCGACGCCCAGGCGCTGGAACAGCTCGGGGTGACGCAGCGGCAACTCCACCATCTCGCGCAGCGCATCGATTGTGTCGCGCATGCCGCCGAGGTCGTCATAGGTGACGTCGGCCCGGCGCTCGCCGGCCTTCTCCGTATATTCAGGCAGCAGCTCGACTTCTGTGCCGGCATCAATGTGGACGATGCCCTTGGGGAGTGCGGTGACGATCGTCATGCGCACTTCCTGAAGTGCGAAAGCCGGCGCGTTCAGCAACTGGCGGATGTGGTCGGGAACGTCGGCATTGACGCGCTGCTGACCGGCGGTGGCGACGGTGTCCCCCTGGGTCAGCGGGCGGCCGAGAAAGCTGCGCTTCAGCGCCTCGCTCGACCCCTGCAGGCGAATGTTGTTTTGTGCAGGCGCGAAGACGACACGGGTCGCCGGCTTCGACTTGATCTTCTTCACCTCGACAAAATCGCCCGAGCCGACGCCGGCGTTGGCGCGCTGCAGGCCGTCGAGGCGGATGATTTCCAGTCCCTCGTCGTCGCTGTACGGGCGGATGGCCCGGGCGGCAGTCAGTCTTTTGCCTTCGATCGAGACGACGTCGCCCTCCGCCAGGCCAAGCTCCGTCATGAGCTTGACCGGCAGCCTTGCCACGCCCCGTCCGGCATCGGTGGGGGCGAGGTTGGCGACCTGCAGCCGCCTGACCACCGTTTCGACATCCGCCATCAACAAACCTTTCCTTGATCCCGCCGATTTTCGGTCGGCCAACGGCCCTCGCCGCGTTCGGTTCAATGTGGTCGTTGCGGCGGGCGAATAAAGGGTCGGCCCGCGAAGCGCAAAAAAGGCCGGGCAGTTTAGGGCCGCCCGGCCTGAAGTTAGGAGAGGATGCCATTAAAGGCAGGTCAGAATATCGCACCGCAACATTGATTGTGCAAGTGCGAAATACCGCATCGCGCTTGCCAGTAGCTAAACGCCGTCAATGTGCTAGAGCAGCGAGCGAGTTCGGAGGGGTTTTAGCAGTCCCATGGAGCGCCGCTTATCCGCGATCATGGCCACCGACGTTGTCGGCTATAGCCGCCTGATGGGCGCCAACGAGGTCGGGACGCTGACGGCTTTGAAGGAACACCGCGCCCAGCTGGTCGATCCGACGATCAGCGAGCATCAGGGACGGATCGTCAAGCTGACGGGTGATGGGATGCTCGTCGAATTCCCCAGCGTCGTCAGCGCCGTCGAGTGCGCCGCCGAAATCCAGCATGAGATGCGGTGCCGCAACATAGACGTGCCGGACGACCGGCGCATCGAATTCCGCATCGGCATCAACCTTGGCGACGTCATCGTCGACGATGAGGATATCTTCGGGGAGGGCGTCAACGTCGCCGCCCGGCTGGAAAGCATCGCCAAGCCCGGCGGCGTCGCCGTCTCGAGCTCCGTCCGCGAGAACATCGGCAACAAGCTGGATCTGCTGTTCGAGGACATGGGCGAAGTCGACCTCAAAAACATCGGTCACCCCGTGCGGGTATTCAACGTCGCGCTGAGCAACGCGCCGATCCGGGCAAAGGCAAAGGTCGAAGAAGTAGAAAAGCCGTCGATCTCCGTCCTGCCATTCAACAATATGAGCGGCGATTCCGAGCAGGAATATTTCTCCGACGGCATCACCGAAGACATAATTACCGACCTGTCCAAGGTGTCCGGCCTGTTTGTCGTCGGCCGCAACACCAGCTTCACCTACAAGGGCAAGAGCATCCAGTTGCAGCAGGTCGCCGCCGAGCTGGGGGTAAAGTTCCTGCTCGAAGGAAGCGTTCGCAAGTCGGGCAACCGGGTGCGGGTGACTGGCCAGCTGATCGACGGCAGGACGGGCGGCCATGTCTGGGCCGACCGCTACGACCGGGACCTGGACGACATCTTCGCGATCCAGGACGAGATCACGCAGGCGATTGTCTCTCAGCTCAAGGTGCACCTGTTGCCGCAGGAAAAGGAGGCGATCACGACGGCTCCGACCGGCAGCGTCGAGGCCTACAATTTCTACTTGAAGGGCAGGCAGCTCTTCCATGCCTTCACCAGGTCGTACCTGCTGCTGGCCAAGGAAATGTTCGCAAAGGCGGTCGAAATCGACCCGAATTACGCGCGCGCCTATGCTGGGATGGCCAGCGCCATGTCCCGGCTCTGGGGCATGTACAACGTGCCTACGGACGCTGATGATTTGCTGGCGATCGCCGACAAGGCGCTTGAGCTGGACCCCAATCTTGCGGAGGTGCATTCCGCTCGCGGCGAGGCTCTGGGCAACAGCGGCCGCCGCGAAGAGGCGGAGCAGGCGTTCCAGCGCGCCCTCGAGCTCGAACCCAATAATTTTGACGCCAATCTCGCCTACGCTCGATTCTGCGTCACAGAAGCGAAGCTCGACAAGGCGATCGAGCTTTATACGCGCGCTGTCGAAATCCAGCCGGAGGACTCACAGGCGCCGATGCTCTTGCAGATCGTGCTTCGCTCGGTCGGCCGGGTGAAGGAATCCGACGAATATGGCCGCATGGGTTTGAAGCGCGCCGAGGAGCAGCTGAAACTGCACCCGGAAAATTCGCGGCCGGCGCAGCTGGGAGCGGCGACTCTCGCCACCTTTGGCGAAAAGGAACGCGCGCTCAAATGGCTCGAGCGCGTCAAGCTGATCGACCCGGACGACAATAACGCTCGCTACAATGCGGCGTGCACCTATGCCCAATTAGGCGAGATCGATCAGGCACTGGACGTGCTCGAACAATGGATCGACCATTGCGGCGCGGAGCAGGAGCGGTGGTTCCTGAACGATTCGGACCTCGATCCGGTCCGCGATCACCCGCGCTATCAGTCGCTGCTGGACAGGTTCAAGGACCGCCATGCGACCACCACGGCCGGGCCGGCGGTGTCGGCGACCTAACGCATCCGCGCCGCCCGGCGCATGACGGCGCGGGGCAAAAAGCGGTTCACCTGCGAGATGATTTTGTTGGCGAGACCCGGCACCACCACCGCCTGGTTGCTTTCAAGGCCTTTGATCCCCGCCCGCACGACCGAGGCCGCGTCGGCCGATTGTTTGCTACCCGGTCCCTTGGGATTGAAGCCGGAAACCTCGCGAAATTCGGTGCGCGTCGGGCCGGGGCACAGGCAGGACACCTTGATGCCGTGCGGCTTCATCTCGTCGTGGAGGGCCTCGCTGAACGACAGGACGAAGGCCTTGGTCGCGAAATAAACCGCCATGCCGGGGCCAGGCTGAAAGGCCGCGGTCGAGGCCACATTGAGAATGCCGCCGGACTTCCGCGCAATCATGCCGGGCAGCACGGCCCGCGACAGCTCCTCTAGAGCGCCGCAGTTGAGATCGATCATTTCGCGCTGGCGGCCAGCGTCCAGTTCGGCAAAGCGCCCGGCGAGCCCGAAGCCGGCATTGTTGATGAGCAGGTCGACCGTCTCGCCCTTCTTGGCGATGTCGGCCATCAGCTTGGCGGTGGCGCCCGGCTCGCTCAGGTCGAGCGCTAGCACCCGGGCATCGCCAACTTCCTTCGCAAGCTCCTGAAGCCGGTCTTTGCGGCGAGCGACAAGCACCAGTCGATGCCCCTGACCCGCCAATTGCCGGGCGAACTCGACGCCCAGCCCCGCCGACGCGCCGGTGACGACGGTGACCGGCTTGGCCATCTCAGCCGACCGTCGCTTTCAGGATCTTGCCCGGATCCGCCGGCGGCTCGCCAACCGGGAGGGCGTCGACATATTCCATGCCGCTCTCGACCTGGCCCCAGACCGTATATTGCCGGTCGAGGAAGCCGGCGTCGTCGAAGCAGATGAAGAACTGGCTGTTGGCGCTGTCCGGGCTCTGGGATCGGGCCATCGAGCAGGTGCCGCGGACGTGCGGCTCGGCGCTGAACTCGGCCTTGAGGTCCGGAAGGCTCGACCCGTGATAGCCGGTGCCGGTCGGGTCTCCGCCCTGGGCCATGAAGCCCGGGATAACGCGATGGAAGACGACGCCGTCATAGAAGCCTTCCCTGGCCAGGCTCGTGATGCGCTCGACATGGCCGGGCGCGACATCGGGCCGCAGCCTGATGACGACGTCGCCGCCACTCGAAAGGGTCAGGGTCAGCGTGTCGTCGGCCATCTTCAATCTCCTTTTTTACTCGGCCGCGCTTTAGGCGGACGGGCCGGGTTGCGCCAGAGCCGGTGCGGCCATAGGGAACCCAGACGCGTCCAGGCCCGGGGGAAAGAAGATGAGCGATAGCGACCAGATCGCCGCCACTCCCCAGCCCGAGGAAGCCGACATCATGGACTCCGAGGACCGGCTGCGGCCCGACTTCGTCGAGCGTGTCCTCGATGCGGTCGACAAGGGTGACAATGAGACGGCACGCAAGCTGGTCGAGCCGCTCCATCCCGCCGACGTCGCCGACCTGATCGAGCTTGCCGCGCGCGACGAGCGTGAGGGCCTCGTCAAGGCGCTTGCCGAAATCGTCGATGCCGACGTTTACGCCGAGCTCAACGATTACGTCCGCGAAACCCTGATCGATGAGATGGAGCCGGAGCAGGTCGCCGACCTCGCCGGCCAGCTCGACACCGACGACGCCGTCGCCATCATCGAGGACCTCGACAGCGACGACCGCCAGGCCGTCCTCGAACGGATGGAGCCGGACGACCGCGCCGCGGTCGAGGAGGCGCTAACCTATCCGGAGGAAACCGCCGGCCGCCTCATGCAGCGCGACCTGATCGCGGTGCCCGAGCATTGGAAGGTCGGCCAGCTCATCGATTACATGCGCCAGACGGACGAACTGGCCACCGATTTCTGGGAAGTGTTCGTCGTCTCCCCCGACCATCATCCGGTCGGCACCTGCAAATTGTCGTCGATCCTGCGCTCCCCGCGCGGCTCGATGGTTACCGAGATCATGGTCGGCGACCAGACACTCATCCCGGTCGACATGGACCAGGAAGAAGTGGCTCTCCGCTTCCAGAAATACGCACTCATCTCGGCGGCTGTCGTCGATGCGACCGGTCGTCTGGTCGGCATGATCACGGTCGACGATATCGTTCACATCATTCAGGAAGAAGCGGGCGAGGACGTCCTGCTGCTGTCGGGCGCCGGCGAAGGCGACATCAACGAGCCGATCTTCGACACGTATCGCGGCCGTGTGCGCTGGTTGGCGGCGAACCTGATGACGGCGCTGGTCGCCGCCTCGATCATCCGCATTTTCGAACATTCGATCGAGCGGCTGGCAGTATTGGCGGTGCTGATGCCGATCGTTGCCGGCGTCGGTGGCAATGCCGGCACCCAGACGCTCGCCGTTACCGTCCGCGCCATCGCCACCAACCAGCTGACCGGCTCGAACCGCTGGCGCGCAGTCGGCCGTGAACTCAGGGTGGCGCTGCTGAACGGGGTAACGATCGCGATCCTCATCGGGGTCGGCGTCACCTTGGTCCTCGGTAGCCAGTCGCTTGGCGGAGTCATCGCCGCGGCGATGCTGTTCAACATCATCATCGCCGGCATGGCGGGCGTGCTCGTTCCGCTGACCCTTGAGCGCTACGGGGCCGATCCTGCGGTCGCCTCGTCGATCTTCGTGACGATGGTCACCGATTCGATGGGCTTCCTTGCCTTCCTCGGCCTGGCGACGGCCGTCGGGCTCGTGCACTAGCACTCCCGAAATCGTCGGCGCGCCACTACATTGGCATTGTGCCGACTCTCCATCTGACCAAGGTCGCCTTCGGCTGCCGCACGCTCGAATCGCTGCAGAAGCGCGTTGCCGCGCGCTCGCGGGACGGCGAGGTCAGGGTCACAACGCGCATGCGGCCCAAGCGGATGGAGGAACTGGTCGGCGGCTCGCTACACTGGATCGTCAAGCACCGAATCATCGGCCGCCAGCAGATCCTCCGGTTCGACGATCGGGCCGACGGGCGAATCGACATCGTCTGTTCCGATGAACTGGTGATCTTGCCGCCGATGCCTAAGCGCGCGCACCAGGGTTGGCGCTATTTGGAAGCGGAAGTTACCGAAGAGGCCGATCCCAGCGGTGTCGCCGACCTTCCGCCTCGCCTTTACGGGAAACTCTCGGCACTGGCTCTCGTTTGATCGGAGTCACCGCCAGGGCACAGTGCGCGACGCATCGTTACGCTGGCGTCATTCCGATAATCGCTGGCATCGGCCAACAAACCAACATTTGTTACGCTTTTAAGTCTCCACCCAAATTCCGGGAGGGGATTCCAATTGTCTAATTTCAAAGCCTTGTTTGCTGTTTCGAGCGTAACGTCACTCGCATTTGCACTCTGTTCGACGCCCGCCTTTGCCCAGGACTCAGTGGCCCCGGCCACCGCGACTGCGGAAACGACGGCAGCGCCGCCCGCGACCACTGAGGACGCCAAGTCTGCGGCCGCTGACCAGCAGAAGAACGAAGGCGACATCGTCGTCACCGCCCGCAAGCGGTCCGAGCGCCTGCAGGACGTTCCGCTATCCGTCGCCGCCGTCTCCGGCGCGACGATGCAGCAACAGGGCATCCGCAAGATCGAGGACCTTCAAACCAAGGTTCCCAACTTCAAGATGACCGAGACCGGCATCGGCTCGCAGATCGCGATCCGCGGCATCTTCTCGGGCGTAAACCAGGGCTTCGAGCAGTCGGTCGGTACCTACATCGACGGCATCCACTACGGCCGCGCCCAGCAGGCGCGTGCGCCGTTCCTCGACGTCCAGCGCGTCGAGGTCCTGCGCGGACCGCAGTCGATCCTGTTCGGCAAGAACTCGATCGCCGGCGCTCTCAACATCATCTCGGCGCAACCGACCAATGTGCTCACGGGCTATGTCCAGGGCAATTTCATGCCCTCTCAAGACGATTGGGAATTGCTCGGCGCGGTGTCGGGTCCGATCACCGACAATATCCGCGCTCGCGTCGCCGGCCGCTTCCATGAGGGCGACGGTTTCATGAAGAACCTGACCCTGCTCGGCCGCGACGAGCCGCAGCGCAAGGATTGGAACCTGCGCGGCATTGTCGACTGGGACGTCACCGATAATTTCCAGCTGAACTTCAAGGCCGAGCATGGCGAGTTCGACACCAAGGGCCGCAACATCGAGGTCTATGATGAGCTGCCGTCGATCAAGGCCCCGTGGACCGGCAAGACCTACTCACAGGTCCTCACCTTCCTCGGCGCCCTGAACCCGAGCGACGAATTCGTTGTCGACCCCTCGGTCGCGAACAACGTCAAGGACGACAAGCGTTCGTCCAATGGCGATGCGTCGGACAACACCTCCAGCACCTACGTGTTGACCGCCAACTGGGACACGGGCATCGGCGCGCTGACGGCGATCTCCGGTTTCAACAAGTTCAACTATGACGAAGATTGCGACTGCGACTTCACTGGCGCCAACATCCTGACGATCGACCTGCATGAAAAGTACAAGCAGTTCAGCCAGGAAATCCGCCTAGCCTCGGACACGTCGCACAAGTTCGAATACATTCTCGGCGGCTTCTATCAGACCAGCGATCACAGCTACGCCGACAACATCAACATCAATAGCAGCTCGCTCCTGGTCAAGGCGGTCAACCTGCAATCGCCGGGCAACGGCACATTCCTCGCCAACACCCGTGCCGCCCGCGAGGCGCATGTCGACACCGACATCCTGTCGGCGTTCGGCCAGTTGACCTACAAGTTCAACGACCATTTCCGCTTCAACGTCGGCGGCCGCGTCACCCACGAGAAGAAGGAAGGCGACCGCACCCTCACGATCGAAGGGATCAGCGGATCGGCACTGACGGGCCTCCAGGCCATTGGCGCCCCGCTGGTCTTTGGCCAGCTGTTCCACATCAGCTCGACCAACCTTGCGACCATCGCCGCGACCGCTCCCGGGCCGTTTAACGCCCAGGCCGCCGGCCTGCTGGCGCTCTATGGAGCCCACCCGGTCGAAGGTAAGGTCTCGAAGACCGGCTTCGTCCCGTCCGTCGTCCTTCAGTATGACCTCAACCCGGACATCATGTTCTACGGGTCCTACACCAAGGGCACCAAGTCGGGCGGCTTCGACTTCCGCGGCAACAACCGCGGCTTCTACTCGAGCATGGCCGACGCCTTCGAGTTCGACGAGGAGCAGGCAACGAACTGGGAAGTTGGCGCCAAGACCAGCTTCCTCGACCGTCGGGCGACCTTCAACGTCGCGCTGTACCATACCGATATCAAGGACCTTCAGGTTTCGGTCTTTGACGGCGTGCTCGGCTACGTCGTCGGCAATGCCGATGCCCGGACGCAGGGCGTCGAGGTCGACGCTCGCTTTGCGGTGACGCCGCACCTGACGTTGCGCGGTGGCGGTGCGCTCACCGATTTCGAGTTCAAGAAGTACCCGAACGGCCAGTGCTATCCGGGCCAGGTGCCCGACGGCATCAACGGCCAGTGCGATTACAAGGGCAAGACCAACCAGCTCGTGCCCGATTGGCAGGCGACGCTGGCCGTCGACTGGAACCACCGTCTCACGAACTGGCTCGAGCTCCGCACGACCGCCGACATGTTCGCAAGCGATGGTTACTTCCTGTCGCCGACGCTCGACCCGAACCAGACCCAGGACAGCTATGCCAAGTTCAACATGCGTGTCGCACTCGGAGATCCGGGTCGTCGTTGGGAAATCGCCGTCCTCGGCAAGAACCTGACGGACGAGCGCACGGTGTCGATGGGCGTCGGTACACCGTTGGCCTACTCGACCTTCGGTGCTTACAGCCAGGCAAACGTCGTCGACGAAGGCCGCACCTTCGCGGTCCAAGGCCGGTTCAGCTTTTAAGGGCTGAAGAGACACCGGGCGGGCGTCCTGTACCAGTTTTTCGCGCTCGCTCGGTCTCTCCTACGAGGTCTCTTCCAGAAGAACGGCCGTCCGTCGGCTCCCTGCCGACCCGCGCTCATACGGAGTGGCGGCCAGTCCCGGGTCGAAACCTTGTAGTGTGAGGGCAAAGGTCCCGGCGCTCCCCAGGCGTCGGGGCCTTTGTTCAACTGGTTGTGGAGACCGGCGCCTCGGTGCACTCTCGTGCCGGGGCGCCATCTTGTTTTCGCGACCCCACAGGGTTGTAAGAGATCGTCATGGCATTTGCGCCGTCGTCCAAGACAGTAGCGACCCCCGCCAGGTTCCTTCCCGGATTGATATTGTGCGTGCTTGTCGCGGCCGCCGGCTATGCACTGGCAGAAATCGAATTGGCCCTTGCCGGACGGGCTTGGATCGAGGCGTTGGTGCTGGCGATCCTGATCGGTGCGGCGATCCGGACGTTCTGGGTTCCCGGGGAACGATGGAAGCCCGGCATCGACATCAGCGCCAAGTTGGTGCTGGAGGTCGCGGTTGTCCTTCTGGGCGCATCTGTTAGCGCCGCGACAATCCTGTCGGCGGGTTGGCCTCTGCTGCTGTCGATCCTAGCGATTGTCGCGGGCGCAATTCTTCTCAGCTTTGTCATCGGCCGGACTCTTGGATTGTCGAAGCGGCTCGCCATGCTGGTTGCCTGCGGCAATTCGATCTGCGGCAATTCCGCGATTGCCGCGGTCGCGCCGGTCATCGGCGCGGACGGCGACGAGGTTGCATCTTCGATTGCCTTCACGGCCGTGCTTGGCGTCATCGTCGTCCTGACCCTGCCGTTGATCGGCGCGATCCTGCACATGACGCAATTCGGCTACGGGGCGCTGGCCGGATTGACGGTATATGCCGTTCCCCAGGTCATCGCCGCGGCGGCACCGATCGGCGCCAAGGCGGTACAGGTCGGAACGCTCGTAAAGCTCATCCGCGTGCTGATGCTTGGCCCGGTCTGCCTGGTCCTCTCGCTGGTGACGGCGAAGTGGCGGGAGGAGGCCGACGAACCCGCCCCTCATGTGACCGCCGGCGATCGTCCCCGACGCGGCCGGCCGGCGCTTCACCAGCTCGTGCCGTGGTTCATTATCGGCTTCATGGTCATGGTCGTGCTGCGCTCGGCAAGCCTGGTCCCGGCCTGGGCGCTCGCACCGATCGGCAGCCTCGCCACCGTCCTCACCGTCATTTCGATGGCGGCGCTCGGTCTCGGTGTCGACGTCCGCACCGTCTCGCGGGCCGGCGGCCGAGTGACAGCCACCGTGGTCCTGTCGCTCCTCGCACTCGGTTCGGTCAGTTACGTCGTAATCCGGCTGTTCGGCCTATAGTCTTTCAGGCAGTCGCCTGCCGGGCTGCGCGCGAAGCGACGTAAAAGACAAGGGCAGCGGCGATGCTTGCCGCCGGCAGCAACTGCAGCGCGCCTAGCAGGCCGATGCGATCGGCCATCCATCCGGTGACGATTGGTCCGGGCGCCAGGCCGAAGGCATTGTTGGCCAGCGTCAGCACCGCGAAGGCAGTGCCATGCAATGCCGCGGGTGTCAGGCCCGCCACCATCGACCCCGCCGAACCCGCGGTCGAGGCCGCGAGGAACATGGCGAGGCCGAGCAGCACGAGCTGCGGCAACCCCGGACCAAGATCGAACGCCGCCGCGACCAGGAGTGCCGAGCCGATACAGAAAGCCGCCGACAACCGGGCGCGGTCCCGCATGGTCTTGACGAGCCGGTCGCTCGCGACACCGCACAGGATCATCCCGGCGCCACCGATGGCAAGGAAGATCGCGGCGACGCCCGCGGCCTTGGCCAGCGGCAAATGGTAATAGCGGACGAAATAGGTCGGCAGCCAGGCGGGCAGGGTGCCGGCCACGAACAATTGCAGGCCGCTGGCTATGTAGGCGCAATTCAGTGTTGCGCCGGCGAATAACGGCTTCAACCCCGCCCAGCTGAACTTGACCCGTTCTTCGCCTTCATTGACCGAAATGCGGGCATCCCTGACGCACCAGCCGTAAGCCAAGGCGAGCACGAGTCCGGCGATGCCGATCGCATTGAACGCGGTCCGCCAACCGTGACTCGCGGCCACAGCGCCGCCGATGCCGACGCCAAGCACTTGCCCGGCCAGGCCGCCGGCCATGAACGCGCCGGTCAGTGTCGCGCGCAAATGTTTAGGGAAGACGCCGATAATGACGGCGATGCCAACGCTGCCGTAAGCCGCCTCACCGACGCCAACGAGCACGCGCGCGGCAAGCATCTGGTCGTAGCTGCGGGCCAGGCCGCACAGCAAGGTCGCGGCGCTCCATACGAGGCCCATGACGACGATGCTTTTCGCGCGGCCGAAGCGGTCGGCCAGCAGGGAGATTGGGCAGGTCAGCAAACCCACCATCAGTGGCACGATCCCGGCGAGGAAGCCCAGCTGTCCGTCGCTCAGCCCCCATTCGGCCTTGAGCAAAGGGAACACGGCATTCAGCACCTGCCGCGCCATGTAATCCGAAATCAGCAGGCCGAAGGTGAGGGCGAACACCACCCAGGCGTAGCCCGGGATTTTCGGCCTGCTGATCGCAGCGTCGGAAGCGAAAGGCTTCACGCCGCCTGGCGCTGCGCCAACCCGGGCCTGCGGTTGGGCAGCCAGCCGTTCTGCGCAAGCGTCTCGTCGATGCTCGAATAGAAAGTGCCGATCTGGTAGATGGCACGGGCCTGCTCGGCGGTGGCGATCGGACGCCACAGTTCCTGGCTGATCTTCACCATCTTCTCGATCTGCTGGACCGAGGTCGCGCGCTCGCCGCGGCGGCCATAGAGATTGTCTTCCTGGCCGACCCGCACGTGCAGGCCCATGGCGATGCCCATGGCATTGAGCGGATAGACATGGCGCATCAACCCCTCGACGGTCAGAGTCGCGTTCTGCGGGACGCGGTTGATGAATTCCATCAGGTTTCGCGGGTTCGGTCCATCATGGCCACCCCCGATGGACACCCAGTTCAATACGTAGGGACCCATATACTGGCCCTGGCGGACGATGCGCTCGACCGTCTCCAGGTCCTTGATCGATCCGATCATGAAGTGCGGCTGGATGCCGGCAGCGACGAGGCGCTTCAGATGCTCCTTCACGAAAGCGGGACCGCTTTCGTAGTACATCTCGGTATAGGCCTTCTTGTAATCGGGCTCGCCCATGGAGGTGCCGGCGGCGTCCTCGTCGGTGATCAGCTCCATCACATTCATCTGGTTGGTGTTGATGGCGATGGTGACCTGGTCGGGCTTCGGGTTCAGGTCGGCCAGCATGTGGCGCGTATCTTCGCCCAGCCACAAGGCCGCTTGGCCGTCATCCTTCGGCGCGAAGCTGATTGAGCCGCCGACCTGCAGGATCATCTTCGGCACCGCGGTGCGCAAGCGATCGAGCATCTCGTTGAACATTTCGAGCCGCTTGGAGCCCTTGCCGTCCGGCTCGCGGACGTGGACGTGCAGCACGGTCGCGCCGGCGTTGTAGCAATCGACGGCCTTCTGCACCTGCTCCTGCATCGTCACAGGAATGTCGTCGCTGTCGCGCGGCAGGAAGCTCGGTGCATAGGGCGCTACTTGGATGACCAGCGGATCCTGGTTCTCGGGCAGCAGGCTGTCGTCCATGAACTGCATGGCTATTCTCTCCTCAGTAGGGTTTGTCGCCGACGATTCCTGCCCGTTCCATTTTCCGGACGGCGGGCCAGTAATCCATGACGGCGTAATGTTGGGTGCAGCGGTTATCCCAGATGGCGATGCTGTTTGGACGCCAGCGCCAGCGCACCTGATATTCGGGGATCGAAGCGCGCGAAATCAGATAGTTGAGCAGGTTCGACCCACCCGGCGCATAATCCTGGCCGTAGCGCACGTTTTCGGACGTGTGATAATTGGTGAAGTGCGTCGCGAAGCTGTTGACGAACAG
>Ga0207701_10004735_pt1 | contig 13763 bp, 8 predicted proteins | sample KBSSwiSSwithPhiX_FD_184294 | JGI IMG/M metagenome (GOLD analysis project Ga0207701, IMG submission 184294) | Switchgrass rhizosphere bulk soil microbial communities from Kellogg Biological Station, Michigan, USA, with PhiX - S5 (SPAdes) (version 2) | ecosystem: Environmental > Terrestrial > Soil... | reverse complement strand
CGCTCGGCGCGCTCCCGAGTTCAGCTACCCTGTTTGGTGATGGCAACGACAGAAATGCCGACAGTTGCAGATTCCGCTGACCTCCACGAACAGCTTCGCGCCGCCATCGACTTACTGCAGCGGATCGCGGACGACTGGCGGCTGCTCGATCGGCTCACGGCCGAGGATCGGCGGGGGTTCCATCGGGCGATCGCCAGGCTCTCGGAACCGGATCCACGCGCGAAACGAAAACGGCAAAAAGCCGATAAAGCAGCGAGCGTCCGGCGGGGAGAAGCGGTGCTGAACCAGACGGGAATCCGGACGCTGCGCCGGCGGCCGGTCGTCACGACCCCCAACGTGTTTCCGCCGGAGCGCTTCGAGGCGCACGACGTCGACCACGAGGCCCCAGCGCGAAACGAAGGCTCGCGAACGGCGAACGGCCCGCGCACTGCGAACGACGACCCGCGAACGGCGAACGCCGAACGCCGAACCTGCGCCCGCGTCTGCTATGTCTGCAAGGAGACCTACACGCGCGTCCACGACTTCTACGATCAGCTCTGCCCCGCCTGCGCCGATGTCAATTTCGCCGCCCGCACGGAGCTCGCGGATTTGCGCGGCCGCGTCGCGCTCCTCACCGGCGGGCGCGTCAAGATCGGCTACCAGGCCGGCCTGAAGCTCCTCCGCTCCGGCGCGCACCTCATCGTCACGACACGGTTCCCGCGCAACGCCGCGGCGCGCTACGCGCAGGAGGCCGATTTCGACGATTGGGGGCGCCGACTCGAAATCTTCAATCTCGACCTGCGCGATACGCCCTCGGTGGAGGCGTTCTGCCGCGACCTCGTCGCCTCGCGCGAGCGCCTCGACTTCATCGTCAACAACGCATGCCAGACCGTCCGGCGTCCGCCTGAGTTCTACGCGCACATGATGGCGGCAGAACGGACGGCGCGGCTCGACCAGCCGGACCACGTGGGACGGCTGCTAGGCCAGCGGGATCAGGCGAATCAAATGAGTCTGGCGGGCCGGGGTCGAGACGTGGAGCGGACGACCGTGCCTTCGGCGCTGCTCTCGCAGGTGCCGCTGCTCGCCGAGGAGCTCGTCGCGCGGACCGACCTCTTCCCCGCCGGGCAGCTCGATCAGGATCTGCAGCAGGTGGACCTGCGAGACCGCAACTCGTGGCGCATGCTCCTCGCCGATGTCCCGACCGTCGAGATGCTGGAGGTGCAGCTCGTGAACGCCGTTGCACCGTTCCTCTTCAACGCGCGCCTGAAGCCGCTGATGCTTCGCACGCCCGGCCGCGACAAGCACATCGTCAACGTGTCGGCCGTGGAGGGACAGTTCTATCGCACCAGCAAGACGACGAGGCATCCTCACACGAACATGGCGAAGGCCGCGCTCAACATGATGACGCGCACCGCCGCGACCGATTACCACAACGACGGCATCCACATGAACAGCGTCGACACCGGGTGGATCACCGACGAAAATCCCGCCGAGATCGCGGCCCGGAACCAGATGGACCAGCGTTTCCATCCGCCGCTCGACAGCGTCGACGGCGGCGCCCGCATCGTCGCGCCGATCGTCTCCGGCTTCAACACCGGCACGCACGTGTGGGGACAGTTCCTCAAGGACTACCGGCCGACCAGCTGGTAGCCGGTGGAACCAACCTCTAGGACGACGTCGGTTTTCTTACGAACGGGTAGGCGCGCCGCTCCACGACTTCGCTGACCGCTCGGTGGGCTTCGAGAAAGGCCGCGTCGGTGTGCGGGCTCGCGGCCGCATCCGAGTTGGCGATGGTGATGAGCCCGAACGGCTTGCGCGCGGCCACACAAGGTCGTGCGTCGGTGGCCGTGAAGACCCACTCGAGCGGATCGGTCAAGCTGTTGTAGGTATAGGCGTAACCGTGCGGCCAGCGGTTGACGGTGATGGCAATGATGTCGCGCGCTGGATCGAACCCGCCCGCCCCCAGGATCCGCGTGAGCTGATCGCGGATGCTGCGCTCGAAGGTTTCGAACGCCGTCGAGAGGAGATCCATGCGGCCGATGCGGTGCTGCTCTTTCCGCGGCTTGCCCGGCGCGCACGGCACTCGGCTCATGTGAATGGCGATCGGCTCATCCGGCGTGCGTGCATGGTGCAGCTCGCCAAGGTCGGCCGCCTCGGTCAGTTCCATGCTCTCGTGGTACATCGTCGGGCAGCTGACGCCCGCCACGCGCAGCTTTTCGAAGGCGCGCCAGTTGGTGATGGCGACGCTCGTGTAGACCAGCGGTCCTTTGACGCCGAAGGCGAGCGCCTCTTTCTGCGCTGGCGGCAGATCAGGCACGAGGTACGGAATGAACATGTTCCAGCACGCCATCACGACGGCGCGGCCGCGCACGTCGTAAAGCTTGCCGCCGCGGCTGTAGGTCACGACCGCCTCGCGCGCCGTGGCCGGATCGCCATCGTGCCGGGCGTGCACGACGGTGCTGTTCAGGCGGATGCGCGCGGGCTCGCCCTTGCGATCCAGCAGCGCGTAGTTCACGCGCGCCGTCGCCTGATCCTCTTGCGTTGTCCCGGGTACCGCGTCGGGGATCAGCCACCGCACGAGCAGCCGGGCGAGCGTCGCGTTGCCGTCGGGGAAGTGGATGGACCCGCCACCTCCCGCTGCGCGCTGCCGCCCGTGATGCCCTCCCGGAAGATCGGCGAGCAGGCCCTCCGGACTCGGCTCTAGATTGAGACCCGAAAAACCCGCGCCGCCCATCTCCCACGCAAACAGTGCCGGCGTCGCGTCGGCGCCGACGCAGAAATTGCCGCGGCCGAAGGTCATGAAGAACCACAACACGTCCTTGTCGACCTTCGCGAGAGTCAGCAGGTAGTCCTGATAGCTGATCTTCGCGAGCCGCTCCTTTTTCTCCGACGAGGACAGCCCCGGCAGGTAATCGGGCTGTTTCGGGTTCGCCAGTCGGAGCAGGTCCTGTCTCGCCCTCTCGGACAGCGGCATCTTCGCGACGTATTCCGGCGTGTAGCGCCCTCGCCGCCCGCCGCCCGCTGGCGTGGGGTCGGGAACGACCAGCCGATCCGCGCCCCACGTTTCGCGATCGAAGAAGTGGCCGTTCTGCAAGCCGAACGATCGATACAGCTCCGCGTTCCGTGTGTTGCTCTTGGTGTAGCGATCGAGATCGACGCCGATGTCCTTGAGCAGCGAGGCCGACCATTTGTCATAGCGGAAGGGCGACTCGATGTTCAGCGTTCCGCCGTTGAGCGCCAGCACCTTGCCGTTGTGGTGAAACTCGTTGCGTTTCGCGTGACCGCCGAAGTCGTCGTGGTTGTCCAGCACCAGTACGCGGGCGTCGCGGCCGACGTTCTTGAGGAAGTAGTAGGCGGCGCCGAGGCCGCTCAGCCCGCCGCCGACCACCACCAGGTCGTAGGTCTCTCCTGTCGCGGTCGCGCCCGACACGACGGTTTGCCTGCGGTCGCGCAGCTGGTGCGACACCTCGAAGGAGCCGGCATGCGATCCGCGCATGCCAGTCCGGGTCGGCGGGTAGTAATCCGGCTGCTGCTCCGGCGCGTAGTCCTGCTCGAGCGCCAGCAGCGAGTCCGGCACGGTGAGCGCGCCGGCTGCCATTGCCACGCCATTGAGGAAATCGCGCCGCGAGATGCTCCGGTCCATTCCGAGCGTGCGATCGTTACTGTCCACGCGTCGCCCCCTGCCCTTGCCGTATGTCGCTCATCACCCCGTCCACCACGTCGCATCCACCTGCACGTCCGCGAGCCGCGCCGCTGGAATCGCCGCAATGTCTTCGGGCAGGATGACGAGATCGGGTTCCCCTACCACTCGACCCGGATTCCGACCCGCGCGATGCGCGGCGGCGTGATCGCAATCGGCCGCAGCCACGATGTGCCGGAGCTCGTGTTGATCACCTGCTCAGAATTCGCGTTGAACATGTTGTAGACGTCGAAGAACCCGATCACGCGGCCGTGGCGGATCCGGATCGCTTTCTCCCCGCGGAGGTCGAAGACCGTGACGTTCGGCGATCGGTCGGCGTCGCGCGGCTGTGCCTTGACTGCGACCGTTCCGTAGTTGAAGCGCTGCTGGAACGTGCGCCCGAACGGATCGCCGGACTGGTGCCGGAGGATCGGGATGAGTCGGATGTCATGCGCCATCTGCACGGTCCCGCTCACCTTCCCCTGCCAGGTGGTGAACTCGTTGACGCCGTCCATGGTGTTGATGAAGACGTTGGGCGTGTAGTTCGTCCCGGTGCCGAGCGCGGCGTCGCGGCTCCAGGTCGTCGCAAAGCTGGCAAGCAGCGACCAGCGGCCGGTCTGCCGGCGGTTGGCGGTCACCTCCCACGTGTAGAAGTCGCTGTCCGCAGCTTCGAGATTTCTCGTGAAGTTCACCACGCCGGCGGCCAGCGCCGCTGCGGAGAGGTTGAACCCGTCGATCGCCGGCCCATCGTCGCCGCTGCCGACGAGGCCGTCGGGCCCCGGATCGGCGAACCTGATCGGCACGTTGTAGGCGCTCAGCGGACGGTTGATGTTGACGCTGCCGTACGGCTGGCGCCGGCCGTTCCAGACGAATCCGGTCCTGACGCCGAAGTTCGACGCCACCTCGCGTTCGAGGTAGGTGGAGACCTGCCGGACGTAGGTGTTCTGGAGATCCGGGTCCATGGCTGTCGCCGCGCTGCCGCCGCGGCGGCTGAGGACGACGCTGCGATTCTCTTCACCCGGATCCCAGTAGCCGTTGCGGTTGGTGTCGCCCCAGGGGTAGCGCACGTTCCAGCCCGACGGATTTGGATTCACGCCGTTGCCGAAATTGACCGACGGGTAGAACCAGAACGTGCCGTAGTTCGCCTTGACGACGGTCTTTGCGTCGCCGAGAAGGTCGACGCTTACGCCAATCCGCGGGCCGATGTTGTTCCAGACGACGATCGGGTTCACTTCGTCGAAGTGCTGTGTCCCCGTCGGTCCATCCTGGTCCGGCAGGAGCGGCACGTAGCGGTCGAGCCGCAGGCCGAGCGACAGCGTCACCCGCTGGTTGATCCGGAAGCTGTCGTCTGCGTAGGCGGCATAGGTCCAGAGGCCGCTTTTCGACACGTTCGGGCCGAGATAGAGATCGACTTGCGTCGGCACGCTGTTGTTGAGCATCGACACGCTGTTGCTCGGGTTGCCGTAGCCGGGAAACGGATCGGTGAGGTTGTCCTTCATGACCTCGCCACCGACCTTGAAGGTATGGCTGCCGCCCCACCCGTCCTTGAAGTAGCTCAGCGATCCGTTGATCTGCGGACGGCTGCGGGTCAGCTTGCCGCCGGCCACACCGCCCGACGCGGTGTTGGCGCCGCTGTCCTCGATGCGCGGCGCGGTGCTCTTGGTCTTGGTGGTGAAGTCCGAGATGTACGCGCCGGCGCGAATTTCCACGAAGGTCGCGCCGCCGATCGATGCGTTGTACTCGCCCTTCATCACCTTCACCGGAAAGTACGAATCCGGGAGCGCGTCGCTCTTGAGGATGGTCGTCGAGCCGAACAGGTAATCGGGCTGGCGCTTGTTGGTGTACTGGTAGTAGCCAATCAGCTTCTGCCGTGCGTCGACGTTGTAGGTCCATTTGGTCGTGTAAACCGGGTTCCACGACTTCTGCGCTTCGTCGATCAGGTTGGGGTAACGCTGGCTTGTCTGCGTGTAGCGGTACGCCCCGTACCACCACAGCTTATCCTTCTTGATATAGCCGCCCATATCCGCGTTGAAGTCGCGGAAGTACTCCATGCGGTTCAAGTCCTGTACGTCGAACCCAGGCGCACCCTGCAGGCCCATCGCAATCTGCTCCGCACTGATGTTGGTGGCCTCCAGCGCTTCGCTCTGGTAGTCGGCGTAGAGGTTGCCATGGTAGGCGTTGCCGCCCGACTTGCTCACGAATTGGCCGAGCACACCGGGGGCGGACATCGACGCGGAGTTGCCGACCGCTTTCACGGCGATTTCCGCAAACGAGCCATAGTCCGTGTAATAGAGATCGGCGGATGTCCCGTTGGAGGCTCCCGCACGGATCCCCTCGACCTCGTTCCGATTGAGTCCGGTCGAGCTCGCAAGGCCGTACGACGAGAATGCCTGCTGCGTCAGCGCGTTGTTGCCGCCAACGTCAACACGGTCCATCTTGACCGCCGGTACTTGTGCGACGACGGTCCAGAAATCGCGCCCGCCGGGGAGGGCGGCCAGCTTGTCGGCCTCGAAACGTGTAACGATGCTGGTCGTCTGCACGTCGACGACCGGCGACTGACTGCTGACGGTGACCGTCTCCTCGATCGCCCCCGGGATCAACTCGACGTTGAGCGTGCCCGTGAACCCGACGCCAATCTTGATACCTTCGTGCATCGAGGCTCGAAAGCCGGAGAGCTCGAAGCTGACGCGGTAGTCGCCGGGCGGGAGGGCCGAGAAGCGGTAGTTTCCGCGTTCGTCGGTGACCCCGACTGACGTCCCCATCAATGCAGTGCCGGACAAGGTGACCGTGACGCCGGGGAGCACCGCTTTTGTGCTGTCCGTGACCGTGCCGATCAAGGCACCGGTAGTCGCCGACACCGTCTGGCCGGCGGCAGGCGAGGTGAGAGTGAAGACGAGCGACACAGCAACGAGAAGCCGGTGCATGGGTCTCCTTTCGAGCAGCTCTAGGGAATGCGGTCGTAGATCTCGGGGTTGCCCGCGCCGGTGGCGTTCACGCTCCTGGTCGTAACCGTCAGCACCTTGCCGTCCTTCGAAACATTGGTCGTGCCGGTGGCGGTGACCCCGCCGTTTTCACGGAGCGTGTAAGCGACCGTGTCGGGATCGACCTGGGTGAAGGCAATCGTCGTGACCGCATTCGAGCCCTTGATCAACCGCGGATATTCCTTGCCGTCGACCTTCGCGGCGTACGAGGAGTAGTACTCCTGCCCGCGCGCGTTCACGCCCTTGCGAGTGGACACGGTGACTCCGCAGCCGCGGTCCTCGTACTCTCGCGTGCCCTGCGCCGGCGCCTCCGCCCGAAGCTTCCACCTGCCGATCTTGTTGTCCTTGGCCTCGGCCGCGCGCCCGGTAAGCGGCGCGGGCGCGGCCAGCGCCGCGATCAAAAGCGCCGACGCGAGCGCCCGGACCTGCATTCTGTTGGTCGCCATCTCACATCCTCCTGGCGTCAGCGCTGAAAGACGATCTCGCCGCCGAGGATCGTCGCGTCGACTTTCAGATCGAACAGGTTCTTCGGCGGCGTCGTCGTTGGATCGCCGGACAACACCGCGAAGTCGGCCAGCTTGCCGGCCGCGATCGACCCTTTGTCGGCGTCTTCGTAGCCGCAGCGGGCGTTGCCGATCGTGTACAGGCGCAGCGCGCCGTCGAAGCCGAGCTCCTCGCCGTTCGGGGCACCGCCGCCCTCGTCGACCGACACCGCGGCGCAGGCGATCTTGAACAGGATGTCCGAGGATCCCTGCGTCGTCCCGGTTGTGTCGGTGATGAGGATGGGATCGGACTGCTCCTGGACGAGCGTCTTGTAGCGCGGCCGGGTCGCGCCGCGCCGCCCGCGTCCCGGCGTGATCGACAGCCGGATGCCGAGATCGCGCAGGTGGCGAACCACCTCCATGCCGCGGCGATCGCCACCGTGCTCGATCCGGTGCAGGAGGTACGGCTGCTTCGGGTTGCGCCGCCGCGTCTCTTCGATCGCGGCGAGCGCCATCGTCAGCCCGCCGTCGGTGACCAGGTGCAGAATCGTCTGGATGCCGGCCGCGTCCGCCGACGACAGCAGCCGGTTCAACTCGTCCTGCGTCCACTTCACATCGTCGTAGCGGTTGCCGAGTGCGTCGCCGCCGGTTCCGTCGACGAAGATCTTCATCCCGCCGAACCGGAACATGTCGTCGCCGACGCCCGACGGATAGCCCATGTTGAGCAGCCCCTCGAGCGACGTCATGTGCGGCACGTGGTAGAACATCCGGATGCGCAGCGGCAGCTCACCGGCGCGCTGCAGCTCGAGATCGGCGCGGACGTCCTGCGCCGAGAAGGGAATGGTGTAGATCGTGGTGGTGCCACGATCGGTGAAGAGCTGCTTGGCCTGGCCGCGGATCGCGGCTTTCATCTGGTCGACCGAGAACTCGGGCAGGAAATAGAACACCTCGGTGGCGAGGCCGGTCGGAACGCCCGCCTGGTCGCGATGAATGGTGGTGCCCATCGGCGGCTTGGCCGTCGGCTCCCACATGTCGAACGCCTTCAGCGCGCGGCTGTTCATCATCGAGATGTGACGGCCGGAGAACACGATCACCGGGTGGTCCTGGCTGACCTCGTCGAGGTCCTGCCGAGTCGGGAGGCGCTTCTCCGCCAGCGTGTTCTCGAGGCCGAACCCGGCGCGGCCGATGATCCATTCGCCGGGCGCCGTCTTCCCCGCCTTCGCGGCGAGCATGTTCTGGAGTTCGCGGACGGCCTTTGCCGAATGCACGTCCACGGCATACATCTGGTGGCTCACCGCGACTTCCATGTGGGTGTGCGCGTCGATGAAACCGGGGACGACCGTTCGGCCTCCCGCATCGAACAGGCGTGCGTCCGCACCTTTCGCCTTCACCTCACTCGACGTGCCGACGTGCGCGATACGCCCGGCGCGCACGAGCACCGCTTCGGCCTTCGGCTGCGACGGTTCGACTGTCAGAACCCTGGCATTCACGATCGCCAGGTCACCACGTCCGCCGGCACTCGCGGCGCGTGGTGTCGGCGGCTGGCCAGCCGCCACGGCGGGAGGCCCTGATCCGGCCAGCACGGTTGCGAGCGAGCCGCTGTACTTCAGGAAGTCTCGTCGGTCCACGGTGCCTCCAGGCGTCGTTGATGGGGTGTAGAATGCGCGGGTCGGACGGTCACACCGTTCATCGGACCGTACTGGCGCAGCCTAGCGGCGGCAGCAGACGAAAGTCACGAAGCGGACGCCGAAAAATCGGTAAAGACCGCTGAAAAACTCCGAAGGACGCTGAAAATCATGGGGCCGGGGGATACCGAACAGGCCTACGAGTTCGGACCATTCCGTCTCGATGTCGTACGGCGGCGGCTGCTGCGAGACGACCAACCGGTTCCCCTCACGCCGAGAGGCTTCGACACGCTTCTGGCGCTCGTACGTTGTGCGGGGCGCGTCGTGGAAAAGGACGAGCTGATGAGCCTCGTCTGGCCCGACACCTCCGTTGTCGACGACAACCTTACGCAGCAGATTTCCAGCCTGCGCAAGACCCTCGGGGATCATTCGGACGAACCGACCTACATTCTCACCATCCCCCGGCGGGGATACCGGTTCCTGGCGCCGGTGCGAACGGTGCCGATCGTCCTTCCCAGCGCAGGACGTGAGCCATCGGGCGACCGGGCCGCCGACAGTCGCGGCGAGCATGTGGCCGCGGCGGTTTCTTCGCCCATCCCTCCGACCGTTGCGGAACCGAAGCGAGTCGCCCGACACACAAGCGTCCCGTTGCGATGGACGGCGGGCGCACTCGCCGTTGCCGTCCTGATCACGGTGGTGGTCATGCGCGCCGTCGCTCGCTGGTCGTCGGTTGCGATCCCGCCGGCGGTGCGCTTCCTGGTCACACCTCCCGATGATGTCGCCCTTCTCTCCGGTGGAGTCATCTCGCCTGATGGCCGCTGGCTGGTCTACGTGGGGGGCGATTCGTCCGGACAGAGCATGCTCATGCTTCGCGCCCTCGACGCCGTCGAGGCCAGGCCTTTGGCGGGAACGAGAGGAGCGAGCGCGCCGTTCTGGTCGCCTGACAGTCAGTTCGTCGGATTTTTCGGTGACAACGATCTGAAGATCGTCGGCGCCTCCGGCGATGCGCCTGTTCGAACGCTCGTATCGTCCTTCCCGACGCGCGGCGGCGGTCGCGGCGGCGCAACCTGGAGTCGCGACGGCGTCATCGTCTATGCGCCCTCACGGCTGACCGAGTTGTACAGTGTGTCTGCCGACGGCGGCACGCCGCGCGCGGTCACCGCACTCGGGTCGGGGGAAATTGCACACCAATGGCCGCAGTTCCTTCCGGACGGCCGCCATTTCCTGTACTCCTCGCTGCGGCGCGCACCTGAGACGGGCATCGTCTGCGTCGGCTCGTTGGACTCGCCGGATCGCCGCGTCGTCTTGAAGTCTGCGTCGAGAGCGATCTTCGCGCCGCCCGGATATCTGCTCTTCGCCCAGGACGGCTCGCTGCGCGCGCAACGCTTCGATCCCCGCACCCACCGCCTCGACGATGTGCCACGAAGCGTGACGTCATTGCCCACGCTCGACGACGTGACGCTGTCGGCGGCGACGAACCAGACCTTGACCATCACGGGCGTCAACAACCCGTCGCGAGAGCTGGTCTGGTACGACCGCGGCGGGAGACCGATGAGCACCGTGACATCGGAGACGGTGCTGGCCCCGGCGCTCTCCCCGGACGAACGGCGCGTGGCCGGTGAGCACCGCGGCGAAATCTGGCTGGTCGATCTGCCCCAGGGTCATACGTCACGGTTCATTCTGGGGCCCGACAGCGTCACCAGTCCACTCTGGTCGCCGGACGGCAACCGGATCGCGGTCGCCAGCCAGCGCGCGATTTACTCGAGAGCCGCCAACGAATTGGGGCGCGAGGAAATTCTCGGCGAGAACATTCCGGGCCACCCGGTGCTCTACGACTGGTCCTCGGACGGGCGATTCATCCTCTTCTCGACGCGCACGCCCGAAACCCAATGGGATCTGTGGTTGCTGCCGCTCTCGGAGCACCGCGCGCCAAAAGTGTTTCTTCGAACCGCGTTCACCGAGTATCAGGCCCGCATTTCGCCGGACGGGCGCCAGGTCGCGTTCGTGTCCGATGAATCATCGACGCTCGAGGTCTACACCGTCGCCTTCCCCACCGGCGGACAGAAACACCGCGTCTCGACCGGTGGCGGCATGCACCCGTCGTGGCGCGGCGACAGCCGGGAGCTGTTCTACCTCGCGCCGGACAGGAAGCTGATGGCTGCAGATATCGATCCCGACACGCTCCGAGCGGAGCCGCCTCGGCCCTTGTTCCAGACACGGATCATGGGTGTGGCGCGGAATCACTACACGGTCACCGCCGACGGGCAGCGCTTCCTGATCAACAGCCCAGTCTCGGATACCGCGATCTCGCCGATCACCGTCATCCTGAACTGGGCAGCCCTGCTGCATTGAAGCCGTGCGCGTAAGCGCTGGCGCAACTCACCGGCCGCTGAACTGGAAAATACCCTTCAAGAGTGACGCCGGCAGATGTTGTCGTCAGACTGTTGAATGCCCGCCGAAGCGGGACCGAAGCATGGCTCGTATCCCGGAAACCGACATGAACCGACTAGTGATCACTTTCGGACGGTGCTGTTTATGTGCTGACCGACGGCGCCGCCGGCAAAAGAACGGCTACGGCAGCTTCGCGACCATCGCCTGCAGGTGTTCGGCGATCGCCTTTTCAAGACGCCGACATCCCCGCGGCGAGTACTCGTAGAGAAGCACGCGCCGATGGCGCAGATCGAACGGCACATCGTCCATCGATTGCGCGAGCAGCAGAACGGGCTTGTCGAGCGTGTAGCCGATTCCCACTTCGTAGAATACGTTCGCGTTTTTCCCGGTCAGGTCGGCAACGATGATGTCGGCGGACGACATGCTCGTTCGAATGTCGTCCATGACCACGTTCGAACCGAAGACGTCATCGCCTCGCTGGCATTCGAGGTTGCAACCCTCCGGATCCTCGATGACGGGCTTGACGAAGTCCTCGTAGACCACCTGCAGACTCTCGTTCCCGAATGGCATCACCACGAAGCACTTCCGGCGGCCTGCCAACCGACGGGACGGACTCACGGCGATTGGAGGAGCCGGCGCAACGGACTTGAAGGAAGAGACCGATTCTTTCAGTTCTGTGGCCGTTCGCTCGGCTTCCGCGATCGGCACGGCGTGCTCTACCCGGCCGGGGACCGGTTGCGTGGCATCCGCGGGCGTCGTGCCCCGCAGCACCCTGAGGATTCGGCTCAAACCGGTACCGTAATCCTGATCGAAGCTCGCGTAGGTCTTGTCGGCGAGGAAGGGCGGGATGTCGCAGGGACGAAGGAGCAACGGGATAACGGCAGCTGTGCCAGGACGACGTCGCGGATCACACACGCTGAAAACCGTGGAGGCGCTCGGTACAGAGATGTCGCGGACGCCAACCGCGATTGACGGGAGTTACTGGACGCGCTGATGCCGACGTGACGGCCGACTGCGCGGAACTGCGCGGCTGGAGCTACGCCCTCGTCGACGCGGTCCATGTCGTCGCCGTCGATCAGGCGACGGCTTCGATGATGCCCAGCCCGGCGGACGACCCCGTTCGCACGACCCGCTGCACCGTGAAACCGGCGGCGCCGAGGAGGTTGCGGAACTCGGCCTCGGTTCGCTCCCGGGCGCCGAGCAGGATCAGCATGTGGAGGTCCATCCTGATCACCGCCGGCGCGTCACTGGCGCGTTCGGGAAGGATGGCCTCGACGACGAGCAGCCGGACACCCGGCTCCATGGCCGAGCGGCAGGCGGCGAGAATGCGCCCGGCGTCGCGGTCGTCCCAGTCGTGGAGCACCCGCGAGAGGAGGTAGGCGTCGCCGCCCGCCGGGACCGTCACGAAGAAGTCACCGGGCAGGCACTCGGCGCGGTCGCCAACGCCGCTGCGGTCGAGATGCTGCCGCGCCCGCGGTACGACGGTCTCGCGGTCAATCAGTACCCCGGCGAGTTCGGGGACGGCGCGGAGGATCTCGGCGAGCGTGACCGCCGGACCACCACCGACGTCCACCAGCCGGCGCACGCCGTTGAAGTCGTAGGCAGCCACCACGTCGCGGGCTTCCTGCTCCGCCCGTCCCGCCATCGATCCCTGGAAGACGTCGTACTGGTCGGGGTGACGTTGGAGGTGCTCGAAGAAGCTGGCGCCGTGGACGTGCGCGAACGAGGTGCCGCCGTCCCGCACGGTCTCGAGCAGCCCCGCCGCGGCGTCGTAGTACAGCGCCCCGCGGGCGATCGTGGCGCCGCGCAAGGAGCTGAGGCAGCCACCGAGCGGCGTCAGCGCGAAGCGGCCCTGCTCGTCCTCGTCCAGCACCCCTTCGGCCGCGAGGCCGCGGAGGACCCGGGTCAGCGCGGCACGGTCGACGCCGAGCGAGGCGGCGAGGTCCGGTCCGCTCATCGGGCCGCCAGCCAGACGACCGCCCACGTCGAGGGAGGCGGCAACGTAGAGAAGCTGCGTCGTCAGGTAGCCATCGACAAGCCGCATGTACCGAGCGGCGAGCTCGGGAGCGTCAACCATGACCCCATTCTGCCAAACAACCTCTGGACCACGACCGGCTTTCGCCCGGGCGGCCCTCGCCGTCCGGCTCCGCGTCCCGCGTTACGGCCGCTCTATTCTCACATCGTCGAAGACTGCGGTCGCCACCGCAGCGGAGTTGTGGCTCGTCACGGCAAGGATGTTGGTGGATGGTGACATCGACAGGTTCACCGTTCCCAGGGTCACCCATGTCACCCCGTCGCTCGACGTCTGGCCCGTGTAGCTATTGCCTCTTCGTATCAGACGCACCCAGGCCGGCGCGGCTCCGGGACGCGATGGGACGCTCATGCTCGGACCATCTCGCTCGGCGCGCCACTGCATCGCCACGCCCTTGCCCGGCGAGACGATCACCATCACGTGCCTGCCGCCCGGATCGAACGTTTCGCGGAGCATCACTCCCGCTTTGGCCCACACATTCGTGTTTTCGACGCTGAGCACTCGCGCCGTGAAGGTTTCGTCCGGCGCCGCGAATCCGGTCCACAACGAGCTGAATCCGTCCGCGGTTCCCCAGATGTCGGCGCCGGCGCCGTC